>ERZ869936.1799-NODE-1799-length-14139-cov-18.253124_pt1 | contig 14139 bp, 8 predicted proteins | sample MGYA00520876_ERZ869936 | MGnify/ENA primary metagenome ERZ869936 (study PRJEB32218, sample SAMN09650985) | biofilter metagenome | isolation source: enrty point of leading RO module | place: Saudi Arabia: Thuwal, RO plant located on Red Sea | collected 2016-02-17 ...
GCGCGTTCCACAACACGATGATCAACGCGCCGTTCTCCTTCGGATCCCAGCCCCAAAACCGCCCCCACGAATCATCCGCCCACAGCCCGCCGAGGACGGTCCCGACGAAACTGAACAGGATCGAGAAGCAGAGGGCCCCATAGGTCATGCGCGTCAGATTCTTGCTGACCAGCAGCGACGTTCTTGCGAATCCAATTCGGCGTTCGACAAGTACGACTCCGGCAATGATTCCGACGCCGATCAGCAACAGAAACGTCAGTGTCACAAAACCCGGAATACCAAACTGATGCGCCAGAAAATCCGGCAGCAACCAGCATCCCACAGGCGTCCAAAGCAAGGTTTGAGCGATGATATGCCGAGGAGGTGCGTTTCCTATCAGGTAACTCAGACCGAGCAACCCGGCCACATAGGTCGTCGCGTATCCCAGCGTGACCGTGACGACGTGCGTGGCCAGCCAGAACTGCGTGTCGAGGACCGCCTGCAGAACGGTGAACGTGTCACCGTCGCCCGCCAACAGGTGCGCGATGCCGAGCGTGATGAACCCGGCCACCGATGCGATGACGTTGCCGACGCCCAGCCGGTAGACGACTTCGAGTCCCAGCCCGAGCAGGACCGCCGCCCAGCCGATGAAGACGGCCGACGAGTAGAGATTTGTCACCGGGGGCCGTCCCGAAATGTAGATCCTCGCGATGATCGCGATCGTGTGCACCAGAAAGGTCAGGGCCATCAATGCGAAGGCGGACCAGCCGAGCGGCCTCCGGAACCCCAGCCAGCTTGCCGCCGTCAGAATGAACCCGAACACGTACAGCACGGCACACCAGTAGAACGGAGCGGTGTGGTTGAAGTACGCCTCCCGGTCGATCTTGTTCAGATTCAGATCGGGGAGATTCATTCCGGCGATCAACTTCTGATGGTCCTTCACGGCGTCGTTGAACGCCTCGGGCTCACCCTCGGCGTACGCCAGAATGATCTCGTGGACACTCAAGGTCGGTTTGGGCGGCCGTTCACCCATGATCTGCGCCTGGAGAAACGCCCGCATCATCGCCGTCGAATAGGGGAACCACTGGGCCGTTCGTTCTTCGTCGCTCTCTTCCCGTTCAGTCGCAACCGGAACGCTCAATGGCAGGCCCTCCGCTTCCAGGCGGTCGGACTCGGCGAGCGCAGCCATCAGGTCGCCGCGAAACTGCTCGACCCGCGCGGGATTCGACTCCAGTTCCTCCGGCGTCGGGATGTCGGGCAGGTTCGGAATGCTGAACGCCTTCAGCAGTTCTTCCTGAACTCCCAGCTTCTGCCGAAACTCGACCAGTTTTCGCTGGTAAGCGGAAAGGGCCTCGTCCCCCTCTTCCTCGCGCACGCGGCCCGCTTCCGCCAGTTCCTCGAAAAACGCCGTCAGCCCAGGCTCGAATTCCTCGTACGCGTAGCGGAACCTTTGACGCCGGGGCAAACCGAGCGTCGCCTGCAGTTCGAGACTCTCAATCTTGAACACCCGGTGCTGCATCGCGACCTGCGGAGCAGCGATCACGTCGAGCAGCCAGCGGACGGCAGGAAGCTTTTCCGACGTCGCCTGGTAGATCTGGTCTTCAATCGCCTGCCGGTCTGCACCCGTGAGATCTTCGATAACGGCGGCGACTTCCGGCAGATCGGCGAGTCGGCCCTCGAAGTCGGAGAGGTCGTCGACGTCGACTTCGTCCCACTCATCGGCAATCTCTTCGCGAATCTCCGGCCAGTTCTTCTTGAGCGTCCGCTCGTCCATCCGGCCGCGAAAACTCTGCGCGTCGGAAATCTGCAACAGGCTGTTTCGAGCCAGCGTGTCAATCGGCTTCGGCCGGCCGTCGTCCACGACCGGAACCCGGCCGAACGCCGCCAGATCCAATTCCCCCTTCTTCGACTCCGCCGGCTGGGCTTTATGTAGCAGGAACGCGGCGGCCAGCGTCACCACCACGGCGGGCGCAATCAGCGCCCCGAGTGCAATGCTTCCGCCACCCAGATGATCCGGAATCTCAATTCCCGTGCTCTCGCGGGACGCTCTCCGTTTACGGGCCTTGTTGCTTTCCTTACGGAACTCCTCAGCCGCAGCCGGAATCGCCGCCTGCTCTGCCTCCCTTGTCCTTCGCTGCAGAAACCTCAACAGCGTCAGGCAGAACTGGGCGCACATCCCGACCAGCACGATCATGCACCCCACGTAGGGGATCATCCAGCCGCTGTTCTTGACGACCTGCAGGGACGTCCATTCCTTCGACCCCTCATACACGGCATTCGCCGGCGTATAACTGCTCTGGTAGAACGTCTCCCCTGCGTAACGCAACGGATTATTCATCCAGATGTGAATCGTCGACCGTTCCTCGCCGCGTGATTCATCCTTCAGGCTGATGTACGACGAATAGTCGCGCGGCGTGTCGGTGCCGATGTAGTCTTCCTTCTCCACATTCTTGAGAGTGACAACGTAAGGCTTGTACGACCGCTCAAACCGCAGGTTCAGCTTGTATTCGACGCCGTCGACGTTCACCGTCTGGTAATTCCAGTCGAGATCGAACATGTCCAGCGCGGCGCTGACGAGGTAGGTTCCCAGTTCTCGGCCGGTCTCCTTTTCACGGAGCGTGACGTACGCGGAGGGAAGATTCACTTCGCTCTCCATCCCCGTCACCGGCTTCTTCTCGACGGCGACATTCGCCGTGCCGACACCAGCGGTGGCCGGATTCTCCAGGCCATCCGGCGCTCGCCGCAGTGGAACGATGTCAGAGTTCCGCATGAACTGCAGAACCTCGACATCCACCGGGAGTTCGTCGCTCGAAATCGTTTCTCCCGCTTTGAGCAATCGCTCGGGAACGACAATGTGCCGCTGTTCGCCTTCGTCCGCGTCGGTGACGAACGCGAGTTCCGACGTGTTGATGTCCTCCACGAAGTTCGAAGACTGACCTTCTTCGATTTGCATCCGCGCTTCGGTCGCCTGCACGCCGACCACCACTTCGCTGACCATCATCAGCCCGATGCCGCCGTGCAACAGCACAATGCCGGCCCGCTTGCGAAATACCATCACGCAACCGGCCAGCAGCACCAGGCCCGCTAGCGTCCCCTTTACGAGTTGGTAGAGAATCCGCATCGACGAATCGTCGATGCCGGAGGCGTACGCCCAACTGAAATAGAGCGCGACTGCCAGCAACGCTCCGCAGATTCCCAGCAGCCACCGCAGACCGGACCGTTCACGACTCAGAGCCACAACGCCGTACACGCAACCGGCCAGCAGCGCCAGCAGACTGAGTTGCATCAGTTTCCACAGCATGCCGTAGCTGATGAGCGTGTCACCCGTGAAGCCGCCCGCCCCGCTGCCGCCCGCAATCACGAGCGTCGTCACGATCGCTCCCAACACCAGCACGCCGCAACCCATCAACAGCCGCATCCCGGAAGCCTGCACCTTGAATCGCACGGTGTGCGCCGCGAACAGGTTCAGCATCATCACCGCGCCGATCAGCCAGCCCTTGGGGAAGGGGAACCCGAGCCAGTCGGGCAGGTCGGGCCGCGACGGGAAAAACGAAACCGGGAAAAAGAGCTGCACGTCGATCCACGTGAAAAACGCACCGAAATTGATCCACGGGAAGCTTTGCTGAGTGACGTGCGCAAAGTCGACGCGGAAGTATTCGTTGATGACGTCCCAGATGTCTTTCTCGACCTGCGCGAGTGTGCCCGCCAGGACGATGAAGATCGACAACGCAAACAGGACGACCGTCAACTTGAGCGAAGCCAGGGGCTTCAGCGCCCTCCGCACCGGTTCGGAAACGGAGTACGTCCCCGGCACCGCATCTCCCGGCGCATCGAGAAAGCCCCCTTCGTCAGCCGGCTGGCGCGAAGTCGTTTCCGGTCTCGTGGTGGTTGCCATAATCGCTCCCCCAAGTGTGGGGTTGTCGTTCCTGGTTGTCGGTTGTCAGTGATCGGTCGGATCGTTCATACGAGCAATCTCATAACCTCTGACCTCTGCTCTATGTTCGCTGCCCGGCTACTCAAAATGGATCGACTCGACAAACGCATCGAAGCGTTCCCGCTCCGCCTCGACGGCCGCCGTTGTTCCCTGCAGCTTGAAGAACCACTGCTCAGTCCGGCCCGGGACGATAATCGCGATGATCGATTCTTCAGCGCCCGTCAGTTCGACCCGCAGGGCGGGATACTCATCGACCGTGACCTCACTCACCGCCTGGGCGTCCCTTCCGTCCGGATTCAGTCCGATCTGCCGCCGCCAGCGCGCGATGTTCGCCTGCAGTCCACCCCCGGCGGAACTGACACTGATATCCGCTTGATCTGTACCCTCTCCGGAGGACCAGTGCGCCAACTGAAACGTCCGCAGCGGCGCCGTCTGCCATTCCTCCGGCGTTGAGTAGACAGGCTCCGCTCCCTCCGGAACCCGGTCGGCCCCGGATTGCGATGCGTCGTCCCCGTCGCCCCCCGCCGGGCGGGGAACAATCGCCGCCAACATTTTCTCCGGCTGACCGTCGCCGCCGGTCCCTTCCAGTATGACGAGGTAGAAGTCGCCGTTGGTCTGGTCCGGCTCGCGGAATTCGCCCGCCTCGATCGCGTTTTGACGCCAGTTCTCCTGCGGGTACGGTTCGAGTCCGACCTGTCCCCGCCAGCGATCAATATTCAGCTTCAGGTATTCGTCGGCGGTTGGATCGGGGGCCGCGAGACGGGAGATCGTCAGTTCCAGCGGAGGATCGCTGCCGTCCCGCGTCAAAGTCGCGTACCGGAACTGGTTGCCTTCAGACTGCGTCCAGCCCTCGGGGACGTCCCAACTCGGCGTCCCTTCCTCATCGAACTGCAGGGATCCGACCACCTCTCCAAATGCGTCCTTGTTGCCGTCGACGCTCTCCGGCGAACCCTGCATCTTGAAGAACCAGGCCACGCCCGGTTCCGCTGCGGGGGGAGGATCGTTCAGCGGCGCAGCGCGGGGAACCGATAGATCCTCCGCCGTGTAGCTCCGGACTCCTTCACGCTCGGCGCACGAAGAAACCGAGAGCAGAATTGCGATGCAGCAGGCGGCGACCGGAAGTCGCGCCCTGTTGATTTGAAGCGCTGTTTGCATTACGGCGGGCGGCTGGGGGACACGGGAATGTGACGTCCAACCGTGGCTCGGGGAGGGAAACGGAGCCGTTGGGGGAATCCGTTCGCGGCCCCCCATAACGCCGGACTGGCAGTCTCCAGACCCGGCATGCCCCGGTCCCAACATTATAGCGCCTCGCCGTGGCGATTGTATACGGTTGTCGCAAAAAGCACCGGGCGACCGGGATTCGCGAACCGGGCACGCCCCGGCAGGGCGAAGCTCAGGCTCAGCCCCGCTGCTTGAACTTCGCGATCCGGCCACTTCGAAAACAAAGCCCTGCCAGAGCACCCGTCTCGTCAGGGCAGCGGCTCGTCCTCAAGCCTCAGCAACAACCCGACCGGCAGAATCAGAACCGCCATCACAGCGAACGTCCAACTGATGACCGACCGGGGCGCGCCTTCCTCGACCGCCGGAGAGAGTGTGAACAGCGAACTGCACACCTTGTAGACAGCCGCAGAAAAGAGCATCGCGGTCCAGTTCAGCAGATTCATCGTGCCAATCATCCGGCCTTTCTCCTCAGCCGGAGGCCGCGCCTGCAGGAACACCTGCAGCGGGATCACGAATACGCCCGAACACACGCCCAGCAGAACGAGCAGCACTCCCGCTCCGGCGGCGACCCCGTCCGCAGACAGTCCCGACCACGGCAGAAGAGACAATCCCAGCAGCGAGACGCAGATGCCTCCGGCCGCCTTCCGCACCAGTCCGAACCGCACGCTCGCCCGCGAAATCTGGGCCGAGAGAATGCAACCCGCCGCGATGCCCAATCCCAGCAGCGCCGCCAGCAGGCTCGTCATGCGATCCTGATATCCCATCTGCGATTTCCCGAAATCATTCACGACGGGAACCAGCACACCCCCCAGAAACCAGAACAGGCACGAAACCAGCAACACGGTTCGCAACACCCGGTCCGCCTTGAGCATCCGCCAGGTGTTCTTGTCGACGCCGAACGATGCGGGCGTAAGACGCAGGCCCGGTTGCGCGACGGGAGTTCGTCTCACAAACAGCGACGTCCCCGTCCCGATCACCGCAACGCCCACGCATCCCGCCGAAAGCACCCACAGACCGATCCCCGACTCTGTGAGCCATTGCTTGGCCGCACCGCACACCGCCATTCCGAAAATAATCGCCAGAAACGTCGTCATCTGGATCATGCCGTTCACCGCCGGCAGATCGTGCTTGGCAAACAGCTCCGGCAGAATGCCGTACTTGGACGGGCCGAAAAAGGCGCTCTGCAGACTCATCAGGCACAACACACAGAACAGCAGCGTAATCAGTGTGTCTGAATACACCTCCGCGCTCAGAAAGGCCGCCATGCCGGCCAGCATCACCACGATCTCTGCGACTTTCGCCCAGACGACGACAGTCTGCTTACTGATACGATCCGCCAGCCATCCCGCGACGCCGGAGAAGAGCACGAACGGCAAAGCGAACAGCGCCTGCGCCGTCGACTGATACGGGTCGCTGGCCAGTTCGTGGTGCAGCTTGTAATCAACGCACAGCAGCAGAATCAGTTGCTTGAAGACGTTGTCGTTGAACGCCCCCAGAAACTGCGTCGCCGTCATGCCCCAGAACGACCGATCCCGCCGGTACGCGTCAGTGGCGGCCGATCCAGTTTCGGTCGTCTCAGTCATCAAGCGGCGTCAATGCACAAAGATGTCGATGTAAATCACGAAAACCATCAGTCCCAGCACAAACGCCAATCCGCAGTAGGTGGCCGCGACAACCACCCGCTCGCTCGGCTTGCGGCGAGACAGCGCTTCCCAGATCAGGAACACCATGTGGCCCCCGTCCAGCACCGGGATCGGCAGGAAGTTGATCACCGCCAGGTTCACGCTGATCAGCCCGAGAAACAGGATGAATTGCGAAAGCTTGACGTCCGCCTGGGCGTACGCCATCTGCGCGATTCCAATCGGCCCGTGCAGCTCTTTGACCGAGATGTCCCCCGCCACCAGACCGCGCAGCGTGAGGTAGATGTCTTTAATGGAGTTCGTCGTATGCAGCCACCCTAGTTCGATCGCGTCCCCAACGGAATCCGCCTTCAGGTCGATCCGCTTGTATTGCGTATTGATCCCCCGGTTGTTCGGCACGTACCAGTCGCCGGGGGCTTCGGTCAGATTCACCAGCACGCTCTTCGGCTTGGTGTCCGACCCGGACTTGAGTTTCAACTCCACCGACTCGATCGTCGGATCCTGCATGCTCCAGAAGACGTAGGCCCAGCTATCCTCGCCGATTGAGATCTCCACCTTCGAGTCGGTCAGTTTGAACGGTTTCGGTACGTCGTCGCGCTGATGCAGCGTGACCTTCTCGATCGTATCGAGCGCCGCAACATGCGTGTCCGCCGCGGGCCCGTTGGGATCGACTCGAAAAACCGTCGGAATGACATGATATGCCGCGCCGATCGACGTGATCGAAAGCGGCCAACCGGGCAGTTCCGGAGATTCAATCCAGTCGTCAATGGACTCCGGAGTCAGCCTGAACTCAATCGTCTCCGGAGCGCGTCCCTGCCCCTCACGTGAAACGGTAATCGCAACCTCCTCGCCTGCCAGATCGTCCAGAAACTCCGGCAATCGCATCGGGTCGAGGTCGTCCCCGATCTCCCGGCCGTTGATCGCCGTCAGCTTGTCCCCCTCCTTGATTCCGGCCCGATGCGCCGGAGAACCGGGACGGACGGCTTCGATCTTTCCGATGTCCATCTGCAGGCCGAGGACGCGGTACTTCTGCGGCGGAACCGTGACCTTGACCAGTTCCTCCCCCGCTCCGCGACGCTTCACGTAGATGTCAACAGGTTCCGAGCGATGCGCAGCCAGATACGCTTCAAGCTGCGGATATCTCTCGATCGGTTCGTCGCCCGCCTGTCGAATCCGGTCGCCCGGCAGAAATCCCCCCTCGGCCCGCGCCGCAGGAGAACCGGGAACGATCGCCGCCTGATCGGCCTTGTCTGGTACGGCCGGAATTTCGAGGCTCATCGGAGGAACGGCGCCGATCTGCCGCCGCGTCTTCTTGTCCCCATCCGGGTTCATCGGACTCAGAGTCACACTGTACTTGCTGCCGTCCGAATGCTTTCCATTGATGTCGATCGCGCCGTGCGAGAGCGCGACGGCCCGCATGATGTCCTCGAATCCATTGATCGGCGAATCATCAATTTCCGTCAGCGTGTCTCCCGGACGGATGCCGTGTTCCCACGCGGGGCCGCCCGGCTGCACGGCACCGACCTCGTTGTCCAATCGGTAAACGCCCCATAGAAACGCAATCACGAAAAACATCAGTCCGGTGATGATGTTCATCGTCACGCCGGCAGAGATGATCGCCATCCGCTGCGGGACGGTCTTGGCGGTATACGACCGCGGATCCTCCGCAATCTCCTCGCTCGTGAGTTGGCTCGGATCGGAGTCGTCCTGCCCGAGCATCTTCACATAGCCGCCGAACGGCACCGCCGAAAGCGCGTATTCGGTCTCTCCCCACTTGCGGCTGAACAGGATCGGCCCGAATCCGATGCTGAATCGTTCCACGTTGACGTCGCACCACTTCGCCACGGCGAAATGGCCGAGTTCGTGGAAGAAGATCACCAGACCGAGTCCGATGGCGACCTTCAGAATGTTCAGGACGGCGTCGAGGTCAGGCAGGAATGCGAGTAAGAAGGTGTCCAACGTTCCGTCTCCTTCCGCGCCCACTGATCGATCCGTAACAAGTCAGACAACGTGGGCGAGGGGTCAAATTGATGGGTCTCCAGCACCACCCGGCAAACGCGGGCAATGTCGGGAAATGCGAGGTTGCCGTTCAAAAACCGTTCAACCGCGGCCTCATTCGAGGCGTTCAAAACCGCTCCACAGGTGCCCCCCTGGCGAGCCACTTCAAATCCCAGCGACAAGGCGGGAAATCGATCGAAGTCGGGCGGCTCAAAGTCGAGGCGGAGCGTTTCACTCAGGTCCAGTCGTGGAGACGGACCGTTCAGACGGTCGGGATACGTCAGGGCGTATTGGATCGGCAGCTTCATATCGGGCGGAGAGAGTTGTGCGATCACCGACCCGTCCACAAACTCGACGAACGAATGCACGATCGATTGCGGATGGACCACCACTTCGATCTGATCCGCCGGGAGGTCGAACAGCCACCGCGCTTCGATCACCTCCAGCGCCTTGTTCATCATCGAGGCCGAATCGATCGTGATCTTTGACCCCATCGACCAGGTCGGATGCTCCAGAGCCTGCTCGGGCGTCGCCTGCTCGATTCGTTCCCGCGTCCACGTGCGGAACGGCCCGCCGCTGGCCGTGAGCACCACGCGGCGAACTTCCGATCTCCGTCCCGACTGCAACGCCTGAAAGACCGCGCTGTGCTCGCTGTCGACCGGAAGGATCGTCGTTCCGCGCCGGCGGGCGAGATCGGTCACCAGCGGACCCGCCACCACCAGCGACTCTTTGTTCGCCAGAGCGACCGTCTTTCCCGCTTCCAGCGCGGCCCACGTCCCCCGCAGTCCTGCCGCCCCCACGATCGCGGAGACCACGATATCAACGTCTGCCGAAGCCGCTGCAGCTTCCACGGCGTCGGAGCCGAACTCCAATCCCACGCCTTCCGGAAGGTCGCTCCGGGAAACGACTTGCTTCATACCCTCATCCGCCAGAATCACCCGCCGAGGACGGACTTCTTTGGCCTGCTGTGAGAGCAGTTCCCAGTTGGAGTGCGCGCAAAGCGAGTCGATCGTCAACCGGTCGGGCATCGCCGCAGCGACTTCGAGACAGTTCGTCCCGATTGATCCGGTCGAGCCGAGTACGGCGATCCGCTTCATCGGGCTGCGCGATCTCGATTCACTGCGAGCGTCAAGCACGGGACCGTCCCGGTCGCACTCTGCGTAGGTATTGCAGCGGCCGCCGTCCCGGCAGGCGCGGTCGGCGATCAGCAGGCGCGATTCGGCGCACGACCAGCACGACCGACGTATTTTAGGCAGCGGGCAGAAACGCCACAAGACCCGTAATTGCCAGCAGCAGCGGCAATTACGCCGAATCCCTCACTCGGAGTCGAACTGCGATTTCACCAGCTTTGTCAACCGCGACTTCGTCCGCGCGGCCGCATTCTTGTGAATCAGGTTCTTGGCCGCCGCCTGATCGAGCTTCTTCGACACAGACCGCAGAGACTCCTGCGCCGCCGCCGCATCATCCCCCGCAGCCGCAGCGCGGCATTTTTTCACCGCAGTTCGCAAGCTCGACCGCTGGGTACGGTTCCTCAAACGCCGCTTTGCGTTCTGTCGAAGGGCTTTCTTGGCGCTGGGAGAGTTCGGCATCGACCTGTAGCAGTTTCCGGTGAGGCAGGACCATCAATTTGTCCGCTGCCACCCACACGGCGGCAGTGCCTCAGCATTGTGCGATTGAAGCAGAAAATAGTAGAGAAGCCGAGCCCGGATTTCCACCCTGTGGGTGCATGATTTCCATTCTCGAAATCCACCTGCTCCGATCGCGATTCCGCACGTCCTCGCTGCCCTCTCGCGTTCAACACCGAATCGCCGCCGCAAACTGGTGTTTCCCCCGGAACTTTGCAACGATCAAACATCACCGAACTCCGAATCCACACCCCCTGGGCACTTCCGCCATGTTCAAGTCCGACTCAAATCCTCCGAATCGACGGGATTTCCTCAAAATCGCGTCGGCGGCCTCCGCCGCAGCAGTCTCGAATCTTCCTCAAGCAGCCTTCGCCGCGGAGCAAGACGTGGACCCTGCCAGCGGATACGTCGACGCACATTCGCACATCTGGACGCGCAGCGTCGACGAATACCCCCTGGCCGAGGGCCAGACCGTCGACGACCTCCAGCCGCCCAGTTTCACCGCCGAGGAATTGCTGGAGACCGCACGGCCTCACGGCGTCACGCGGGTCGTGCTGATTCAGCACAAGACCTATCACGGGGTGGACAACAGCTACATCACCGACACCATCGCAAAATACCCCGGCGTCTTTTCCGGAGTGGCCTGCATCGAAGCCGAGGCCGACCATCCCGACCAGGAGATGTCTCGCCTGAAGAAACTCGGAATTCGCGGATTCCGCATCCGGCCGGGAGAGGGAGGCGCCGACCGCTGGGCCGAGAGCGACGGCATGAATACAATGTGGGCCTACGCCGCCGACACCGGCCTCGCCATCTGCCCGCTGATCGACGCCGAATACATTCCCCAGGTCTCCGAAATGTGCGAGATGTATCCCGAGACCACGGTAGTCGTCGACCACTTCGCGCGGATCGGAATCGACGGCGAAATGCGCGAGCCGGATCTCAAGGCTCTCGCCGCACTCGCCTCACACGAGAATGTACACGTCAAGATTTCCGCCTACTACGCGCTCGGAAAGAAGCGCCCGCCATACACCGATCTCATTCCGATGATCCGCCGCATGTACGACGCCTACGGCGCCGAGAGGCTGATGTGGGCCAGCGACTGTCCCTATCAACTCACCGGTGACAACACCTACGGCGATTCGGTCGAACTGGTCACTGAGCGAATCGACTTCCTCTCGGCCGAAGAGACAGACTGGGTCATGCGGAAGACCGCCGACAAGGTCTATTTCTCTTGAGAAGAGTTCCGGAGATCGTCTGCGGCTGAGTGTTCGACGGTTGGTCCAAAGGCCGTCAGACGGCGAGGCTGGGCGATGAGGAGCACACCTCCTCCGGTCGCCAGATTGCCCCCCGTTGTTCCTCGCAGAACGTTCAGCGGAAGTCGTCGCCGTATCAATCCCCGCTGCGCGTCGACCACAAACAACTCTTCCCGCGTCGTCCAGTAGACGTCGCCCCCGACCTGCAGGCCCCGCCCATAGCCGAAGCCCTGTGGGTCACTGAATCCCACCGTCCACGAAACTCTTCCGCTGTCGCACTCAATGCCCCACAACTGATCGCCGGCGGCAATCAGCACCCCGTCGCGCGCCGCAATCAGATCTCGAATTCGCCCCGGTTCCCGGCGACGCCACAGCACCACTCCGCTCGCCGCGTCGATCGCCAATAGTTCGTCCGAGTGACGCGGCGCGAGATACAAGCGTCCCCGCGCAAACAGAGGAACCGCCGACCGAAGTTCTCGCTCATCACTCACATCTTCCGCGGCGGCTGACAAAGCGGGATACGTCGTCAGCCAGCGTGTCTTCCCGGTCGCTCGCTCGAGGGCCGCAACGCTTCCACTGCCGCAATACCGGTACACAAAGCCGTTTCCCAGAGCGAGACGTTCCTCGTCGACCAGATGATGCGTGGCGGGGCGCTCCTGCAGGTCGCTGCAGATCGACGTCTCCCAGAGCAATTGTCCGGTCGATGCGGAGAGGCAGGCGACTCCGATCTCCATCTGCGGTGCAGGACGCCGCAACGGCACAAACAGGGAATCCCCATCGACGAGTGGCGCGCCGGAGAAGGTCCAGCCGGGCGTCGCGAGAGTTTCGTCCGGAGCGGCGCTCCAGGCGAGCCGGCCCTCGGCTCCGGCAAGATCGAGGCAGATGAGGCGGGACTCGAACATCCGCAAGGAACGCTGCGCGGCGACGACGACGGGCGGCCCCATGCGGGCGTAGTAGCGGCCTTCGGAGACGACCCCTGTAAATCGCGGCACGCCCGCCGTAGGCAGATTCAGCGTCACATCGCGCGAACGGTCGCTGTAAATCAGTCCCGGCTCCCCCTCTGCGCCGCTCGGCCATGTCGCGGAACCGTCGGACAGCCGATTCGCCCACACCGATCGGCCATCGGTCGTCAACACCGAATCGGCCCACACCACCGGAACATAAGCCAGCGGCCCCGCGGACGGCAGACCGGGACGCGATCGCTCGATAAGCGGCAACTCCGCAGCCGGCAAATCGCGAGTCCAACTCACGATCTCCATTTGGGGAGGAGGCGGCTGCTTCATTCCCGCCAATCCCCTCGAATCGACGTCGCTCAGGATCGATTCCAGCGTCTCGGCGAGATCTCCCACTCTCCCCGCAAGTTGCCCCTCGGCAGCGGGATGCAGCGCCCGAAACGCCTCCAACTCGTGCCGCGCCTGCCCATGCGCGCCCTGCATGATGCTGCACAACACGAGACGCGCCCGAATCTGCTCCGGCGCAAACTCCGTATCGGGATACCGAAACACGAGCGGCGCGGGCTCATCATCTCCTCCCGGCAGCGGCAGCATCGCCGTCCAGAAACCCCGGGCCGCATCCAGATCCCCCTGTTCCCAGGCCTCTTCCCCCAGCCACCAGAGCGCGTTATCGCCGAAACTGCTCGCGAATCCCTCCGCCACAACGCGACGCATCTCCTCAGGATTCCGTCGCTCAAACGCCCGTTCGTACACCGGTTGCATCAACGGATCGACGCGCAGCCGGTATTGCGCGAGTCCGGGCGGGGACATCTGCAGCAGCACCGCCGTCGCCGCATCGGGGACCTTCAAGAAACGTCCCGGTTCCACCTCCACCATCTGATCGCCGAAATCGCGAGAGAGACGTTCCAGAGCATCGATGGCCGCCGTCCATTCGCCCCGGCCAACGAATTCCTGCGCCGCCGCAAGCCGCTTCGTGGCCACAAGAGAAACATCAAGTCCAATCGGCCGCGCCGCCGGTCGACCGCCCTGCGCCCACAACGCCCGTCCCGACGTCGCGAGCAGACCAACGACCAACCACAATACGCACGCGCCCAGAAAGTGGCCCGCTCCACAATCGCCGACGCGCTTTGACACACTCCGTTTAGCCGCGACCCGCAGGGGAGCGCTCCGCGTCCCCCGGCAGGGCGAAGCTCCCGCCGCGCCCCTCATCGCGACCCCCCGCGCAACAGATGGCCGACATAGAACACCACCACAGCCGCCACCGTCAGCCCCGGCATCCAGATCAGCCGAAACCTGAAATTAAGCTGCCACAGAATCAACAACGGCAGAAAGACCAGCGCAGCGAACTGCAGGATGAATCCAACGTAGTTTCGCATCACGTTATAGCGCTTCGCAAATCAGTGTTGGCGATCTGTCTCGCGAATTCCCGTCCTCGAAAGTCCAAACATCGCTCGACGCGGACACACCGTAGAGCAATTTGCTCTAAGCCGGGCAACCCTCGAAAGCGGGAACTTCGAGCGGTACGGGTACAACATG
>ERZ869936.1800-NODE-1800-length-14136-cov-42.475250_pt1 | contig 14136 bp, 9 predicted proteins | sample MGYA00520876_ERZ869936 | MGnify/ENA primary metagenome ERZ869936 (study PRJEB32218, sample SAMN09650985) | biofilter metagenome | isolation source: enrty point of leading RO module | place: Saudi Arabia: Thuwal, RO plant located on Red Sea | collected 2016-02-17 ...
AGTTCTACGCCATCCTCTGATACAACTGTAGCTGTACGGACTTGCACATGCTTGTATGCGCCGACAACTTCAATCTTATCTTCTTCTATTGTTTTAGTTAGTGCCATTGTTTTTCTCCTTTATGGCTTGGACTGACTACCCTATGATCCAACAGGGGTGGTTATTGTGTATAATATGTCATGCTAAACAAAAAGTTGCCCACTCCCAAATCATTGTGGGTTGCGGTTGTCCCGCTTGTGTTTGCCATATTTTTATAGACATTGTTGGAAGTAGTAGAATTGTTTGAAAGAATTAGATTCAATCCTGATACTTGATTAGTCCAACTAGTGCCGTGGACTGAAGATGAAATGCCATAAAGGGCAGAAACATTTTTTGCTACAAAAGGGAATCCAGATATTGCTAAGTTACCAGATGCGGTTCCTTTAGAAGCAATATCTAAGTGACATTGGACATTTACAAGGTTGCCAATTTTTACATAATAACCAACTTGGATACTATATGTGCCTGTTCCTATGTTAGTATAAGCAGGCGTCCAAGTCCCCTCCTCATAGTCATCTAGCTTATTAGCCGACCCAGTGCCGCCAAGGTAAGCACCGCCACCAAGATAAAGGTCATTAAAGCGATATGTCGAACTACCTAGATCAGAAGCATTGTCTTCTAAAGCACCTGAGTTATTTGTTGGAAGAACGCCAGCAGAGTGCAGTCTAATTCCTTTATGCCCAGAAGTACTACTATAAAGCACCATATCGCTTGATGCTGAACCTATTGCACCTATTGAAGTACCGTCTTTTCGGAACCGCATGATTTGCCCATCAGATGAGGTGCGGTTTAAGTCCATTACAGTGTCATTGCGAGTAAACCCAGATGCGGCACCTTCACGCAACTCTACACCGCTATTAGAAAGTCCAACACTCGTCTTACCCACCAACAAATTACCAGAGCTATCGATACGCGCAGCCTCTGTGCCACCCTCAGCAAAACCAATCGTGTTAGCCGCAGGGAAGAAAATGCCAGTATCAACATCGCCTGTATTAGTAATGCTAGGCGCAGCCGCAGTGCCATCATCAAACTCAATCTGCCCAGTAAATGTCTGATCAACCAACTGAAACGAATTAAAAGTAACAAAGTCTAGCACATCACTGGCACTAGCAGCCGAGGTCAAAACAATGTCACTGCCATTCGTGGCTGTGTAGTCAGTACCGCCCACCAGCTTAACACCGTTGAGGTAAACATCGATGAAGTCACCGTCAGTGTATCCTGTGGTGCCAAACGTGGTTTGCCCCGCAGTTGCAGTGAAGGATTGTCTGCGTTGGATACTCTGTGGTACTGGGACTGGGCCGATATATCCTGACATTATGCACTCTCCAATGCTGCGACTTTAGTCTCTAATGTTTCTATCTTGGCAATCGCTTCTTGCAATGCCGCTGTTAGCAATGGCACAAGTTTAGCTTGGTCGATACCTTGATAGACAGGGATTGTATTACCATCACCATCTAGCTTGTTGTCCCCCGCCGATGTGTTGTCGGGCGCATCCCCTGCATCAATTTCTTCTTGCGTCCAAGTCTCAACTTCATTGTGTGTCCCAGTAACCGCTTCAGGAACAACCGTCTGCGCTTCATGTGCAAGGAAACCATCTACTGTGGTATCATCCGTATCAGCAATAAAGTTAAATCGTTTAGGCGCAAGTTGCTTAACTCTTGTAATGCCATCAGTCACGTCTGTGACGTTTTCTTTTAAGCGGTAGTCTGAACTTGTATTGTAGGATACCCCTGTTGTGGTTTGCTGTATATAACCCTTTTGTGAACCGTTATATTGAAATACTATTGTATTTAAAGCGCTACTGTTTCCTGAATTAAGAATAATTCTACCACAAGAATTAGAATATCCAGAGATGTTATCTTGGAAAGTTATACCAGCTGTATCGCTGGCACCAGTTTTGCCCAACAAAAGATTACCGCTGTCATCAAAAGTAACAGCCGCAGTAGCACTACCACTATTATGAAAGCCAAGATCACCATCAGCATCAACACCGATTTGCCAACTTTCTGCACCAGAGTTTTCCTCTATATGTAAAGCCTGATGGTCTGTGTCAGATTTTATAATAACTGGAGTATCACCACTCGTTTCAATAGCAGTTTTCCCAAAATGTGCAGCACCTCTTACTGTTAGTAGTTCTGTAGGCGAAGTTGTCCCAATCCCGAGATTACCGCTGCTGTCGATGCGCATACGTTCTGAGCCAGAACCAGAGAAAACACCACCAGTATAGAATGCTAATGCACCACCAGAACCGCTTAAAATAGTAGCTTTGCCAGTTCCACTAGACAAAAAATCAAGTGCGGGCGTTGTTGCATTTAAGGTTAATAAATCTGTAGGCGAAGTCGTCCCAATTCCAACATTGCCATCGCTGTCGATGCGCATAGCTTCTGTAATAGTTGCAGAACTATTCGATGTTGAAAAAGTTAACTCTCCAGTATTTGTACCCGTTCTTATTGCAGTTATTTCAGCAGAACCAGAGTTACTATTTCCAGCCGTACTATTTACAAATTTTATTGTACCGCCAGTGCTTGATGCAGTTGCGTTATTGCGCAAATGAAGCAAGTCAGTTGCTGCTCCTGAACTTGTTGCAACAATTTCAGTTGGAGCTGAGGGCGAACTCGTACCAATCCCAACATTGCCAGCACTATCCACACGCATACGCTCAGTAGGTGTGTTCCCATCCGATCCGTCATTGGTGCTAAAGATTAGATCGCCCTTCTCATCATCCGCAGTGCCATCATGGCTTGCTTGGATTTGAGCTAATGTGCTTACTTCGCCGCCAGACTGTTCACCCTTAAACGTGATCTTACTCTCACGCCCACCGTCAGTATCTTCTTCAGTTGTGTTCTGTAGGGTAACTTCTGGAGATGTATCTGTAGATGTAATGTCGCCTTCAACGTCTACTGATGTTACGTCCATGCCAACTGTTACGGCACCAAGGTATCCAGCCATTATGATTGCTCCAATACGCTAACGATAACTTCTATGTCTCCCGTGCTACTGTCGGATTGCACAGTGACTTCATCCGCTGCTTCCCCGATTAGCTTACCATCCAATGCACTAAGCGCCGACCCTACGGGAATGGGAACGTTTTTAACGACATGCGTTGCCGCAACCTTAACACTCGCCTTCACCTGGGAGGTTGCAGTGCTTGCTATGTTTAAGCCAATGATGATCCCAGTTGTATTGTCTGGAACCGTGTAGACTGTTGTCTCTGTTGCATCAGTGAGTGTCGCAACGTAGTTTTTAAATGTATTTGCCATGTGTTACCCCAAAGCTACCGCGAACACTACACTCGCGCCTTCCGATGCCGCAGCGCTTGCCGCCGCATTTGTTTCCGATGTAGCGGCGTTAGTCTCCGAAGTTGCCGCATTTGTCTCCGATGTCTCCGCGTTAGTCTCAGCAGTTTCTGCCGCTGCTTGTGCAGTTTCCGCAGCCGTTTGCGCTGTCTCTGCCGCAGTCTGAGCTGTCTCCGCAGCAGTTTGAGCAGTTTGCGCTGCGGTAGCGCTTGCAGCCGCAGATGCAGCGTCTACGATCAATGTCCACTTTGCACTATCCGTGTTCGTTGTTAGCGGCTGAGAGCCACTAGATGTGTGCGCCGTAATACAGATAAAGATATTATTTGTGCTTGTGTCTTTTACCAAGTCACGCACATTGTACGCGCGACTTGCCGACCAGTCACCACGATACACACCAAGCTCTTGCGTGATGTCAATGTCACCGCTTGCGTCAAAGGCAAACAGCTTATTCGCACGTTGCGTAGCATCCTCGGGGAATGACGGGTTTGCAATCGTTGTTGTCTTAGAACCCTTGATAGAGCGGTCTAGCTCTTCTTGGTGCTGCTGGATCATAAACGTCAGTTTGTCCAGCGTATCTTCAATACTGTTAGCAGGGAATGGATCGTTAGGAACCAAGTCCAAACCTTGCGTCAGTGGTTGCTCTCGCAAGATAAACAATGACTGACCAGTGGCAGGGGCAGTTACCATCGTAACATTGCCGCCGTTAGCGTCACCAACGCCACTAACTGTGTAGTCTGTTGTCAGCGTCTGTACGGTTTCGCCACCATCACTGGCACGCAAGATAACTGTTAGATCATCTTCGTCAAAGATTTTGAACGAGTACGCAAAGACGGTGGTGCTGTCATCACCGTTAAAGCTAACCTTGTTTGTGCTACTGCTTACTGTCATTGTCTTTCCTTCTGCGCTTGAAGGTCATAATACGCTTGCCGCATATTCGCATATTCTGGCAATTCAATCAACGTCTTGAAGCCCTCATCAATAAACTGTTTGTTTATGCTTCTTAGCAGTGACACTTTTTGCTTGTCTGTTAGGCCAAGATACAGCGGCTCAGATGTCACAACCTCTAGTGTTTCCCTAAACGTCAAGTCGCCGTATCCGCTGCGCCGTACTGTGATTTCGTTTTTGGCAATGTTTACCAAATCCGACTGCATGCCGTAGCTTAACTTAATACCTTGGTACTCACGCGGGTTGGTTAGAGGCCAAGCATTTGTCATGCGCTGTAAACGGATCAGCTCTTTTTCGTACTCTGTAACTTCTTTGCCTTTCTTTAGGCGCATACCTGACAAGTTGCTGAACAGCGCAGCGCCAGGGCGGTTGGCAAAACTAAACTCGTCTGCACCGCGTGGCTCGCCTAGTGTATCGTAAACGATTGCGTTGTAGTCGCGCTCGTCTCGGAAGAAGCTGTCTTTGGACTGCAATGCGTTCATCTCACCGAACAGCTCAACAATCTTGCGACCATCATCTGTTTTCGGCAGACCGATCAGTGCATAGTTGGGCGATCCGTCAATCAATGCATAACGATAACGCTCTGTTCCGTCCTCGTCTTTCACACGTTCTAAAACATCTGCCTCTGTAAAATACTGCACATCCTCACGGGGGCGCACACCAGTCGGGTCAATTAGACGCTGGATCATGCGCTGCATAGAGCTTAGTGGGTTTGGCAGACCAACAGGCGTTGAGCTTTCTGCGTAGCTTCTCGCAAGCTTGGCTGCATCGTATCCATCCATAAATGCCACAAGGTCAGCAACACCTTGCAGCATTGGCAGCTCTTTGTAGTATTCTGCTGTCGCAATCATTGCTGCGCTTGCGTAGTTCTGCTGCAATGCTGGATCGTCTGTTTTGTTTGCGCGTTGCACTGTGTCGGCTGTAATCGCAATCAAACCACCAACAGGCTCGAACCCTGCATAGCTGACATACATCAGTGGGCCGTTGGGTGCGCCGAATGCATCATACAACGGCTTACCTTCTGGGAAGCCTTCGCCCTTTAGCACAAAGCTGTATGGCTGCCAGCCTGGCGGCAACGCCTCACGCTGCTTCTGATCGCTTGGCAAACCGCCAGTAATCCGACCATCCATTGCATACTGCCCGACTTTGTACATAGTCGCACCGCCCAGTGTCAGGCGGCCTAGTGCCAACTGCTGCGCCTGTGGGCCGTTCTTGCCCAGCGCGTCAATGGCTGTCTTGCTAAATGGCGTGTATTCCATTGTGCGCAGCAATGCGTTTGTGGGCGCTGTCGCAAACGGCAGCAGGAAACGCCCAAGCAGTGTGCGCTGCAACATGCCTGTCACCTGACCAAACTTGCCAAGGTCAGACTGCAACGTGTCAAAGCGAGCTTTTAAGTTTAGATCGTCAGACATCGCGCGAGGATCAAGCAGCAACATGCCTGCCTCGTCCAATGCCTCTTGCTCTGTCATGCCTTTGCGCTTTGAGTGCTGATAGCGCTTGTTGACGGCAGTGTAGAACTCGCCACGCTGTGAGATAGTTTTAGTAAACTCGTCAGCCGATAGCAGCAGACGGAACGGGATGCGCATACGCTTGCCTAGCTCATCAAGTGATTTGCCAAAAAAGCTTTCGCTTTGACCTGTCACTGCCGCATACTGATCAACGTCCAACTTGCTTGCGCCTGCTGGTGCCTCTGTGCGCCAGGCAATTGATGCAGCTTTCATTGCATCGCCAAACGCATCGCTCCAACCTTTTACGCGCAGCAGCGCATCTTCCATGTAAACCTGATCTTCAGATATTGGGAACTGCATGCCTAGCTGTGTACGCGCTCCGCGCACGACAGACCCGTACATGCCTGCAATAACTTCTGTCGGTAGCTGATACAGCATGAAAGCTGCCGTGCCGATTAGGTTCTTTGCCTGCGTGGCAGGTGATGACAGCAGCCCAGCAAGATATGCCTCATGCACCATTTGCTTTGTCTTTGAGTACCAACCACCCTGCGCAAACTCATTGATGCCTTTTAAGCCATTCTCTTTACCAGCCTTTAGCAGTCGATCTGCCATTGCGTCTGTCACGCCGTCCGATCCGCTTTCATCCAGTAGGCGCTGGGCTTCCTCTGCAAACCGCGTTGCATCTAGCTCGCCGCTGACTTGGATTTGGAATGACTGCAATGCACGGGCTGCTTCTGTCTGCGCTCCCTTTAGCTGCAACTGAATGCCGCTGTGGATCGCAAGCTGCCTGCGGAACTTTAGCCGATCCGCTGCTGTGCCTTGGCCTGACTTAATCAACCGCGCCAGCTCTTCTAGCTTAGTTGCGCTGCGCACAAGCAACTCACGCGCACCAACAAACTCGGCTGCTGTCAGTGGTCTATCACCAATCTTGCGGCTTAGTAGGTCACGCGAAAAGCCAATCTCGTCAGCAACCAAGCCTGCCGCTTGTGATACTGTTAGATCGTTAGAGATTTTGCCACGCTTCCGCGCAACTGTCTCGTCCGCGTATGTGTCGCCAATTGCTGTGATAACCGCCTTAACGTCATCAGTCGTATTCAGATAGTCAAAGTTAAAATCACCGCCGTCTTGCAGTGACTTAACATTGGCCTCTTTGGTGTTGAGCATTGTCAACACTTCGTCGGCAACCTCTTCGCTGGCAACGGCTGTTTCTGGTTTAAATCCACGCGCCTCGGCTGTCAGCGCCTTCTGCGCTTCTGCGTTTACGTCAACTGCTAAACGCTCGGCCTCTGCCGCCTGATCCTCTAGCGCCGATGCCGCATCTGTTATCACATCTGCTGGCGGCTCTTCACCAATCGCAGGCGCAGTCATGCCACGCTGCTCAAACGTCTGCACACCCTCTGGGCTAAGTATCTGCGGGGCCAACTCGCGCTTTGTGGCCGCCTCAGAGAATAGCTCTGGCGCTTCCATCAAACCACGCTCTTGCGGCGTAGGCACACGAGGCGCAACGCCGACAACGCCACCTGTCGGGGGTGTCGGTGTGCTTGTGCCGCCTGGCAGCTTGTCTAGTAGCTTCAATACATTACCAAGCCCAGCGACCTGAAAGCCTTCCTGCTGTGGCCCTTTGGCAAACTCAGTAGGTGCGCCAGCCGCTGTGATACGCTGCTGGGCTTCTTGGTCTTCTGCTAGCTGGGTTGGATCGACTGCCATACTTACATCACTTTAATTGGAACTGCTCTGGTAAACCTGCTTCTTCTTCCGCGCCCAGTTCTGGGGCATCTCCTAAAAAGGCAAGCTCAATATATTGCTCTCGGGTCATTGGCAGATTGAAACGCTTCATCAGTGCCAACACTCCGTCATCACTCCCAGCTTGGGGGGTTAATTCCACCTGCTCGTTCATCTACCAATCTCCTTGTTTCATCTAAATCTATCTCACCGTTTTTGTATCGTTGCCAAATTGCGTCAATGTCAGCAACATTTTTTGCGCTTTGTTTGAACTTGTCAGTAAACAATCCACGTACTGCTTCCCATGTGATTGACTGCATCTGTCGAGGAAGGATACCACGTTCTGCCGCCGCTCGTCTATATGCCTCTGCGTAAAGGCCATAGTTGCCAGATACGCCAGACTTTGCTGAACCTTTTGTTGTGCCGCGACCTTTTACACTCATGTTTTTAAAGTTGTGGTCAACCTCAAGTGAGTTGCCTGACAGTGGGCGCATCAATCCAGCAGCAACTGCATGCGTATCAATTGTCACATCACCAAACGGAGAGTTTGGATCGTAAATATTATTGTAGAAGTTGCGGACTTTGTGACGCTCACCCATCAGCCTCGAGATTGTATTTACATCTCCGTTAACATCAATAGACGCTACCGCCTTACCAATTTCGTTTAGAGAACCCCAGGCTGCTTTCTTACGTGCGCCAGATGCTGTCGTAGCAAACTCAAGCATTTCACCCTCTGGGCCAACAATCTGATAATCAGGCTTATTGTATGTTTGGTCATAAAGGCGAACAAACAATGCTCGCAATGCCGCCTGCACCGCAGGGTCTTCATCTACAATTTCAGTGTATGATTTGCCTTTAATTGCTTCTAGCATTGGCTCATACTTAGGTTTATTAAGAGATGGCAGCGCTCTAAATGTTTGTTCCATCTCGTTAGCAAAAACAAAATCTTTTTGCTTGATTGCTACATCCAAAACACGCTGCGCTAGGCTAACATTTTGATACCAGTCTTTTTGTGGTGACAACGCTGCCAGTGCGCCAGCGATAGATGTATCAGGAACGCCATACTCCTCTGACCAACGATCCGTAATAGCTCGTGCGCCATCATACCACTTCTGACTGCGCACTCTGGTATCGGCAGGAACTTTGTCGTGAATGTAAAGCAGGTTGTCTTTTACATGCTCAATAAATCGCTCGGCAGTTTCATCAACAGTTTCGCCTTCAACGGTTTGCATGTTTGGATAATCTTTAGTGATGTTAACGTTAAACTCATACAATGCTGGTTCCGTCTTCATCTCTTCTAGGCCAACAATTAGCTCACCTGTCATTGGGTCTTCTGTCGCGGCCTTAGCAGTTGGTAAACGAGTAGATATGCGACCTGGCAAACCATCTTCTAACTTAGGCGCAACCAACTTACCAGCCGCAGCCAAACCGCGATCCACGATTGGCCCTACTGGGTTGCTAAACAGCGTTGTGCCTTCTGCATCAATTCGGCCCTGCGCCTCTTCGCCCATGCGCACCAGTGTCGGCTCTAACGCCTTAGCGCCACGCTTTAGCAGTTTACCAAACGCATAGCCAACACCTGTAGCCTCAGCAACGCCAGCCGCCATGATTGCCATGCCGATTGCACGACCACCGACTGTGCCGCCGTTTTCCACGCTTTGCTGCTTAAACATCCGATAACCTTCTTGGATGTCCATAACGCCAGCGGTCAAGAAGTCACCAGCACCAACCTCAAAGCCTGTCGCACCTGTGCCAAACAGCGCGTTAGAGTAGACCTCTGCGTTGCGGAACAACTCACCCTCTCGTGCCTTAACTGTGCGCTCAATCTCATCAGCGCCCATGCCCTGCTCTGCCAAGTCTTCGCGCAAGCCTTGGACTGCCAGATCAAAGAAGTACGTTGAAACAATGCGTGAGCCTTCGTCACGCAGCGTAGGATCGGCTGTAATGATTGGCTGGCCTGATGCTATGATGTCAGCCACTTCCTGCTCTGACAGCGCCTCTGTGCGGCTCTCAGGCATGGTTGGCTGCACATCTAGTCCAGCAGCTCTGATTTGCTCATCAGTGTATCCAGCGGCCCGTAGATCGTCTAAGGTGTACGATCCTTGCATCTCTTGCAGTTGCCGCGCATAGTCGGCTGCTGCCTGCGCAGGTGCTGCATCTGACACGCCAGGCATGGTTGGCTGCGCTGGCGCTTCTGCCATAACCTCTGGTGCTTCTTCGCTGATCTTAACGTATCCACCGCTAGACATTGGCAGCAGCACATCATTCATGCCTGTCTCTGGATTAAATACGGCTTTTTTGTTTTTCTCTATGGCAGGGTTGATGCCAGCATCAATCATATCACGAGCTTCGTAATATTTAGACATTTCAAAATCTGTGTCGTCAGAAAGTAAATCTGTCATTAGAAGCCTAGTCCCTGATTGCCGAAACGTGATTTAATAATCCGTCTAAATGTTGTCTTGCGCGACCTCACTCTGTCTTGCTCTGGCCCTGGCAAGCCCTCATACCAACGATCAATCGCACCCAGCGGATCGGTTAAGTTAAGTTCAATTGCTGGGAACGCTTGCTGCACCTGATTGATAAAATAATCCTCAAGCTCAAACCGCAACTCTTCGCGGAATGTTTCACCGAATACATCAATTTGCTCTTTTGCAAATGCGCGTATCTCTGCCAAGGTCATTGGATCGCCCTCAGCCTCACGGCGTGAGAACTCATCCTGCAATGCAAAGTCGGCATTCTCAAACGCTGACTTAGATGCCCGAGCAAGTGTTGGGTTGTCTGTCTGCGCATCCAGCTCGTTGTACTTAAACGCACGTTTCAGCAAACGCGATCCAACCTTTAAGCTTTCGTCAGCTTCGTTAAATATCTTCATGTTTAGTTCACGGTGCTGCGCTGCCGTAATTCTAAACGTATCTGTGTTTAGCTCTTCAACTGTTAGCATGCCACGCTCTGCAAGCGCGTATAGCTCTGAATATCTTGTCTCACTACCCTCGCCAGCAGGCGCGAACTTGAACTGTGTAGATATATCAAGCTCCTGCTCCATTCTAAGCTGTTGCTCTCTAGTTGCCCAAAACTGGTTGTTAAGCACTTCCTGAAGAAGTTTTTTTGCACGTAACCCAGTCATGCCTTGAGTTTTCGCAGTGTCAGTTAGCTTTTCAAATTCACTACTTGGCAACAATTGTTGCAGTTGCTCTGGCTCAACTATATCGGCATCCTGAATAGAGAAGAAAAAATTATACGCCTTTGTATTACGTTGGTTTGTTTCTTCTTGCTGCTCAGTCTCTAACTTTTCCGCAGCATCAAAAAACTTTAGTGATGTTGCCAAATTTTTCTGGATAATCTCAATAGCATCGTCACGCTCAATATTATACAAAACATGCAAGGCATATTCGTCTGTAATCCCAGCCTGAGACATAGCCTCTTCTGCTGTCTTTGTCCCTGCCGCAACCTCATCCTGCAACGCCATCATGTTGAACAACTGCATCGCAGCATCTGGATTGTTGTTGTATGCATTCGCCAAATAATCAGCAGCAATATCTTTGCGCAGCGCATAGTTTGCTTTTGTCACGCCTTCTACGCTGTATCGACCACCTGCAACAGCCTTAGCTTGATCATTGATAACAATGCCTAGCTCTGTGTTGTAATCTTCAATGGTCGCGCCAACTTGCGATAGGTTGTAGCGTTTTTTCTCCATTCGAGCAGCCATTATAGCCTGCTCACGCGCTAAAATCTTTTTGTCAATAACGCCACGCAGTCTAAACCGTGCAGCAATCTCATTCTGCTCAAATGCATAACGCAACTTACGTTGCAGCGATCTGTTGCTAACACTTGCAATAGTCACATCGCGCAGCTCATCCATGCTGCTCTGCCAGTTATTCTCACCGTCCAGCACATTGTAGATGTCAGTAGACTTGCCTAGCGTATACTCTGCCTCGCGCATACCCTCTTCAATCGCCAACGCAGCTTCGTTGTACTGCGCCTCTTGAGATGCTTGCCAACGAGCAGTCGCAAACTGCTGCGCACCATCTAGCAGCGCCTTCATTGGCTCGGCCTTGGCAAGCTCTGCTTGCGCCATCGCCTGTGGGTTCATGCGCACAGTGCCACGCAACGGCGTGCCTGGTCTAACTTGCTGACTAATCGCGCGGCTTCTGTAGACAGGTATCTTCATGCTAATCCAAAGTCTCCTGGGTTCTCTTGCACAGTCGTCGCCACATTAGACAAGCTGTTAATCATTGATGCAGTTCCTTGTGACCGAGCCGTTGCAGCAGCCATGCCGCCTTCCATGCGTGACAGCTCTGCCGCCAACTCCAAGCCTTCTTGCTCATCGTCAATCTGCATATTCTGTATTGAGTTTTCAAACGCTGCAACTTTTTGCTCGTAATCAAACTCACGCGCATTCTCGCGCAAGACTGTGATCGGCGTTCCTGTACTCATGTCAAAGCCTGCATACCCAAAGCCAGCTCTCGCTGTGCCTTGCACTTCACGCTCAAACGCATCAGCCGCTCTGTTGCCTGCAACAAGAAAGTTTGCGTTTAAAATACCGCGTGTTTTCTCAAGAAGCTCAATGTCACGCTCAATGATCCCAGCGTTAAACTCACCAGCTCTTTGTGCCGCAGCCGCAGCCTTGTCAGCCGCTTTCTTTTGCTGCACAGCGCCTACAACCTGCATTCCTGTTGATATAAGTGCTAAAGGGTTACACATCAGTCACACCTACTTATCAAACGTGTTCATGCGTGGATAGAACGCCAGAACTGTTAGGGGCAACGGTTGCCCTTGTTTAATATATACACGATCATCGTCGTCAAAGCCACCATCGAACTCAATGTCTTTGTCACCCGTAAACATTGGCACAGCTTCGTCCATGTCCATTGAGCTGTCACGGAAGAATATGCGGTCTATCTCACCAGCATCGTTTCCGACCTCTGCACCCACTGTTTCAAAGAAACGAACTGTGATTGCATGTATGCGCTTCGGCTTGCCTTGGCTCGTCCCATCAACCGACCCGCTTTCAATGCGCAACGTCTGCATTGTGCTGTCAAAGCCATAACCTACCGCAGCACTGGTTGCAGAGTAATCTAGCGTGATGCCACCGCTACTGACTGTTTCGTCTGGGTGTGACGCACCGTTGCCTAGAACTTGCAATGTCTCACCTTCCAAGTGATACAGGCCGCTTAGTGTTGTTGTTGCGCTGCCGCTGTATGACAGGCCGCTATCTACAAAGAATGCAGACGTAGTGTCATCGCCAAAGTCAAACGGCTTTAGCTTTTCAATGTATCTCTTGGTATCGCCATTGATTGTACGCTTTACAATCATGTACAGACTGTCCTCGCCTGTATCGGTAGGTAGCGTTGCAATACTCTCAACAACAGCTTGACCACTATCAAACTCGCCACCAATCACATGCTTGTGCCATGCAACCACCTGCTCTTCGCGGCGATACGTCATGCCTAGAAGTGTACCATCATCACGCACACACCAAACAACACTATCAGGCTCTTGCTGATACGACATCTCTGTTATGCCGCCCTCAGTCACATGCTCCGCAAGAATTGTCATGTCAGGCGCAGAGTAGCCACCAGTGTTTACATCACCAACAAACTTAAACTCGCGTATCTTTCTGCTACCGCGCTGCACAAACAGCGTAACATCCGCAACCTGCACAGGCTCAATCTTTGCTGTGCCATAGTTGGAATACTTGCGAATAAGTGTCGTGGTAGGTGTAACAGGCCCATCGTTTGTAGATGTAAGCACATATTCACCGCCAGACGTACCCACAGTCAAAACGCGCGTAGCAGACAAGAAGCGGATTGCATTCACTTGGTTGGACGCAATGGTATAGATCAGAGCATCATCGTCAGCCGACCCAGTGTGAAAGTTGTCATAGTCCCCGTTCTTGCTGAACCATAGCGTTTGAGGATTGTTGTTCGTTGCACCAAATACTAAGCGCTGCTCAAAGAATGACACAACACTAGGATAGTTGTTTGAGCTTGTTAGCGTGGGCGTATCATTTTCGTTGATGGTAAACGTAGCAAACGTCCAAGCATTGTGATCTGTGCGTGTCAGTGTGCGCACAGCGTAGCTAGGATGCACAAGGTACATTGTGTCAGCAGACTGCGCGAACCGCAGGTCAGGTAGATCATCTTCGCCATACGGTGACGCAATCTCGTAGATCGCTGTAGCTGTGCCGCCTGATGTGTATGCTGTGAAGTTTGTTGTATCTATGTCATTGCCGAACAGGTCTTGCAGCGAGAACGTGTTAGTCGTGACGTTAGCGACTTTGTAGTTGCGTCCGTTAAGCTCTGTCATGCCAACAATGCTGTCAACAAACACCTCATCGCCATTGCTGAACCCATGCGCGTTACTTGTCAGAACGCCAGGGTCAGCTTGGGTAATCGCTGTAATGTTTTTGTCAGTAGCATTTAAAACAGATAGGTCGTCACGATAGACGCGCATTGTGCTATCGCCAAACTCCAAGATGTATGTGTCAGAGGTTTTAAACTGAAACGGTATTAAACGTGATTTAACACTGTCATCCGAGACTTGACCTAAGAACTCTGTACCTGGACGACGTGTTACACCGCCATGAGGCATAACCACCATGTTCGTCAGATCAGACAGACCCTCAGTGTATTTCTCAATATTGGTGCGACCCTCTAGGCGTGGACTAATCTCACCTGCCGTAAACG
>ERZ869936.1801-NODE-1801-length-14131-cov-8.632211_pt1 | contig 14131 bp, 19 predicted proteins | sample MGYA00520876_ERZ869936 | MGnify/ENA primary metagenome ERZ869936 (study PRJEB32218, sample SAMN09650985) | biofilter metagenome | isolation source: enrty point of leading RO module | place: Saudi Arabia: Thuwal, RO plant located on Red Sea | collected 2016-02-17 ...
TAGTTGTTCTTTCTACGTAAAATTGTGATGGTCTTCCTGTAGATGTTTTAACAGGTATATTAAAATATTCAGAACGGTCTATCCTTTCCATCTGTAAATCGTTTGTAGTACCACCTGAAGTTCTTCTTAGGACTGCATCTAATACATCAATATCGTATTCATTTAGGTCGTAAGAAGCAGTATCTTTAGTTAAATCTAAAGAAACTTGTTCTACTTCCCATAGTTGTACCCCTCTATTAGACCAGTCTGCAAACAATATATTAAGACACCGTCTAGCAGCATTAGCATCATAACCAGTACGAAGTTCTAACCCTGCTAGTTCGTAAGCCTCTTCAATTACATCTGATGTAGATAACGAAAAGGTTCTAGTGCCTGATGTCGCCATTATTCAAAATCTTTGTACAATGTCAACACTATAACGTATGAATCACCGCTTGTGTGACCAGTAGTCGTTAGTTTTATATCACCAGTCTTTCCACTACCTGAGGTATTTCTAATCCCACCGAACTCTGTGAAATCTTCATCAGTTGTATAATCTGAATTTAAATCCCAACAGATAGTGTCAGTAGAAGCGTCCCATAAAAGCTTTACGCTCATACCAAAAGTCGAATAAACAATTTTAGCTAATCTTACACCAGTACAAGTTGCACCATCCGTGCTTCGAGTAGCTAAAGCACTAACATCTACTTTAGTAACCGCTGATTCACCTGTTCCATCGGATGTGTTGGTCAGCTGAATTACAGCTGACCTATCACTATCTGACAGAGTTGTTGAAGTTACTGCGTCTGCCATATTAAGCTCCTATGATTAAGCGTCAGCAAAAGGTGTAACTACTGTGCCTGAAGCAAGTACTATTCCTTCTACAGCATATTTTGCTGATGCAATAGCAGTACATCTAATAATAGTACCAGCAATACCACCTTTAGTAGAACCGTTTAAAGTAATAACGTCATTAGATGCACCTGAAATAAATGTTTTTCCTGCTGCATCGCTTTTACCTAAATATAAACCACCAACGAACTTATCAGTACCGTCTGTTTTTATATCTACATCTGTAGCTGCAGTTTCAATAACGAAAGTGTATGTAGCACCTAAGTTATTTAATGAGTTAGGGTCTGTAGGGTCACTAGGTGCAGTAGTAACAATAGAGGGTAAAGTAAATTTACCGTCTGCATCATTACAAGTAAGTATGCGTCCTGCGTGACTGTCTACGGTTAAGGTTGTGTCTGCTGTTAAACTTACTACTGAAGTATTACCTGCGGTAATAAATCCTGAAATAGATCTAACAGGACCTGAAAAGGTTGATTTAGCCATTATAACTCCTATAACTAAATACGTTGTTTCATCTATGGAGATAGTCTGCCGAGCCAGTTGAAACAACAATTAATCTCGGTTTAATTAATTGTAAGTTATATGGTAGAAAAAAGAAAGGGGACCGAAGCCCCCTTATTAGTAAGGTGTTTTACAACACCTGCCCCAGTATCGAGATTAGGCTCCTGGAGATCCGTACATTCCACGCCAGTCACTAAAGCCGAAAGAATATCTTTCTCTAGCTTTGTATCTTACGTTTCCTGTTTCGAAGTCACCTTCCATGCCTGTCTTGATTCCGCTTCTGACGAAGTGCTTTAACCCATTAGGAGAGTCAGTTTTGATAAAGAAAGCATCTGTGTCAGTTAAGAAATGGTTAACAGTGTAACCTTCAGGAAGCATTCCCATATTTCTTAACGCATTGATGTCGTTATCAGAAGTTGCCACTCTATTAGGAGTATTAAGCAGTCTATCAGCTACAAATTGAAGCTGTGGTGGAACGATAAGCTTTCTAGCTTGTACGTTCACTTTTAGACCTCTTTCATCTTTGAAAGCTGCAATGTCAATCATTGCATTTTCAAGTGAAGTTTCATTCAAGTCAGCAGCTGTGCTAGGCTCGTTAGATTGATCTCCTGCTGTCAAGGTAGGGTGATCGGTAGCGAATAATTCTTTACCGTCGCCTCCTGGAAAGCTTGAGTTAAATCCATTGTTTAACACATTGGCAGCCTTGATTTGCTTTGTCTGAGACATAGATCTAGCTAATGCTCGAGTATATCTTGAAGACAAAGTATCATAAAGATTATCTTCGATAGCTTCTTCAGTTAGTGAGAAAGCCAATGCTACAGTTTCATGTGAATACCTAGCAGTGAAGGTTTCTTGTGCATAGTCATAGCTGACTGAGGCACCTTCGCCTTTCACTGGAGCTTCACCGAAGCCTGATAACATTACTTCTTCCTCAAATGCTCTTTCAGAAGTTTCTGTGTCGAAGATTTCTTCGTGTTCGTTCTCGTAACGTGCATACTCTAAACCAAAAAGTGCGTTCAATCCTGGTTCGAGTTCTTTTACTAATTGAGCTCTATTAATTGCCATTTATATCACCTTTTAGTCGTTACCGAATGTTGAAGCAGGGAATATGAAATAACCTCTAGCGTATTGTCCAATGCTATTTCCTGGCTTATCAACAAAGCCAACTTGCTTAGCAATACCACTAGCTGTTGTAGTCGTTACTCCTTCCTTCGAACGTCCGTTGTTAGTATCACCTGCGGTAGTAGAGATAGTATGTACTTTACCGACATCTGCTTGAGTTGGAGTACCTGTGTACTGTGCCTCATAGACGATATCTGGATCAGTATATACATATGCTTTAATATCCGCAGAACCTAAGGTTGTAGTGCCATCTACAAATCTCTTTACAAACTGCACTGCACCTGTACTGTCTTGGTATTCAGCACCTGCAAACACACCTAAAGGGGCGTCAGTAGCACCTGCTTGAAGTACATATCCACTTGTTAGCTTAACAACGTCTCCAGAGAAAATATCTCCAGATGCTCCACTTTGGATTGCAAATTCAGAAGGTCTAATTGTACCACCTGTTAGGTGATAGGCAGGAGTGAATCCATCTGGATCATTTACATTTGCCATTTATTTCACCATTAAGTTAATAATTTATAATTTACCCTTTCTTCAAACCACCTGATCCAAAAGTAACTTTACTTGACCTATTAGGTTTCTCTATAGGCATAAGATCATTACTTTCTCTCATTAAGTTTGTATCAAGAGCTTCCATTTGATTCTCAGCAATGCCTCTATAATAAGCATTACGTTCCTCAGCAGTTTCTTCTGGTATTTTTGCTAAAACCAATCCACCTACACCAATAACACCGTCATTCCTTCCACCTTCAATAGTAGGTGCATGGAAGTCAGGATGATCTTCGGATCTCACTGGTTCCCAACCCTCACGAATACGTTTACTCATATTAGTCTTATCTTCTGTTCCCAAAAGAGACTCTCTAAGCCAACGATGTTTAAATCCTGGAGGTGCTGGAGGTGCATCCAAAGTTGATGGTGGTGTCCATGGTTTTCTGCGAGAAGTGTTTTCTCGTGTTTTTGCAGTTCGTGGAGTTCGATCTGACATATTTATACTCCTTTTACGTGTTTAGCATATTCTTCTAGTGGTACACCTAATCTTTTAGCTATCGCTACTTGAGAAGGTGACAACCGTACTCTGCGTGCAGACTTATTACTTGCTGTCCTTGTAGGGGCAGCAACTTTAGGCTGTACGTTACTTTTTGCATCAGTAGTTTCCTCTGATGTAAACTTGTGTGGGAATTCGGCTTGCATACGCTTGTCGATTTCCTTGTAGTATTCGTCTGATTGTAGGTCGTAACCTAAATCATGCAACTCTTTGTGTATCCCAAATGCAGCAAACGTCATGACTTGATCTTGTCCAAACCATTGATTTTTAGCAGCCCATTCTTGTGCTTTTGGGTCTGGAGGTGGTGCCTCTTGTGTTTGTTGCGGTAATTCAGGTACATCTACTTCTTGTTCCGTTTCTTCTGTATCTAAACGTTTTTTAACTCTCGTTAGATTTTCAGCTTCAGCTCCAAGACGTGCAATATTTTCGTTAGCCGATGCCATTGCATCTGCATCACCATTTTCGTAAGCTAATTTATATTGCTTTTTCGCTTGGTCTAATTGTGATTGTACACGACTTTCAGCTTCATTGACTAGTGTTGCGTCAGAATTTTTTAAAGATGTTTTTAATTTCTGATTTTCACTAATTACGTTTTCAGCGTACTTAACAGCTTCTTCTCGCTGTCTTTCAGCTTCTCGCATTTTATAAGTCAGTTGACTTATGCGTTTTTTGACACCTTCGGAATAGTCCTCAAGCTCATCTTCTTTAGCTTCTGACTTAGGTTCCTCAGATGGTTCCTCTACTTCTTTTACAGAATCTTTATTAACTTCAAACTCAACTTCATTAGTTTCTGCTTCTTCGTTAATAACATCTGCTTCTCTTATGTCTACGTCTTTTTCTTCGACTTCGACTGTTAATTTAGGTTCAGCCATATTTTTTCCTATGCGTGGTGGACAACGTTTTCAGGATCTTTGATAACAGCTAAAACTTCATCATCATTTAACAATCGCATTTCGCCACCGTCAATTTTGATTCTAGCTCCAGCATATCTGCCAAAGATAATCCAGTCGCCTTTTTTGCACCAAGCCCCACAAGGATACTTGTCAGGATCAGTGTAAGCGTCAGGTCCGAGATCGACTACATACCCCACGTTAGTAGATAGCCTTTCTCTTTCAACCGTTTCTTTTGCTAATACTATACCACCTTTTGTCTTTTTAGCAATGGTATAGGGCAAGATTAAAATTCTATAGCCTGTGGGAACAGGAAGTTTATCAATTTCCCTCTCACAGTCTTCTGGGGTTGTTATACCTTTAGTTTCTTCAACTACAGGTTCTTTTTTCGTTCTATTTGAAAAATCTAGTACTTTATCTGGTACTTTCTCACTCATCTTCATCCTCCCAAAGACTTATTTCATTTTCAAGCAGGTCTTTAATAGTAAATTCAGCGAAACTTAGACCTGAAAGCTCGCCTATAATGCGTTGATACTGTTCATGGTCTTGTATAGACCCAGATTTCAACGTTTCCGTAAGTTGTGCGTCTCTTTCTCTAACTAATTTGAGAAATTTACGTACTAAATCAATATAATCCACTAATCAGGCTGTTTATGGAACATTAACCCTTGTGTTGCTGCTCCTGTACCTCTAGTTTTTACTAAAGTTGCCTTTCTTTCGTTAACTTTTACGTTAACTGGTCCGCCTTGACGCATTTCTGGCGCATATCCGAATTTAGCAACCAATTTTTTAGGTAATTTACGTAAACCTGCTCCTTTTTTTCCTTTTGGTATCGGTTTTTTCTCCATTTTAACTCCTATTTTAATTATTATCAGGTAAATTTCTAGCTTCTTGTGCTTGTTTTGCTAATTCTACTAGATCTTTTACCCTTTGTTCTTCTTTTTCTATTAAATCAGACTGTAAATTAACTGCTAAACGTGCATCTTGTTTATTTTCTTCTGATTCAATACGTTCTCTATCCACATCAGCTCTAATATTTTCTCTTTCAATCTCAGTTTGAGCCCTTAGTTGAGCTTCTGCTTGACGTAATTGCAGTTTAGCTTGTTCTAATTGCATCTGAGCATTAAACATTTGCATTTGTGGATCGATTTGTGCGTTAAGCTGTGCTTGTTGTATGGCTTGATCTCTACCTGTTATTTGTTGTGTAGCAGCAGCAGCCTGTGCAGCAATCGCATTTTGTACTTCCATCGGTAATGGTTGACCTTCAGGCGGCATTTCCATACCTTGTTGTGCTAATATTTGAGTAACTTCGAGTCTATATTTCAAGGCGAAGTGTTCTTGTATATGAGCTTGTAGTGCAGCAACAGCTTGAGCGTTAGATTGCACGTTAGGGTTTTGTAAAAATGCAGTATGTGCAGCTATATGAGCATCGTGATCTTGTTCTAAAAATGCTTTTAACGGTGTGCCTACCATTACATCTTGGTTTTCTTGTACAGGATCTTTAGGAAACTCACTAGCCTCAGGTCTTAATATTTCATCTACGTCTTTTACATCAAGTGCTATATACATATTTTTATAAGCTTCACGTAAATTATGTATTCCTGGAGCACTTTGAGCTAACTGTAGTTGAGTTTGAGCCATCGTAATTCTTTGTGAAGTACTAAAAATATTAGGATCACTTACAGGAATTACATCTACCTTCCTATCGAAGTCTTGTACGAAAACACTTCTTGAAGCACCTGCAACATCAAAAGGATATTCATCAGGAATAGATTCACTAAAAACTCTTGCTAAAATTTTAAATTCTAATTTTTGTGCATAATGTAAACGTTTATGTATTGCAGACATAACTTTAGATCCACGTTCTAACAATGCAATAGTTGTACCTACTGGAGCTTCTTGATTACCGTCACCAACTTGCATATCGGCAATCGATGCAAATCTACGACCACTATCTACTAATACACCTAATAATTGTGCTAACGTACCACTAGGTTCTTTATACGGTAGTGGCATAATCGCATCACGTAATGTTCCTCCTGGAATATCTACGTCTCTAAATTCTCCAGGCTGTAACGGTTCATCAAGTTTGCTTACATTCATACCTCTAGCTTTAAAACCAGCAGGTAAATTAGATAATGTTCCAGCATCGATAAGCTGTCTTAAAATAGAAGTAGCAGATTGACTTAGTCCACCAATCATATGGATTAAACCAAATCCATAAAACCCTAATCCAGGAAGGAATTTATAATGTACAAAATGTTGTACTTTACGTTTTAATGGATCATCTTCTCTATAATTTTTACGAATGGATAAAATAGTATTCGTTTCTTTTACGAAAGTTACAATATACGGTAAAGCAATCCCTGTAGGATTACCGTCTTTATCTACATCTGCAAAACCATCTAAATCAAGGTTAACGTGCATTTCTAAAAGAGTATATTCTTCATCTTCCCCTATAGCTGATAACCCTTGTAGTTCTTCCATTTTTTCAGTAACTTGATCATCATCATAAGTAGGCTCGCTCAACGGAACATCTTTATAAAAACCATTAACTTGTAATTTACGTAAATCGTTATATGGCATTTTAATTACATGAGTAACTCTAGGGCTAGTCATTAAATCGGTAGCATAATAAGGTACGACTAAATCTTCAGCCATAATAAATTTAGAACAAGCCCTGCCCATAGCAGGATCAAAATAAACTTTTTTAAATGCAGAACCTGATAACGGTAAATAAAATAAAAGCTGATCCATATCAGGATCGTATTCTTCCATTACGTGGCATATTTGATAGTTCATAAATTCACGAACTCGTTCTGCCTGTTTACTCCTTTCGTCATCCATATCACCGATAACTTGAGTATTTACTGGTCCACCAGCAGGTAAAAGTTCTTTATAAGCTTGAGCTTGAAACTGTGTTACCGCTTCAGCTAATAATGGGTGATGTACTCCACTAGCCCCTTGAAAAGGTTGAGTACGTTCTTGATCGTATTTAATACCTAATAATTCTAAACCTTGAGTAAAAGCATTATACCAATCTTCTCTTGATTCATAATCTTCTTCGTAATTATCGCTTAACGTTGAACATAAAGTACCAAGTTCATCCTCGTCAATACTTTCAGCTAAATTATCACCAAACGCAAGAGACTCCATTCCGATTTCTTCTAGGTCTAAATCCCCTATTTCTTGGATTAAAACTTCTAAATCTTGTGGAGGTGGCTCTGCAGCAGCATCGATTTCTATTTCAATGGCTTCTTCGTCGGTGATAGGTTTTTGATTATTATTTTCTATTGCCATCAGTCTTTATTATATAAATTATCAAATGTTATGTTAGGATCCATATAACTATCATGTCCTTCAGCAGAATGGATATGTTGAGAAGGTGTAAAATCTGGAGCACCTTCTCCAGTAACCCAAAGTGCTGGGCTTGTTGCTCTAACTCGGTTATTCGGTAAAGCTACAAAATTACCAGTCCACTTACCTGCATCAGTCAAGTATAACACATGACTTTGTTTATGTTGTGCAGGATCATCAGCTATACTGTTTCCTGTATAATCTACAGTGAATAAATACCTACCAGTAAAAAATTCACCACCTATTTTACATTGCCAAGGGCTAGAACTTACTCGATCCATTACTACAACACTATGGTCTCGTGATTCACAATCCCAAGGTTGAGCTAAATGATCTTCCATAGGCTCGCCCCAATCTTCCAATGGTATATCAGCAATTAATGCTTGTATAGGCATACGTGCCCACATTGCTCCTCCATGTACACTTGATTCTTGATCATCTAATTCTATTTCACAGCCTGTAAAAACAACTTGAAAAGATAATGATCTATCTGGAATAGTATTTACAGCTATAGCAAGAGCATGAAGGTATTCCCCATGATAGTCTTGATGATTAGCTGTAAATTCCTTTCGCACCCAGCATTTAAAATGCGGGATGTTAGAAATTAAATAAGACACTTTCTATCTTTTTTTCTTGCGTCCCATTTTCTTTTTGACACCACCTCGTGATCTCATTTTAGATTTTTTCTTTACTCCGCCACCAGCACGGTACTTAGGCAATTTCTTCGCCATAATTACTCCTAATAATATACTTTATTAAAATACGATGGTTCGTCATCGAACTCATCGCTCCAATCGTTACTTAATCTAAGGAATCCTCCTTGCCTAAATCTCATTAAGGCTTGAGTCATACTATCAACTAAGTCGTCATGCTCTCCGTTAGGAAAGTCGTTCACTTCCTCTACAAGTTCTTCAGCCCAGTTCGTTTGGGGCACCCAAACTTTACCGTCAGCTAAAATTGAACTTATTGAGTTCACACGAGCTACTTTATCCTGTCCTCTGCTTGGAGTAAAGTTAAATATAGGAATACCTACCGCTCTTAATTCTTGTGTTAATGGTAAGCCACTAGCTTTCGCTTCAATAATAACAGAATCAGGTTGCCATTGTTTATAATATTTTATTGCAGCTTCTTTTAATTCAGGGAAATCAAACCGATCATGAAGGACATCTAATAAAATAATATGAGCTTGTTTTCCATCGTAATATTCTTCACCTATTTTACCACTAGGGTAAAAAATCCCCCATGTAGTAACCGCTGTATAGTCAGCCGATTCTTTCTTTAAAAATGCAGTATCAAAAGATTGAATAATATATTCACAATAAGGCGGATTATCATCTTCCCAAGTATTAAACCATTCTTTAGGGATAATTGCCATTTCCCCACCAGTAGGTTGTTGCATATAATTAGCAAACCATTTAGAAGGTGAAATACTAGCTTTTACTTTTTCTAATTCATCTAACGACCAAAAATTACTCCAAAGCGGATTACCGCTAGGTAAAATAGCAGGGAACTCAATTATTTCCCACTGGTCAGCGTTTTCATCGGTAGCCATCTTTTTAATTAATTTACCTGTTAAATCACGTTTCGACCACCTAGTCATAACGATAATAATCGCACCTCCTGGCTGTAACCTTTGTCGTGGACCTGTCATAAACCATTCGTAAGTATCGTCTAAAGCTTTTTCCGACATTGCATCTTGTTCAGAATGTGGGTCATCAATAATCAATAAATCCGCACCACGACCTGCAAGTGCACCTCCAACACCAGCAGCAAAGTATTCCCCACCTTTCGATGTATTCCATTTACCTGCTGATTTAGAATCTGCTTTTAGAGATGTTTCTGGAAAGAGTTCTTGATATTCTTCACTATCAATTAAATCCCTTATTTTTCTACCAAAATTAACTGCAAGGTCAGCGGTATGGGTTGCTTGAATAATTTTTAAATCAGGTTTTTTACCTAATAAATATGCAGGAAAATAATGAGAAGCGAACTCTGATTTAGTATGACGTGGTGCCATATTAACGATAACACGTTTAGTTTTACCTTCCGCTATATCATCAAAAACTTTTGCCATCTTTTTATGGTGTTCCCCTTCGATAAAGGTATCCCATAAAGTTTTTACAAAGGTTAAAAAATTAGAAGTTGCAGCATCACGTTGATTACGTTTTTGTAATTCTTCTAATAAAAGTAAATATTCTTTAGCCTCGTTTTCGCTTAGATACGAAAGGTCTATATTTTGAAGTTGCTCTAATTGAGCCATTGCGTTTATTTATTACGAATATTTTTTAAAGCGTCGATTAAACCGCCAGTAGATAATTCACTTTTAGCCATAAATCTTTTACCTACTTCTTCTGCAGCATCTACTTTTCGAATATCCCCCATATTTCCTAAAGCTTTTTCAGCTGATTTTATTTGTCTTTCGATATTCATTAATTCATCGTTTCTTCTGGAAGCTTTATATGCAGTATCCATAACTCTTTGTCTTTGTACTAAATCAAAGTCGTCGGCATTAATTCTTGTAAATAAATTATCAGAATCAACTTTACCTTTAGAAGGACCCATGATAGATTTTAAGGCTCGCATACTATCGTCTACCATTTGCATATATAAACTACGTCTATCGTATAAATCTTGTAAAAATTTAGGTGCGTTAGCAATTTGTTTAGCTCCTTGAACACCCCTACCTACAGGTGTAAATGTAGCCATAGACATTAACAATTCTTCTATCCCACCAGAAGACGGAGAACGTTCTTCTAATGCATCTAAAAATCTCATTTTTTCAGCTTCCGCCATAGCTTCTTCTTTAGTCATCGGCTTTGGACGTAAAACGTTATCAGTAATTTGTTCTAAACGGTTAGCGGTCTTTGGTGCTTTTTGAATTACTTTTCTTAATTGATCGTCAGAAAGCTCACGTGGTTCGTAGCCACGTGATTTAAGTTCTTCAGTAATAAGACCAGCCATTTTTTTAGTATTAGCAAATAACTGTTGATTATCTAACATGTTGGGGAGATCTGAATTTCTTGTGCTTTCTGACATAAAATGATTATATATTAATTTGCTTCAATAAGTAAATATATAACACCAGCAATAAATAAACCAACGAAGATCCAGTCAGCCACGGATAGTGGTTGTGGAGTAGGGTCTATTTTTGGTTTTTTACGAGCAGCAGGTTTTTTCGCAGCTTTTTTGATGGTAACTTTCGTTGTTTCATAAGCTTCATTTACATCAGGGGTTGCAGGGTTATCAGCCTTGTACCTTCCTTTAGCAGTCCTTGCTCTTTTTCTGGTTGTCGTTTTCTTCTTTACTTTTGCCATAATTACTCCTCAAGTTTTTTATGATGATGATTTGATTATATTCCAAAAGTGTATATAGGCAAAATTTTTATTTGTAAAGTTACTAGCGTTGAGTGTACCCATTAAGGGAGGGTGGGAGGGACACGGTTAGCGTAAATTTAAGGGGGGTAGGGGGGTATATAAGCTTATATATAAGTAGGTAGTTTGGTTAAGATACTGTTTGTTCAGGCATAAAAAAAGGGGCGTTAAGCCCCTTATTAGTTAAGCGTATACGCTTAGACTACTTTGACAACTCCTAAATCAACTAAAGCAGGTCTATAATAATTAAGAACTTTAGCTTCAGTTTGAGTTGTTTCAAAGTCCTCTGACGCTTTCATAGCTTCAAGTAATGTTTCAGCTTCAATTACGTTAGTAGTAGAGTTAGCGTTTGCAATATCTACCATACAATTAATAATAGCTATTACTTGACTACTTTTGCCTGTATACGCATCAGGATTTAAAAGCTCTAAAGCTTTAGTAGCTCCCCCACCTTTAAAACGTGTTTGCGATAGTTTAGCAAATTTAGCTTTTTTATTATCAACTGCCTCAATAGCTTGTTTAACAGTTTGCGTTTTATTTTCTTTTTTCATAATTTTTCTCCTATATGTTTATGTTTAAAAGATAACTTATTATAAGCGTAAACGCTTAATAAATACAAGCGTTTAAGCGTAAATAATATAATTAATTTAAGCGACGATTTTTTAAAAATTTACGACGAGCGACGAGCGACGAACCACGAGTGACGACTGACGACTGACGACTGACGAGCCACGATTATATAAGATTGGATATTGGATATTGGATATTGGATATTGGATATTGGATATTGGTTAATTGGATTGGACGACCGACGATTGGATGATTGGATGATTGGATGATTGGATTGGAGATTGGATTGGGCAAAAAAATGCCCACCGAAGTGGGCACTTAGCAACTAAGCTACAAGCTCGATTAAGCCACGCTCCGCCATGTCTGGTGTGTAATATCTAATTACCTTAATGACAGGCTGGATGGTTTTAAAATCATCGACTCCTTTTAAGAACTCGGCAACTTTTTCAACTGATGCTAATCCAGTCTTATCAGCGCACTGGCTGATCGCCCAAAGGACAAACATCGCTTGCGGTGCCATCTTTGGGATGTCATCGCAAAGCAGTTTAAAGGCAGTCACCCCTCGAGTAGATCTCACGGTGACGTTTGGTTTTTCGAATTTTTTCATAACTTTCTCCTTTCTAAAATTCGTTAATTGTTAAATTACCTATTAACTTAACTATATACAATATTGCCAGATAACTATTAAAAAGTAAAGAACTTTTTTATCTAATTTATCCGTGCTCTTTTATCGTAAATGGCTGTGCTGCGACGACTGACGAACCACGAGCGACGAGCGACGAGCGACGACTGACGAACCAGGGACTGTGGTTATTGGTCTTTGGATTGGTCGATTGGTTGGATAACTTGGGCTTCTATGATTTTTGGAAAGTTGGCTTGGATTAATTGTTCAAGACGTTGGATTATTTCTTCTTTGGGCATAGATTGGATCTGTTGTTGGATTACCTCACGACGATCCACGTACAGACCACCTGCCTTACCACGATGGACCTCTGCAGTAATGGCAGCAGACAGTTGACCAGTGTCTTTGGCTTCTTCCCTTAGGTCGTAAAGAGCTGAAAGATGCGAATCCATGTTTACCTGAGACCTCTCTTGCAACTTAATCGATTGGTCTATAAGGTGGTTTCGAACTACTGGGTTGTGATTTAGTAACACGCTCCCTTGTCGTTTAGCTGCATTACGGTTTTTTGTATAGCCTGCTTTAATCGCTGCTTGCGTAGCACTTTCGCCTTTTAAATACTCCCTAATAAATCGTTTTTGTTTAGAGTTTAACGGTTGCCAAATCTTACCATCGGAATCTACCATACCTTTTCCATCATCAGTTGGTTCTAAATGTGTATACTCTAAATCTTTCATAGGCTGTAACCCCAGTTGCTCCAATATATATCTCTAATTCTAAAATAAAATAATAAAAAGAAAAAACTTTTCCTTTCTGTTTAGTATAGTATGCCACATCGGTTGGCTCACAACTCTAAAAAAGTAATAGGTTCGTTAAAAACTAATAGATTTAAGAAAAAGTAATAGACTAAAAAACCTTATAACCAAGAGACTTTGAAGAAGAATCTATTACTTTATTGAAGATATTAGCTGTTTTAAGAATTTTTTTACAAAAATAAAATATTTTAGAAATAACTATATAACACTAATAAATTAATAGATAAACGATTGGTACAGGCATAAAAAAGCCCCGACAATCGAGGCTTTACAAATTACCAAGGACGGAATATTAATTTACCCAGACTAACACGAGACATCAAATCTTCAAATGCTCTATTTAAATCTTCGTCAAAACTAATTCTTCCTAATGAAGCAGTGGTACATTGGTCATGTCCCTCGAATATTAAACTAACAACTTGGTCATCATGCTCCATACGCTTTTTATACTCCTCTTTGGTAGACTCAGTAAAGTCGAAAAATTGTTTAACTACCCATTTCAACTTACTATTAATCTTTAAATGTTTAGTTGTACAAAATAAAGCATAACTACCCATCGTCTCTCCTTCTTGGAAATCGACTAAATATATACCGTCGCCACTCATAGCTTCTACACGGTCTTCTAAACCGTGATCGTATATATTTAAACCAAAATCGTGATCCATAGGTCTTTTACTGTTTAATGCATATAATCTATAAGCGTTACGTTGGAAACGGTCGAAACAAAATCGAAAATTGGGTTTAATCGATAATTTACCAGTCTCGTAGTCAACCCCCTCGTGCTGTCTATAATCTACATCGATATCTAAGTTTCGGTCAATCAAGTCAGTTAACTCATACATCTTTATTTTTATAAACTCGTCACTGCCATAATCATGCATCTTATAACTATGTTCTAATAACCCTTGGGTTATCGTTACTTTTTGGTTAATTAAGTCAACCAATCTTTTTTTAGTATTTTCCATAATCTTTTTCCTCCTAAATGTTAAAAATTATATTTACTAATA
>ERZ869936.1802-NODE-1802-length-14129-cov-34.419497_pt1 | contig 14129 bp, 9 predicted proteins | sample MGYA00520876_ERZ869936 | MGnify/ENA primary metagenome ERZ869936 (study PRJEB32218, sample SAMN09650985) | biofilter metagenome | isolation source: enrty point of leading RO module | place: Saudi Arabia: Thuwal, RO plant located on Red Sea | collected 2016-02-17 ...
TCGAATCCCTCCCCATCCGTTTGGCGTATCCATCGGGCCCGCAGGCGCATCGGGTAGGCGTCGCCGCAAGACGGCACGGCACCGATCTGTCATTGGCCGGCTTGTCTGTCGTTCTGCGGCGTTCGGCCGGCTGTTGCCCTCGCGCTCCCCCGACGCTCTGCCTGTCCACAAGTGGACAGCTCCGCAGCCGGGTTGTCCGCAGCCGGACAGCCCAGTTGGCATTCACCCCGGCAAACTGTCCGAATGCGGATCGTCGTCTCGCCGCCCGTGATTGCCATTAATCAGACCGTACCGGGAAGTCCGCCGTCGAACGGACTCTACCTGCCGGCAGGCTCGTGGAACGTCGACGCCTATTCGCGCGGCAACGATCTTGGCGGACCTCATCGCTCCTGGCCAACACGGCGTGCGTCATGGCCTCGCTGGGCCTGCTGGCGCTTGGTCTCTACAGCTGGCGTCGCCAACAACGTAGCCGAGCCGCGTAGAGGCGAGAGCCTGCGTAAGGCGGCAGACGATTCGCTAATCATGAAAGAGCCGTCCCTGGCGATCCGGGACGGCTTTCGTTTTTTGCTTCCTTTGGCGGCTGCCACCGCTGCGAAATTGGGGCTGGCCATGCTAGAATTCTCACTTCCCCGTGGCCGAGCTCGACGCGAAGCGTCGTGCGAGTCTGGCCGGCAGCGGACCGAATCCAACCTATTAAGGAGCTTGACCATGCGGAGATTCATCGTTTGCGTCGCGTTGCTGTTGGTCGCCTCGACGCTGGTGGCGGCGGAACCCAAGGCAATCGAGAATGTCGATACCGATGCGTTTACGAGTGACACCCAGGTCACGCCCACGGGGGCCGGCGACGACCACGTGGCCCTGGTCTGGTGGATTCCGATCGAGTTTTGGGAATCGATCATGGCGCGCGACAAGAACGTCGGCGTCGCAGAGAAACAGGCCATGCTCGGTGCCATGTCGGGCACCTCGTTGCTCGTGGTGGTGCAGGCCGATACGACTCAGACCGGAGCCTTCAAGTTCTACGGCAAGGATGAAATCGAGGAGGACCTCAGCCTCACGTATACCGACGGCGACGGCCAGGCCCGCCAGCTTTCGCCCGTGCAGAACGTGAATCCCACCCTGGCGACGGTCCTGGGCATCTTCAAACCAATCCTCGGCAATGCGATGGGCAACATGGGCAACAACATGCACTTCTATGTGCTCGACGACCGTGGCCCGGCCGACCGACTCATCAATCCCTACAAGGAAGGGACGCTGCAGATCGACCTCGTGAAGCGCGACGGAACCGACATGACGGCGGAGCTCGAGTTCCCGCTGAATTGCCTGTTCGTCCCGCGCAAGTGCCCCAACGGCCGCGATGCCCACATCTCCTGGGAGTACTGCCCCTGGACGGGCAAGAAACTGGACGACTAGAGCCGGCTGGTTCGGGCGAATCACGGAACGACCCGCGCGCGGTGTGCCCCTGGGCCCTCGTGCGCCCGGGTATCTTCGTCGGGCCGATGGCGTTTCGTATGATACGCTCGGCCCGCGCGCTTCGTGGAATGACGCCCACCGTGGAATGACTTGGAGAGTCGAATGACGCAGATCAAGCGGCTGTTGGTAGCCAATCGCAGTGAAATCGCCATCCGCGTGTTTCGCAGCGCCCACGAATTGGGAATTCGTACGGTCGCGATCTATACACACGAAGACCGCTATTCGCTCCACCGTTTCAAAGCCGACGAGGCCTATCAGGTCGGTGGTCAGGGTGAACCGATTCGTAGCTATCTCGACATTGACGCGGTGCTGGCCATCGCCCGCGCGCGGCAGATCGACGCCATCCATCCCGGCTACGGCTTTCTTTCGGAGAACGCCGCCTTCGCCCGCGCCTGTGGCGAGTCGGGCATCATCTTCGTCGGGCCGACGGTCGAGGCACTCGAACAGCTGGGCGACAAGACCGCCGCACGGCAAATCGCCAAGCGGGCCGGCGTGCCGATTCTCGAAGGCACCGACGAAGCAATCGTCGACCCCCAAGAAGGAAAGAAGGTGGCCAGGGAGATCGGCTTTCCGGTCATTCTCAAGGCCGCCATGGGCGGCGGCGGACGCGGCATGCGGATCGTCGAGCGGGCGGCGGACTTCAGCGGCGCTTTGGAACAGGCCCAGCGCGAGGCGGAGAACGCCTTTGGTAGTCCCGCCGTATTCATTGAGAAGTACGTCCGCCACGCCCGCCATATCGAAGTTCAATTGCTGGGCGATCGACACGGCCATCTCGTGCATCTGTTCGAGCGCGACTGCTCCGTGCAGCGACGGCACCAAAAGGTCGTCGAGATTGCCCCCGCCCCATCGCTCGATCCCCAGCTCCGCGCACAGATCTGTGAGGCCGCCGTTACCATCGGTCGCGAGGTCGATTACTCGAACGCCGGCACCGTCGAGTTCCTGCTCGATCGCGACACGGGCCAGTTCTACTTCATCGAGGTGAACCCGCGCATTCAGGTCGAACACACCGTTACCGAAGAGGTCACCGGCGTCGACGTCGTCAAGTCGCAGATTCTCGTGGCCGGAGGAACCCCGCTCGACGATCCCGAGATCGGCCTGGCCTCGCAAGACGTCGTGGCCACCAACGGCTTTGCCATTCAATGCCGCGTGACGACCGAGGACCCTGCGAACAACTTTCTGCCCGACTACGGCCATGTCACCCACTATCGCTCGGCCAGCGGCATGGGCATCCGACTCGATGCGGGCAGCGCCTTCTCGGGAGCGCTGGTCAATCCGTTCTACGATTCCCTGTTGGTCAAGGTCACCGCCCGGGGGCGACGCTTTGTCGACGCCGCCTCGCGGATGGAACGCTCGTTGCAAGAGTTCCGCATCCGCGGCGTGAAGTCGAACATTCCGTTTCTGCTGAAGCTGATCACGCATCCGACATTCCTGGCCGGCGAGTGTACGACCCGTTTCATCGACGACACCCCGGAGCTGTTCGAGTTGCCCGAACGAAGAGATCGGGCCACCAAGCTGCTGCGGTACATTGCCGACGTGATCGTCAACGGCAACCCGTTGGTCAAAGATCGTCCGCGGGCAGAGCGACGCGTGCCGGTACCGTTGCCCCAGTTGGACGTCGCCCAGCCGATTCCCGACGGACTGCGGCAGCGCCTGCTGAAGGACGGACCGGAAGAATTCAGCCAGTGGGTGCTGCGGCAGAAGCGTCTGTTGATCACCGACACCACCTTTCGCGACGCTCATCAGTCGTTGCTGGCGACCCGCGTGCGCAGCTACGACCTGCTGCAGATCGCCGACGCCTATGCCCGTACGTGTCCTGAGCTGTTCTCGCTGGAAATGTGGGGCGGGGCGACGTTTGACGTCTCGATGCGGTTCTTGAAGGAGTGCCCTTGGGAGCGGCTCGTCCAACTCCGCGAGCGAATACCCAACATCCTCTTCCAGATGCTGCTGCGGGCCTCCAACGCGGTCGGCTATACGAACTATCCCGACAACGTCGTCAAGGCGTTCGTACACGAAGCGGCCGACGCCGGCATCGACGTGTTCCGCGTCTTCGATGCCCTGAATTCGCTCCCCAACATGCGCGTCGCCATCGACGCGGTGCTCAAGTCGGGCGCGCTCTGCGAAGCCGCCATCTGCTACACCGGCGACATCCTCGACGAGTCGCGAGCCAAGTACGACCTGGGGTATTACGTCGATCTGGCCAAAAAGCTCGAAGAGATGGGCACGCACATCCTGGCCATCAAGGACATGGCCGGACTTTGCAAACCTTACGCCGCCGAGCGGCTGGTCAAGACGCTCAAACAGGAAGTCGGCATCCCGGTTCATTTCCACACGCACGATACGGCCGGCACCCAGGTCGGCGCGATCGTCAAAGCCGCCGACGCCAAAGTCGACATCGCCGATGCCGCCATGGCCCCGATGTCCGGGGGCACGTCGCAGCCAAACCTGAACACCCTGGTCGAGGCCCTGCGCTTTACGCGTCGCGATACCAAACTGGCGACCGAGCCGCTCGATCAGATCGCCGACTACTGGCGGGCCGCACGTCAGTTTTACACGCCGTTCGAAAGCGCGGTCTTGCCCGCGAGTGCCGATCTTTACGAACACGGAATGCCGGGCGGGCAGTACACGAACCTTTACGAACAGGCGCGGGCCTTGGGCCTGGCCGATCGTTGGCGCGATGTTTGCCAGGTCTATGCCGACGTGAACCAGATGTTCGGCGACATTGTGAAAGTCACCCCGACGTCGAAGGCGGTGGGCGACATGGCCCTGTTCATGGTGGCCAACGGGCTTTCGGTTGCCGACGTGGCCGAGGGCCAGCGCGATCTGGCCTTTCCCGCTTCGGTGCTCGACCTGATGGCCGGACGCATGGGGCAACCGACCGGCGGATTTCCCAAGAAGGTCCAGCGACGCATCCTCCGCGACGAAAAGCCGCTTAAGGGCCGACCCGGGGCGACATTGCCGGCGGCCGACTTCAAGGCGGAAGCGGCCGACCTGTCCCAGTTGCTGCAGCGCGAACCGACTTCGCGCGAGACGGTCACCTCGCTGCTCTACCCCGAAGTTTTTCGTAAATTCGTCGATCACCAGCAAACTTTCATCGATACCAGTTGCTTGCCAACGCCCGTCTTCTTCTACGGCCAGCAGCCCGGCGAAGAGGTGGCGGTCGACATCGAGCCGGGCAAGACGCTGATCATCAAGTTCACGGCCCTGGGCGAACCCCGCGCCGACGGACAACGCGACGTCTTCTTCGAACTCAACGGTATTCCGCGTTCGGTGGTCGTGACCGATAACGCCCTGGAACCGGAGACGCGACGGACCGAAAAGGCCGATCCCAAGAACCCGGCCCACGTCGCCGCGAACATGCCCGGCATGGTCGTGATGCTCGCCGTGCAGACGGGCGATTCGGTGCGCAAAGGACAAAAGCTGCTGGTCATCGAAGCCATGAAAATGCAGACGACCGTGGTCGCCGAACAGGGCGGCAAAGTCGTCGACGTGTATGCCAAAGCGGGCACGCAGGTCGAAACGGGCGATCTCTTGATGATCGTCGAGTAATCGTCGCCTGCGCGAGTTTTCCGCGGGCGCTGGCCTGGCCGGTGACCCATTCGGCCCCGTGACACTGCCATGTTCGACCCCGCACGCATCCAGCGCGAGACCTTCGTCGCCGACGTCGAGTTGTTCGAGTCGCTCCCCTCGACCAACGACTACGCCGCCGGTCGGGCCGCCGCAGGATTTTCGGGCAGGCCGCTGCTGGTCGTTGCCGAACAGCAAACCGCCGGTCGTGGACGGGGGGCCAATCGCTGGTGGTCCTGCTCGGGCGCGCTCACCTTCTCGCTGCTGCTCGACGAACTCAGCAACGCGCCGGTGGCGCGGCTCTCGCTCGCCGCGGGCCTGGCCATTTGCGAAGCGCTCCGCGCGCTCGATCCAAGGCTCGAGACGCGGCTCAAGTGGCCCAACGACGTGTACCTCGACGAGCGCAAGGTCGCCGGCATTCTCATCGAACGTATCGCCTCGGCGCCCGAGACTCTGATCTTGGGCGTGGGGCTGAACGTCAACAACCGGCTGGCCGACGCCCCAGACGAAGTTCGCAGCCGGGCCATGTCGCTGGCCGACGCAACGGGTGCCGAGCTGTCGCCCGAGCAAGTGCTGATTGCCGTGCTGCAGCATCTCGAGGCGGCATACGCCGTGCTCGACGAACATCCCTGGCCGACGCTCGATCGCTGTCGCGAGCTCTGTCTGCTCCGTGGTCGACAAGTCGTCATCGATGTCGGCGAGCAGCAACATGCCGGACGCTGTCTGGGCATCGACGACGACGGGGCTCTCGTGATCGAGACACCGGCGGGACAGTCGCGTTGTGCCACGGGGGTCGTGACCTCGTTCGACAGGTCGGCATCGGCAGCCGATCGCCGTTAGCGGGCGTGGCACCGAGTTTTTTTCGTGATCGGCGTATTTCGGACTGAGTGCACAAAAACTCGAACTGCTTTCCGCGACGTGACTTAGCGACGCGCGAAGCGGGGCAAAGTTGGCTCCGAAGTGCTGGGCCGCGTTGGTGTTAGGTTCTTGCTGCCCTTCCCGCGAGTGGACGGTAAAAAACTCCCTCGTTTGGAATGGGGTGGCCATCCCGGGGTCGGGTCCAATTTTCGGCCGCTCGATCGTTCTTGCGGGAAAGCTCACTGACCGAAAACTTGGACCGGACCCCTTCGTGGCCATGGGCGATATCCGCATGATGGCCGGACGCGTGAGCGAGAGCAACCGAGCACGCTTGCCTTGAGGGCAAGCGAGCGCAGGGCGGTAGACGAAGTGCCTGTCCCTACACGTCCCACTGCCGTTTCGGGCCATCTTTGGTCTGTCGCACAGGCACTGGCGTAGCTCGTGTCACCCGTCGCTCGTCAAACCTACCAAACAGGCGTCCCATTCCCAAACGAGAATGAGACAGCGGCCGCGATGCCATGGCCACGCTTGCGCGGTCATGCTCGGCAACCGCGCCATAGCCCGACGCGTGCCGTTGCCCTTCGTCTTGCGATGCCGGAGGCGGTCGACCGCTGCCGGTCGGCCGTTACCACGACGGCAATCACGTTGCCCATGTTTCTTGTGGCTTCGCGAAACGGATTGTCGAGACGACGGTCCATGGCATTCGCGTCCCGCTACCACTCCGTCGTCAATTCCACGGTCTCAACCCACTCGAGAGCCTTCAGTCGACCGGCTGATCCCCCAAGTCCCAGGCGCAGTTTCGCTGCGGGAGCCAAGATTTCATCTTGGCGAAGCTCCGCGGCGACGCCCTTCGCCTTCAGCCATGCCAGAACGTGTTGCTGAGGCATGAACATCAGATCGGTACCATCGTCAGCAACGGCTCGGTGAATGCCAGCATACAACGTTATGCTTTCTACACGCCGAGATGCTTCGTTCAGCTCAATCACAAATGGTGCTTCGGGGTAAAACGCAGTGACGCGACCCTCGTCGCGTCCCCAATCAGGAATCTCCGGCTTGCCCCAGCGCTCATCGAGTATCTCTTGTGGCATGCCAAGACGTACATCTCCAAACTGCTTTCCAAAGATCAGCTTCTGGTCGAGGTTGACGTCGGGTCGTAGCTTCTGACTCGCCTCTCGCATCGCCGTCCAAAACGCCTCGCGAAAGTCGCGAGTGATCGGCGCAAGCTGTATCATTCTCTTGCCAGCCGACGCATACGGATCGACGCCGGTCTCCTTGATCCAATTCTGGAGCTCCTCCTTTGCACGGGTGAACCTGTAGCTTAGCTCTTCTTGATCTGTTGACGCGACGAGCGCGAGAAAATCATCCGCCGACTCGCCCAATACACCAATAAATCCTTCGGACGAGAAGTAGACGACGGCGGCGTCTTCGAGATCGCTGTGGCCTGCCACATCGAGAGCGAGTAGTCCACCCGACCCATCGCCGGCAAAGACCCTAAATCGCGAATCGAAGGTGTGAATCAGCGGCGCAAGTTCTTCCGGAAAGAGCGTATCGAGAGGGCCGGCGCGCGAAAATTCGAAGTCGAGGAAGAGGAAATCGCCCGTCGCTCCCAAGTGTTCGTTGAGCAGTCGGAGGCGGCGGGGAAGCTCGTGGTCGGACTGCGGCAAGACCGTACTTCGTAAAGCGTCCTCATTAGGAAGCTTGCGCTCCTCTTCTCCTGCGGCAAAGCCTCGGAAAATCCCATCTTCGTCAACGCTGTCGGCGAACTCTCGAAAGTCCATGTTGGCAATCGAGAGATTGTTTTCGACGCCCCACATCTCCGAAGGAATGACACGAAACGTTCGGCCAATATCGTCAAACAAGTCAACAACGAGAATCGGCCGATCGGCGTGCGTCAGCGATTTTGAATCAACGATGAACAAGACCGTGTGCGTTGTTTCCTGCGAGACCAGCTGTTCGACCGTGGCGCCAGAGAATTGCGGATCGGAAACGCAGTCGACGTACGCGCGGAACCCTCCCGCCGGCGACTCGATGGCCGCGCAGATCGCTTCCCAGGCCGCGTCATCGGAGAAGTCGGTGCGAAGGACCAGCGACGTGCCTTCCTTTGGCGAAGGCAACATCGGCAGTGGGACCTGTTCTTGCAACACCTGCCCCGGGGTCTGCTCGGGCACCGACTGCCGATTCGGCTGCCCTTCAGAGTTGTTGCAGCCCGTGATTAGCAGACACAGCGCGACGAATAGGATTCCGTGACACATGTCTGAAACAAGCATGAGAACATTGTACTCGTCTGTTGTTACCGTCAGCAACTACGTTTCTCGGTTGCGTTCTCAGCCATCGGCTCGCCAGATGCCACTGGCTGCTTGCCAGGTGAGTGATAGGCGCTGTCTTTAACGAGAAGGGGAGCCGCCCGGCGAGCCGAGAGCCACGAAGAATTCTGCGGCTCAGCAGGAGCTTCGCCCCTCGCGACGGACGTTCGGAAACGCGTTTTGAGACAAGGCCTACTGCGCGCGGAGTTCGTGCAGCGGGACCTCGAAGAACTCGGCAAGTCGCTTGCCTGCCCGCGCGATGTAGCGCTTCGGGTCATCGATCGCCACGGGCAAGTACTCGAACGCATTCTCGGGGCTCCGGCGAAGTACGCTGAGTTCGTGCGAGAGGACACTTTCCTGTTCGATCTTGACCGGACCCTGGAGGAGCACGAAGTGGACGACTTGCGAGCGAGGTAGCACCACCTCGACGCGCGGAAGCGACAACTCGCCCTGGGCCGTGTCGAGGATGAAGAACGGCCCCCGCGACCTGAAGTGCCTGTTCAAGAGGTGCAAAATCGTGAGGAGTCCCGGTCCGGCGAGAATGAAGATTGCGAGCCCGATCGCTACCAAGGGATCGTCGATCCCCTGGGACAGTTCGCGGTAGAAATACCACGCGCCGACGCCGTAGGGCGCCAGCAAGCAGAGGCTGACGAACCTTAGCGAGAACGTGCCTGGCTCGCCCCGCAAGAGCGGCGGCTCTTCCACAAGTTTCAAGTGAGTCGAGCGTCCACTCGGATCGAGAATCTCGGTCGGGCGAGGCGCTCGCTGGGGTTCGTGCCGGATGCTCGTCATCGATCGGATCCCGTTTTCTGAAATTCGTTCCGTCGCCCGACACGGCCCGACTCTTCCCTACTCACCCGGCGGCAAGATGGCCGGCTCGGGCATGATCTTCCGCATCCACCAGAACGACGCGACCCACTTCTCGCCCGCCGTGACCGGCTCGCCGGCGTGCAGTGACAACGCGTGAGGGCGATTGCCGCCGAGGATCGTGTTCGACCAGAGCACCAATTGTCCCCGTCGCGGCGCCACGGTCAGGCCAATCTTCGGGAACACCGTGGCCCCGCCCTCGAAGTCATCGTTCAGGTACATGATCGACGTGTAGTACCGCTGCCCAAACGTCCGCAAGCGCTCCGGGATCTCCGTCTCGTCGAAATTCCAGGCATCGAAGTGCGCCCCATATTCCTGCTCCGGCTCGTAACGCAAGATTGCCAGCGGCTCGGCAAACTCGGGCGGAAACCGCACCAGCAATCCGATCCGCGCGCAGAGCTCGCCCAGGATCGGATCGCTCCGCTGATCGAGATTGCAGTGCGAGTTGCTCCGTCCCTGCGACACGATGTCGCCGGAGGCGCCCATCCTCGCCCGCTCGAATCTCCCCTGAGCTTCACTGCGAATGTGATCGATCGTCGGCGTGTCCAGAAAGTCGTCGATCGTGACGATCAAGGGATTCAGGCTCAGTACGTGGGGCTCGTTCACGAGTCTCTCCTTGGCTTGCTCAGTCGGCGATCGATCGCGGCAGGGGCGCGCAAACCGCATCATCGGCGGTGATGGCCTGGAGGAGCTCCACACCTTCGGCCAGCGGACCCTGAAACTCCGCTTCCCAACGCGATCGTTCCAGCCGCCGCGCGTCCGCGTCGAAGGCGGTCCCTGGGAACTTGGCGTGGCCGCCCAGCCGACCGCTCCTTTCGATCTCCATGATATGCTCTTCCGCAAGACCAAGCTGGAAAAACTCGGCGACTTTTTCCACGATCGGCAGCGGCTGCGCGAAGAACACCGCCGCGTCGAGCGAACGGGCATCGAGATCGGGATTGTTCAGGACGTCGCGACAGTGGCCCATCATGGCCAGCCAGACGACTGCCGCGGCCTGCCCGTCGCTCAGATTGCCGCTGGGCAAGGGCGCGGCCAGGTCGCGCTGCCGCAGGTCGATTTCCGCCCGGGGAAGATTGCCACGCAGATATTGCCGCGCCGCCTCCGACTTGAGCATCGAGATTAAGAACGCCTCGAACGGCTCGTAAAGAAACAGGGCCTTCGCGTCCGGCTGATGCTGCAACAGTTCGCCGGCAACGTTCGAACAGGAATCGGTCGGTTTGACGACCGCCACCTCCGCCGTGCCATAGGTCTTCTGAATCGAGGCCCACACGAGATCGAGCAGCGACGGATCTTCGAGCGAGGCCGCCAGTTGCGGAGCGCACTGGCGTCGAATTGCGCTGTACGTGTGCAGTACGAAGGGCTCTTTGTAGGCGAGCACCAGGCCCTCGGTGTCGAGGCATCGGCAGAGCAACGTCGAACCGCAGAAGGCGGTGTGAAAGATGAACCGCAGCGGCCGCAGTGCCGGTCGGGCGGCGCGAAACTGCTCGATCATCTCGCCGAGCGGCACCCTCCAAACCAAATCGTCGAGCGTGGCGATGCGGTGATCGAGAAACACCGACTCGGTGTAGCACGATCGGTCCATGCGGACGACGTAGCCCGTGGAGTCGGCAACGCGAATCGCGTCGGTGTCGGTGCCCTGCAGTTGCAGGTTGCGGACGAACAGGTCGGGCGTTTCGAAGAGCCGCCGCGCGTCGTTATCCCTGAGCAGTGGCACGGCCATGTTTCCGTTTGCTACTCCGTGTCTACGCGGTGGGCGACGAAGGGCGCGATTTCCCGCTACCGCATCACGTCGGCGAAGGCCTGCTGCAGGCACTGCAGCGCCTCGGTACCTCGCGCGCCGTCGACGATCACGTTCACCCGCACCTCGCTGGTGTTGATCATCTCGACGTTGATGCCCGCCTCGGCCAAGGGCCGGAACATGCGAATTGCCACGTCGGCGTGGGTCCGCAGGCCGATGCCGGAGACGGACAGCTTGGCCACCTCCGGGCTGCTGGTCACCTTGGCTCCGCCGATCGACGCGGCCACTTCTTCCGTCCGGGCCAGGGCCGCTTCGAGCTGCCCTCGCGGCACCGTGAAGCTCATCGCCGCCCGACCGCCGGCCCCGTCGCCTTGCACAATCATGTCGACGAAGATCTCGCCCGCGGCAATCTCTTCGAACACCGTCGCCGCAATGCCCGGCTTGTCGTCAACCTCGCTGATCGTAATGCGGGCTTGCGACTCGTCGAGCAACACCTCCTCGATTCTCAGGTCCTCCATGCCGGCCAGGTGCTCGACCACCGCCACCGCATCGGCGTCGCTCGGCTCGGCGTCGCTTGGCTCGGCGGGGCTCGGCGGGGCGAGACGAAACGGCCTGGCATCGGCCGGCGGCCGCTGGAGTTCGAACACGTCGTGCACCGCCTGAAGTGCCTCGAGCGCCCGCGACTCTTCGACCAACACCGAAATCTTGATCTCGCTGGTGGTGATCATCCGCAGATTGATGCCCGCGTCGGCCAGGGCGCGAAACATCCGCATGGCCACGCCCGACTGCCGGGCCATGCCGAGACCGACGACCGAGACCTTGGCGACGTCTTCGGCGATCGAGTAGCGCTCAGCCCCAATCTGCTCGACCACCGCGGCCACCGCGGCCTGCGTTGCCGAGAGATCGCTTTGCACCACGGTGAAGGAGACCTCGGCCCGTCCCTCGGCACCGACGTTCTGCACGATCATGTCGATGGGGACGTTCGCCTCGGCCATCTTCGTGAAGATCTGCAGACTCGAACCGGGACGATCGGGCACACCACTGAGCGTCACGCGGGCTTCGTTCTTGGTCAGCGCCGCGCCGGAGACGGGATTCTGCAGCGACTCTCCCTCGGGCAGCACCATCGTGCCAGGCTCGCCGGTGGCGCTGCTCCGCACGTGAATCGGCACGCCGAACTTCTTGGCGAACTCGACCGAGCGACTGTGCAGCACGCCGGCGCCCAGGCTGGCCAGTTCGAGCATCTCGTCATAGCCGGCTTGCCGCGTGCGTCGGGCTGCGGGCAGCTTGCGCGGATCGGTCGTGTAGACGCCGTCGACGTCGGTATAGATGTCGCACGAGGCGGCCCGCAGCACCGCGGCCAGTGCGACGGCCGTCGTGTCGCTGCCGCCGCGGCCGAGCGTGGTGATGTTGAAGTCTTCGTCGATGCCCTGGAAGCCGGCGGCGATGACGATGTTCCCCTCGTCGAGCAGGGTCTGCATCCGCTCGGTGGAGATCGACTGAATGCGGGCCTTGGTGTGCGAGCTGTCGGTGCGAATGCCGATCTGGGCCCCGGTCAGGCTGACCGCCTTGCGGCCGAGGGCGTCGATGGCCATCGCCATCAAAGCAACGCTCACCTGCTCGCCGGTGGAGAGCAGCATGTCCATCTCGCGTGCCGGGGGACGCTCGCTCAGTTGCCCGGCCAGGTCGACCAACATGTCGGTGTTCTTGCCCATCGCGCTCACCACCATGACGACCTGGTTGCCTTCGTCCTGCGCGGCAATTGCCTTGCGGGCCGCGGCCATGATCTTCTCGGCGTCGGCCACGCTGGTGCCGCCAAATTTCTGCACGATGATGGGCATGGGAGGCATCGTTGCTGGCAAGAAGAAGCGCGGGGTTGAGCGGCCGCGGCTTTCTCTGTTGAGCGGCCGCGGGTTTCTCTGTTGCGTGGTCGAGGGTTGTGGGTGGGGCTGCGGCGGGCGTCCGCGTGTCGTCGCGGCTCGCTAGGACAGACCGAGGAAGTAGCGCATCAGTTTCCAGCCTTCGGGAAAGCTGAGCGACGACGCGCCGGCCGTGACTTCGTCGTAGCTGGTGAATTCGTCGGCGGTCACGTCGCTGCCGGCAATCGTCAGCGGCACCGCGCCGTGGCTGTGGGTCTTGGTCCGCAGCGGCGTGGGATGGTCGGGGGTGATCAGGATGCGGTAATCGCCCTGGCTCTTTAGCGCCTCATGCAGCGGAGCCACGATGTGCCGGTCGATTTCGGCGAGGGCCTGGATCTTCGCTTCGGCGTCGCCTTCGTGCGAGGCTTCGTCGGTCGCCTCGACATGCACGCAAATGATGTCGGTCTTCGGCAGGGCGTCGACCGCATAGCGACCCTTGGCGGCGTAGTCGGTGTCGGTGTAGCCGGTCGCTCCCGGCACCTCGATCCGCTCCCAGCCGAGCAAAGCGGCGATGCCTCGCAGCAGGTCGACCGCGGTGATCATCATGCCGCGCTTGTCGTATACCTCGGCAAACGGCGCAAGCGCCGGCGAGCGGCCCTGGCCCCACAGCCAGACGTTGGTCGCCGGCAACTTGCCCGCCGCGATGCGGGCCGCGTTGACCGGGTGGTCGGCGAATACCTTGACGCTGGCGTTCATGTGCTGGATCAAGAGGTCGCTACCCGGTCCGCGGGGATAGTCGTCGAGCACCGGCGAATCGGTCAGGTCGTGCGGCGGCGCGGTACGCGTATCGTTGCTGAAGGGCGAAGGTCGACCCGCGCCGCGGTAGAGCAGCAGATTGCGATAGCTGACGCCCGGCACATACTGAAAGGCCTCGTCCTCGACCACGTCTTGCAGATCGCCGAGCAGCTGACGGGCTTCATCGGTCGAAATGTGATCGGCCGTGAAGTCGCGCATCTCTTGATTCTCGATCGTCACCAGGTTGCAGCGAATCGCCCAATCGTCGGCAGCCAGTTCGATTCCCTGCGCGGCGGCCTCCAGCGGCGCGCGGCCCGTGAAGTTGGCCACGGGGTCGTAACCCAGCAGGCTCATGTTGGCCACGGCCGACCCGGCGGGCAGGTGGTCGGGCACGTGGTTCGCGCGCCCGACGACCCCGGCGGCGGCCACGGCGTCCATCGCAGGGGTTTCGGCCGCCTGCAGCGGTGTCTTGCCGCCGAAGGCTTCTTGCGGTTCGTCCGCACACCCGTCGGGGATGATGATCGCGTATTTCATGACGGTGTTACTTTCACAGCGCTGTTACTTCCACAGCGCTCCTATTTGCACAGCGCTGTTATCGTCACAGCGCTGTTCCCACAGCGTAAATCTCGTTGTCGGTCAGTCGGCCACTCGCATCCGAACACTCGTTGAGCGGACCGC
>ERZ869936.1803-NODE-1803-length-14101-cov-6.795885_pt1 | contig 14101 bp, 7 predicted proteins | sample MGYA00520876_ERZ869936 | MGnify/ENA primary metagenome ERZ869936 (study PRJEB32218, sample SAMN09650985) | biofilter metagenome | isolation source: enrty point of leading RO module | place: Saudi Arabia: Thuwal, RO plant located on Red Sea | collected 2016-02-17 ...
GAGGCTGAGGAATTCGAGCGGACGGTCGGCTCGGGCAATCATGGGTTCAGGTGAACATCTTCTTAATGGAATGTCGAGGGTGGAGAGTGGAAGTCAGACAGGAGTGTCTGACCTCCCCTATGCGGCTTGCAAAGCCGCGCTCCCTATTGGCAGGCCTCGCACTCGCCGCCATTGATCATGGCGTCGATGCTGCAAGCCTGCTTCTCGGCGGCGGTGAACTCTTTCTTCCCGACCAGACCGCGGGTCTCTTTCTTCACCGAGATGGTCGCCTTCTCGATGTTGGAGGCCTGGAGGGTGCGGAGGTAGTAGGTGGTCTTGAGGCCCTTGTCCCAGGCGCGGCGGTACATGTGACTCAGGGTCTTGAGGTCGGGCTGGGCGAGGAAGAGGTTCACGCTCTGGCTCTGGTCGATCCACTTCTGGCGCCGGGCGGCGGCGTCGATGATGTACTGGTAGTCGACGCCGAAGACGGTGCGGTGCTTGGCCTTGATCGCCTCGGGGATGTCGTCGATGGCGTCGAGCTCGCCGTCGAAGTACTTGAGCTGGTCGAGCATTTCCTGGTTCCACAGGCCCTCCTTCTTGAGGTCGTTGACGAGGGTGCCGTTGAGGACGATGAAGTCGCCGCTCAGGTTGCTCTTCACGTAGAGGTTCTTGTAGTTCGGCTCGATGCACGGGGTGGTGCCCATGATGTTCGAGATCGTGGCGGTCGGGGCGATGGCCAGGACGTTCGAGTTCCGCATGCCGTGCTCGGCGATCTTCTCGCGGACCACGCTCCAGTCCATCTTGCCGCCGCGCGGGACCTCGAGGTCCTTGCCGCGCTCGTCCTCGAGCAGGTCGAGGGTGTCCTGCGGCAGCAGGCCGCGGTCCCACTTCGAGCCCTTGTAGCTGGAGTAGGTCCCCCGCTCCGCCGCAAGGTCGCTGGAGGCACTGTAGGCGTAGTAGGCGATGGCCTCCATGAACTCGTCGTTGAACTCGACGGCGGCATCGGAGGCGAAGCTGAGGCCGCGCTTGTAGAGCGCGTTCTGCAGGCCCATGACGCCCATGCCGATCGGCCGGTGGCGCGAGTTGGCGGTGGCGGCGGCCTGGGTCGGGTAGAAGTTGATGTCGATGACGTTATCGAGCGCGCGGATGGCGACGGTGATCGTCTCCTTGAGCATCTCGTGGTCGAGCGCGCCGCTGGGGGTCACGTGGGTGTCGAGGACGACCGAGCCGAGGTTGCAGACGGCGGTTTCCTCATCGGAGGTGTTCAGCGTGATCTCGGTGCAGAGATTCGACGAGTGGATGACGCCGGCGTGGTCCTGCGGCGAGCGGACGTTGCAGGGGTCTTTGAAGGTGATCCACGGGTGGCCGGTCTCGAAGAGCATCTTGAGCATGCCCTTCCAGAGGTCGATGGCGGGGATCTGGCGGGACCAGATCTTGCCCTCGGCGGCCATGGCTTCGTACTCGGTGTAGCGTTGTTCGAAGGCCTTGCCGTAGAGGTCGTGGAGGTCGGGGCACTCGTTGGAACGGAAGAGCGTCCAGTGCTCGCGGGCCTCCATGCGCTTCATGAACAGGTCGGGGATCCAGTTGGCCGTGTTCATGTCGTGGCAACGGCGGCGGTCGTCACCGGTGTTCTTGCGCAGCTCGAGGAAGTCCTCGATGTCGTTGTGCCAGGACTCGAGGTAGGCGCAGCCGGAGCCGCGGCGCTTGCCGCCCTGGTTGACCGCGACGAGCTGGTCGTTGTGGAGCTTGAGGAAGGGGATGATGCCCTGCGACTCGCCGTTGGTGCCCTGGATGTAGGACCCGGTGCCGCGGACGGCGGTCCACGATCCGCCGAGACCGCCGGCCCATTTCGAAAGGAAGGCGTTTTCGGCGATGCCGCGGTTCATGATGCTCTCGATGGAGTCATCGACCTTGTAGAGATAGCAGGACGAGAGCTGGCTGTGCAGGGTGCCGGAGTTGAAGAGGGTCGGGGTCGATGAGCAGAAGCGGCGGCCCTTGTAGAGGTTGTAGAGGCGGATGACCCACTGCTCGGCGTCGGTCTCCTCCCGCTTGAAGAGGCCCATGGCGACGCGCATCCAGAAGAACTGGGGCGTCTCAAGACGGCGCGGCTTGGAGCCGGTCTTGTCAACGATGAGGTAGCGGTCGTAGAGCGTCTGGATGCCGAGGTAGTCGAAGTCGAGGTCGGCGGAGGGATCGAAGGCCTCGGCGAGCTTGTCGAGGTCGTAGAGGTCGAGCAGCTCGGGGTTGAGGCGCTTGATGGCGACGCCGTGCTTGAGGTACTGCTTGAAGGCCTTCTGGTGGGCGCCCTTGAGAGCCTCGATGCCGTCCTTGTGGATGCTCCAGTCGAGGACCTCCTCGTAAATGTAGGAGAGCAGGATGCGGCCGGCGAACTTGGCGAAGTCGGCGTCCTTCTCGATCAGCGACTTGGCGTTGAGGATGATGGTGTTCTTGAGGTCCTTTTCCTTGATCTCGGCGCCGATCGAGCGGCGGAGTTCGCGTTCGATGTCGGCCTCGGGCATGTCGAGCTTGAGGCCGATGGAGGCGAAGGCGATGCGCTTCTTCAGTTCGGTGCCGTCCCACATGACCGACTCGCCGTCGTCGGTGATGACGGTGATGAAGAACTCCTGGTTGGGGTCCTCGGCGGTGAGTTCCTCGGTGGCGCGCAGGCGGGCGCGCTCGTCGCGGTAGCGGATGTAGTGGGCGGCGGCCTTGAAGTGGCCCTGGCGCATGAGTTCCTCCTGCACCAGGTCCTGGACGTCCTCGATGTGGACGAAGGACTGGTCACCCTTGCGGACGATTTCGGTGACGGCGTGGGCGACGGCGGCGGCCGGCTCGGGGTCCTCGTGGATGGTGAGGAAGGCCTTGCGGACGGCGATTTCGATCTTGGTCTCGGACCACGGCACGACGTTGCCATTGCGGCGGATCAGGCGGACCGGCAGCGCGTGCGGCTGGGTGCCGACGGAGATGGATCCCCCCTGCTCCATCGAGCGGCGGAAGGCGAGCGACTTGGCGACGTCGAAGGCGTCGTTCTCGATGAGCGCCTTTTCGATGAGCAGGTAGAGGTCGCCTTCGGAAAGGCGCAGGCGGCCGCCGTCGTCGAGCGACTTGGTCAGGGCGTTGGCGACCGAGTGGGCGACGTCGGAGACGAACTTGCGGTTCTCCTCGGAGAAGATGGCGTCATCCTGCTCCTTGCGGGCGATGAGCAGGTCGGCGAGCGAGTTGCCGATGGCGTCGGCGACGGCGTCGAGCGTGAACTGCGACTCCTCGTTGCCGCGCAGGACAACGATGTCGGGAATGGGCTTGCGGCGATCCTCCGTGAGCACCGCGCGCCAGTCGAAGGAACTTCGATCATCCTCGCTACCGCCGCTTTCGGTCGCCCGGGTGAAGCGGTCGGTGATGACTTGCTTGAGGAGGAGGTCTTCGTCGAGGGTGAGGTTGGTGTACATTGGAGGCGGTGTGTTTTTTGGAGGTTGTGCGGAGTGGGAGAGGTGCGGGCGGGGCGCCTTCGGCGCAGTGCCGAGTAAAAAGTAGAAAGTAAAAAGTGGTGGGTGGGCGGAGCGGGTGAGCTTCGGGTGGGGTTTGGTGGGAGATCGTTGAAGGTGGATGCGCTTGAGGCTGTTAGTCGTCGTTGGGGTGGTTGGGGCGCTTTTCGAGCTTGAGACGGCGTTTGAGGGAGTTGATAAGGCCGCGAAACATGCGGGAAAGTTCGCGGGTTTCGTTGATCATGGTGCGGGAGCCCTCCATGGGTGGGGCTCCGAGGCGCTGGCGGACCTTTTCGGCGACGTAGAGCTGGGTGCGGAGTTCGCCGCAGGAGCCTTTGGAGTAGCGGAGGAAGTTGATGAACTCGGCGGTATTCTCCCGCTCGGCTCCTTCGGCGATGTTCGAAGGGATCGAGAGCGAGGAACGCTCCATTTGGCCACGAAGTGCGAAATCTTTCGAGTCGGCGAGGGCGACGTGAACCTCGACCGCCAACTGGCAGCCACGCTTCCACACCTCAAGGTCCTCGAAACTCTCAACCTCACTCATCGGATCACTTTTTACTTTCTACTTTATACTCGGCACTGCCCGGCTTCGCCGGGCGAAAAAGTCCGCCACTTCGCGGCGATCGATCAGAGGTCGTCGTCATCCACGTCGCCGAGGGCGGAGGCTTTCTGGTATTCGGTGACGCGGCCTTCGAAGAAGTTCTGCTCTTTCTTGATGTCCATCATCTCGGCGAGCCAGGGGAAGGGGTTCTTGACGTCGCCCTTGAGCGGCTTGAGGCCGCAGGACTCGAGGCGGCGGTCGGCGATGTAGTCGATGTACTGCTCGAACTCGTCGGAGTTGAGGCCGATGGAGGCGACGGGAAGGCAGTCGCGGATGAACTCCTTCTCGAGGCGGATGCCCTCGGCCATGGTGGCGCGGAGATCCTCGCGGAAGTCCTCGGTCCAGATCTCCGGGTTCTCATCGACGAGGTCCATGAGAAGGTTGCGCAGCAGCTCGATGTGGTTGCTTTCATCCCGCAGCGTGTAGCGGAACATCTGGCCGATGCCGGGGAACTTGTTCTGGCGGTAGAGGCTGAGCACCATGCCGAAGAGGCCGTAGAACTGGGTGCCCTCCATGCACTGGCCGAAGAGGAACATGTTCTTGGCCAGCGCCTTCTTGTTCTCCGGGTCGGTCATGTCGACGCCGGTGCGCATCTCGCGGGAGTTGGAGACGTTGTAGGCGGTCTTCTTCTCGATCGACTCGATGTCCTCGAACATCGCCTCGCACTCGTGCGGGTTGATGCCGAGCGAGGAGATCATATAGACGAGGCTGTCGGCGTGGATGTTCTCCTCGTGGGCGTGGCGGCCGAGGACGAGCTTGAGTTCGGGGGCGGTGACCAGTTCGCGGACGACGTGCAGGATGTTGTCGCCGACGATGCCCTCGGCGGCGGAGAAGTAGCCGATGGCCATCTTGATGATCCACCGCTCGGCGTCGGAGATCTCGTCGGATCGCCACTGCTCGACGTCCTTCTGCATCGGGATGTCCTCCGGCTCCCAGTGGTTGGACTTCATCGTCTTGTAGAGGTCGTAGGCCCACTGGTACTTGAGCGGGAGGATGTTGAAGAACATCGTCTCGCGGCCGTTGATGACCTTCTTGGCGGCGAAAGCCTCCTCGGCCTTGGCCTTGTCGAGGACGAAACTGCGGGAACCGACGGTGATGGTGGTGGTGGCGGACATTTTTGGGCTGAAAACGGGGTGTTTAAGATGGATTAAAGGAATTTGGCGCGCAGGGCGCAGCGTCGGGGATACTGCGATGAACGGGAGGATTCGGACAAGTTCTTTTTGCTCATATGGTATTCACAAATCTATTCACACACAACATGTGGTGGTTGATATGCTCAAGAGTACTCTTGACTTGGACCTCGGGAATTGTCCGTGACTGAAAATCAGTGTTTTCGGTCGATCCCGCCTCGTGGGCGTGCGGGTTGGATTGCGTTTGAGAAATTTCCCGGGTCAGGGGACCGCTCCCCTTGGACGACGGGATTTTCAAAATGTTAGGCAGAGTTTCCCGAAGAACCGGGGGTTCCTGACGGGGATCCGCGTCGTGAGGCGGATAAAAGTTTTGCGGTGGCCCGAGGATCGGAAACGCCCGGGAACGGGTGGATCTGCGTAAGGTTCTGACGGTGTGAGGTTTGGAGTGAGGGAGCTTGGCTCCGCTCTTGGCCTGCCCCCGGATGCGTGGCCGGCCGACGATTCCGCGCGAGGGCGCAGGGCGCTTCCATCATCGGGCTGAACCTCGGACCCGGGCGAGGACCGACAGGTCGTCCGAAAGCGGAGGCAAGCCTCCGCACTCCACACCGGGGCGGGCCCTCAGGCATCGCGTTCGCCATACGGGGCGCGGCAAGCGCCGGGCGTTCCTTTTCCTCATCTTCCGGCTGGTCAGGCGGGGGGCCAGTCCCGAGGCTCGCCGCCGTCATGGCCATCGACGTCCCGCTCCTTTCCCGCATCTGTGAAGCCCCCGGCGCGCCGGGATACGAGAAAGAGATCCGCAAGCTGGTGCTGGCCGAGGTGAAGGACCTGGCCGACGATGTGAGCACCGACAACATGGGCAACGTGATCGCCCTCAAGAAGGGGCGCTCGTCGAAGAAGCGCGTGATGGCCGCGGCGCACATGGACGAGATCGGCTTCATCGTCACGCACATCGACGACAACGGCTTCATCCGCTTCAACCCGGTGGGGGGCTTCGACCCGAAGACGCTGACCTCGCAGCGGGTGCTGGTGCACGGAAAGAAGGACCTGCTCGGGGTGATGGGCAGCAAGCCGGTGCACATCATGAGCCAGGAGGAGCGCGGCAAGTCGCTGAAGATCGAAGACTACTTCGTCGATTGCGGGATGAAGAAGAAGGATCTCGAGAAGACCGTGTCGGTCGGGGATTTCATCACCCGCTGGTCGCCGCTGAAGGAGATGGGCGACTGCGTGACGGTCAAGTCGCTGGACAACCGCCTGTCGGTCTTCCTGCTCATCGAGACGCTGCGCAAGCTGAAGACGACGCGCAAGAAGCCGGCCTACGACTTCCACGCGGCCTTCACGGTGCAGGAGGAGGTCGGGCTGCGGGGTGCGAACGTCGCCGCGCTGGCGGTGAAGCCGGACTTCGCCTTCGGGCTGGACGTCACTCTGGCGGTGGACATTCCCGGCACGCCGGGACACCAGAAGGTGACCTCGCTGGGCGAGGGCGCGGCGATCAAGCTGATGGATTCCTCGGTGATCTGCGACTACCGGATGATCGCCTACATGAAGGACGTGGCGCAGCGCCACAAGATCAAGTGGCAGGCGGAGATCCTCGGCGGTGGCGGCACCGACACGGCGGCGCTGCAACGCATGGTCCCCGGCGGCTCGATCGCGGGCGCGGTGTCGATCCCGACGCGGCACATCCACCAGACCGTGGAAACGGCGCACAAGAAGGACATCGAGGCGGGGATCAACCTGATGACCGCCTGCGTGGCCGAGCTGGACCAGGGCAAGTGGGGGCTTTGAGGGAGTGGCGCTTTCCAAGCGCCATGACGGGGCGTGGCGGCCTCCCGACCGCTGTGAACGGCCGGCCGCAGGTTTTGCTTCGGACCCGAATGGTGTGCGTCCGCGCCACCCCGCGGCTGGAAAGCCGCCCCGCCCTGATATGGCGCTTGGCAAGCGCCACTCCTCACAGGTTCGGATAGGCGGAGCGGAGGTCGAGGGAATCGCCCCGGCGGTTCAGCTCGTCGATGAGGTGCCGGAAGAGCTTCTTCGCGATCGCCTGGCCCTCCGGCGTGGCGATGAGGTCGTTGCACTCGTCGGGGTCCTTCGTCAGGTCGAAGACCCGCGCGACCCCTGCCTCCGGGTAAAGGATGAGCTTGTGGCCACCGCGGACGAGCATCCGCTGGTGGTCGCGGTAGGCGCCGAAGACTTCCTGGCGCGGCGTCCCCTTCCCCGCGATGAGCGGCAGGACGGACTGGAAGTCGATGTCGGCGGGCACCTCGGCGCCGGCGAGTTCGAGGAAGGTCGGCATCACGTCCTGGAGGTAGATCGGCGCGTCGAGACGCCTGCCTTCCGGCATGCCGGGGCCGGCCAGGATGAAGGGCACGCGGACCGAGTGGTCGTACATGTTCTGCTTGCCCATCAGGCCGTGCTCGCCGCAGCCGAGGCCGTGGTCGGCGGTGAAGCAGACCACGGTGTTGTCGGCATCGGGGCTTTTCGCCAGATGATCGAGGATGCGGCCGATCTGGGTGTCGAGATGGCTGACGAGCGCGTAGTACTCGCGGCGGTGGGTCTTTACCGCAAACTCGGTGCGCGGGCTGGGGGCGAGATTTTCGTCGCGCAGGCTCTGCGGAGCGCCCATCGGGTCGCGGTGTGGGTAAACCGGGAGGAAGTTCTTCGGCGTCTTGATCCGCTCGAGCGGATAGAGATCGAGGAACTCCTGCGGCGACTGGCGCGGATCGTGGGGCGCATTGAAGGCGAGATACATGAACCACGGGCGTTCATCGTCGGAGTCCATGAACGCCTGGTAGTCATCGACGATCACCTCGCTCCAGTGCGTGCCGCCCTTCCAGAATCCACCGAGCGAACGGTCGGTCGGGCTCCACGGGTCGGGCTGGCCTTCGACCGGTCGCTCATAGGCGCTTTTCACCGACCCAGGCATCCCGGGGCGGACGTTGCGAACCTCGTCGAAGATACGGTCGGCGGGCAACTGGACGTGCCATTTTCCCGAAAGGCAGGTCCGGTAGCCGGCGGCCGAGAGCCGTTGCGACCAGGCACGCTTCTCGTCCGGGAACCGCTTCCTGAGGGTCTTCTCGCTTTGCTGGGCCCGCCAGAGCTGGAAGCCGGTGTTGAGCATCGTGCGGCTGGCGACGCATACCGCGCCGTGCCAGCCGCCGGAGTTGTAGGCGTGGGTGAAGACCGTGCCCTGCTCGGCGAGGCGGTCGAGGTTCGGCGTGTCGACGTCCTCATCGGAAAGCGCGTCCACCGCCTTCCAGGTCATGTCGTCGGCGAAAAGGAAGAGGAGGTTGGGTTTGTCGGCGGCGGAGGCGGGAGCCAGGCCGGCGAGGCAGGCGACGAGGAGGCGGATCATGACTGCAATCAACGGTGGGGATATGGCGAAGCTTTCGGGCCGCGGACTTGGCGGAGGCGGCGGCGTGGGTTAAGCGCAGTCATGAACGGATACCGACTGGATGGAAAGACCGCATGGGTGACGGGCTCGAGCCGGGGGCTCGGCCGAGCGATCGCCGAGGAACTGGCGGCCGCCGGAGCGCGGGTGGCGGTGAACTGTTTCTCGCGCCGTGAGGCGGCGGAGACGGTGGCGGCCGGGATCCGCGGACAGGGTGGCGAGGCGATGGTGGTGGCGGGCGACGCGATGGACGCGGATGAAATCGACCGCATGGCCGGCGAGATCGAGGCCGCATGGGGCGGCGTCGACATCCTGGTGGTGAACGCCACGCCCGAACAGCCGATGAAGGAGATTGCCGACTACGAGTGGGAGGAGCATCAGGCGATGCTCGACGCTTTCGTCAAGAGCCCCCACCTGCTGGCGAAGCGACTCCTGCCCGGGATGCGCGGGCGCGCCTGGGGAAGGATCGTCAACATCACCAGCGAGGTCTATCACGCCTCGGTGCCGGGATTCTCCGCCTACGTCGCGGCCAAGGGCGGACAGATCGGCTGGAGCCGGTCGATGGCGGTGGAGCTGGCGCCACATGGAATTACGGTGAATACCGTAGCTCCAGGATGGATTCCGGTCGAGCGCCACGAGGATGTGCCGCAGGAGGACAAGGATGCCTACGTGAAGACCATCCCGGCCGGTCGCTGGGGCACGCCGGCGGATGTCGCCGGGGCGGTGCTGTACTTCGCGAGCGAGGCCGCCGGCTTCGTGACCGGCCAGACGCTCTGCGTCAACGGCGGACGGACGCCGTGGTGAGGTCAGGAGGCGGGGCGCCCCCGCCCCGCAACGCGATCGGCGGCCATCCTGGAGCGGATGCTTTCCGGTTGGCAGGGCCGCCAGATCGCGGGCCGAGGGCGGCCCGCCTCCCAGCCCTCACGCGATCAACTCGTGGATCGGCTCGGCACCCTCGACGCCGACGAGCTTGTGGTCTAGCCCGCCGTAGAAGTAGCTCAGCACGTTCGGGTCGATGCCCATCTGCTGCAGGATGGTGGCGTGGAGGTGCTTCACCTGCACCCGGTCGCGCACCGCCTCGGCGCCGAGTTCGTCGGTCTCGCCGAAGCTGATGCCACCCTTGATCCCGCCACCGGCCATCCACTGGGTGAAGCCATACGAGTTGTGGTCGCGGCCGGTGCCCTTGGCATACTCGGCGGTCGGCTGGCGGCCGAACTCGCCACCCCAGACGACCAGCGTTTCCTCCAGCAGGCCGCGCTGCTTGAGGTCCTTGAGCAGGCCGGCGATCGGCTTGTCGGTGTTGCCGGCGTGGTGCTCGTGGTTCTTCACCAGGTCTCCGTGGGCGTCCCAGTTGGCGTCGTTGTGGGCGCCGCCCGAGTAGATCTGGATGAAGCGCACGCCGCGCTCGACCAGCCGGCGGGCCAGGATGCACTTCCGCGCGAAATCGTCGGTCCTCGGCTCGTCCATGCCGTAGAGGCGCTTGACGTGCTCCGGCTCGCTTTCCACGTCGATCGCCTCGGGCGCGGTGGCCTGCATGCGGTAGGCGAGCTCATACGAGGCGATGCGCGCGGCGAGGTCGGAGTTGTGGTCACGGCCCTTGAGGTGGCCGCGGTTGATGTCGCCGACGAAGTCGAGCAACGAGCGTTGCTGGACGCGGTCCATGCCGTGCTGGTTCGAAAGGTTGAGGATCGGGCTACCCTGCGAACGGAAGACGACGCCCTGATAGGAGGCCGGCATGAAGCCCGACGTCCAGTTCTTGGCGCCGGAGATCGGACCGCCGGTCTTGTCGAGCATGACGACGTAGCCGGGCAGGTTCTCGTTGAGCGAACCGAGGCCGTAGTTGACCCACGATCCGAGTGACGGCCGACCGCTGATCAGCGAGCCGGAATTCATCATCAGCATCGCCGAGCCGTGGATGGGCGAATCGGCGGTCATCGAGTGGATGAAGGCCATGTCGTCGACGCACTCGCCGAGATGGGGAAAAAGGGTCGAGACCGGCTTGCCGCATTCGCCGCGAGGGGTGAACTCCCATTTCGGTCCCACCACGCGGCCTTCGTTCTTCTTGCCGCCGCGGCCGAAGGTCTTCACCGGGATCGTCTTGCCGTCGAGCGGATAGAGCTTCGGCTTGTGGTCGAAGGTATCGATGTGGCTCGGCCCGCCGTACATGAAGAGGAAGATCACCGCCTTGGCCTTGGCCGGGAGCTGCGGCTCGCGCGGGGCCAGCGGGTTGTCGAAATCGAGCGCCTCGCCGGCGAAGGCACGATCGCGGGCGAGCATGCCGGCGAGCGCGAGCGAGGTGAAGCCGCCGCCGAGCTGATGGATGAACTCGCGACGACGGACGCGATGGCAGAAATCGGGCATGGTTAGTCGAGGAATAGGAATTCGTTGAAATTCAGGGCGGCAAGGCAGAAGCGGTTGAGGGCCGCGGAATCATCGAGTCCGTGATCGCTGCGAAGCGTGTCCACGAATGCCAGCGAGCGCGCCATTTCATCGACCGCCGCCGGTCGGCTGAGCAACAGCTCGAAGGCACGTCCGATCTGCGCACGAAGGTCCTCGGGATGCTCGCGCCGCAACCGCTCGGCGAGGGCCTTGGCGCTGTCGTTGCTGAAGTCGCTGTGCAACATCGCCAGCGCCTGCGTCGGGACGGTCGTCGTGAAGCGCACCGGGCACGAGTTGTCGATGTCGCTGAGGTCGAAGTCGGAAAACATCGGCGGCATCAGCGAGCGCTTCAGCTTCACGTAGATGCTCCGGCGATTGGCCTGCTCCGGCGGGCTCTTGCCCCACTTGCCGGCCTTGGTCGAAGAGGTCGCCAAGACTTCCTCGGGAAGCTTGATGTAGACCGAGGGCCCACCCATCTCGAGGTTCAGCTCACCGGTCGCCTGCAGGATCGAATCGCGGATCTCCTCCGCCGTCAGACGGCGCGGATTGAACCGCCAGAACCCGTCGTTCGCGGGATCCTCGGCCGCTTCCCCTTCCCGCGACGCCGACGACATGCGGTAGGCCTTGGACGACATGATGAGCCGGTGCATTTCCTTCACGCTCCAGCCCCGCTCGACGAACTCGGTCGCCAGCCAGTCGAGCAGTTCCGGATGGGTCGGTTCGGTGCCGAGAAAGCCGAAGTCGTTGGGCGTCGGACACAGGCCGCGGCCGAAGTGGTGCTGCCAGATGCGGTTGACCATCACCCGGGCGGTCCTCGGATGGTCCGGACGCGTCAGCCATTTCGCCAGGGCCAGCCGTCGACCGCTTGAGTTGATGCCGTCCGGCAGCGCCTCGATCTCCGCGTCGTTTCCTCCCCAGATGAGCGGAAATCCGGGAACGACCCTATCCTCGGGCGCGTGGGCGCTCCCACGAATGAGCACATGGGTCGGTGGCGGTTCGCGTCCGACCTCCTGAACGGCGAGCACCTCCATTCCGGGATTGCGCCGCCTTTCCGAAAGGGCGGCGACACTCTCGACGAGTCCCCGATAGCGCCGGACCGTCTCCTTCGGCAGACCGACCCTCGTCACAAGCTCTGCCGGGGACAGGCCATCGACCTCGAGTCCGAGGTCGAAATACTGCCCGCCACCGGTCTGGCGGACCCGGGCAGCCAGCACGTTGCGACCGGTTTGAAGCGCACCGATGAACCCGTCGTCCATGTTGAGGGTCAGATACTTCGTCACGAAGCCGGCCTTCGAAACGACCGACCGACCGTTGAGGAAGATATCGACGTCCTCGTCGTGGTAGAGATGCATCACGACGTGTTTCGGAACCGACTCGAGATGGAAACTGGTCTGGAGCCAGATCTCGCCGCCCGACCACTGCGTCTTCGCTGCCGCACCCGGCACCGTCGTACCGAACCCGGCAAGTCCCGCATCCCAGCCCTGTAGCTCGGCCCGGAAACCCACGGTCGACCAGTCGTCCGGGGGCTCCTCGGTCGTGTAGTGCCATTTCCACGGCCCGACGCGCGCATCCGTCACCAGATGGCGGTTGTTTCCCTCACCGACAAGTCGGGCCACGAGATCGGGGCGTTTCTCCCGGGCCATCTCGACCGCCTCTTCCTCGATCCGGTCGATCTGCGCCTGCAGATGCTTCGTCTGCTGTAGAAGGGCCTGCTGCCCGGAAGCATGGGGTCCGGTACTCCCGTCGACACTGTCGAGCATCAGGGTGTTCGGACTCCCCTTCTGCATCGGCTTGATCCCGCGGAGGAACGCCGTGAACCGATAATAGTCCTTCTGGGGAATCGGATCGCCCTTGTGATCATGACAGCGCGCGCAGCCGAGGGTCATTGCCATGAAGCCCTCGCTGACCACGCGCACGTTGTCATCGAGGACGTCGAACTCATACTGCTTCGGATCCGCGGGCTCGTCGTCCCACTGCATCAGCCGGTGGAAACCGGTCGCGATCATCGAGTCGGCATCGCGATCCGGCAGTTCGTCGCCGGCAATCTGCTCGGCCACGAACCGATTGTACGGCTTGTCTTCGTTGAAGGCCTCGATCACCCAGTCGCGGTAGCGCCAGACGGCGGCCTTGTCGGCGTCGCGCTCGAAACCGTTCGACTCGGCATAGCGGACGACGTCCAGCCAGTGCCGCGCCCATTTCTCGCCATACCGGGGCGTCGCCAGCAAACGCTCGATCTCCTTCTCCCAGGCGTCGGGCGATGGGTCGCCGGCAAAACGCTCGATCTCCCGAAGCGTCGGAGGCAGTCCGGTCAGGTCGTACGATGCCCGCCGTAGCAACTCGGCGCGTCCCGCCCCGCCATTCGGCGTCAACCCCTTGTCCGCGAGCCTGGCCGCGATGAAGGCATCGATGGGGTTCGCGGACCATTCCGAATCCTCGACCACCGGAACCTCGGGCCGCTCCATGGGACGGTAGGACCAGTGGCCGCGCGTCCTTTCGTTGACCTCGGTGACCCCGGCCAGCGGATCGTGGACCTCGACCAGCAGGTCGGCATCCTCCGGCGTCCACGGCGCGCCCATTTCGATCCAGCGGCGGATCGTCCCGATGGCTTCATCACCGAGCTTCCCGCGAGGCGGCATTTCCAGTTCGTCGTTTTCGTAGGAAAGCACCTCGAGCATCAGGCTCGCCGCCGGGTCGTCGAGGTCGATCGCCGGGCCGTGCTCTCCGCCCATCAGGATTCCCTTCCGGCTGATGAGCTGCAGGCCGCCACGCACCTTCACCTCGCCGCGCGAGTCGGTCCCGCCGTGGCACTTGAAACAGTGCTCTTCAAAGATCGGACGCACCTCTTCGCGGAAGAACGTCACGCCTTCATCGTCCGCGACGGCCGCTGGAACCAGCGGGACGGAAAACAGGATGGAGGCGATGACGGTTCGGGCCCTCACGGAATGAGGAAAGCCTACGACGTCCGTCCTGAAAACCTGTCTTGCAAGCGGGAATCGACGGACGGTCGATGGCCCTTTTTCCTCTTGCCAAGAATCGGGGCAGTTCCTAGACCTCCGGCCCCGCCGAAAGGCGACCGCGTTTTTTCCTAGATGGGTAGGTACCGAAGCGGTCAAACGGGGCAGACTGTAAATCTGCTGGCTCACGC
>ERZ869936.1804-NODE-1804-length-14099-cov-16.715394_pt1 | contig 14099 bp, 9 predicted proteins | sample MGYA00520876_ERZ869936 | MGnify/ENA primary metagenome ERZ869936 (study PRJEB32218, sample SAMN09650985) | biofilter metagenome | isolation source: enrty point of leading RO module | place: Saudi Arabia: Thuwal, RO plant located on Red Sea | collected 2016-02-17 ...
CAAAGGCACAAAGAACACCAAGTTTTCCATGAGCTTGCGCTCACGGCTACATGCTTGGGCGGCTTCGCCGCTCGCTGTCGATTCGTCTCCGGTTGGGTTTCGGCCGGAGGCCCGCGCTGGGGACTCTGTGCTACTCACGTGCAGAATCTTGTTGACCTGCGCAAATTCTTGCGCTGGCCCGTAGTCAACCACCTCTGCGATCAACGGGACGCACGCAAGGCGCGTGCGCTACGTGGTTGGGTTTCGGGCGGAGGCCGCGCTGGATCCTCGGTGTCTTTGTGGTGAAATCCTTGATGAATAATCCGGGATAATGGCTTTGCCTCGATTGTCTCTGTAACGTGCTTCGGCGATTCGCCGTGCGACGCTTCGACGCAACTCTGAGTTGTTCACTTCGCGACCCCGAAGACAAGCCGCTCATCTCGCAGTAGACTGCAGAAACAGGCCGTCCCGACGTTTCGCGGCGATTTTTCCCGATGGATTTTCCCGATGGATTTTCCGCGATGAAGCCGCACTCCATCTATATGGACAATCATGCGACGACCCGCGTCGATCCGCGGGTCTTTGGCGCGATGCGGCCCTGGTGGAGTGAATCGTACGGGAACGCGGCGAGCGTGAGCCATTCGTTCGGACGGGAAGCGGCCGACGCGGTCAATGAAGCGCGAGAGCGGATTGCCACCGCGCTCAACTGCTCACCAGTTGAGATCGTCTTCACCAGCGGCGCAACAGAATCGGACAACCTCGCCCTCAAGGGAGTGCTGCAAGCTCACGCACAGAACGGGGGCCTCGTCGTCAACGCGGCGGAGCACCGCGCGGTGCTCGATCCGGCGCGGCGACTGCGCCGTGACGGAACGCTGTTAACCATCGTGCCGGTCGACGACCTCGGCCGGGTCGCTCCCGAGGCGGTGTTTGACGCGCTCGCGGAGCGCACGCGGCTGGTGTCCGTCATGCTGGCGAATAACGAAGTCGGTGCCGTCAATCGGGTGCGGGAGATTGCGGAAGGTTGCCGGGAGCGGGGCGTCCTCGTCCATTGCGATGCGTCCCAGGCGATCGGTCGGATGCCGGTCGACCTGGCCGAACTGCCGGTCGATCTGCTCAGCTTCACGGCGCACAAACTGTACGGCCCGAAGGGAGTCGGCGCATTGTTCGTGCGCAAGCGCGACCCGGCGATTCCCATTCGCCCGCTGCTCGACGGGGGAGGCCACGAACACGGCCTCCGCAGCGGCACGGTCCCAACGCCGCTTGTGGTCGGTTTCGCGGAAGCAATTTCGATTGCCGCAGCAGAATGTCAATCAGAGATGGAGCGGCTCCGCGGATTGCGCGACCGCCTGCTGGCGGGAATTACGCACGAACTTGACGGCGTCGTGCTGCATGGCGATCAGACCGATCGGTTAGCCGGCAACCTGAACCTCGGGTTTCAGGGAGTCAACGGCGACGCATTGATGACCGAAGTCGCTGCAAGGGGCCTGGCGGTTAGTTCCGGCTCCGCCTGTACGAGTGCGAATCCGGAACCGAGCCACGTCCTGCGGGCGATGGGAGTCCCGGAGCGCCTGGCCCGCGCCAGCCTGCGTTTCGGCCTGGGACGATTCAATACCGAACAGGAGGTCGCCGACGCGACGGCGATCGTCGTTGAGGTCGTGCGGACGCTGCGATCGAGGTCAGTGCGCCCCGCTTGAGGCGCCGCTCGTGGGCTGCAATCGCCGCCATCGCGACGGCAAAACGCAGTGATTGACAGTCCGCTGGGGCCGGAATAGCATGGGAACTCCGCGGGTCAGTCATGTTGAGTTGCAGTCCCTCGACCGCCGGGGCGGCTCGAGAGCCGGACTGCATCGACGCCGGCACTCGCATTCTCCCGACCGGTGAGATCGGCTGGCGCTCGCGGGGGGTTACATTTCTGAAGGTCAACCATGGCGACAGCCACGCAACCTCCACCGCAGCAGAAGCCGTCCGAGCCCGTGCGGCCGGCGGAACATCCTGAACCGGTGATGCGCGTCACCCGCTACGACAAGGTCAGCAGCGGGATGATGGCGGTTGTCATCGCGCTGATTCTGGTGGTGCTCGGCATCGTCGCCTGGTGGTACGCGACCCGGCCGGCGCCGGAACCGGTGCTGGTGCCGCTCGTCAGCATCGACGATCCCGGCGGCTTCGAGGACGGCGCCATCGACGAAACGCTGAACGTCGAGTCCCCGGAAGAAGAGATCCCGAACGCTTCGCCGGTCGACGAGGCGATCGACGACCAGCAGATCGAGGAAGCGCTTGACAGCGTCGTGGAACTCTCCGATCGGGCCACGCAACAGGTGCAGCAGGTGCTCTCCACCGATCCCCAGACCGGCGGCACGCCCGGCAGTCACGAAGGCACAGGCTCGCGGCCTTTGGGGAGCGGTGACGGCACCGGCGGCCTGCCGCGAGAGCAGCGATGGTTCATCAGCTTTTCAGAGTCGGGTTCGATCGACGTTTATGCGCGACAACTTGATTACTTCGGCATCGAACTGGGGGCCGTGTTTCCTGCGAAACAGGAACTGGTGTACCTTTCCAACCTGACCCGCAATCCGCCGTCCAAGCGAGTCGTGACGAGCACCGACGCCGAGGCGCGGCTGTACATGTCCTGGCAGGGAGGGCAGCGGAAGGCGGCCGACGCCAAGCTGTTCGAAAGGGCGGGCGTCGACACGCAGGGGGGCTTCATCTTGCATTTCTATCCGCAGAAGACCGAGCAGCAATTGGCGCGGTTGGAGCGGAGTTACGCCAATCGTTCGGTGAAAGAAATCCGGCGCACGTACTTCACGGTCGTGCCGCAGGGCAACGGGTACTCGTTCGCCGTGACCCGGCAGTTGTATTTCCGCTGAGGTGGACGTTTCGGCCGGCGACTGGGTCTCGATTCGAGACGACGCAGCGATTGTCGTGTACGATCCGAGAACGAGAGGCGATTGGCCGGGCGCAATGCCGTGCCGGCGAACGGGAGTTTCCGGCGGCGCAGCAGGACGGCCGGCGGCGCGTAATGCACATCCACGAATTCTCAGTTCATTGAAGGTGAGCGAGCGACTATGGGTTTTCTCCTGAGTTGGGCCGGGCCGGTCATCTACGTCGCGCTGGCGCTGGTGGCGCTGTACGGAGTGTTCTGCGTCATCCTGCTGGTCCGCAAGATCGCCCAGAAGCGATTCTCGAGCGCCTCAGCGGCGGAACAGTTTCTCGACGACGTGCGCGCCTCATTGGAAAAGCGGGACTTTGAAGCGGTGGCGGAACTGTGCGACTCTCCCCGGTACTGGAGCAAAGCGACGCCGCAACTGATTCTCGTGGCCCTCGCCAACAAAGAGCGCGGCCCGCACAAACTGCGGCAACTGCTCGCGGAGAAGTTCGAACGGGACGTGCTGGCGGACCTCGAATACCGCTTCTCCTGGGTCGGTACGATCGTCAAGACGGCGCCGATGCTGGGCCTGCTCGGCACGGTGAGCGGCATGGTGCTCGCCTTCGACAAGATTGCCGAAGCCGCGCGGCAGGGAACGCTCGATCCGTCGCAGCTATCGAAACAGATCAGCCTCGCGCTGATTACCACCATGTGCGGACTACTGGTGGCCATTCCGCTGACGATGCTGGGCTCGATGGTGCAGGTGCGAATGGGCAAGCTGACCGACTCTGTCCAGGAACACGTCAGTGAGTTTCTCAACGACCTGGAATCCGCAATGAAGAGCTGACCGAACCGGCCGGAGGAACCGAAGGGCGAACGGCAGGAGAATCGAGGATATTGCAGTGGCACGAGCGTCCCTCTACAGCGGTACGACGGGCTTCAAGAAGAAGACCGAAGTCGAGGAAGACATCGACATCACGCCGATGATCGACTGTGTCTTTCTGCTGCTGATCTTCTTTATGGTCACGTCCACGATGCAGGGTGCGAAGGCGCTCACGCTGCCGTCGGCGAAACACGGGCTGGGGGTCAATTCCAAGGAGGCGGCGACGGTGACCGTGTTCGCCGATGAAGGGGGCCCCGCCGTCTATCTCAGCGACGGCGATCGGAAGAACGGCCCCGTGGAGATGGACGAAGTCGCGGCGTACGTAAAAGACTCCGGCAAGAAAGTGATGATCATCAAGGCCGATCAGGGCGTCCCTTCGGGATACATTGAGGAGGTCGCCCGCGCGGCGGCGGACGTCGTGGAAGACCTCGAGTTCTTTGTGGGAATCACGGATAAACACAGACGGTGACGATCCGGCGAAATCGTTCGCCGGACGTTGGTGCGGTAACACCCTATGCCGATTCAGTTTCGTTGCAGTCATTGTCGACAGCGCCTGAGCGTCACACGACGGAAGGCGGGGCAGCAGGTCTCGTGCCCGACCTGCGAGGAGACGGTGCGCGTCCCGACGCTGGAAGAGGCCCAGGCGGTGCTGGCCGCCAAAGAGAGCGCCACGGAGAAGCCGCCGGCTGCCGTAGAACCTGAGGCAGCGGAAGACGAATCCCCGGCGGCCGAATCGCCGCCGCCAACGGAGGCTGCGCCGCCCGAAATCGGTCCTGCTCCCACGCGATCGCAAGCTGTCTCCGCGCCGCAGATTCCCGACATCTCCGGCGCGGGTGCAGCCGCGTCTGACGACGTGGCGGAATTGTGGCGGTCGGAACTGCGCGAAATCGACCCGTGGCAGGCCGACGAGGACGAACTGGAGGGGGAGGACTTCCAGATCGGGAAACGCGGTCTGGCGGCCGCCGAGATGGACATGACGCCGATGGTGGACGTCACGTTCCTGTTGCTGATCTTCTTCATGATCACAGCCGCATTCGACCTGCAGAAGTCGTTGCAGACAACGCCGCCCGAACCGGAGGAGGAGGGCGCCGCACAAACGGTGACGCTGCAGGAGATTCAGGACAATTCCATCGAAGTCGTGATCACCGCCGATGACGCAATCCTGGTCGACGACAATCCCGTGCCCGGTCCCGGCGTGCTGGTCGACGTGTTGACGAAGGCCGCGACGCTGGAGTCTCCGCCGCGGACCGACATGCTGATCCGGGCCGATTACCGGGCGACGCACGGGATGGTCGTCGCGGTAACGGACGCCGGAATGGAGGCAAACATGCAGCACATTCGACGTGTAACGGAGCGAAGCGAGGAGGAGTGAGAATTCGGACGCAGCGCGGGAAATCCGAATCACGGCCGGACACGAGACTCTGAAACAGTCGGACAACGAAACAGACGAACAACACACGGCCCCCGAGTCGGGCCGGGCAGCCCCTACAACCAGCAAGACGGCAATGAGGCATGGCGTATCTGGAAGCCGCTTATCTGACGGGCGACGTGCAGCGCTACGAGCTGTCCAAGCAGCAACCCGTTTCGATTGGCAACCATAAAACGAACGACATCAGCATCGACGAAGCAGACGTCGAGTTGATGCACTGCCGCGTCAGTTGGAACAAGACCGGGTACGAGGCAGTGGCCGCGGGCGTCGAACCGATCGACGTGAATGGCAATCTCGTGCAGCGCGCTTTGCTGAAGTCCGGCGACGTTGTGCGGATCGGCACGGTCGACATCTCATTTCAGGACGGGAATTCCGCATCCTCCCCCGGCGCCGCGAAACCAGAGGCGGACGAGTCACAGGAGAAGAACGACTTCGGGCTGAAACCGATCACCGGAGAATTGCCCAGCTTTCTGGACGAGCCGGACGAAACCGTCTCGGACGATGCTCGAAAGAAGCCACCGGCCGCCCCGAAGTCGAAGTCTCCGCCCCCCGAGGAACCTGATGACGTCGACGAGGGCGACCTTCTCGATGACGAGCCGGACGAGGAAACGGACAACGCGGATTGGCTTGACGACGACGAAGACGATTCCGGAGGAGGCCTCAGCGGGCTGGATGCGCTGGCGGCCGAGAGCCGCGTCGACACGCCGTCGCGCCGCGAGATGCCGGATCGCGAGGGGCGCCGGGCGCCGGCTGACGACGAGAGTCCCGACGCGCTGAGCGGCGACGAGGAACCGGAGGAAGAGCAGGGTTCCGGAGAATCTCTTTCGGACCGCCTGCGCGAGGCAGTGAGACGGCAGCAGCATCGCCCCGGCGAGGAAGACTCGCTGCGTTCTCCGGTGGTGCTGGGCCTCGTCGGGGGGGCGGCCGTGCTCGTCCTGCTGGGCGTGACCTTTTTCTTCATTGCCAACCGGCAAACGACTCAGCAGGCCTATGATGTGGCGGCGGACCTGCTTGCGGAACAGAAGTACGCGGCGGCCATCACGGCGTTCGACGAATTCATTCTCGTCTACCGGGATCATCCCCTGGCGGATGAGGCGCGGATTCAGCGCGATCTGGCGAAGGTCGATCAGCAGATTCGCGGCGCCGTCCCGGACTGGACGAAGGGATTGGAAGCGCTCCGCAATTACATCAATGAGCATCGCGATTCGGAACGTTTCGCCGAACTGGAATCTGAAGTCCGCGATCGCGCGGCGGAAATCGCCCAAGGCGCGGCGGCGGCCGCCGGACGTTCCTTCAATCGCGACCTGCTGGAGGTTTCCGAGCAGGCGTTGACCGTTTTTTCGACCTATCAGGACGATGCCAAGACGACTCAGCTTTTTCAGGACATCACGACGACGGCGCGGCAGTCAACCGCCGCGATCCTGCGAAACGAAACGTACAACGCGGAGCTGGCCAAGCTCGATCAGGCGATCCAGGACGGGCAACCGATGCTGGCCCTCGCCACGCGCCGCGACCTTCTGACCCGCTACCCGGATTATCGCGGGGATGCGAAACTCGCGGCGAAACTGCAGGAGACGCTGGAAACAGAGCGGTCCCTCGTTCGCAGCGAGTCACTTGACCGGACCGCTCTCACCGACGAACCCGAAAGCGAGACGCCTCCGCCGCTGACCCTGGCGTTCCACGCCCGGTCGGAGACCGATGCCGTCTCCGTCAACGAAGCGGTCTGCGTCGTCGCCAAGGACTGCTGCTACGGAGTCGACACGATCACGGGACGGCCGATCTGGAGACGCGTCGTGGGGTTGGACGCTCCTTTCTTTCCTGTGCGGGAGTCGTCCCTGCCGAGCGTGGTGCTGTACGACACGAAGCGGCGGGAACTCGTGCGCCTGAACCAGAACACCGGAGAACTCGTCTGGCGGCAGCCGATCGGAGAAGACGTTTCGGGAGCGCCGCTGCTGCATGAGGGGCAGATCTACCTCACCACGCGCGGCGGCCATCTGTACAAGATCGATCTTCAGTCCGGAACCGCGTCGACAAGACTGACGTTTTCGCAGGAAGTCACCGGTCCCGTCGCGCTGACCGACGGCGCCCACCTTGTCGTCGCCGGGGACCGTGAGGTCGTTTACACGCTGTCGAGACAGCCGCTCGAATGCATCGCCGTCTCGTTCCTGTCGCAGAAACAGGACTCGATCGAGACGCCGTTGCTCACCATGGGGCCGTACGTCCTGATGGTGGAGAACGGGAGCGGGCAGACGGCGCAACTGCGGCTGCTGAACGCCTCGAATCCGTCGCAGATTACAGAGACGGCGTCGGCCGACGTCAGCGGCCGCGTTCTCGACGACGTGGTGATTCGTGGTCGGGATCTTTTTGTCCCCTCGACGAATGAGCGGGTGACCGCGTTTACCGTCTCCGACGATGAAGGGCAGCCGCCGCTGGTGCTCGGTCCTGGCTACGAAGTGAAGGGAGCGCAGCGGAGCCCGATCTTTCTCACGACCGGACCGGATCGCCAGCTCTGGATGGCCAGCAGTGCGCTCCGCAAACTTCAATTGACGGCCGACGCCCTCGAAGCGGACCAGGCCGAGCAAGCGGTCGGAATTTCCTCGCAACCGCTGCAGTACACCGGCGGCATGCTGTTCAACGCGCGGCGACGGCCTTTCACCGACGCCGTCACGTTTACCCAACGGGACCGCACCGACCTCAGCGACAGCGACTGGCAGGTCGTGCTGGGCGCGGAGATCATCGCCTGGAGCGCAACGGAGGATGGCGAACCATCCCTGACGTGCATCACCGAAGCGGGACACACGTTCCGGGTGCGAGAGAAGGACTGGACCGCCGGCGGTTTCCTGGACGAGGCCGCCGACCGCGTGCCGATCGACGATGAAGTGACTGATCCCATCATCGCCGTCGGACTGGACGGCGGAAAAGCGGCGATCGCGATCGGTGGGGAAGAACCGATGGTGCGGAGCGTGACCCAGTTGGCCAAACTCGAGGGGCGGTTCCCGCTCGAAGCGCCGCTGCAGGCCGAACCGGCCGTGATGGGGGACCGACTCATACTCCCGGTCGCCGGAAAGCTTCAGGCGTCGTACGGTCCGGGGTTGCCGCGCATCCAGGACTTTGCGTTGCCCAGCGATCAGGCGGAAACGTCCGGCTGGCGTCAGGTTCTGCCGGTCGATGATGAGACAGTGGTCGCCGTCACGGAGTCCGGCCAGTTGATCCAGATCCGTCGACAGACGAATCCCCGCTCTCACCTGGGCGAAGTCAGCCGCAGCGAACTGGGAGCGGCGGTCGACGTCACCGGGGACTCCGGGGAGGGAACTCTGGTCATTGCCAGTGCGGACCAACGCCTGCGTCTGTTTGACTCGGCGAATCTGGACGTCAAGGCGGAACGCTCGATGGAACAACCGGTGTCCGGCCCGGTCTGGCTCGTTGGTACGAACGTCTTCGTGGAAACGGCGGACGCGATGTGCCACTGCCTGGACGCGGAAAACGGCCTCCAACCGAAATGGGCGTCGCCGCTCGATTTGTCCGGGTCATTCGTCGCAGACCGGCCCGCCCTCGTCGGCGATCGCATCCTGCTCGCACGCGGCGACGGCACAATCGTCGCGGTCAATGCCGGCTCCGGCGAACCGATCGCACAGTTGAACGTCGAATCCGCCGTGACGAAGGGTCCGATCGCCGTGGGCGGAGCATGGTTTGTCGCAACGCTCGACGGCAGCCTGGTGAATGTCACGCAGATTTCCAAACCTGAGTAACGACTGATCGATCTGGTGGACTCATGCTTTTCTCGCTTGCAAATCGGCTGCGTTGCTGCGTGATCCATCCGCAGAGCGCGACGGCAGCGGCATGCAATTCTGCATCGCAACTTCGCTCTCTCGCGGCATCCGGTATCGCGATGTGTCTCGCCGTCTTCCTCATCGCCGGTGGACAACCGGCGGTCGGTCAGGACGAGAACGAGACCGAGGAAAGTGAAACTGACGACGCGGAGCCGGCCGAGTCCGAAGAGGCCTCGCTTCCGAAGCTGGCGGAGATGGAAATCCCCACCGCAGAGGAACTGCTGACCGGACCGCCGCGCGACTGGGTGATTCTCAAGAATTCCGAAGTCATCGTCTGCGAGCCGATTGTCCCGCGGCCCGAGACCCTCGAGTTGCGAGCGCAGGCGATCGATCAGAAGAAGCTCGAGATGCGCGGGAAGAAGGGGGAGGAGCTGACGCGGCTCCGTGACGAGTTGAACGACCTGAATTACCTGGAGATCACCCTCCCGGAGGATCTCGAAAACCCTGAATACCGGATCGAGATCGTCAAGATCGACCGCTTCCTGCATCACGAAGATCTGATGCTCCGGCGAATCGACGCGCTGGTGTCGGAGGGCCGGCTCGACACGGCGTTCGAACTGCTGGTGCGCCTGAAACGGACGTGGGACGACTGGCGCGGCATGGCGGAGCGGTACGACGACCTGTTGTTCGCCGACGCGAAACAGAGACTGGAGGCGGGAGGCCCGGAACGCGCGCTGGTCACACTGGGCGAATTGAATGAGCGCAACCCCGGATATCCCGGCCTGGCGGACCTGGCGGGGAACGTGATCGACGGACTCGTCTCCAATGCGCTGGCGGAAGGCAATGTCAGGATGGCGCGGCACTTCTTGTTCCGCCTCGACGACATGTATCCGCAACATGCCGTCTTTGCGCGGCATTCGGAGTCGTTGACCCAGAAGACGAACGACCTGCTGACGGCGGCGGAAGAGGCGCAGGCCGCGGGGCGGCTTCCGGAAGCGGCCGATCTCGCCTGGGAGGCCGCCCAACTCTGGCCGAGAACGCCGGGGCTGATGGCGCGGTATCGACCGATCGTTGAGCGATACCAGCAGTTGCGCGTCGGCGTCGTACACCTTGCCGACGAGGTCGACTCCTCGCCGTATGAAACACCGGCCGAGGCGCGGGCCCGGCAATTGACGGAAATCCCGCTCTTCGAGAAGGACCGATTCCGCAACGGAACGGTCTACTACCGCACACGATACTTCGACGAATGGGAGCCGTTCGATCTCGGACGCCGATTGCAGATTACGCTGCGCCAGTCGCGGCAACCGTGGGAAGCCCAACCGCTGATCGACGCTCCCCGGCTGGCATCGCTGCTGGAAACGCGACTCGACCCGGGCAGCGATCTCTATGACGAACGACTGGCGTGGTTCATCGATTCGATTCGGGTTCAGACGCCGGTGGAACTGACGATCCGGTTCCGCCGCGTGCCGCCGCGCGTGGAACCGCTGCTGGACGAGATCGTCCCCATGGAGGCGAGAACGTCTGCATCGGAACTTACAGACGGCGAAGTGTCGCTCCAGGACGAGCCGGCCGAGGAGGGAGAAAGGACTCCGGCGGGAGGATTTGCGCCGGTCGCCAGCGGATCGGACCCCGACGTGATGACTTTCCGCCGCGCGATTCCCGAACCCGACGGGCTGCCGCAATACCACGTCGGCGAAGTGATCGAGCACCGGTACATCTCGCACGAGAAGGCCCTGCAGGCGCTCAAGCAGGGCGAAGTGTCGATGCTGCCCGATCTCCCCGACTGGATCCTCCGCCGCCTCCAGCAGGATGAAAACAGCGCGACCTCGTACTTCATCCAGCCCTACGCCATTCCGACGACGCACATCCTTCAGCTAAACCCGCACAGCCGTCCGCTGCGGGTGCGGGAGTTGCGGAGATCGCTGGCCTACGCGGTCGACCGGGATTCGATTCTGAGAGACACCGTTCTCCGGGACTACGATGCCGCGCACGGCCGCGTGGTGACCAGCCCGTTTCCCTCGCGCAGTCCTGCCAACAGCCTCGATGTGGAACCGCGAAGCTTCGATATTTCCGCCGCGGTCGCACTGATGCTGGCGGCCGCCGGACAACTGGATGGAGCGATCCCCGTTCTGAAGATGCATGTTCCGCCCGGTCCGGTGGAACGGGCCGCGGCGGAGGAACTGATCAAATCGTGGAAGCGGATCGGGATCGAGGTTGAAATCATCCCGGCCGACGCTGACCCCCAAACGCCGTGGGATCTGCACTACCGGACGCTGCAGCTTGTCGAACCGACGCTCGACGTCTGGCCGTTCCTGACCGGCGAACCGACGGCCGAAATGGCCGACCTGGCGGTCTTCCCGGACTGGCTTCAGCAACAATTGATTGCCCTGGATCGGACTTCGGATCTCGGACGCTCGCTGGCAGCCACGCGCAGGCTCCACGAGGCGTTGTGGTCGGAAGTCCGATTCCTGCCGTTGTGGGAGGTCGACCAGTTCATGGTCATCCGGAAGAACATCCTTGGTTTCCGGGCCGAGCCCATACACTGCTACCAGGATGTCGACCACTGGACAATTTCCGCCTGGTTCCCCACGGAGTGATCCGATTTGATTGCCATCCGAGACATTGCCCGAATTCGCAAAGCGAGACGTGCCCCGCCGGCCCGTATGCCGTCCGTTGGCGCGTTCGTCTGGTTGATCCTGGCAGCGGCAATGTGGTCTCGCGGCGACGACGAGCGGCCCGCGCCTGCCGATCCGGCCAGCGCCCAGTCTGCGGAAGCAGGCGACCCGGACGCAGAGCCGGCGGCCGCGGAACTGCCGTTCGAGCAGCGTCCCTACCGGGTGCTCGTGTCGTTCGCCGTGGAGAATCGTCCGGAATTCGGTAGCGCATTCGCCGCAAGTCTGCAGGAGACGGTGGAAGCTCGCCTGCAGGTCCGCTTCGGGCAGATGTGGGACGTTTCCATCGAACAGACGCGGGGCTGGGCGCCTGTGGCGAGCGACGTGTTGTCGCGGCGGACCGACGACGAACTCAACGCCGCCTATCTGCCGACCGATGCGGATAAAGTTTTCCTGACGGGGATCGCGCGCCGGGACGGCGCCTACCTGGCGTTCGCCCGCGAGTGGGACCGCAACAGCCGGTCCGCAGGCCCCACGCTGTCGCGAACGACCTACGATCGCCGTCTCGTCGGAGATCTCGCCGCTGATTTGATCCACGACCTGTTTCGCCCCATCGCTCTGGCGACGAGCGTCGACGACGCGGGCGTCGATCTGCTGATCCGGGCGGGGGAATACCTGACGCCGGACCCGGATTCACAGCCGTTTCGCGAGGGCGATTACCTGACGACCTATTTCCGCTATCTCAACCGGCAACGTGAGCTGAGACAATTGCAGCATGTCCCGTGGACGTTTCTGCGCGTGGAAGCGGTCGATCGCGCCCGCCTGCGGTGCAGCGTAGTTTCGACGTTCCGGCGATCGCCGCTGGGAGGCGCGCGGCGGAGAGTCGAGTTGATCGGAATGCGAGCCCGCCCGCTGTTCGACCACACGGCGCTCCACATGGCGCCCCGCGGGGCGACGAACATTCCGATGGCCGGTTACCGGGTCGACGTCATGGACCGGATGCCGACCGCAGAAGACGCCGTGGAGGACCGCTTGTCGCTGACATCGGACCGGCGGGGGATTGTGCGGATTCCGTCTTTTCCCGACCAGCCGCTGCGCCACCTGCTGGTCCACAGCGGAAAATCGGTGCTGGCCCGCGTGCCGATGATTCCCGGCCTCGAACCGGAAATGACGCTCAACCCGCCCAGCGACCGGGCGCGGCTGCGCGTCGAAGGCGCGCTCGCGATGCTCGAAGGCGACCTGATCGACACGGTGGCGCGGAGAGCCGTGCTGATGGCGCGGGCCCGGCGTTCGGCCGACGCCGGGAACTGGGATGAAGTGAACACCTTTATCGCGCAGATCAAGGCGCTGCCCGATTTCAACAGGTTCGAAGACCTGATCACGGCCATTCGCACTCCCGCCGTGGAGACATCGCGGCGCCTGGGCGACCGCGTCGCAGCGATGCGCATCAACCGGATGTGCGACGATCTGCAGCAGGTCGCGGAGGAGCATCTCGACTCGCAGAAGATCCGTGACTTCGAACAGGAAATCGCCGCGCTGCGCTCTGCGCAGTGACCCCCGGAGCAATGATTTGGCACTCCGCTGCAATCATTACGATCTGGCGTTCGAAGCGTACCTGCGGTCCACGCGGCGGCCGTATGTGGCGGTCGACGAAGCCAAGCGCGCCGTGCTCAGCGATCGAACGCTCAAGTCTCTCGATTTCATCGTCTATTCCGACCGCGGCCGCAATCTTTTGGTCGACGTGAAGGGGCGCAAGTTTCCGTCGGGTGCGAACGGCGCGGGAGTTCGCTGGGAAAACTGGGCGACCTCGGACGATCTCAGCAGTCTCCGCAAGTGGGAGGAAGTCTTCGGACCGGATTTCCGCGCGGCTCTGGTCTTCGCCTACGAAATCACCAGCCCCAGGTATGAGTCGCAGCACGGTGACTTATGGGCGTTTCGCCGAAAGGCGTATGCGTTCTACGCCGTGTGGGCCGACGACTACTGCGAACTGATGCGCTCGCGCTCGCCCAGTTGGGAAACCGTGTCGCTTCCCTTGCAGGAATTCGCCCGTGTGCGGCAACCGATCAGCGACGTCCTGTGACGCGTGCTCCATCCAACGGAAGCGGTCCTGGCGGCGAAAGACGCCGCACACGATCGCAAGCGCCCGAGCCAACGCCGCCGCGATGATGTGCCACCGGCACGATCAGTCATTCTCACGAACGCACGAAGGAAACAGTCCATTGATTCGACGATTATGCAGCGCGGCGATTCTCAAACTCGGCGGGCGGGGCACTGCGGGTGATCTGCTGCGTCACCTCCGGCCGTCCCCACGTCTCGCGGGATGCGCGGCCCTCTTGATGACGGCGCTCGAGTCTGCGATTGCGCACGCGCAAACGTCAGAGTCGGCCGAGCAGGGGTCGCGAGTCGTCGTGTCGAGCCGACCTCTGACGATACCGATCGTCACATGCCTGTTGATGTTCGGCCTGGCTCTGTTCGCCGTCTGCCGCTCCAGCCGCCGAAACTAATGGTGGTTTGATCCTGAATCGACGGGTTGGGCGCCACTGGCTTTGCGCGTACATCGCAAAGC
>ERZ869936.1805-NODE-1805-length-14085-cov-3.806201_pt1 | contig 14085 bp, 15 predicted proteins | sample MGYA00520876_ERZ869936 | MGnify/ENA primary metagenome ERZ869936 (study PRJEB32218, sample SAMN09650985) | biofilter metagenome | isolation source: enrty point of leading RO module | place: Saudi Arabia: Thuwal, RO plant located on Red Sea | collected 2016-02-17 ...
CCAAGGCGCTGGCGCGCTGTTGCTCAGCGAACTCTTAACGACATTGCGCGGCGATGGCGTACGGGAAGTTCTGGCCTTCATCGGCGATAGCGCCAACACGGCGTCCATCGGACTGCACGCGAAACTGGGCTTCAAACACGCGGGCACGCTTAGGAATGTTGGCGAAAAGTTCGGGCGGCCACTCGATGTCGTGGTGATGCAGCGCACACTGCCCCCCGCCGCGGGCTGATGGCGCGTCATTTTTTCAGGACCCAATCAGCGCATCATGGTTAGCGTTTCGGTAACCAAAATTACGACACTCTCATGCGCATGGGAGGTAGATCGCGATGCTTTTACGCAAGCTCGTGGTCGTTGGGTTGGCGGGTTTCTTTAGTTTCGCGGCCAATATTGCAACCGCCGAAGATGCGGCTGGCCCCTCAGCGTCCTTGATCGGCGTCGACGACGTCAGCTTCGCTGACCCATCAAGCGCATTTCCAAACCGATTTGAACTGAGCTTAAGCGAGGGCGCCGAAGCGCGCTTCGCCAGCCTCGGCCCCGGCGAATCAAGCATGCGCGCTGAACGCGACAATCGCCGCTACGAACTCTCGGTCGTCGCGAGTGCGGCTGCCGGATTCGACTTGGCGTTCGCCCAGCGCGGCGGTGTCAGTTTCAACGCCCACGGCGACATCGAGCGCCAAAGCCGCGGCTCCGAACTGCGCCTGGGACGCGGCCTGCGCAGCATGCCGCGCGATCAGCCGTCGTCCGCGCCAAAGTGGTATTTCTTCGCGGCGTCCGAAGACGAGGCGCTGATCTGGCGGCCGGGCACGCGCAACGAATTCGGCAGTTCGCAGGGCGGTTTTGCACTGCAGGATCGGGTCGAAATCGGCGACCGTCAGGCGGGCGTCACCTATGAAGCGAACGGCTGGCAGACTTCGCTGGTTTACGTCGAACGCGAGATCAGCGTCCGTTCGGGCCATGAGAACTATAACCAAGACGAGGACTTCGTCGGGTTTACCCTAACCATGCGGCACTAGGATCACACTGGCTGCCGGGCGCAGGGGATCGCCCCATGTCGATGCCAACCAGTCTTAACAAGCCGCGGAACCTGTGGCAGCCATTATGCATTGCCTCCGCGAGTTCGTATTGGAACGAGGCTTTGATGGGTGGCCACGGCACAGTCCGTAATGCCCTGCTCGCAGGCGGGGCGCTGGCGGCGACGCTGATCGGCGCTGGGTTCGCTGGCGCTCAGGAAGCGGGCGCTCCCGCCGACGCTCCCGTCACTTTTACCGATCCCAACGCTCTGACCAGTGAGACGCCGGCGCTGGATTTAAGCGTGCGCGACGATGCGGCGGTCCGCTTCTCGCCCACCAATAATCATGAACTGCCGGAGGTCGAAGGCCCTCGGCGCCTTGAACTCGAATTGTCCTCGGTCCGGGACGACGCGCCGGTGGACTTCGCTATCGCGCACCGCGCCACCCTTGGCGCCAACGCCGACGGCGACATCGATCGCCGGGGCAGCGGCTCGGAATTGCGGATTGGCCGCGGCCTAGTGGGTGAGCGCCAACGCAGCGAAGGCTCTTCGGTTTACATGTTCGTCGCTTCGGACAACGAAGCGCTGACTTGGCAGCCTGGGTCGCGCAGCGAGTTCGGCGGCCGCGGCGACGCCTTCGCGCTGCAGGAACGCGTCGAGGTTGGCGACATGTCGGCTGGCGTGACCTACGAACGGAACGGTATCCAGGCCTCGCTCGCTTACGTGGAGCGTGAGGAATCCACTCGCGTCGGCAACGAGAGCTACTCGCAGGACCAGAGTTTCACCGGCATCACCGTGACCATGCGCCGTTAGCGCGCTGAAGCCCCCGATACGCTGGACCTTCCCGCCCCCACCCGGCATGCTGTCGCACGGGAGTGACGCTTGGCCGGGGACCAACCCACCACCGTCGGCGGCGGCGCCGTCGCCGATTTCTCGGCGCTCGCGGCGGCAGAGCGCGGTCGCGCCGTCGCCGCCGTAGGGCGGCTCATTGAACGCTGCCGCGCCTGCGCGAGGGCGCATGGCGGACGCGTGTTCGATACTTCCGGCGACTCCGTGCTGATGCAGTTCAACAGCGTCGCAAAGGGCCTCGACGCTGCAGTCGAGCTGGCCTCCGATCCCGACCCGCCGATCCGTGCGGCGGTGCATCTAGGCGAAGTTACTGAATTGCCGGGCGGCGATCTGATCGGCCCAGGCGTGAGCGTGGCTGGGCAAATGCAGACACAGGCGCGTCCGGGCGGCGTGCTGGTTTCCGAGGCCGCGCGCAAGGCGCTGAGCGGCCCGCTGGCCGACCAACTGATCGTGAAAGGCGTCGTCAAGTTCGACAAAAGCGATGAGACGATCGCCGTCTACGAACTGCGTGTTGAACAACGCGTAGGCAGCGGCGGAGCCGAACGCGCACGACGGCTCACGCGCTTGGGCATTGCCGGCGGTGTAGCGCTGATCGCCCTAACCGTTGTCGCCGTGATCGCCTGGAATGTGCTGCGGCCACCGCCAGCGCCGCGTGTCGCGGTGTTCGCCCTGACCGCGCCCGACGATGTCGCGCTGCAAACGCTGGGTGTTGGCGTTTCTGACGATATTGGCTTGGCGCTGAGCGCCAGTGGAACTGAAACCGTTGCGCGCGCGACCGGCGACGCCGTTGGCGATCATGTGCGCCGTACGGCGCGAGCCCGCGCGCTCGGTGCGCGCTTGATGCTGGATGGCGGCGTTGAGCGCGAAGGACAAGCAACGCGGATCGCATTGACAGTGACGCGCGTGGCCGATCGGGCGGAATTGTGGTCTGCGGCATATGAAGGCGAAGCCGACGCCGAAGCCATGCGGCGCCGCGCGGCCATGGAGGCGGTCGGCGTATTGCGCTGCGCCGTCGATGCATCGCGCGGCCGGCGCAACACCAGCGTGGCGGTGCTGCAGCTATTGCTGCGCGCATGCGGCATGCAGGGCGCGGAGAACGCCGCCGAGCGCCGCGAGCTACTGACGCAAGCTGTCGCGCAGGCGCCCGACATTGCGATTGCGCACGCCCTGCTCTCCCTCGATGTCGCTGAAGCGAGCCGTCTGGCTTCGGCGGCGCAACGCGATGCGATGCGCGAGGAAGCGCGCCGCCATGCAGCGGAAGCGCTCAATCTGGACCGCAACCTGGGCGAGGCCTACCTCGCGCTTGAACGCATCGAAACGCGCCGCAACTGGGAGGCGCGGGAAACGGCTCTGCGCCACGGTTCTGAGCGCGACGAAGGCAACGCGGCGATCGCTGCCCGCCATGCGTTGCTGTTGGCCGAGACGGGACACATGGCCGAGGCCCTGGGCGCTGCGCAACGCAGCGCAGAACTCAATCCGCTCGCCGTCAGCGCCAAGCACGAATCCGCCTCGCTGATGTTGCTGACCGGCGATGTGGAGAGCGCACACGCTATCGCCGACGAAGTCGAGCGGACTTCGCCCTCTGATCCGGAGGCCTGGCTATTACGGCTGCGCGTGACCTTCTGGGGCGGCCGCTACGACGACGCGCTGGCGCTCATCGAAGCGCGGGACTCGTTGATGCAGTATGTGCGTGCGCGCCAGTGCTGGCGTCGCTCCGGTGAGGCCATGCGTTCCGATGGCGGCGCGCGAACACAGACCCAACGCATCGCCCAGATCGTCGACTGCGCGCGCAGCGGAGACTTGCCCGCGCAGCACGCGCTGATGGTGCTCGCCGCACTGGACGCGACAGACGATGCGTTCGTTCTGGCGCGCGAACTATTCGTGGACCAGCGCGGCGGTGGTCATCAGGTGCTGTTCGCGCCGCAGACGCGGGCGATGCGGCGCGACCCCCGCTTCATGCCGCTGATGCAGGACTTAGGTTTGCTGCGGCATTGGCGGCTGAGCGGCCAGTGGCCGGATTTCTGCCGCGAGCCGGGACTGCCCTATCGTTGCGACGCCGAAGCGCGCCGGCTGCTCTAATCCACAAGCAGGACGCATTCTTCCCACTTACCACCGGGCTGAATCGCTGCATGGTTTGTGACGGCTCCGATTCACTTTTCTTAAAGCGACTCGGCGCCCAATTACCCCAGATATGGTGGCCTCAGCGTCGCCAAATCCCTACATTTAGGGTACGTTTCGGGATCGAACGGGAGAGAGTGCGGATGGCTGGCGAAAACGGGGACAAACTGCCGGGGCTGAGAACGGCGTCGGTCGGCTACAAGCCGTTCCGCTACCCGTGGGCGTATGAATTCTGGCGCCGCCAGCAGCAGGTTCACTGGATGCCCGAAGAGGTCCCGCTCGGCGAGGACGTGAAGGACTGGGCTTCGAAGCTCTCCGACCAGGAGCGCAATCTGCTGACGCAGATCTTCCGCTTCTTCACGCAGTCCGACGTCGAGGTGAACGACAATTACATGGAGCGCTACGCGCGCGTCTTCAAACCGACCGAAGTGAAGATGATGCTGTCGGCGTTCTCCAACATGGAGACGATTCACGTCGCCGCTTACGCGCTTCTTCTTGAAACGATCGGCATGCCGGAATCGGAGTTTTCCGCCTTCCTCGAATATGAGGCGATGCGCGACAAGCACGATTTCATGCAGAAGTTCGGCGTCGACACGAACGAGGATATTGCGCGCACGCTCGCAATGTTCGGCGCCTTTACCGAAGGCCTGCAACTTTTTGCATCATTTGCGATGCTGATGAACTTCCCGCGCTTCAACAAGATGAAAGGCATGGGCCAGATCGTGACTTGGTCAGTGCGCGACGAAAGCCTGCACTGTGAAGGCATGATCAAGCTGTTCCACGCCTATGCGAAGGAAACCGGCGCGCTGACGGACGAGGTGAAGGCCGACATCGCCGAGTGCTGCCGCACGGTGGTGGCGATGGAGGACAAGTTCATCGACCTCGCGTTCGAGATGGGCCCTGTGCAGGGCATGACCGCGGACGACATCAAGCAATATATCCGCTACATCGCCGATTGGCGCCTGGGTCAATTGGGGCTGCCGAAAATCTACGGCGTCACCGAGCACCCGATCCCGTGGCTCACGGCGATCCTCAACGGCGTCGAGCACGCGAACTTCTTCGAAGCGCGCGCCACCGAATACTCAAAGGCCGCAACCAAAGGCGACTGGCACGGCGACGCCGGCGTATGGTCGAATTTCGACACGTTGATGGAGAAGCGCAAAGAAGCGAGCTGACCGCTGCCCTGTCGCCTCGCGGCCTTTGGCTTGCGGACAATGCGGCACGCTCGCTTAGACGCGACCGCACCGTCATCAAGCGACGAGGTTACTCAGCGGGAGTGATTACTGGCGGCGGGTCGTTCCAGGTCAGATGCGTAATGCGCCAGGCGCCATCCGGCCCCTTCGCGCCGACGAGCAAATAGTTTCCCTCGTAGGCATAATGTTGCCCGTCGTATTCAAAGCCCAGGTCGAAACGGCCCCAAAGCACGCCCCGATCACCTTCAACCTCAGCATCTGAGACACGATGCTCAAACCGCGTGACGGTTGTAACTGGAGCGTCGGCGGGAAACCACAAATCGCGAATCTCTTGTGCGCCGACGCGCGGCGTATCTCCATGATGGGGAAGCAATACCGCGGTCTCAGTGAATAGCGCCATCACGCCCTCCGCGTCGTTGCGCGCCCAATGTTCGACATAAGCTTGGTCGAGGGCGATGAGCGCGCGCCGCTCGGCAGCGGAATCCGCCTGCGTGCCGCAAGCCGTGGAGGCGAGCGACGCGAGAGCGATAATTGTAGTTTTGTACGACAGCTGGGAACTCATCGCCGAAGCCTATCACTCGCGCCAGGGCATGCACTCGCAGTCGTCTCTGCAGGTCGTTGGTTCGTCGCAAACCCCGTCACATCACAAGCTGCGTGCGCAACGCCGCACGCACATCGGCGTCAACTCCCAGTGCGTCTTCAAGATAGGCGTCGAGCGAACCGTGCTGCGCGCGGATCTCTTTCAGCCCCGCGTCTAAATATTCCACGTCAACGCCGAGCATGGGCCTTAACGCGTCCTCATCGATGCTGCGCCCCATCCGCCCTTCCATGTGCCGTTTGATGCGCGGCATGCGCGCCTCGACATCGATGGCCCGGTTGGTGAGCTCGTAATCGGTCAGAATAGTCGCCTCGTCGACGCCGAGCGCATGCAGCGTCAGCGCGCAGATCATGCCCGTGCGGTCCTTGCCCGCCGCGCAATGCACGACGGCGGGACCGCCTTCCTTGGCCAGTTCGGCAAACCACGTGCGGAACAAGGCGATATGGCGCGGATTGAACGGAAACCCGCGATAGGCGCCGCGCATGTACTCGCGGATGCTGTCGGCGCTTACGTCCCGCTGCATCAGCGCCACGAGGTGGGGCGGCAGGCCCGCCGCGCTCTCTTCGTCTTTGGCGATGGTTTGGCAGGCGGCGCCAGGCCAGCGGCTGGGCTCATGTTCACGCTCCATCGGCAAGCGCAGATCGAGCACGAAGCGCACGCCAAGCGCGTTCAGACGCACAATGTCGGAATCGGTCGCAGCATGGAACGATGCCGAGCGATAGAGTTTGCCACGCGCCACTCTTCCGCCGGCCGCGTCATAGCCGCCGAAATCGCGGAAATTGAGCACGCCCTCAAGTTGGACGAAACGATCGCGCTCGTCCGTCATCGAAACGGCGGCTCATCGAAGGCGCGCAGCTTGCGGCTGTGCAGGCGGTCACGCTGTTCCTTCAGCCGTGCAATCGTTTCTAGGCCAATCTGCAGATGTGCGCCGACGGCGCTATCGTAGAAGCGGTCGGCCACGCCAGGCAGCTTGATTTCTCCGTGCGCCGGCTTGTCGGAAATGCACAACAGCACGCCGTAGGGCACGCGCATGCGGAACCCTTGTGTGGCGACGCAAGCGCTTTCCATGTCGACCGCGATGGCGCGCGATTGCGAGAGCAGCTGACGTTCCTGGTTGTAGTTCAGCTCCCAGTTTCGGTCCGCATAGGACACGACCGTGCCGGTGCGCATGCGGCGGCGCAGTTCTTTCTCGTCGCCAATGGTCGCTGCTGCGGCCTGCTGCAGCGCGATCTGGACTTCGGCAATGGCCGGAATGGGCACATCGAGCGGCACGCGATCGTCGAGCACCTTGTCGCGGCGCAGGTAAGCGTGCGCCAGCACGTAGTCGCCGATGCGCTGCGTGTGGCGCAGCCCGCCGCAGTGGCCGATCATGAGCCAGCAGTGCGGGCGCAACACGGCGAGGTGATCGGTAATCGTCTTCGCGTTCGACGGACCGACGCCAATGTTCACCAGCGTGACGCCATCACCTTCCGGCGTGGTCAAGTGATAGGCTGGCATCTGATACTTCTGCCACGGCCCGGCGCACGCTTTCACTTCAGCGTCCGCGTATACGACAGCGATGCGGACCCTGCCAGGGCAAGAGAACGCCCAGCCTTTAGGCCCGTCTTTGACGCCGCGCGCCGCCCAGCGGATGAATTCGTCGACGTAGCGCTGATAGTTGGTGAAGAGAATCCAGGGCTGCACGTCGCTCCATGGCGTGCCGGTGTAGTGTTCGATGCGCTTGAGCGAATAATCCGTGCGCGGCGCGTCGAACAAGGCCAGCGGCCGCGCGCGATCGAGTCGTTCGATGCGCAACCCATCCACGACCGCGTCACCCACCTGGGTCAGCCGCGGATTTGGAAAATAGCGGGCGAGATCCTCGGCGGGCACGCTTTCAAACGCCGCGGCGCCGGCTGCATCGAGCACGAACGAGTACGGAATTTCGGTGTCGCTCACGCGCACGCTGAGCTCGACGCCGTAATCCTCGGTCAGCAAGTTCAGCTGCTCGAGCAAGTAGGCGCGATAATACGACGGCTGCGTGATTGTGACAGCGTATTCGCCTGGCCACATGAGCTGACCGTAGGCGCGCGCGAGCCGCGGCGCTGGACTGCTGGGCAAGTAGGTCACGCGCAGCTCGGGATAGCGAAACAACCCGCGCTCTTCGGCGCTCGGCGGCGTCCCCTTCTCCGCGAAGCGGCGCACCGCTTCGATCAGCGCTTTGACAGCGCTGGCATGCAAGCGTTCAAGGCGATCGACGGCTTCAGCGGGAGTCTTAGGGTCTTCCATAGCGGGAGTGTCCCGCGAACTGAGCGCGGGCCAAGTGCTCAGGGGACGCGCGGAATCGGATCGACCAGGCGCGAACGGCGGTAGGCGTCATGCCGGATCGTCACCGGGCCGGGCAGCAGGAAGCCAAGCGGCGAGCGATATTCATAGGTCGACTCGGTCATGATAATGCTGGTGCCCGGCGTCATCATCGCGGCCGGCAGAGTCACCGTCGAGTTGGCGACACGCGGCGCCATGCCTTGCCCCTCGCTCCAGACCACCCGCGCCGTCGTCGAATTCTGAATCGTGATGCTGCTGATGCGCATGTTCACATTGGCGCCTTCGTCCGGGAACATCAGCACGTCGAGCGCGGCCCACAAGCCCGAGACTTCCGAGTTAGACACTTCCGTATCGCGCGCAACCACATCCGCAATCGAAGCTGCCGCGTTCTGCACGCGCTTATTGGCAGTCAGCACGTCCAGCAGATCGACCGAGCCAAACAACAGAAAGATCATCATCGGCGCGATGATCGCAAATTCGAGCGCGGCGAGACCTTTCCTCGCGCGGACGAAACGGCGGAGACGCTGCGCTAGCTTCATTGATACGGCTCGTTGCGGAACATCATGGTGGTGACGAGTATCCGTTCGCCGCCCGAAATATTCTGGAACACCGGCTCAAACATCGGCGTCAGGATTTGCCAGCGATAGTAGGCGCGCACCACAACGATGTCAGAGGGCGCCCCCGGCGTGTAGCCAAAGCCTGCGGTCTGGAACTCGCCGTTCTGAATGGGATCGTTGGACGCGTTGTTGGCGTCGACGAAGGACGTGAAGCGCTTGACGTCGAGATAGAGGTTGTTCTCGCAGTCGAGCACAACGAAACGGTTTATTTCGCTGCAGATCTGATCGTGGATGTCGGCTTGCGACATGCCATCCATCTGTGCGCGGCCGGTGCGAATTTGGCGCGCAGATTCGGAAACACCCATATCGAGACTGGTCTGGGCGAACCCGATCATCGAGATTTCAGCCAAGCCTACCGTCAGCAGGAAGAACGGCATCGCGACGAGAACGAACTCAAGCGCGGCGGAGCCGCGCCTTGCTCGGCCAAAACGCCGAAAGGCTCTCATCCTGGGCAGTATGCGCGCGAACATGTCGCCTCCGGAACGCCCACTTTAGCGCCGAAGGGCTGATATTCCGTCAAACGAAAGCGTAAACGCCGCTTAACGCACCGAGCCGGCCGCGCGGCCTGTAATTTGTTCGTTGATGGCGGTTGAAGCCTCGCCATCGCCGATATCCGGCCGCGGCCGGCAAAGCGGCGTGCATTCCAAGCGCGCCGTTTCGACGCCCCGCGTGACCATCACAACGTCGGTTTCATCCGGCGACACGACAATGCGGCCCGAATAGAGCACGCGGCCGTTGGGACCGACCACAACGAGATTGGTGGAGCCGTACGAGCGGCCGGTGACAAAAAGGAAGCGGTCGTTCTGCACCGAAACCCCGGCGATCGCCGGGTTGCCGACGGCGACGCCTTCAGCCGGCTCGGAGAGGCGGCTCGGAAACGCCTGATCGAGCGCCACTCTTATATCGCGCGCGAATGCCGGCCCCGACGCGGCAAACACGCTCACTGCAGCAATTGCAGCAACGAAAAGGCGCGAGACGCGCATCGGCACATTCCTTCTGCTTCTGATAATAGGAGCTACGCGCCAATAGTTGCGGGATCGCTAAGACTGCGCGTCGGCGCGTGACATTACAAAATGCAGAATGCGCTGAAGTGCGCGCTTTTCTTAACGAAAAACACACCCTTTTCGTTGGCGCAAATCTTAAGGCTGCTCGCGTAGTGTCGGTATGCGTCTGGGATGGGTGTCGGGTGCGACATACCACCGGGCCGGTGAAAGCACTCGACAAAACGGAGCATGCAAATGTTGAAGCGTTTCCTGAAGAACGAAGATGGCGCCACCGCCATTGAATACGGCCTTATCGCGGCCCTGATCGGCGTCGCCATCATCGCGGCGGTGAGCCTCGTCGGCGACGAGCTGACCAACACTTTCACGGAAGTGTCGACCAAGCTCGCCGAGTAATCCTTCCCGCTTGAGGCGCGGCTGGAGACAGCCGCGCCTCATAGCGCCCTTATTTCCCTCCCCTCGCGCCGCCCCTCGGGCGGCGTTTTTCTTTTGTACTTGCATCTTAATACTTTTTCAGCGCGGCACAGGCACAGATGTCAGGATGCTTGTGATCTTGGCGCTCGCCGCTTTTGCCGGACTGCTGATCTACGCAGCGTGTTCCGACATCGCGCGCCTGATCATTCCCAACTGGGTCTCGATCGCCCTCGCCGCGGCATTTCCTGTCGCCGCGCTCGCTTCCGGCGCGTCGCTGGCGCAGATCGGCATTCACCTGTTGCTTGGCGCAGCCGTGCTTGCTGTCGGCTTCTTTCTGTTCGCCGGCAACATCATCGGCGGCGGCGATGCAAAGCTGGCCGCGGCGACAGCGACGTGGACCGGCCTCGGCGCGTTCGCGCCCTTCATGTTTTGGACGGCCGCATCCGGCGGCGTCATGGCGCTCATGCTCCTGGCGGCGCGTCAGTTCGTTAAGCAAGCAGAAACCAATCCACCGTTCGTGAACCGCCTGCTCAAAGAGCAGAACGGCATCCCGTACGGCGTCGCCATCATGTTCGGCGGGCTCATGGCGATCCCGCAGATCATGGTCGTTCTAGGTCGTTAACCCTGCCTTAGCCACACCATGGTCACTTCACCTGGGGTGCTTCGGGGACACGCGGGGAGTTGAGTATGTCAGCGCGTCAGCTGATCGTCTTGGTCGTAGCCGCGATTGCGGCTGTCGGTGCGCTGCTTCTGATCCGCGGCATGGGCGCCCGCGATACCGCCCCTGCTGAGGAGGTCGAGCAGATCGCCGGCGAGCAGGTTCTCGTCGCCGCGCGCGACATTGCGCAGGGCGCCGCGCTGACGCCAAGCGACCTGGCCGTGGCGTTGTTTCCCAGCCGGTCGGTGTCGCCGAGTTTTGTGCGCCTCTCCGCTCAACCCTCCGCGCAGGCTGACTTTGTCAACGCCGTAACGCGCCGCTCCTTCGTGCAGGGCGAGCCGATCACTATGAGCGCCGTCGTTCAGCCGGATGGCCGCGGCTTCATGGCGGCGCAGCTCGAGCCCGGCTACCGCGCGGTCGCCATCGAAATCGGCGCCGAAACGGCCGCTGGCGGATATATTCAACCAAACGATCGCGTCGACGTAATCGTCACCTCGCGGCTTCAGAACCGCGAAAGCGGCAGCGGCGAAGAAGTGCGCAGCGATATCGTGCTTGAGGATATCCGCGTGCTTGCGCTTGGCGACACGACGCAGACCCAAACGGATGGCGACGAGCCCCGGCAGGTCCAGGCCGGCGTCGCTGTGCTTGAGCTCACCGCGGAAGACGCGCGCATGCTCGCGCTCGCCGACGAACTTGGTACGCTCAGGCTCGCCACGCGCGGCGTGCAAGTGGAAACCGTCGGCATGGGCGGACAATCGAACGGCCGCTCGCTGACCCAGCAATCGGGCTCGGTGCGGATACATCAGTATGGCGTCGTCACTGGAGGCGGCCGATGAGCGCCGGAAAAACCATTCGCGCAAGCCTTGCCACGGCGCTTTCGGCGGCCGTGGCGTTTGCGCCTACCCTCGCCGTAGCGCAAGTCGAGCCGGCGGACGCGCCCACGTTGCGGATCACAAATGGCGGCGGCGTCCGCTCCGCTTCGCTGGTGCTCCCTTTTGGCAAGTCGGCGATCATCGACTTGCCAGCCGATGCGCGCGACATTCTGATCTCCAACCCGCAGATCGCCGACGCCACAGTTCGTACAGCGCGGCGCGCCTATGTGATCGGCCGCCAGCTCGGGCAGACCAACATCTTCTTCTTCGACGCGCAGGGCCGTCAGATCGCCAACGTCGAAATCCGCGTTGAGCCCGATGTCGAGCCGTTGAACGGCATTCTACGCCGCCACTCTTCTGAATCGCAGATCCAGGCTGAGGCGGTGAACGGATCCATCGTGCTCTCCGGTTCTGCGCGAAGCGCCGGAGAGGCTGATCGCGCTCGTCAGATAGCCACACAATATCTTGCGACTTCCGGCGGCGGCGGCGCCACCAGCGAAAACCGCATCGTCAACCTCGTTCAAGTCCAAGGCAGCGAACAGGTGCTGGTGCGCGTACGCGTGGTTGAGATGAGCCGCACGCTGGTGCGCCAGCTCGGCATCAACCTCAACTACGAGAACATGATCAACCAGTTGGTGGGCGAAGACGACTTCCTCAACCTGGCGACGCGCAACGGCTACTCGATCAACGGTTCGCTGTTGGGCGGCTTTACCGCTGCCGGCGGCGTCGCTCAGAACATTCTTCGCCCCAACAGCTATGCTTATCCGGGCGCCACGGTCGATCCCACCGTTACGACAGCCGACGCCGGTGTGGGCGGTTATCAATTCGATCCGACCACCGGCCAGGAAACCTGGGGTCCGGCGCACATCGAGAGCTCGCGCCGCACGGATGCGTCGATCGAAGCGTTTGAGCGCGCCGGCTTGCTCCGCGTACTGGCTGAACCAAACCTCACGGCGATTTCGGGCGAAGCGGCGCGCTTCCTGGCGGGCGGCGAATTCCCCGTTCCGGTCAATTCTGAAGACGGGCAAATCTCCGTCGAGTTCAAACCGTTCGGCGTCGGGTTGGCCTTCACTCCTGTTGTGATGTCGGGCGGCCGCATCTCGCTCAAAGTCGCGACCGAAGTGAGCGAGCTGACCTCTGAGGGCGCGATCTCCACCGGCGACACGCCAGTGCGCAACGCCGACGGCACGACGACGGTCATTCGCGGCATCACCATCCCTGCGCTGCAGGTGCGGCGCGCCGAAACGACGCTGGAAATGTCGTCAGGCAGCTCCATCGTTCTGGCGGGACTCATTCAAGAACGCACGCGGCACGCGCTCGAAGGCGTGCCCGGCGTAATGAACACGCCGATTTTGGGTTCGCTGTTCCGTTCGCGTGACTTCGTCAACAGCGAAACCGAATTGGTGATCATCGTGACGCCGTATCTGGTGCGCCCCACGAGCCCGGAAAATCTGCGCACGCCGGCGGACGGTTTCCGCAATCCGAGCGAAGGCGAGAGCCTGCTCGCTGGCCGGCTCAACTCCATTTATCGGTCTGGACGGAACGCCGGCGAAGAAGGTTCGGCGACGCTGCACGGCCCGCACGGACACGTGATCGAATGAGGCACGTCATGAAATCCCGCCTGCCCTTCTTTATCGCCGGTCTCTCCGCGCTCGGCGCGTGCGCTAGCGTGCCGCCGCCGCCGGAAGGCATCCGCGCTACGGCGTCCGCCGCCGACCTGCACCGGATTGAGGTGACGCAAAGCTCGGAGCGCATGGAAGTGCCCGTTGCCTCCGGTGATACCGCGCTTTCACCCGCATCGCGCGCGCATCTGCATGCGTTCGCTGGCGGCTACTTGCGTTACGGTCACGGCGCGCTGGTGCTGAGCACGCCCTCGGGTGGCGCCAACGCGGAGGCGGCGTCCGTGATGGCGAACGAAACGCGACGCGCGCTGGTCGACGCTGGCGTGTCCTACGCGGCGGTCGCTGGCTCCACTTACGATGCCTCCGGCCGCGCGGACGCGCCAGTCATCGTCAGCTTCTCACGCTACGAGGCGCACGCGCCCGACTGCGCGCCGTTGTGGGAACAAGACCTGGCGCACCAGAGCAACAACCAGCCGTGGGCGAGCTTCGGCTGCGCCACGCAAGCCAATCTAGCCGCGCTGGTGGAAGATCCGGCCGATTTGTTGCGGCCGCGGGCGGAAGACGCGCGCGACTCTGGCCGCCGCGACACTGTGATGGACGCCTACCGCGCCGGTGAACAAACCCACGCGCCGCGCTCAAGCGACGAGCGCATCGCCATCAGCAATGCGGTGCAATAAGGGCCTAGCATGAGCAATCCCGATCCCGCTTGGAACCTCGGCGCTGACGACGACTTCGTGCTTGAAGAGGACGAAAACTTCGGCATCGGCGAGCTTGAAGGCGTCGACGAGCTGCCGCCGTTCGATGCTGAAGCGGCGCCGGCGCCTGTCAGCGAG
>ERZ869936.1806-NODE-1806-length-14081-cov-33.351989_pt1 | contig 14081 bp, 10 predicted proteins | sample MGYA00520876_ERZ869936 | MGnify/ENA primary metagenome ERZ869936 (study PRJEB32218, sample SAMN09650985) | biofilter metagenome | isolation source: enrty point of leading RO module | place: Saudi Arabia: Thuwal, RO plant located on Red Sea | collected 2016-02-17...
CTGAAGTTTGTGGCCTGAAGTTCGTGGCCCGGCGAGCCCAACGCACCACCATGTGCGTTCCGCAACCCGCCTGCCCCTGGCCACGAACCACGTGTCGACCGCGGACGATCGATCGCAACAAGCTCGATCGCCGCTGCCCCAAACGCACCGACTTCCCTTTACGGTGCCCGTTCGGCCAATCGCTTGCGCTCCGCTTCCGAGCCGTGCTCGAGCCCATCGGCCCGAAAGTACTCGGCCACGTGCACGGCGACGTCTTCGCTCGCGGCGGGTTCCAGCGGAATCTCACCGTGGAAAGCCCCTTCGCTGTTCACGACACGCTCGGCCACGTCGAGTCGGCTTCGCAGGTCGGAGATCAACTCCTTGGCCCGACCGAGTCGACTGTCGTCGACGTTCAGCTCACTGGCCGTCTGAGCCACCTCGACCATCTTCAAGCGGGCTTCGAGATTCTCGACGTCCACTTCCAACTGGCGCTTGGCCGTGAGCATGCCTTCGAGCTTCTGCCGGGCCGCATCGAGGCTGCGCGTGCGGGCCAGGTGAATGTCCCGCAGGCTGTTCAGCGTCGCGTCATGCGTCTTGTAGCGCTCGAAGCGATTCGCCAGGTCGTTCTTCACCTGGGTAATCGTGAAGCGGCGGCCCGAGTACTGAAAGGTATCTGCTCCGGTATCGACGTCGTCTTTGAGTCGTAGAATCTGTTCCTTTTGCTTGGCGAGTTTCCCTTCGGCCCGGTCGATCTGCTGTTCGAGCTTGGCGACCTCGACCTCTTCTTTGGCAATCACGTGCATGCTGCGACGAATGTCGGGCACGAGATTTCGCACCATCTTGCGGGCACGGTCAATTTCGAATTCCAAGGGTACCGAGTCTTTCACCGAGTCGGTGACCCAACCGATCGAGGTGCCGACGTAGCTGGCCGCGTCTCGCCCGAAGAGAAAGACGCTCACTATCGCCAGACCTCCCGCTGTGTAGATCAACTTCTTGACCATGACCAAAACCTCCGTATGAACGTTCGAGCGTGGGCGAAAGTCGCGCCGCAGGCGATACCTTGGGCGGGCCGCCTCGGTCGCGAGGAAGCCACGAACTTCGCTACTCCCGCACGCCGACGTGGAGTGCGGTTCGGAGGGTAATTCGTCGGCTCGTGCCCCATATTGGGCCGCGCCGCAAATTTTTTCCCCGGCCGCGCCCTGGTTCGCGCGGCAGGTGGGGGCCCTAGGCGGGGCGGCGGGCGTCGGTTTTGTGCCTGGTGCCGGCTAAAATTCGGATATGGCTGAGCATTCCCACCCGCCGAGCTGCCCCGAGCCGTCCGCACTGGTGGCCCAGATTCACGAGAGCGGAGCCCAGATTGTCTTGGCGGTCACCGGCGGCGGCAGCGGCGCCATCGGCCAGTTGTTTCGCGTCGCCGGGGCCTCGCGGACGATGCTCGAAGCCCGCGTGCCGTATGCCGCCACGGCCATGGACGATTGGCTCCGCGCGGTACCCGAAAACTACTCGAGCGCCCGCACCGCGCGGGCGATGGCGATGGTCGCCTGGCAACGGGCGGGCGTGCTCGCCCGCGCAAACGGGGCTGGGGTCGGCAGCGCGGGTCGGGACGATGAGGGCGAAGACGCGGCACTGATCGGCGTTGCCGCTACCGCAAGTCTGGCCAGCGACCGGCCGAAGCGCGGACCGCACCGCGTGCATGCGGCCGCACAAACCCGCGGGCGGACGTGGCAGTGGTCGCTCGAGCTGGACAAAGGCCGCCGCTCGCGCGGTGAAGAAGAGGATCTTGTTTCGTGCTTGTTGTTGAACCTGGTCGCCACCGCCTGTGGCGTCACGGAACAACTCGAACTTCATCTGACGGCCAGCGAGACGATCGAACGTCACGAGAAACAGGCTCCGCCCGAGTGGCAAGATCTGCTCACGCAGCGGCGTGATCTGGTCGTCGTCGGCTCCGTCGTCGAGTCGCCTGCGGTCGTGTTTCCCGGGGCCTACAATCCGCGACATTCCGGCCATCGTGCGATGGCCCAACTCGCGGCCGAGTTGTGTGGCGGGCCGGTCGTCCACGAGATCTCGATCGAGAACGTCGACAAACCGCCGCTCGACTTCTTGGAGATCGAGGCGCGACTGGCCCGCTTCGACACGGATGAGACGGTCTGTCTGACGCGGGCCGACACCTTTGTGGCCAAGGCGGCGCTGTTTCCCGGCACGACGTTTGTCGTCGGCGCCGACACCCTGCGGCGAATCGCCGAGCCGAAATACTATCGCTCGCTGCAACTGACGGCCGAAGCGGCGATCGATTGTCTGGCCTCAGCCGGATGTCGCTTCTTGGTCTTCGGCCGCTTGGACGATGGGCAATTCTGCACGCTCGACGACCTGGCTCTGCCGCCGGCACTGGCGAGCCTCTGTCGCGAGGTGCCCGAGAGCCGCTTTCGCGACGACATTTCTTCGACCGAGCTGCGCCGGCAGGCGGGCGAAGAGTAGCCGCCGAGCGGCGGCGGAATCGTCTCGCCCCGACGGGCAAAAGGACGTATATTGGCTCCTTGCGCCGCCGGGCCTGCTGCGGTGCAAAGTCCCGCCCGCCTGCCTCGCCTTCCCACCCCCCGCGACCCTTCCCAACCTCGCCCGATGTTCGATTCGAGCAACACGATCTCCTCGGCCGAGGCCGAACCGCCTCTGTTTGCCGGTATCGATCTCGGCGGCACGAACACCAAGGTGGGACTGGTCGACAACCTCGGTCGCACGCTGGCCTACGTCAAAGTGCCGACCGCCATTGAAGAGGGGCCCGAGGCGGGCGCCGCGCGGATGGGCCAAGGCGTGAAGACCGCCGCCGCCGAGGCAGGGGTCACCGTGGCCGAAATCGCCCGCGTCGGCCTGGCCACGCCCGGCACGATGGACCTGAGCAATGGCATGCTGCTCGATCCGGTAAACCTGCCCGGCTGGCACAACTTTCCGATTCGCGATCGCGTGGCCCACCATACCGACCGTCCCGTCAGCTACGCCAACGACGCGGCCGCAGCGGCCTTCGGCGAGTTCTGGGTCGGCAGCGGTCGTCAATACGACAGCATGGTCCTGCTCACGCTCGGCACCGGCATCGGCGGCGGCATCATCATCGGTGACCTCGCCCTGAACGGAGAGACGAGCCATGGGGCCGAGTGTGGACACATCATCATCGATTGTCGCGACGATGCACGCATATGTTCCTGCGATCAGCCCGGGCACCTCGAGGCGTATGCCAGCGCCACGGCGGTTGTGGCCCGTACGGAAGAGGCCCTCGCTGCCGGCCGCCCGAGCTCGCTGAGCGAGCGTCGCGCCGCGGGCGAGGAACTGACGACCTTGATGTTGGCCGAAGAGGCCGAACGGGGTGACGAGCTGTCGCTGGAGGTGATCCTGGAGACCGCCCGCTATCTGGGCATCGGCATTGTCACGCTGCTGCATACAATTGACCCGGGGGCCGTGCTGCTCGGTGGCGCGATGACCTTCGGGCGGCACGACAACGAGATTGGCCGCCAGTTTTTGGCCCGCGTGAAAGAAGAGGTTCGCCACCGGGCATTCCCGGTCGTGGTCCGCCACGTCACGATCGACTTTGCCGCTCTGGGCGGCGACGCCGGCTACATCGGCGCCGCGGGCATCGCCCGGCTGGCCCATCAGCAACATTAGGTAGCCGCCGCCGGCACGAAGCCTTCGCCCCGCCGAGTTCGACCACACCAGCTAGAAAAAGCGTTCATGGACGCCAAGCAGATCCGCAACTTTTCGATCATCGCCCACATCGACCACGGCAAGAGCACGTTGGCCGATCGGCTCATGCAATCGACCGGCACGGTCCAAGAGCGTGAGATGACCGAGCAGATGCTCGACGATATGGAGTTGGAACGGCAGCGCGGCATCACGATCAAGGCCCGCGCCGTTTCGATGCGCTACCAGCGGGGCAAAGAGACGTTCGAACTCAATCTGATCGACACGCCCGGCCACGTCGACTTCCACTACGAAGTGTCGCGTTCGATGGCCTGCTGCGAAGGGGCCTTGTTGTTGGTCGACGCGTTTCAGGGGGTCGAAGCCCAGACGGTGGCCAACATGTACGCGGCCCTGGAACACGACCTGACGATCATTCCCGTGCTCAACAAAATCGATCTGACGCACGCCCGACCCGATGAAGTGGCCGAGCAGATCGAACACTCGCTGGCCATCGATCGCGACGAAGTGCTTCGCTGCAGCGCGAAGACCGGCCAGGGCATCGACGAGATTCTTGATGCGGTGATCGAGCGGGTTCCACCGCCGAGCGGCCGCGTCGACGCCCCGCTGCAGGCGATGGTCTTCGATTCGCACTATGATGAGTATCGCGGGGCGATCACTTACCTTCGCCTCATGCAGGGCAAGGTCAAGAAAGGCGAGAAGATCAGGTTCCTCCGCGCCGGCACCACGCACGAGGTGCTCGAACTTGGCCAGTTCACCCCCACCCGCACGCCCTGCGACACGCTCCAGGCCGGTCAGGTCGGCTACCTGATTTGCAACATCAAGGAGCTGGGCCACGTCCACATCGGCGATACCGTTTCGACCGCGGGCGAAAACGCTGCCGAGCCGCTCTCCGGTTATCAGGAGCCGAAGCGGATGGTCTACTGCGGGCTGTTCCCCTCCGACGGCGAGAATTTCGAAGAGCTGCGCGAGGCACTCAACAAGCTGGCCATCAACGATCCCAGCTTCGAGTTCGAGCCGGAAACGAGCGACGCTTTGGGCTTCGGCTTCCGCTGCGGCTTTCTCGGCCTGCTGCATATGGAGATCATCCAGCAGCGATTGGAGCAGGAATCCGATCTCGACCTCGTGCAAACCGCGCCCAACGTGACCTACGAGATTGTCACCGCCAGTGGCGAGACGCTCGAGATTCACACGCCCGGCGACGTGCCCGAGGCGGGCGACATCGAAGAGTTCCGCCAGCCCATCGTGCGCGTCAGCCTGGTGCTGCCTACCGAATCGATCGGCCCGGCGATGAAGCTCTGCGAAGATCGTCGCGGCAAGTACATCCGCACCGAGTATCTCTCGCCGACGCGAGCGATGTTGGTCTACGACGTCGCCCTGGCCGAGGTGATCTACGACATGCACGACAAGCTGAAGAGCGCTACCCGCGGCTTCGGCACGATGGATTACGAGTTACTTGGCTATCAACCGGCCGACCTGGTGCGGCTCGACATTCTGGTGGGCGGCAAACGGGTCGACGCCTTGAGCATCATTTGCGATCGCCGCGACGCCGATTCCCGCGGCCGCGCCGTCGTGAAGAAATTGCGCAAGGAGATCAGCCGCCACATGTTCGAGATTCCACTGCAGGCGGCCATCGGCAGCCGCGTGATCGCCCGGGAGACGATCTCCGCGATGCGCAAGAATGTGACGGCCAAGTGCTACGGCGGCGATATCAGCCGCAAGCGCAAGCTGTGGGCCAAGCAGAAGGAAGGTAAGAAGCGGATGAAGTCGGTCGGCAGCGTCGACATTCCGCAGAAGGCCTTCCTGGCCGTGCTGTCGACCGACGAAGGCGCCAAGTAGCCTAGCGGGAGCGCCCGTGGTCCATTTCGAGACGCTCCGCGGGCAAGTCATGCCCGGTCGATGAAGCCATGAACGACCCCGTCGACGACGCGCAACAGGCGACTGGAGTGACGGCGATCGAGTGCGTGTTGCGGATCGCCATCTTCCTACAGGCTGGCGGCGTCGCGATTCAGTATCTGTTCGACGAGTTCGAAGTCGAGTCATCCCTGTTCGCCGTCTTGCTCTATGAGTGGGAGTGGTCGCAGGCCGTCGCCCAGCGGGTTGACGACCTCTTCTTTGGTTGCTGGTTGGCAGCCGGCACGCTGATCGTGTTGTTGCCGCTGGCGAAGTCGACGTTTGGACCGAGGACGGACCCGTCGAGCACATCGTCTGGTGTGTGGCGTGCGATGCGCCCCTTGGAGTGGACGCTGCTCGCGGGGTTGTTCACCCTGCAGTTGATCGACACCTGGGCCACCTGGCATCGCGGTACCGGCGAACAGTTCAACGCCCTCGTGTTTTGGGAACGGGCGGCCCGTTGGTCGCTGCCGCTGGTGCTGGCCTTGCTCTTGCCGCGGGGCAGCGCGGCGCTCTCGGCGCGTCGGGTTCAATGGGCGATGTGGCTCGCCCGCCTGGCCGTGGCGATTACCTTTGTGGCCCACGGCGTGAAGGCCCTCGATGCCGACGGCGATTTCGTCGATTACCTCATCGCGGCCTCGTCACGGCTGGGGGGTTGGTGGCCGCCCGAGTCGATCGTTCACCTGTGGCTGAAGATCATCGGGGTGGTCGACCTGGGCGTCGCTGTCTTGATTTTGCTGATCCGCTCGCGCGTCGTCGCGCTCTATATGGCTCTGTGGGCACTGATCGCCGCGTGGAGCCGCGTGGTCCATAGTGGTACGGCCGCCGACTTTGAGGTGATCATCCGTAGCGGCAATTATTGTTTGCCTCTGGCGGTCGCTTTATACTTCCACTACTTTCGAGCAGACGTGACGACAGGGTCTTCCGAAGGCCCGACGACTTCCGAAGACACGACGACAGAGATCGTGGATGCGGCGGCCAACGCGAACGACGAGTAACGTGGAACAGAAAGAACGAGAACCGCAAGAAACGAAAAGTTCGGAGACAAATGTGAGCAGGGTTTTTGAGTTGCGCGGCCGATGGCGGTTCTTGCCGGTGGCGATCACGGTCGCGTTGTTGTCCGGCGTTGGCATCCCCGGCCACACCGATGATTCTGCCGGCACGGAGCAAGCAAACGGTGCCGCGACCGTCGTAGAAATCGAGCTTCATCCGCTGCAGCCCCGGCAGTGGCGGCTCATCTGGACGAGCGATCCGACCCGCGAGGCGACGCTGTCTTGGAGTACGCGGGAGGCCGGCTCGCGACACGTCGTTCACCTCAGTTCGGCGGACGGCACGAGCCAGGTCGTCACCGCGACGCACAACGGAGCCTACACCTCGAGCGGCGATACCCTGTTCTATCACCACGCGCGGTTGGAGAATCTTCGGCCCGACACCCGCTACGAGGTTGTCATGGAGAGCGACTGGCAGCGGTCGCCCGACTTCTATTTTCGCACGGCACCGCGAGAGGATCGTCCCTTCAGCATCCTCTTCGGCGGCGACTCGCGCAGCGATCCGGCGATGCGCCGCCAGGTGAATCGACTGATGGCCGAACTGACGCAGCGCGATCCGCAGATTCGCTGCTTCGCGCACGGCGGCGATTACATCAACACCGGGTCGAGCTTCGCGCAGTGGCGGCAGTGGCTGACCGATCATGAACACACCGTTACCGACGGGGGACGGCTGCTGCCGATCGTGCCGACCCGCGGCAATCACGACATCGGTCCGCTCTTCGAAGAGGTGTTTGGCTTTCCCGCGGGCGACACGAATTACTACGCCCTCGACTTGAGCCCCCAAGTGCGACTCGTCACGCTCAACACCGAGATCAGCCTGGCCGGCGATCAACGGGCGTGGCTGGCCGAAGAGCTGGCGGCCTCGCGACCGAGGTATCGCTTTCTGCTGGCTCAGTATCATCGTCCGGCGTATCCCGCCGTCAAACGACCAGGCGCGGCGAAGCAGCACTGGGTGCCGCTGTTCGAACAGCACAACGTCGACCTGGTGTGTGAAGCGGACGGCCATGTGATCAAGCGAACGGTGCCCATTCGCGAAGACAAGTTCGATCCGGCAGGGGTCGTCTACATCGGCGAAGGCGGACTCGGCGTGCCCCAGCGACAACCCAAGAGCGAGCGTTGGTATCTGCGCGACTCGGGCATGTCGGCTCGGGGTCACCACGTCCACGTGCTCACCTTTACCGGAGAGGCGATCGAAGGACGCGGTGTCGGTCTTGGCGGCGTGCTGCTCGACGAGTTTCGTCGGGCGCGGCGGCAGCGGGTCGATAGCGGCGTCGGCCGGCGCAACGAGTCGGCAGACAGATGATTCACAGGCACGGCTCTCGACCGTGCCGCGCAAAATTCGCGGGCCGGGCGTGTAACCATGGCGCGGCGCTTCACCTGGCGACGGATTTTCGAGGGGCTGCTGCTGGCGGTCGTGCTGATTGTCATCGTGCGGACCTGGCTGATTGCCGGGATCCTGCTACCGCAGCGGGTGGCCGGTCCGTCGATGGCCGAAGCGTTTCTTGGACCGCATCGCCCGGTAACGTGTCGCGATTGCGGCTGGCAGTTTGCCTGTGCCGAATCGCTGCTGCCCGAGCGGTTCACGGCGAGGTGCCCCCTGTGTGGCGAGCGGGAGAACGACGTCGCGAAGATCGCGCCCGTCGCGGGAACGCGACTGCTGCTCGATCGGGCGACCTTCAGCTACCGGGCGCCGCGTCGCTGGGAGCCGATCGTCTTTCGCTGTGCCGAGCAGCCTGCGCAATCGTACCTCAAGCGGGTCGTCGGTCTGCCGGGCGAAGTCGTCGAACTGCGTCGCGGCGACGTGTACGTTAACGGACAGATCGAGCGTAAGTCGCTGGCCGTGGCGCGAACGATGGGCATCCTGATCGACGATACGCGCTATCGCCCCGCCTCGGGCCGGCTGCCGGCGCGGTGGCGGGGTGAAGTGGAACCGGGTGGCGGCAAACCAGGAACTGCCTCGGACGGCAGCGGCTCCACGAAAACGCCGAGTCGTTGGCAATACGTCGACGGCCGTTTCGTGCTGGAGGCGGTCGAGACGCCCGACGCGCCGAAGGTGGAAGTGGAACCGAACGCGGCCGCCACGACCCACCCGATCGATTGGCTGACCTATCGCCATCGCCGGCGCGAGGACGATCCGCTGGCCGCCTCGACCGCGGTCAACGACGACTATGCCACCAATCAGAATGTGTCGCGGCAGCTCGAAGCGGTCGACGACGTCGTGGCCGCAGTGCGGTTGACCACGACCGGCACCGGCGCGCTCTTCCTGGCGGTCGAGCGGGCCGAGGGTCGTTTTGTCTTCAGGCTCGAACGGAGTGGCGGGTCGCTCACTCGCGACGGGGAGGAACTGAACCGAAGGATGGCCATCAAGGGACCGCTCACCGCACTCGGCGAGAATCGCTCCTTGACGTTGGAATGGGGTTCGCTCGACCGTCGTCTGCTCGTGCGGCTCAACGGCCGGCTGATTCTCGAACACAACATCGATGCGACGGCCACAACCGCGACGGAACCATCGCGACCCTCGCTGGCAATCGGCGGCCGTTCGCTGGGCATCGCGGTCGAGTCGGCCAAGGTGTGGCGCGACGTGCACTACTTGAGGTCGCCCGTCGGCGTCCCGTCCGCGGCCGTGCCTCGACAACACACGACGGCGGCCGACGCCTATTTTGTGCTCGGCGACAACAGCCCGGTTTCGCAAGATAGTCGCGTCGAGCCACCCGGCGGGGTCGCGGCGCAGCGCATCCTCGGACGACCGCTGTTCGGCGCTTCGCGGCGCGGTGGCTCGCGGATGCCCTAGCTTGCATGCGAGATGGCCTGCGCGGCTTGGTGCCTGGGCATATCGCGTGCCGGGTTCGCGTAGGCGGCGCCCCGTGAATCGACTATACTTGGCCGCTTTCCGACCCATCGGGCCGCAAACCGGACTGCAAACCGGGCCGTGCCAAGGCCAATAGCGCCGCGCCGCGAGCGAATTAACTTTCCTGACGCGGACTTGATCTGCAGACGCCCCCGTCGTGCCGCGTTGGAACCGAGAGGACCCCACCGTTGTCGATTAGAGAAGACAAATCGGCTCGCAAGACGAGCGTCCGCGGCCGCGGTAAGGAGCCCCGGGGACTCCTCGGCTTTTTGCAGAGTCGCAGCGTGCGGGAGACGGTCGAGAGCGTCGTCATTGCGGTCGTGCTCGCCTTTCTGTTCCGCACCTTCGTCGCCGAGCCGTTCGTGATTCCGACCGGCTCCATGGCGCCGACGCTGCAGGGTCGCCATCAGCAGGTCGACTGCCCGGTGTGCAAGTTCTCGTATCGAATCGGCGCGAGCGAGGAGCGTCCCGAAGACCGCCCTTCCGGCGACGTCTTCCTGGGAACCTGTCCTCAGTGTGGCTTCGTCGCCTGTACGAAGCCCGAGGTGGAGAAGGCAACCCGCGGCAGGCACAAACGCAAGCCCTTCACCGGCCTCACCACCGAGTTGGCCACGCCGACCAAGTCGCGCAACGGCGACCGCATCCTGGTCAGCAAGTCGGCTTACGAATTTGCCCCGCCGCAGCGTTGGGATGTCTTCGTGTTTCACTTTCCGGGCAACGCCGCGCGGAACTACATCAAACGCCTGGTGGGCTTGCCGGGTGAGTGGCTCAAGATTCGACACGGCGACGTGTTTCGCAGCCCGACCGATGACGAACGGCAGCCGGATGCCGACGCGTTCGCCATCTTGCGCAAGCCAGCCGATGTTGTGCTGCACATGATGCAGCTGGTGTACGACAACAACTATGCTTCGACCGGTCAGGTGGTCGAGTTGATGACCAGCCGCAACTGGCCCACCCGCTGGTCGGCCGTCGACGGTGGTTGGAAGAGCCAGGATCACAACAAGAGTTTCGAAATCGCGGCCCAGGCCGAGCCGCGTTGGATTCGCTATCGCCACTTTCTGCCGACGCTCGCCGATTGGCAGAAGCTCTATCAGCTGTGGCAACGCGGAGAAGGCGAACTGCCGCTGCCCGGCGGCCAGCAGGAATTCGGCGACGTCCGCCCGCAACTGATCACCGATCTCTACCCTTACAACTCGTTTGGCGTCGCGCCGTGGATCGACCGGGGTCGGTATGGCTTCTTGCCGCAGAAGGCGACCTGGCCCGGCATGAACTGGGTCGGCGATCTGATTGTCGATTTTCAGCTCGACGCGCAGACCGATGCGGGCCAGGCGGTCGTGGAACTGGTCGAAGGGGGCTATCGTTTTCGCGGGACGCTCGATCTGCAGAAAGGGACCGCCGAGCTGACCATCCTCGATCCGCAAGATCAACCGATCGCCTTCGAGTCGCCGACGGCGGACGGCTCGGGCGCGTCCGGGTCGGTGCTCGGTCCGGTGGCCAAGGTGCCGATCAAGGGCCCCGGCCGTCATCGGGTGACGTTCGCCAACGTCGACGACCGGCTCCTGCTGTGGATCGATGGCAAAGCCGTCTCGTTCGATGTTCCGACGAACTACCCACGTTTGGCGAATCTCGTACCGACCGAGGCCGATCTCGCGCCGGTCGGCATTGGCGCCGTCGGGGCCAGCCTGAAGGTTGACGACATCAAGCTCTATCGCGACGTCTACTACATTGCGGCCCAAGACAAGCATCATACGCTCTGTGATTTGCGGTCGGGGTCGTCGAACTTGAACCGACACATGAGGAAGTGGGTCACAGAGGGCGACCGGTCTTCGATCGGCGGCACGCTGGACTTGGCTCGCGATCGGGCCGACTTCTTCTCCGATCCCCGGCAATGGGTCGCCTCGCCCGGGTCCAACGAGTCGAGCCCCTATCTCGATACCTACGAGATCGCCTTTCGCCTGCAGAAGTTTCCCGACGATCCGGCCCTCGACCAGTTCTTCGCCCTGGGCGACAACAGCCCGGCCAGCCAGGACAGTCGTCTCTGGTGGACGGACAACGCCGCGATCAGCCACTATGTCGAGCGAAAACTCATCATCGGGCGGGCGCTGCTCATCTATTGGCCGCTCGGCCATTTCGGCTTTATTCAGTAACTGATTCAATGGTCGCGATTTCGTCGTCTCGATCCAGTCGTCGGGGCCGCTGGTTCTCGGATCTTGCGTCACTAACGGTTTTCCGTCCGCCACGGCATGGGCCACCCCGGCGAATCGGCATTTACACAAGGCGTCTAAAAAGGTTCACTACGTGCCGGAGACGGCACGACCCCTTTCCACAAGACGGCCCCTTTCGCCGACCGGTCTGTGGCCGAGCACCGGACCGCCGCTCCGCACAAGCCGCGCTGACGCCGAGGTCAAGGATGCCACCGCTATTGAAGGTCGAAGGACTCGTCAAGATCTACGGGCGACGCCGCGTCGTCGACGGGGTCGACTTCGAGGTCGGTCGCGGCGAAATCGTCGGCCTCTTGGGTCCCAATGGCGCCGGCAAGACGACCAGCTTCCGCATGACCTGCGGCATGGTCGAGCCCGACGCCGGCACGGTGCACCTCGGCGATCAGGACGTCACCAATTGGCCCATGTATCGTCGCGCCCGCGACGGAGGCATGGGCTATCTGGCTCAGGAACAGAGCGTCTTTCGCAAGCTGACCGTGCAGCAGAACCTCAGTGCCGTGATGGAACTGCTGGGCTTCGACCGCAAGACCCGGCGAGCGAAGACCGAAGAGCTCATGGAACGCTTCGGCATCACCAAGATCCGCAAATCGAAGGCGATGCACATCTCCGGCGGCGAGAAGCGACGGCTCGAAATCGCCCGCTGCCTGATCTCCAATCCGCAGATCATCCTGCTCGACGAGCCCTTCACCGGCATCGACCCGGTCACGATCAACAGCATTCAGGAGATCATCCGGGGCCTCCGCGAATCGGGCATTTCGATCCTGATTACCGATCACCGCGAGCAGGAAACGCTGGCGATTACCGATCGCAGCTACGTGATTCGCAACGGCACGGTGCTCTGCCACGGTTCGGCCGCCGAAGTGCTCAATCATCCTGAAGCCCGCAAGTACTACTTTGGCGATACGCCGGCCGCGGCACTGCACAGCCCGCATTCGTCGCCAGTCCGCTCTTTCAGCTCGGCGGAAACCTTGCGTGACTTTGGCAACCCGGTCGACTGATTGCTCGTCAAGTCGCCCGGGCCGCGGGATCATTCGCGTACCGAGCCCGCCACGAGTTCGCCGCTGGTCCAAAAAAATCTGTCGCGACGCGGTCGCGCCGGCCGACTGACTTATAACGGCCGGGCGAGTGCCAGCGACGACGGCGTTCGGCGGCTGGTGAGGCCGCGAAACCAAGGCAAACTTCGCTTGCAAGCCCAGGTAGATTCACCTCACCGGGCCAGGCGACATTGCTCTTGGTTGACGTCGCGGGCCTGTGGTATGAATCGCCACTTCCAGGGCGTCGCGTGCTAGCGTCCTGGCAACGCGTGGGAAGCTCGCCGAGCGACGGGCAAATTGGCGGAAGACAACCAGATGCCGCGTGCGGCATTACGAAACACAGCCAGGAGAAAGCCATGAGTCAACCTTTTGAAAACGAATTCGAGGACGACGAGCTCCAGGACGAGACCCTGGAAGGCGACTTCGAAACCGAAGAGTACGACGACTACGACGAGTTTGACGAGGAACAGGACGACGATTCGGAAGAGGACGAGGACGAAGTCGACGAGATCGACGAGGAAATCTCGACCGCCGAAGTCGATCGCGTGCTGGAGACGCTCACCGCCTTGATGGAAGACATCGAGAGCGAGACCGTACACGCCTGTCTCGAAGAGACCTACAACACGGTCTTCCAGCTCGTCTACGAGGAAGACGAATCGGGCGAAGACGAAGACGACTTCGAAGAGCACTCCGACGCCGCCTAGGACCTCGCCGCGCAGCACCTACGCGTCGTGTCCTGCGGCCGCCGACGTGCGAAACTTGAGCCCAAGTCAACCCCTTTGCCCGACAATCCGGGCGAAGGGGTTTTTCGTGGCCCGACGGCCCGGGCGGCGCGACCTCGGCGACCCGATTGCGTCCTTCTGCGGGGTAACGTACGTTGAACCGGCAGGCGAGCGACGGTGTCTCCGCTTGGTATCGCGTTACCGCTTGGCATCACGAAGTCGCCCGTTGTGCGGACTGTTTGGCGCGGCGGGACCCGACCCGATCGCCCGCCGCCGCGAGCCCCGGTAGCTCAGTTGGATTAGAGCAGCTGACTTCTAATCAGCAGGTCGCAGGTTCGAATCCTGCCCGGGGTGCTCTCGTAGCTGGGCGATTTCTCTCTCGGGCAGCGCTCGCGCCGGCACCGTGACGCGTCGCGCGGCGGACCGGTTTTTTCTCCTCAGGGCCGAAATTCGGCCCGAGGCGTCGAAAACTCGAACTCCTTTGCCGGGCGCGACTTGCTCACCTGGCAAGGGCGCAAACTTGGGCCGCAACTCATCGGTCGCGTTGGCCTTACGTTTTTCAGACCACACCCGCGAGTGGGAGGCAAAAAACTCCCTCGGTGTCATGGGGTGACCATCCCGGGGTCTGGTCCGATTTTCGGCCGATTGAT
>ERZ869936.1807-NODE-1807-length-14077-cov-7.042433_pt1 | contig 14077 bp, 8 predicted proteins | sample MGYA00520876_ERZ869936 | MGnify/ENA primary metagenome ERZ869936 (study PRJEB32218, sample SAMN09650985) | biofilter metagenome | isolation source: enrty point of leading RO module | place: Saudi Arabia: Thuwal, RO plant located on Red Sea | collected 2016-02-17 ...
TTAACTCTTTTAATAGTTCGTGATTTAAAATTTTTAAGAACTTTTGATTCATCAAAAAAATTATTATTATTCTCTGTTAGCTCTTGCATTAAAATAGCATGCTCATCTTTTACCGTCGTCTTCATGTAATCATCAAAAGCATCTGATATATTTTTAGATTCTTCTTCTTGTATGTATTCATAAGTTATATCATATTCTTTACCTTCCTTTTTATCTGTAGGTAAATCTACTATATCTTTTTTTTCTCCTATAACATCAACTTCTACGTAGTTTTCATTACCTTGCGCTATTTTTATTTTTGTTTCTGTTTTTTCAATTTCAGCTTGAAAAACATTTTTCTGAAATAAAGTAGTGTCATAAAAATCTTCATAATTTAAACCTAAATCATAAGCACCAATTAAAAAACTTAATTCTTCCCATTTTATTTCAGCTTGTTTTGTTCCACCTTCTTTTTCAGCATTTCTTGCGATCCATTGCTCTTTTGTTAAACCATTTAAAGTACGTATTTGTCTAAAGTTAAGTTCATCATTTTTATAAACTTCAAACTCATTTTTTCTTCTTGAGTCTAACATTTCAAAATTAAATTGTTTAAAAAAATCTTGAGGTGTTAGTTTAACGCCATCATCTCTTACTCTATATTTTTCAAAATATTTATTATATAAATCTAAATCTTTTTCTAAAGTTTCTATTAACTTTTTGTTTTGTAAAGCTTGCTCATATATTTCTTTTTTTTCTTCTTCTGCTTCTTTTACTTCTTTCTTTTTTTCTTTTTTTACCTTATAAGTCTCATGATAGTTTAAAGTTTCGTTGTCAAAAGGTTTATATCCAAACTTAGTTGTAGACTTAAAAACATTTTCTAAGTTAACTACTTCTTGTGACTCCGAAGAAGTATCTACCGATGGTAATTCCGTACTTTGTTGTTGATTGCTTTGGGACAGATTCGTCCCTTGAGACTTTCCCAGGCCATTAACTTTTTCAAATTTAATTTCATAATCTAATTCTTCTGCGTTAATAACCTCTCTTGGAGAGTTGTTTTGATATTTTTCTAAAAATTTACTTTTATTTTCTGGACGTACATATGCTACTCTTGGCGTGCCATCCACTAGTATTTCAAATTTTAAATTTTTCATAAACTGTTTCGTTAGTTACCCGTTAATAAATTGTTTTACGCAAATTCGTAAGGGTCATATCCGGTTTCTTCTTGGTCTTCTAAGTTTGGTTTAGTTCTATTTTGCTCTGCAAATTTAGTAAAATATTCAGCTACATAATCTATAGCTTGGTTTTCATCTTCAGTTAATTTACCAAATATTATTATAGCGTCTTGTAATGATATTTTGCCATCATCAGTAGGATCAAGTCTATTTATATCTTCTTCTGTTATAGATATTCCTAAGTCTTCATAGCTAGCTTCCATTAAAGAATTTATAAAATCATTTTTAAAATTTCTTTTGCCAAATATATTATCATTAATTAATGACTCTAAGTTCCCTGTTGATATTATATTATTTTTTATATTATTAAATACTGCTTCTCTATTAAAACTACCAGCTTCATTTATTGTTGAAATAGTGTCTTGCAAGGCTTGTATAGCGTTATTATCTTTTTCTTTTTCTTTTAATATTTTTTTATAATCAAAAGCAGATATGTATTTATTTTCTACTAAATCAACTTGATCTAACATTACTGTATCTTCTGGAGCAACTTCAAAATAAGTAACTCCATTAATATCTACTTGGCCTAGCTTTTTAGTCATTTGACCGTAATTAGTCTTTAACATATTGCCAGGTTTATTAGCATAATTACCAAATACATTTTCGTCAGACGTTTTAGCTACCATGTCTTTTACTTCTTCTATGTCAGTAAAAAATTTAGTTAAACCCCCAAGTCCTTCACTAAGTATTAATTCTTTTTCTTTAGGTGTTGTAGCTTCTTTGTAAGCCTGTTGTAATGGATATAAAGCTTGATATCTTTGCTCTTTAGGAATGCTTATAGGATCAACCCTATTAACATGTTCTTGCATTGCTTTTTCATATTCTTTATCTAACATACTTTAAATTTTATTGTCCAAATAATTTTCTCACGCCACTTCTAAATTTTGAAGTACTATCTCCAAATGGTTGAAATGTAATGTAATCTTCATAACCTTTTTCGTTTTCTTTACTGGAGCCGGCAAAACCAGAAATAGTTGTTCCAATACCACCTATAGCACTACCTAAAGCTGACATTCTTTGTTGCTCTGCTTGACTAGCAGCCGCGCCGGCTTGCATCATTTCTTGTTGACTCATTTGTTGTAATGTGCCAAATTTTTGCATATTCATTTGTTGAGTTTCTCTTCTACCTTGTCTTTGTAATTGTTGTAATTGTGCCGCCATCCCTCTTTCAGCTTGAATATTAGCTGTTTCTTGTTGACCTATACTAGCAGCAGATCTTTGTGCTGCTATTTGCCCTTGTTGAGCTAATGACTGAGCTAGCGCTGCTATACCACTTCCGCCAGCAGAGCCTTGTAATGATTGTAAAATATTAGATTGACTCTGAGCAAAGGTCTGTCTTTCAAATTGAGCTTGTTGTTGATTTATAGTTAAATCTTCCATTACGTTTTCCATATTTTCATATGGATTACTAGTGTCTAGATTCATATATATATTTCTCATTTTATTCCTTTCTTCTCTAGCCTCTTGCTCTATCTCTCTTTGTCTATCACGCTCTGCTTTGGCTGCTCGCGCCATAGCAAACCCACCAAATATTTGTGAAACGCCAGATACTACTGTTAATGGATTAAAAATCATAATTTTTATATTAATTTATTACTTTACTATAGTTACATTTTTTGTGCACTATTTACTACTAGGTGATATCTCACACGCTACAGAGAACAACTCTGCTTTTTTCTTTGAGTTATTTTTAAATTTAACCGAACCAAAATATCCTAATAAAGAAGATGAATTTACAGTATTATCTTTAGCAAAAAACACAAAGTCAGTAGTAGTAGGAGCTGGTGTATCTGCAGATATATCACACTCTAAAATAACAGTAAGAGAAACATTACTATAAGTTATTTTATTTATTTTACCGATCGTAACGATATCTTCTTGATTAGCACTTCTTAAAACATACCCAGTGTTGCCAGGTTGTGAGTATAAAGGTAAATTTGGATTTACGGCTTGATTTGGTTCAACAGCGGAAGGCGTTACGTAAAAAGCTATATCACCAACTTGCAAAGAGGGAATTGGAAGTAGTTTGTTTATTCTATTTTCTTCTGGAATAAGTATTCCTGTATCAACTAAAGGTTGAGTTGTTAGCTGTCCAGTTTCTGAATCAAACGCTTCTATTTGTGTGACAGTTTCCGTATTAGCAAAAGCACCACTATTAGTTACACCTGGTAAGAGGCCTACTGGTCTTTGAAATTTTATATCTATTGTTGGCATAATTTATTTTTTTAAGTTGCTGTAAAAAATTCATCTAAGTTCAGCACCATTGTTACATCAGAGTCTCCAAACCTATTAATTCTAACGTTAGCTTTTAACGTCGCGCTAGGAGTGCCATAAGTTATTCTTATATTATATATTTCTATATGCATGCCTCCATTGTCGTCATATACAGAGTTTGTCCAACTAGATTTTGTAGAATCTGTACTAGACCAAGTTGGAAAAGCGCTACCATGTTGACTTACTGCTCTACTAGCTGAATTAGTTATCGTATAATCAATTTCAAATAACTCAGACACTGTACTTAGATGTTTTAACTCAAATGGCGTTTTGTTAGCTCTACCTGTATAAGTTATATTAGAAGGAGCTGTTAATAAAACGTTAGCTGTAGTAGCTTTTAATGTAAGAACAGGATTTGTTGGTTGCGTAAAAGTAATTGTTGGTGTTTCACTAGATATAGCAGATGATAATACAGTTCCATTTTTAGGAAATATATTTAAAAAATACTTTTCTATTCTTTTAAAAGATACAGCCGCGTTATCATTAGCTGTAACAGTTGAAGATAAAGTACATTCATTTTCATTGTCACCATCTGGATTTAATTCTGTAACCTTAACTATTGTACCTCCAGTTATTTCACTCATTATTAGTTGATCACCAACTCTAACTCCAAGCAAAGTATCAAATATAGCTTTAGTACCATTTAAATTACCAGCCATATCTATAGCGGTTGTTAATACGTTTGTGTGTGCTGGAAAATTTTGAGAAATATTAAATTCATTACTTTTTTTAACATCTAATTTTTTTTCTATTTTAACATTAACAGCATCAACTTCCCCAATAATAGGATCTAAAATTGAAGTATTAACTAAACTAGAGTCAAGTATAGATGTATTATCTCTATCATTTGTTATAGTTAAATCAAACTCTGAATCAGGAGTTGCTAGTATTTTTATAAATCTATTGTCACCAGTACTTGCTATATCGCTATTATTAAATATAATATTAGATATTATTTTTTTGTTTATAACAGGAATTAATCCTGTATTATAAATTAAATTTACTCTAGAGCCAGAACTAGATTTAATAGGTCCATTAGTTTTAACTATTATATCAAAAACGTAAGCTGTAGCAAAATTATTAGAATCTCTAGTTACACTAGTTTGTGCTAACATAAAGTTTTGCCTTTGCATATTAATATATTCTAAATAAGGTTTTCTTAAAAAATAATAACCGTATTCTGCTTCTATACTTAAAGTTCCTACTTTTTTTGCTACGTTTCTAGCTAACGACCCTGTTAAAGTTGTATTTATAATAGAGTTTTCGTAACCAATTGACTCCATTGTAAAACCAGTTTCAGGTGTAAATAAAGGCAAGGCGTTAGCATTTAAGTTTGTTATACTTGGAGGCCAATCATCTTGTGAAAGCGATGTTATAATACTGCCCCATATGCTTTCAGTATAGTCAGCTGGATTAACAATATCAATTACCACGTCATCGCTAAGTGTGTCATCCTCACTTAATATTGGAGTAGCAGTACCGTCTATATCTACTTGAATATCAATACTATTATCTGCTAATGAAACACCATTAGCAGTATCTAAAACAAAATCACTAGCAAATGTTGCTCTGGCTTTAACAGTATTATTATATCCATTAGCAACAGTATTATCAGTAAAAGTAATACTAGCTATTGAGCTAGGCAAAGTACCGTGTGAAAAATCCGATGCTTGTATAACAAATCCTTGATTAGGAGATATTTCCATATCAGCAAAGGTAACCATGTTAGCATTTGCTATAGAGTCATTTAATGTTTCTACTGTCGTAAATGTTGATACTGTGTAATTATTTGCCATGTTATTTTATTTAAGGTGTATCACCAATGTCACTTATATTAATAGTAATATCATCAAGATTATCATCTGGAGTTGCATTTTCTATTGGAAAGCCAATACCTTGAACAGATAATTCACTAGGATCTATATTAGCTAAAGAAGTTTCAATACCATTTATTTTATTATACCATTTTCCCTCTTTTTCTATAAATTCAGGAATAGAACCTTCTTGTAAGTCTGTATTAAAAGACTCAACATACCAACCGTCTTTAGATTCTAAATTATAAAATTCGTTATCATTTACAAATCCAACAATGTTGTCTTGAACTTCAACAAAATCTCCTGTAAATTTATTTATTCTTGATTGAGAACCTTCATAGCTTACGGCTTTAAATGATTTAACTACGTTGCTTACATCGTTAAAAAGCATTTCAATTTCTGAATCTGCAAAATTGCCATAAAAAGTATTTCTATCAACGTTGTCTGAATAGTGTTTGTATACACTGTTATCACTAGCTGTTAGGTAACTACCAGCAAAAGAAACGCCTGTTAAAGGTATAAAAGATTTAAAACTTATCCAGCCTTTTGATGCTTCGTTAAAAGAAACTGTTGTAGTTTGTTCGGTAGCAGTTTGGTTAACTTGAGCTACATTCATTGTTAAATTATACTCTCCATTTATTTTATCAAATGTTCCTAGTATAGTATCACAAAGTCTAAGTTTTTTTCTAAAATAAGACTTCATTCCAACATCTGATATTGGTGTTAATCCGTCAGCAGAAAGTCTTAGTACAGCACCTCTTTGTTTATCAGAAAAGTATATTCTATACTGATCAGAGGCTAAAGACTCTGGATTGTTTGATATACCATAATCTCCAGCAAACGGTATTGCTGTTCCTAAAACTCTATTAGTTGCTGTAAGTTGAGGGTTTCCATCAGCATTAAATACAGCATCTTTATTAGCTAATACTTTTAAAACTTTATCTTGAGTAAAAACAACTACATCAGTATCCCTAGTTTTCATGGCTTGTATAGAACCATAAGTACTATTTAAATTTTTTGTAATTTTTTCTGCCATGTTAAATTCATTCAAGTTGTTAACGCTTGATGTAGAATTATATAAACCAGAGTATATTAATCCATTAGTTATTCTTTCTTGACCATATTCTAAAAACGTTGATGAAACTCTACAGCCATTGTCAATTTGTGGTGCATTAAAATCATCTCTTATTCTATCAGATTCTACACCATTACCAAACGAATAACAATTAAACCAACCTAATTGAATTGGATACTTCCAAACATTTTTATCAATTGAAAAAGATCCTGTTGTTTCTATAAACTCAAAAGTAAATTCACCCGTGTCTAATAAAGATCTATTTAAACTAATAAAACTTGGAATCGCTGGATTTGGATTAGAAAGTAACGCTATAACCATAGTACCTCTTTGAACAAAACTTCCATTTACAGCTCTTACTTCCATGCCTAATTTTAATTCAGATATATCAGAAAGAGTTTTTATTGTTGCAAAGCCTTGCTCTCCATTAGCGTTAGTTTCAAAAGTGAAATTAATTCCAGCTCCTTTTATTTGAGTCCTAAAAGAAGGCAACGCTTGTCCTTCTTTTGTTAATTGTATATGATCTAATATTTTAGATCTAGTTACTGTTCCGTTTTTGTTAGCAAAGCTAACTAAATCATCTATAAAAATATAAGATTTTAAATATATGCTATGTCTAATATTTAATATTCCATCTAAACTACCAGGTTGTGCTTGTAGTATATTGGTTGTTTCAGGAATAAATTCATCTAAAATATTTTTTCTAGACACGCTTATTACGTTGTCGCCTGTTATAATAGCTATTTTAAGAATATCAAACTCAATTGGTTTTTCAAAATTAACAACATTACCACCTGAATTAATTAAATCTCTTTTTTCAACTCTAACAATACTAGCATTAGTGTCTATAAGAGAACCTTGAACATAAGATTCAATATTGTTTGCTTTTAATATCATAGGTATAGCAGGACTTGCTTCGTAATAAATATCTAAATCAATATCTTTTTTTGGCTCAGTTTCCCAACAAGCGTTATTAGTAATTATTTTTTCTGAAGTTAATTCAATATCTTCTAATGGCTCTACAAACTCTATTCCAAAAGTTCCTATACCATTGTGTTGAACTGTACCTCTTGGATCCCACTCGCTTATATCAACGCCTGTACCGTTAATATCTTCACCTGTTTCTTTATTTATTCTAACAAAAAATACAAATATAGTTTTTCTAAATCTATTAGCAGCGTTAGTAGCAAAATTTTGATGAGCACCCATCATGTTAACTGCGTTTATTAAAGATTCAATTCCACCTTCTGATAAAGAAGTGTCAAATACATCATTAAATTCGTCTGCACCAAAGCCTTCATAGTCAGGTAGTACTGCTGGCTTTACTCTATATATCTCTTGATTAGGATCATCTACAAATCTAAACAAAGTGCCACCAGTTTGCATTCTAGACCTAAACACAGCTTGCGTGCCGGTTTGAAAAGCTAGCGCATCTCCAGTATTATTACAAGAGAAAAACATAAGGTTTTTTTGATTACCATCAATTGCTGCTCCAATCGTTGGGTTTCCAACCATATCAACTAATTGTTGATTAACACTAGTTAGCCCAGCTGGTCTAGAAGTTTCAAAATCAGATATAGTAGTTAAACTGTTATTAGCATTATTTTGCAATGTGTTTCCACCTGAGGCCGCTAACTCATCAATGATGTTTAACGCAGGAAAACTAATAAAATAAGAATAATTTATATTAGGAGAAGCCTGTCTACATTTAGCGTTATCTAAAAATATAGCAGAGCTAATGTTTGCGTCAACTTTACTTTGATGCCAGTTCCAAAAGTTTATAGTATTAGCCTCATTAGCGTCGTCACCAAAAGTATTTATTTCTTCTTCTGTATTAAAATCAGCAAAGCTATTATCATCAGTATAATCAGATAAATCTTTATCTTCAAAGTCCATATTAGCAGCATTTGCGTTACTGTCGTTAGCTGGATTTTTAAAATCGCTAGATATATAAGATATTTGAAAAGTTTCTAATACTTCATAATTTGTACTTTGTCCTATTAATAATCTTTTTTTAAGAATATCTGTTTTTTCAATTTTTACAAAAAATCTTCCATCAAACTCTGGTAAATTTTCTACATTTCTAGAAACTAGTTCTATACTATATTCAATATAATCTTCGTGATTTCTATCGTCTATTTTATTTAAATCTATTTCAGAACCGTAACCCAAAGAAACTATTTTATTATACATGTTTACATCTGCTGATGAAAAAGATTTTTCAATATTTAGTTCACATGGTTCTACTATTTCTCCCTGGTCATCAAAAGTCATATTAGTTATAGCTGTTACATTAACAAAAGGACTAAAAACTTCAACTGGTGTTATGTTATTTGCTTCAAAATTAAAAAACGTATTACCACTACCTGGTATGTATCTACCAACAAATCTCATACGTAAATTTTCAGCAGAATCTGGCAAAGTGCTAATTTGTCTAAGATCATTTAGCTCAAATGATCTGTTTCCAACAAGTTTTATAGGCGCTCCATTACGCGCTGACACACTTCCACCCCCAATAGTATAAGTAACACCATCCGTATCATCATATTTGTATATATCTTCTAGTTTTACAACAATTCTTTTAAACTTTCTATTACTAGTTTTTATAAAATCTGGAGCTTCATTAGATATTGCTATAACTTTAAATCTAGCAATTTCATCAACAGCAACTTGTGATCCGTGTTCGTTTTTTAATATTAAATAAGTTTCTTCGTCTATTTTATTTCTATCAGCAGATGGAAAAGAAAGCCAAACATTATTATCTTTAGCTTCATAAAATCTATCCATTACTAAGTTGTAATACTCGTTAGATGTTTCTTTAACGTAATATTTTGCATATTCTAAAAATTTAGGAGGATCAACTTCTATATCTTCCCAGTTTTGTTGAAGTTGAAACTTATTAGAAAAAGCTGATAAAGATTTTTCCACGCTAATATCGCCGCTAACACTTTGACCTAAATTATCAATATAACCATTTGCTATAACTGGTGTTTCTCTACCAAACGCATCTCCATATACAACACCAAATCTATAGTTTCTTATTGATTTAACTGATTTTTTAGGAACAAGCAAAGGAACTTGCTCTGATACAACAGACTGTTTTATGCCAACTGGATCATTTATATCATAACCTTGCTCATAATTGCCATAAATTAATCTACTAGCTGTTATTTCTTGAGATAAAGCTTTTTTAGGAACATTATCCCAACCTCTTAATAATTGATTTGAAGGAAGAGCTCTATTTATCATTTCTGATGTTATAGTTATAACTCCAGTATTATCCAAATTATTAAAACTAAATTCTGTGTTCCATTCTTTGTCTATAAATCTTTTTATTGTTTTTACAATATAAACATTTTGATCATCTGTAGTTTTCCATAATATGTCAACTTCTTTTACATCAGAAGGCCTTATGGAATCTTTAGGTATAAAATTTCTTATAACTAAGCTTCTTAAATTATTAACCATGCCCTCGTTAAAGGCTTTGCTAGGAATATAAGAAAAAGAACCAGGTAAAAACGCTAACTCAGACCAAGGTGAAAATGCAGAGTATTCATTATCTTCATATTTATATCTATACGCAAATCTACCAAATTTACTTTCAAATATCGGCTGTCTTTGTTCTAGCTCCACGTTCCAATTTACATTATTTTCACCTAAATCAGGATCAACAAATAACATATCTAAAGTAATAGTATTATTAGAAATGCTTTCAACGCTAGCCCTTACAACAATAGGATTAGTTTGAACGTTATTATCAGTAAAAGTAAACACATCACCTATAAGTATTTGCATGTCTTCAGGAAAACCACCAGTGCCATCTATTTGATCACCAATATTTATAAATCTTTTTTGGTTAGCAGTAGGCACGACGCCTTCGTCGTTTAAAAAAGAATAAGCTAGTAAAGTAAAATTAACAATAGAATCTCTAGTGCTATTTCTCATATGCAAATGCGGCGCGTTTACTGGCTTTTTTCTTATAACGGTGATATGTTCTTTTTTTATATCTGCTGTATTTAAATCTTCTGGAGAAAGAGACTCTCCACTAATTGCTACTAGTTCATCTATTATAGGATTTTTTACGTAAAGCTTAGTGTGCGTACTGTTATTAATAGTACCAGCTTTTGATCTTTTTATATTTATTTTTTTAGGTTCGTTATTATTATCTGTCCAAAATAATAATTCGTCTATTATATTAATAGAGTTTATATTTTTGTTGTAATTAAATTCTAAAACTCTTTCTGGATGTATAAATTTAACACAACTAGAAGATGTTATATTTCCTTCTAAAGCTTCAGTATAAAGGTTAACGTTTTGAATTGAGTTTAAAAATATTGTACCTGGATTACTTCCAAGCCCTGAACTTTCTTCTATTTTAATAATTTCAGCTCCTGGTGATCCATCAGTATCAAAAATTAAATGATTACCATTTTCGTCTTGAATAGTTAAAATCATACCTACTCTATATTTAGTACGATCTAAAACTGGTAAAGAAGAAAAATTTTCTACATTAACAAACGGGCCAAGTGTCAAACCAGAAGTAGTTGTTATGGCAAATCTATCAACAAAAACCGGAGTAGAAGCGTATGTTGGAGCTGCTTTAAATTCTGTTATACTATCTATCCATATAACCTCTGAGTCTACTGTTGTGTGAGGTATACCTTCAATGCCACCATCTGGTATAGGAGCAGCTGAAAAAAAGTATGAAGCATCATTTTTTTCATCAGCAACGCTAGCTACCATTTTAGACTTTTTTTGATCGTAACCTTGAGTTAAATAAGATGAGCCAATTAACTCATTGCCTTGCAAATTTTGAACAGTACCAGCAGCGTCACCGTCAGTAGTTCTAACTTGTACGTTCATAGCGTCTCTATATTGGCCGTTAGGAACTAATCTTTCATCAAGATCTTTGTTCATTCTACCGGCTGTAAATGTATTTTTAATTTCCGGCATAACTATTTAATTTGTTTACCCATACCTTTTAGTACTTGTGTAAATTCTTCTATTTTAATATTTGATAATCTAATCTTTGCTTTTCTAGTTTCAGCAAATTTTTCTCTTTTGTATCTTTGAACTATATATTCTGGTATATTTGACTTAGTAGATAATACAGCATAAGCTATGTGTTTATAACAAGCTTCTTCACAAAACTTATGAACAACCATTTCAGCGTCTGTGCCTAATCCATCGCTTACATAATGTAGAGTTATTGTTTTACCAGCTAAAGCAGAGCTAAATTTTATTAAACCTCTTAAGTTATCTATAAAATAACTACCGTTTATTTGAGCATGCTCAGGTTCTAATCCATATCTTCGGCCTTCTGTTGATATTTCTATATCTGATGAATAATTAATATCGTACAATTGATAGTTAACTGGAGTTTGACTTTCAAAAGACTCAGAGGTATTACTTGGGATTTGCTCTACTAAATCATCTGGAACAGCATCTAAATCAACATCTGTAAATTCATAACTACCATCACTAACTTGAGATACTGCAAATGGGCTAGACGTTTTTCTAGCTGGATACAAAGGCCTTTCTAAGCCATCACTACCAACTCTAACTATTTTAATATAGTTAACATAATCTTGAGGTAGTATCATTGAAAGTGTATTAGGAACTTCTATTTCTTGAGATTTAAAAGACCTTAACACATCGTATGATAATTCTTGTATAGCACGCATAGCATGAAACTGAACGTCAGACCTATTAACTTTATTTATAATTTTTCCTTCACCAACGTAAACTACCATAAAGCCGGTTATTATATGATCTAATGTTACAAATTGATAATTACCATAGTTAGCAGAATTATCTGAACTATAGTAACTTGCTTGTGTTGTCCCGTCTAATAATCCCATAATTAATTATTTTGTTCTTGTTTATTTAGTTGTATACTACCAACTCCTGCTTGTTGCAAGTCTGGTTGCTTTAATGTAATTCCAGCCATTATTAATATTCTTGAAACTAAATTTTCTTCTTCAGATGGCAATAATTGAAAATTTTGCGATGTTCCAGCATTGTGTAAAGCTTTTCCACTTACTACAACATAACCCCATAAAGGTTCAAATGGAATGTTGTAATAAATAACTTCGTAAATTTTATCTTGAGGTGGAGGTGGTACAATTTTTAAACCTATATTGCCACTAAAAATAGTAAACACTTGTCTTTTTAAAGTAGGTTTTGTTAAAGCGTTAGAGTTTAAATTAGCTAATTCTTCTTCGCTAACTTTTGTAATTAAATTTCCTGTATCTGGATCTATTATTTTTACTATAGCAGAAGAATTAGTTATAAGTGGTACAAAAAAGTTAGACTGTGATGCTGGCGCTGTCGTCGAGGAATAACCTTGAGTAGCCACACCATGATTAAAAGATTGTGGGTGATCTGATCCATGAAACCCTACTCTAGCTTTAAATTTAAAAGGTTCTAGTTTTCTTTCTATTACCTCTACTGGATCAATGTGAGAACCTTGACTTTTTGGTTTTACTTGAGTCATGTTTAGTTGTTGAAAATAGTTTTCGTATATTTCGTTTTGAGCTCTATCTGCAAATAAATTAAATTCTTGAGGAGTTATATAACCTCTTTGCTCTTTGTTTGCTAAAGCTAAAACTTTTTGATAAACTCTATTTATATCTATTGCCATTACTATATATTTTACTATTATATAGTTACATAATAAAGCGGAAGGTTAGCCCCTAAATAAAAATAGCCACCCGTAATGAGTGGCTATTAATATTAAGTAAAAAAATTATTAATTAAATCTTTTTTCTATTTGTGTGTAAACTTCCATACCTTCATCAGTTTTAAACCAATGAGCTAAAGCTGTATATGGATGCTCATCAAAAGGAACAGTCATTAATTTTCTGTTTGTTGACGACCACATAAAATATCGTTGATCGCGTGACATTTTTAATATTCCTTCTTCAACAGCTTTAATACCAAAGTTCCTAAGTTGAACGTTATCATCTTTAGCTAATTCTAAAAATAAAGCAGGATTGTTTCTAGCAAATAATAATAAATCTCTTTTTAATTCTTTAGAGCTCATGCTTGAAACTTTAGAGCCTAACTCTACTCTCATTATTGCCTCTGCCATATCAACGTCTGTTTGTCTAGCTAATATTATTGCATCAGCTTGCATTTCAAGTTGATCAATTTGATTTTCTGCTATAATCTCAGGTTTGTGCTCATAGTATATTTTATCTTTATCTGGATGATAAAGTGATAAAAGTTTTTGTAAAACTGTTTTTTCTTTTGGAACAAATAAACTTCCAGATCTAAAAATTATATGTGATAATCTTTGATCACCTTTCATTTCGTCAACAAAACAAGTTCTTTGGTTTTCTGTATGTTTTAATTCTCTTTCGTAACCAAGACTTTCATCAAAGTAATATATGTTAGCAGATCTAATAGATCTTGATACTGGTTTTTGTCTACCTTTTAAATAATACAATCTATCTTTTATTTCCCAAGTATTAGTTGGTTTAGCTTTTATTTTAGGAGCTTCAACCTTAGGCTGTTCAACAACCACTGTTTCTTCAACTATAGGTTCTTCAACCTTAGCTGTTTGTTTTTTCTTTGCCATAATATAATATATAATATAATTAATAAAAATATAAGGGCGATGCTAGACCGCCCTTATAAATAAATAGTTTACTTCATTAACATAAAGTTGTTAGCACCTTGAGTAACTAAACATCTTTCAG
>ERZ869936.1808-NODE-1808-length-14065-cov-18.654532_pt1 | contig 14065 bp, 10 predicted proteins | sample MGYA00520876_ERZ869936 | MGnify/ENA primary metagenome ERZ869936 (study PRJEB32218, sample SAMN09650985) | biofilter metagenome | isolation source: enrty point of leading RO module | place: Saudi Arabia: Thuwal, RO plant located on Red Sea | collected 2016-02-17...
ACGATCGGCACGGGACGGCCCGCGAAGTTCTCGGGGGCTGTGTTGGCGTAGTCGATCCCCAGGTGATGGTAGATCGTTGCCAGAAAGTCGTGTGGGCCGACGCGGCGCGAGACCGGGTCCTCGCCGCGCGGGTCGGTTGCTCCAATGACCTGCCCCGTCTGAATTCCGCCCCCTGCGAAGAGGATCGAGCCGGCTCGCGGCCAGTGGTCGCGCCCCGGCTGCACCGTACCGGCCGGACCGCTGGCCACTCCGCCTCCGCTGCTGGCGACGTAGGAAATCTTCGGGGTCCGCCCGAATTCTCCGGTGACGACGACCAGTACCCGCTTGTCGAGGCCGCGATCGTAGACATCCTCGATCAGAGCCGACACCGCCTGATCGAAATATGGCGCCCGGAATGACAGCGCGTCAAACACGTGATGGTTGACGGCGTGATCGTCCCAGTTGGCGACCCGCCCGCAGAGCGGACCGTCGAACTCGGTCGTGACGACGTCCACGCCCGCTTCAATCAGCCGCCGGGCCATCAGGCATTGCTGTCCCCACTGATGCCTCCCGTACCGGTCGCGGAGAGCGTCCGGCTCGCGCGACAGGTCGAACGCTTCTCGCGCCGTCGGCGACATCAGCAGATTGACCGCCTGCGACTCAAATCCGTCGAGGGCTTCCATCATCCCCGACTGGTCAATCTCATTGTTCAGGCGATCGAATCCCGACTTGAGTTCAAGACGGCTACGCAGCCGTCCGGCGAGCGATGCATCCTGGAAGGCGATATTCGGCACTTCGAAGTTCGGTGCGCTCGGGTCGCCCGTCACGCGGAACGGCTCGTACGCCGGCCCCAGATAGGTCGGACCGGCGATCGTGAAGCTGTCGTAGCGATCGACCGGGTTGACGGCGATGTAGTTCGGGATTTCCCGGTGTGGATCTCTGCGGAGGTAGCTCACCACCGACATCCAGTCGGGGAGTACCGGCTTGGGCTTGTCGCCCGCATCGGGATCGCCCCCCAGCATCTGCAGAGAACCGGAGGGGTGCCCGCCTCCCGTATGCGCCATCGATCGCAGAATCGCATACCGATCGGCAATCTGCGACAGGCGCGGCAACAATTCGGTGACCTGGATCCCTGGGACGTTGGTGTCGATCGGAGCGAACGGCCCGCGATAGTCCGAAGAGACGAGCGGCTTCGGATCGAACGTATCGAGGTGACTCGCCCCGCCCCGCAGCCAGACGAGAATCACAGCCGTCTTCTTCGGCCGAACCGCGGCCTGAGCGCGTGCCTGCAGCAGTCCTGCCAGCGAGAGGGAACTGAAACCGGTCAGACCGGCGCGCAGCACCTCCCGCCGCGACTTCAGTGGTCCTGAACAGCGGTCTTCGGCGGAACCTCTCATCGGGCCGGCGTCCTTTCGGATCTTCGTGTCCTTCGACTCGGAAGCAGGACGCCGCGGAAACGGTTCAGCGCAGCTTGCGGCAGATCGCCTCGGCCATCTCTTGCGTGCCTACGGCAGTCGGATCGTTGCGATCCGGCTTCATATCGTAAGTGACGTCTTTGCCCTCGGCAATCACTTCCGCCACGGCAGCTTCGAGCCGCGCCCCGGCGTCGCGTTCGCCCAGATAGTCGAGCATCAACTTGCCCGAGAGAATCAGGGCCGTCGGATTGACCTTGTTCTGGCCCTTGTACTTCGGCGCCGATCCGTGCGTCGCTTCGAACAGCGCCGCTTCGGTTCCGATATTCGCCCCCGGTGCGACGCCCAGGCCGCCCACCAGGCCGGCGCACAGGTCGCTCAGAATGTCGCCGTACAGGTTCTGGGTGACGACCACGTCGTACAGCTCGGGCCTCTGCACCAGTTGCATGCACATGTTGTCGATCAGACGCTCCATGTACTTCACACCCGAGCCGTCTGCGGCGGAAATGTCTTTCGCCGGCTCGACGCCCTCTCTCAGTTCTTCCCATTCGAATTCCGAGCCGTATGCCATGGCGACCGCCCGCGACTCGTCGTACCACAGGCCGTCGGTGAACTTCATGATGTTCGCCTTGCACACCGACGTCACCGACTTCCGCTTGTTGTCGACCGCGTACTTGAACGCATGGTCGACGATCCTGCGCGTCCCCGAGACCGAGATCGGCTTGATTGAAACGCCGGTCTCGTCAGCCGAAGTCCCGATTTTCTTCCCCGTCGACTTCTCGTTGATCGTGCGAATCACGTCCGCCGTGCCGGCTTCGCCCGCCTTGAATTCCACGCCCGCATACAGGTCTTCGGTGTTCTCCCGCACCAGAATGAGGTCGACGTTGGTTTCCTCGTAGTAGGAGCGGACCCCCTTGTAGCTCTTGCAGGGCCGCACGCAGGCAAACAGATTCAGTTCCTGCCGCAGAAACACGTTGACGCTGCGGAATCCCTTGCCGATCGGCGTCGTGATCGGCCCCTTGAGCGCGACCTGGTTCTTCTTGATGGAGTCGAGCACGCGGGTCGGAACGCTGCCTTCCGCCTCAATCACCTCGATGCCGCATTCCTGCACATCCCAGTCAATTCCCACGCCGGTCGCATCGATGCACTTCTTGGTGGCTTCGACAATTTCCGGTCCGGTACCGTCCCCGGGAATCAGAGTGACGTTGTACATTCGAATCTGCCTGTCTGCCTGTGATGAGTTCGGTCTGACGGACCAAACAATCCGTCGTGACCGGCGATCCTAGAAGATGGATATGGCGCGTTCAAGCAGCGTCGATCGACAAGCGGTCGATCACGAAGGGGTCACCCGGCGCGCAGGCTCTTCGGGAAAGCGTCCTGGCCCGGCCGTTCCGGAACTCCTCAGACGGCCCGGAGAATCGCGGCGGCGCTCTGGCCGATCGCCGTACGGTTCACGCTCATCGCGGCGCGATTGCGGAGACGCAATGGCTGCCCGTGCACCACATTCAGGCGGCACAGCGGATCGGGGTGCTCGTAGTTGAGCGAAATCGGCAGTTCGCCGTTCCGCAGAGAGAGTACGCTCCCCGCCAGCTCCACGGCCCCTGAACCGGCCTCGAAGTTGCCCACGTAGCTCTTCAGCGCCACCACCGGAATGCGGTCCGCCGCGCTGCCCAAGGCCCGGTGATAACAGCGGGCCTCCAGCCAGTCGTCCTGACGCGTGCTCTTGCCGTGGGCGTTGATGTGACCGATCTCGTCCGGGCGAATATTGGCATGTCCGACGGCGGCCTGCATCGCGCGAACAAGTCCGGCCCCCCCGGGGCCTTCGCGCTCCTTGCGTCCGTCGCAACCGGCCCCGACGCCGAGAACCTCGCAGTAAATGTCCGCTCCGCGCCGCAGGGCATGCCCGTACCGCTCAACGACAAACACGGCCGAACCTTCGCCCACAATCGTGCCGTCCCGGTCCCGGTCAAACGGCCGGCAGGCCCGAGTCGGGTCGTCGTCCCGCTGGGAAATCTCCTCGATCAGCATCCGGCGGGCGATGTCGACCGGGTGAATGTTGGAACTCGTCGCGCCGACGATCATCACGTCGGCATGTCCCCGCTGAATCACCCGCAGCGCTTCCTGCAAGGCGAGAATCGCGGAGGCATCGGCGCTGGTGATCGTGTTGTTCGGTCCCCGCGCATTGTGCTCGATCGCCACGTGACAGGCCGGCATGTTCGGCAACTGGTCCAGCAGCCACAGCGGAGCGATCTTGCCGATCCCGTCGTCCGACCACGCCGTGGGACTGGTCGCTTTCGTCAGTTCGACGGCCGCTTCCCCGAGTTCTTCGGGAGTGAAGCAGATGTGGCCCGTGCCGAACTCGACCCCCATCCGGTCGGGCTCAACCGATCCCGGGACCAGCCCGGAGTCGGCCATCGCCATCGACGCCGCGCAAACTCCCAATTGGATGTCGCGCGACATGACCTTCAGGAACTTGCGGTGGTAAAGATGCTGCAGCGGATCGAAGTCCTTGACCTCGGCCGCAAGCTTGCAGGGAAGATCGTCTGCAGGCAGCGATTTCAGATAGTCAATACCAGACCGCCCGGCGATCAGGCTGCTCCAGAAAGGAGCCGTCCCGGTGCCGATCGGCGATATTACTCCAACCCCGGTAATCACAACCCTGGGGTTGCCAGACCCAGCCATCATAGCCTGACCCCGTACAGGTTCTTCGTGAACCGCCCTCATCTAATCGATATCGGACAATCCACCCCCGTCAGGTGACTCGAACGGCACTTTTCGCGCCTCACACCCTGAGCGGTCCTTCGGCAGGGAACTCACACACGACCGAAATCGTGCCGTTTGGGCGGGACCGGAGTCGCATCCTTGACGCAACCCGGTTGAAAGGGAGGTTTCCGAGCCCACACCACGCGTACGACGTACACCTGATGAATCCGAGTCTACCACACGGCCTGACCGCCGTGATTGCTTGATTACCCAGCCAAGACAACTCGGAAAACCGCGATTACACCCGTTCCGCCCCCGCATGTCAAGCCGTCAAGTCACAGGCGCAGGAGTTTTCATGAAAAATTGGTGAACTTATGTCTACAGAATACACCTCATCTCGACGTATTGTCGCGGAATTCCTGCACAAATCGAAAGCGAATTCCGTTCTGCGTCAGTTCAGCCGGTCAGATCGATCCAACACGGCAACCGGCCGAGACGGTGCATTGGGCGGGACGGGAGACCATCCGTTTCTCGTCTGACCGGTCGTCTCAACCAGCCACAGATTCCGAAACACAACCGGGTTGCCGTGATCCTGAATCTTCGTCGGCAGCGGATGCGGCCCCTCCGGTTGACCGGCGCCCGTCTTATCCACGATCTCAACATCGTTGTGGATCAGCGTGCCGTTGTGCCACACGCTGATCCGCGCGTTTCGCTGTTTCTCGCCATCCGCATCGATCACCGGCGCCTGAAAGTCGATGTCGTACGTCTGCCACTGCATCGGCGGCAGGCACATGTTGACATCCGGCGCACGCTGCTTGTACAGCGCGCCGCACTCGTTCTTCTCACCCTCCAGGCCGAACGAGTCGAGAACCTGCACCTCATAGCGGCTTTGCAGGTAGAATCCGCTGTTGCCCCGTGACTGACCGGTCGCCTCCGGTCGAAACGGCAGCCGAAACTCAGCATGCAGGCGAAAACTCTGATACGCCTCGGCCGTCTCCGTGCCCGCCAGCAGGAAACCGTCTTCCGTCACTTGCGGGTTCTTCAGACCACGCGGCTCACCATCGGCGAACAGCACGATCGCTCCCGCCGTCGGTTTCAGTCCCATCGTCGGACTGATCCGCTCCACGCGAGCCATTTCTCCCGCCGGCCGGCCCTCTTTGTCGAAGATCAGGGCGGTCGAATTTTCCAGCACAATGTCGAAGTTTTCACCCACCAGTTCCACAAACTCACCCGACCGGCGGCCCTGAAGCTGATAGCGGTCCGAGCGAAAACGCCGCTCCCCCGGCAGTCCCCCTGCGTACTTGACCGCTTCGAACTCGCCCTCGCCCCGAGCAATCACTTGGAGCCCCATCGGTTGCACACTTCTTGACGACAGATTCGCTTGCTGCCAACCCCGGTATTCGCCTTGGAAACCCAGGTCGATCGCGTCGCTGTCCGGCGCAGCCGCCGTGCTGTCATCCGCACGCGAATCTCCAACGTCCGCCGTCAGCACAAAGCCGCACACCAGAAGAAAGACCGTCGTCCGCATAGACGCATTCCCACTTGAATGACCGAATCGCTGGCCGAGAAGCAGACCAGTCCTGTCACAGTGTGCGCGAGCCGACGGTCTCCTGCAAGCAGTTTGACCCGGCCGGCGGGGCCGGCGGACTGCAGATGCCGGGCTCATATCCCGTCACGCGGCCCGCTGTGATCGATCCCAGGGTTGGGGTTATCCCGCCTTCTGGATCGGGCTTCCGCTCGTTGCTTCGCGCAAAGCCCGCGCGGCGTCGGCCAGCGGAAGTTTCAGCGTGAACGTCGTCCCCCGGCCGATCACACTCTCGACGCGAATGCGGCCCTTGTGGGACTCGACGACGTCTTTGCACAACGCCAGGCCCAAGCCCGTTCCCCCCTGCCCCTGCGCGTCCGCCGACTTGGTCGAATAGAACGCCTCAAAGATGTTCGGCAGCTTCTCCGGCGGGATGCCCGCCCCCGAATCGCGGACGACGATGTCGGCCGTTTTCGTCTCCGGGTTGGCCCGAACTCCGATGAACAGCGAGTCTCCCGGCTCCATCGCCTGGCGGGCGTTGATGATCAGATTCAGCAGCACCTGCTGAATCTGGCTCGGATTCACCTCGCTGGAGGGGTCGCCGATAAAATCGGTTTCCAGACGGATGCGATGGATCTGCAGATCCTTCTCGACCAGCACCAGCACGTCTTCCACCAGTTGTACCAGGCTCATCACCTCCCGGCGGTCGCCCCGCGAGCGGGAATAAGACAGCATTCCGGTGGTGATCTTCGATGCGCGATGGCCGGCCGCCAGAATCTTGTCCAGCGCCTTGTCGCGGGTCTCGTCGTTGCGGTGACGGACCCCCATCTTCGCGTAGTTGATGATCGTCGTCAGAATGTTGTTGAACTCGTGCGTGATCGACGAGGCGAGCGTGCCGACGGCGCTCATTTTCTGTGCGTCCATCAGCTTCTGCTGCAGGTCGGCCACCACCGCCCGCAACTCGGCCACCTCCTGCTCCAACCGTTCAACGTCACTGCTCGCCATAGCCTGGTTCCGGGTTCGTCGTATGTGGCGGATTGATCGCAAACCTTCGCCTCACGCGCCGCCGACTCCTCATCCGATTTGGCGCGGCAGAAACCGCCGGAGCGGTCCCCTTCACAATCACTATCGGAAACATCCTCCGCATCGATACAGACGATCCCGCCCCACGACCCACCAGACGATCACAACCGGTATGCTTGCGAACTCCGGGGACACCGCAAAACATAGGAAAGCTGGGGCGCCGCGGGGCGGTTCGCCGCGGCCGGACGATCCCTCCGCACTTCACGTCCGTGCGACTCTCGACGCGCACGAGGCAAAGCGAGCCTCTGTGCCCTTACGCAACCTCAGACATGACAGGCACTTCGAGAAAATTCTCCAGCATCCGCACCCCCGCCTCACTCAGAAAACTCTCCGGATGGAACTGCACCCCGAACGCCGGATACTTCCGGTGTCGAATCCCCATCAGCTCCGGTTCGTGATCGGCGTCCCGGGTCCACGCAGTCGCCACAAGATCGCTTCCCAGGCTCGACTCCGGCACAACCAGGCTGTGATAGCGCGTCGCCACGCAGGGGCTCTCGATCCCGGCGAAGAGGTCTTTGCCGTTGTGATGGATGGCCGAGATCTTGCCGTGCATCAAACGGTCCGCCCGCACGACGTCCGCGCCGTAGACCTCCGCCAGACATTGATGCCCCAGGCACACCCCCAACACGGGCAGTTTCGGGGCGAAGTAAGCAATCACCTCTTTCGAGATTCCGGCCTCGCCGGGCGTGCAAGGCCCCGGCGAAACGATCAGCCGCTCCGGCGAAAGCGCCTCGATTTCCTCGATCGTCGTCCGGTCGTTCCGAGCCACGCGGATGTCGAGAGCCGCGTCGATCTCCCCCAACCGCTGCACCAGGTTGTACGTGAACGAATCGTAGTTATCGAGCACGAAGATCATTGATAGCGATTTTCAGATTAGTGTTGGCGATCTGTCTCGCGGATTCTCGTCCTCGACAGTCCAAACACCGCTCGACGCGGACACATGGTAGAGCAATTTGCTTTAAGGTCTCGGTAGAAATCACGAAAAAGGCGCGGTGGAAATCGAGTCACGCCCCGAATTGTACCGTCGCAGACGCCTCGTGGGGACCGGCTCTGCGCAAAGCAGGTTCGCTTGCTCTTTGTCGTGACCATGAATAGACTTCCGCAGTGCGACGAAACCCGCCGCACCAGGCGGGGACCGCTCGAAACGATCCCCACAACACCGCGACGTCGTCGGAATCAACAGTCATGCAGAGCGAGATCCATCCGGACTACCATCCCGTCGTCTTTCACGACATCGGAGCGGACTTCAAGTTCCTCACCCGTTCGACGATGACGTCGAAAGACACGATCCAGTGGGAAGACGGAAACGAATATCCGCTGATTACGGTCGACATCAGCTCGGCCTCGCATCCGTTCTACACAGGCAAGATGAAGTACGTCGACTCCGCCGGTCGCGTCGAGAAGTTCCAGAAGAAGTACGGCTGGGGCAAAAAGAAGGGGCAGGACGCCGACGAGTAGGTTGGCCCGCCATCGATGAGTGGGAGCGAGACGCGCATCGATCGATGTGCGCTGGGCGTCCTCTCCCGCAAGCCGTCCAGCCCGCGACCCCACGGAGGGGAATCAATGACTGCGACTCGCCTCACAGCGCCGTTGATGATCGAGGGCAACTTGAACGCCCGGTTTCTGTAGCGACTGCGCCCCCCCTCTTCACCCGTGCAACGTCGACGGGTGATTCTTTCCGACTGTTCGCAGGGGAGTCGCATGTTTCCCAGTCTTGAAACCAAGCTGAAACGATTCGAGGAACTGGAGCGCAAGCTCCAGGATCCCGAAGTCCTCTCGGACCACAATCGCCTGATCGACATCCAGCGCGAGTATGGCGGTCTCAAGCGCGTGGCCGAACCGGTGCGCGAGTTCCACAAGCTCGAAGCCGACATTCAGGCGGCGCGGGAAATGGTGGAGGAGGAATCAGACCCTGACGCGGAGGAATACGCGCAGCAGGAACTCGCCCAATTGCTCAAGCGCCGCGCCGAAATGGAGACGGAACTCGAGGAACTCGTCGCCGTCGGAGATTCCATCACGCGCGGCGGGTTGATTATGGAAATCCGCGCCGGCACCGGCGGAGACGAGGCGGCCCTCTTTGCGGGGGACCTGTTCGGCATGTACTCCCGCTTCATCGAAAACCGCGGCTGGAAGATGGAGGTCATCGACTCCAACCCCACCGAGCGCGGCGGCTTCAAGGAGATTACGTTCTCCGTCTCGGGAGAGGGCGCGTTTCACGAACTGCAATTCGAGAGCGGCGGCCATCGCGTGCAGCGCGTTCCGGAGACCGAAACGCAGGGGCGAATTCACACCAGCGCCGCGACCGTCGCCGTCCTGCCCGAAGCGAGCGACGTCGAAGTCGACATCAACAACGAAGACCTGCAGATCGACACCATGCGGGCCGGCGGACCGGGCGGACAGAAGGTCAACAAGACGGAAAGCGCCGTCCGCATCACCCACCTGCCGACCGGAATCGTCGTCAAGTGCCAGGATGAAAAAAGCCAGCACAAGAACAAGGCGAAGGCGATGCGCGTCCTCCGCGGACGCCTGCTCGAAGCCAAACAACGCGAAGCCGACGCTGCCCGCGCCGCCAAGCGCCGCACGCTCGTCGGCAGCGGAGACCGCAGCGAACGCGTCCGCACCTACAACTTCCCGCAAGGCCGCATCACCGACCACCGCATCGGCCTCACGCTCTATAAACTCGATCAGTTCATGCAGGGCGACCTCGATGAAATGATTGCCGGACTGCTCGAATTCGACCGCCAGGAACGCCTCCGCGGCGACGATGACGAGCAAACAGACGACTAGCCAACAGCCAACAGCCATCAGCCAATTGACCACGTGTCGTCTCCGCAGCAGACAACAACCGACGGCCCTTGGACGGTTCGCCGCGTCCTCGAGTGGACGACCGGCTACCTCAAGGAGCACGGCAGCGAGACCCCCCGGCTCGACGCGGAGGTTCTCCTCGCCCACGCCAAAGGCTGCCCGCGAATCCACCTCTATACCTCCTACGACGAAACCCTCCCGGAAGCCGTCCGCGCCTCCATGCGGGAGATGGTGAAGCGCCGCGCCGAGGCCGAACCGGTCGCCTACCTGGTCGGACACCGCGAATTCTTCGGGCTCGATTTCCAGGTGACCCGAGACGTCCTCATCCCCCGACCTGACACCGAAACACTCGTTGTCGAAGCCCTCGAAGCGCTCAAGCCACTTTCATCGCCCCGCGTGCTCGATATCGGAACCGGCTCCGGCTGCATCGCCGTGGCGATCGCCGCGAACAACCCGGTTGCCCAAGTCACCGCGGTCGATGCCAGTGCGGCCGCTCTTGACGTCGCCCGCCGCAATGTCGAACACCACGGGCTCGCCGATCGCGTCCGAATCCTCGAAAGCGACCTGTTCGCGGCGATCGCGAACTCTGACCCCTTCGATCTGATCGTCAGCAACCCGCCCTATGTCGCTGACGGGGAAATGGATCAGCTTCAGCCCGATATCCGTCTGCACGAACCGCACTCCGCACTCGTCGCCGGTCCGGATGGTCTCAACGTCATCCGCAGCATCATCGAGCAGGCGCCGGCCCGTTTGCGGCCGGAAGGAGCACTGCTGCTTGAATGCAGTCCGGAACAGGCTGCCGAAATTCAGAGTCTTTTCGCCGCGTGTCCGCAGTACGAACAGATTCGCGTCATCGAAGATCTCGTCGGCCGCCCCCGCGTCGTCGCCGCCCGCCGCCGCAATCCCGATTGACACGAAACCACCCGCTACGGGATGATCCCGCGCAGGCTATAAGTCAGGGCCGGCGGTTTCGGCCGAATCGCTGCTCACGGTGGAAATCGTCAAGTGCTGTGCAGATTCCTCGACCCCATCCAGACTGCCGGCGCGCGGTTGACCTACCACAAAGGCACAAAGAACACCAAGCAGACTCAGGGAGCGTGCACTCCAGGCGTCGACTAATCCGCTGACTGACGTTTCGATTCGGCTTCGTGTCCTTTGTGTCGTCGTGGTTTACAACCAATCGGCGCTGTGTCTCGAATAATGAATTGTCCCTTGGGCCCGAACTTCCGTTCGGGCGCACGAGAATTCAGAAAAAAGAATCGCTCCCGGGCAGCGATTCGCGAATGCGGGGGAAGCGCCAGAAAACGGAACTTGGAGTCAGCAGGGAGCCACCCCATTTTTTCCGTGACTTCCGTGTGTTCCGTGGTTCCCTCGGCTGAACTTGGTTTGCCTTCGGAATGGAATCCGTCTGATGGACATGTTCGTCATCCGTGGTGGACGCCGCCTCGCCGGAGCGGTCGCGGTCAGCGGTTCCAAGAATGCCGCGCTCCCCATTCTGGCCGCCACCCTTGCCGTCGACGGCTCCTGCCTGCTCCACAACGTTCCCGACCTCGCCGACATCCGTACGCTGGCCGAACTGTTGGGCACGCTGCAGGTCGAGGTGCGACGAACTCGCACCGGCGCGATGCAGATTGTCCATCACGGGGATTCCGCCTGCGTCGCCGACTACGAACTCGTCCGCAAGATGCGCGCCGGGATTTCCGTCCTCGGTCCGCTGCTGGGACGGCGCGGCCGGGCCTGCGTCTCCCTGCCCGGAGGCTGCAACATCGGACACCGCCCGATTGATCTCCACCTCAAGGGACTCGCCGCCCTCGGCGCCGAAATCCGGATCGAACGCGGTTACGTCATCGCCGAAGCCGACCGGCTCCACGGCGCCGACATCTATCTCGGCGGACCGTGCGGCAGCACCGTCACAGGCACCTGCAACGTCATGACGGCGGCCGTCTTCGCCGAAGGAACGACGACCATCGAGGCGGCCGCCTGCGAACCCGAAGTCGTCGACCTGGGGCAGTTCCTGATCTCCGCCGGCGCCAGGATCAGCGGCCTCGGCACGCCGACACTTCGGATCGAAGGCGTCGATCGCCTGAGCGGCTGCGAGCACACCGTTATTCCCGACCGCATCGAAGCCGCCACGCTGATGATCGCCGGGGCGATCACCCGCAGCAGTGTCGAGATCACTCACGTCGAACCCGCTCAATTGACCGCCGTCATTGAAAAGCTGCGAGAAATCGGGGTGGGAATCGAATGCAGGGGCGACGCGCTTGCGGTCGACGGATCCGGATCGCTCACGGCGGCAGAATGCATCGCCCTGCCCCATCCGGCCCTCCCCACCGACATTCAGGCCCAGTTGACCGCTCTGCTTTCGACCGCCGAAGGCATCAGCATTGTCACCGACAAGGTCTTTCCCGATCGATTCATGCACATTGCCGAACTGGCCCGCATGGGGGCACGAGTTCGCCGCGAAGGGGCCAGCGCGATCATCAGCGGCCCCGCCCGCCTCAGCGGGGCCGCCGTCATGGCGTCGGATCTCCGCGCCAGCGCGGCCCTGGTCCTGGCCGGCTTGGCGGCGGACGGACCGAGCATTGTGCGACGCATTTACCACCTTGACCGCGGTTACGAATCGCTTGAGACAAAGCTCCGGTCGCTGGGGGCCGACGTCCAGCGAACACGCGATCACGCCGACCACATCCCCCTCGAACTGGCCGACCCCCTCACCCCCGCCCGCCCCGCCGCTCCCCACTTCGCAACACACCCGTCCCGAAAAAAGCGGCCCGCCTGAACAACGGTCCATCAATAACGTCACCCGCGCTCTCCCGCATCCATACGGCAGTTCGCCCCCGTCGTCGTACAACAGGTTTCCAACCCTGTCAGTTCCACACATCTTGACCGGGTGGCCGGGGCTGGACTGAGCGAAGCGAAGGAAGCCCCGGTCGTGTAGCCGAAGTCGTGAGACTTCGGACGAACACGAGGAACAACCCTCGGAAGTCTCACGACTTCCGCTACATCGCTTCCTGAGACGTGCTCCGGTCCCGGTCACTCCAATGGGGCTGGGGTCCGGCGCCGAGGGACCGGGCCCAGGGGATTCTCGAACAGGACACAGATTTCCGCGGATTCGGCGGATCACCACGGATTTTGTGGGGTGTTCCTCACGAAGCGGCAGCGCCGGGACCGTAACGATTCAGGCGCGCAGGGGGTCGACACGCAAGAAAGCAATCAGTGAAAATCGGTCCCATCCGTGGTCATCCGCGTTCCATTCGAATCTCTCGGAGAGTCACTTGAACCGGGATCGAGAAAGGCGTGTCAAGGACAGGTTTCCCACCTGTCGAAGCCGCACACTCCCGCGCGCTCACTCTCCCCCGGCCAACCGATGTGCTATCGTGCCGTCCTGAACCGGGCGTTCCGGCCAGCGGCCGGCGTCAGCCGGCCGTTGCGCCCGCAGCGCAAAGTCAACCGCGAACGAAGGGGATCACGATTCCATGAGTTTCGACGACGACGCCTTTGCCCGGCGAACGGCGGAACCGGAAAAATCGAACAAGACCTGCCTCATTCTCGGCCTGATCGGCGGCGGATTCGTGGCCCTGATGCTTCTCTGCGGCGGATGCTGCTTCTTCGGAATGCAGGTCGGATTCGATGAGTTGGAAACTCAGGTGGTTTCAGACCTGAGCGGCAACCCCGTCGTCGATGAACACCTCGACAACATCGAATCAGCCGAACTCGACTTCTGGAAATCGGTCGAGCAGCAACAGACGCAGGGCGGGGACGCCTGGGTCTTCCGCGTCACCGGTTCCAAAGCGAGCGGCACCCTGTACGTCGACGGTCTCGAGCCGGGCAACCAGTTCAGCACAATCACCGCCGGCGAGCTGGAACTCGATTCGGGAGAGACCTACGACCTGTTTGGACCGGAAGAAGAAATCCTGCTCCCCTCTCTCGATATTCTGCCGGAAGAAGCGCTCAACGACGCTCCGCTGCAAGGCATCGTTGAAAGCGACGAGTCCAGCGGACAGATTGACGAATTCACCCGCCAGGTCCGCGACGATATCGCCGAGCATCCGGTGATCCTCGAGCACATCGGAGAGATTACCGGCATCGAGCAGGACACGGAGCGTTCGATCGCGGAGCCCGGACCGGATGTCTACGTCTTCAAAATCACCGGCAGCAAGGCCTTCGGACTGCTCCGGGCCGACTGCCGCACTGTCAGTGCAGAGGAGGAGGATGTCGTCGCCGGAGAACTGATCGTCGATTCCGGCGAGCGCTTCCAGCTCTTCCCCGACAATCCCCTGGAATGACCCCCCCCGCTACGCCCTGACCGATGCCGCTCACAACCCGCCATACGGTTTGACAAAGTCCGTTGAGCCGCGACCCGCAGGGGAGCGCTCGACTTTTCATACGGATCGCCCCGATGAACGCCCCCGACGATCCATCCGAACGGCCGTCGTCGCGATTCGAACCGTCGGACAAGACCTGCCTGATTGTCGGCATCGTCGCCGGAGGCCTGGGAAGCGCGTTTCTTCTCTGCGGAGGAGGCTGCCTGTTTCTGGTGTTCTATTACAGGTCGATG
>ERZ869936.1809-NODE-1809-length-14063-cov-5.550828_pt1 | contig 14063 bp, 18 predicted proteins | sample MGYA00520876_ERZ869936 | MGnify/ENA primary metagenome ERZ869936 (study PRJEB32218, sample SAMN09650985) | biofilter metagenome | isolation source: enrty point of leading RO module | place: Saudi Arabia: Thuwal, RO plant located on Red Sea | collected 2016-02-17 ...
CTGGTTAATCCACCGTAAATACCATGATTTTTATTAGGATAACTAAATTGGTCAAAAGGTTTATTCATTTCTATTAAAGCGGTTGACATATCCACAGCATTCTGATAATGCACATTATCATCTGCCATACCATGAATTAAGAAATATTTACCCTTTAATTTTTTTACATGATTAATGGGAGAATTATCGTCATAACCGGAAGGATTCTCTTGTGGTGTTTGCATATACCTCTCGGTATAAATAGTATCATAATATCTCCAGGTAGTAACCGGAGCTACAGCTATGCCCATTTTAAATACATCAGCTCCTTTAGTTAAACATAATGAAGTCATATATCCTCCATAACTCCATCCAAAAATTCCAATTCTACTTCCATCAACATAACTTTGACTTGCCAAATATTTAGCTGCATCAATTTGGTCTTCTACCTCATATTTACCCAATTGCTTGTAAGTTACTTTCTTAAAATCAGCACCTCTTGCTCCTGTTCCTCTATTATCAACAGATACTACTAAATATCCGTTTTGTGCTAACATTTGAAACCAGCTATCGTTTCCACTTCCCCACTGGTCTTGAACAGTTTGAGAACCCGGTCCGCCATAGACAAACATAAACACAGGATATTTCAGGCTTGCATCAAAGTTTGCAGGTTTTATCATCCAAGCATTTAACTCATCACCTTTGGCATTTTTAATGGTAAAAAACTCTTTTTCCTGCCATTCGAACTTTTTAATGGTTTCTTTTAACCTTGAATTATCCTGAAGTACTCTAATTTCTTTCCCTTTGCTATTATTTAAGGTAATATATTGAGGTGTATTAGCATTAGAATAGTAGTTGATGTAATAGGCAAAGTTTTTACTAAAGTCAGCATCATTAGTTCCTTTTTTGGAAGAAAGACATATCACTTCTCCTGATTTAATATCCACTACATCAATCTCTCGTTGCAACGGAGATGCTTTAGCCGACTGAAAATATATTTTTTGATTAGCTTGATCTACTCCATAAAATTCGGTTACCTCCCAGTTTCCTTTGGTAAGTTGCTTTACCATTTCACCTTTCATATTGTATAAGTAGATATGCTTAAATCCATCTTTTTCAGAAAGTAAGACAAACTCATTCCCATTATCTAAAAATGTCAGATGATTAGGAATTTCAATATAAGTAGCAGATTTTTCGTTATATACATTCTTAGACTCCCCGCTTGCAGCATCTACCAATAAAATATTCAAATCATTTTGATGTCGGTTAAGCGTTTGGACCGCTAATTTTTTAGGGTCTTTTGTCCATTCAATTCTTGCTACGTACTCCCAGTCTTTTCCAAGGTTTGCTTGAACTGTTTTTTTGCTTTCTAAGTTGTAGATTTGAATTGAAACCTTTGAGTTTTCTTCACCTGCTTTTGGATATTTAAAGGTATATTCTTCAGGATATAAATCTCCATATATGTCCATAGAAAACTCCTTAACATTACTTTCATCAAATCTAAAGAATGCTATGTTTTTGCCATCAGGACTCCACTCAAAAGCTCTTACCAACTCTAATTCTTCTTCATAAACCCAATCAGAAGCACCGTTAATTATTTTATTCCATTCACCGTCAGTAGTAATTTGGGTCGTTTTGCCACTCTCCAAATCTTGCCAATATAAATTGTTGTTTTTTACAAAAGCTACTTTATTTCCCTGAGGAGAAAGTGTAGCATACATAATTAAATCTTCATCAAGTTTTTTAGTCTCTTTCTTTTTTAAGTCATATACTACGTAATTAGCTTTAGATGAATATCTATAAATAGATTCTGTATTGTAAGCTATAACTAACTTAGATTCATCTGCACTAAATTCATAATCTTCAATAGCTTCTATTCCATCAACTTTAATATCCGCTACTTTAAGTATAGTAGAAATACTCTTTCCCGTTTTATATGAATACTGTGCTAATTCCGTTTGGGCTCTATTGGTAAATGAGGTGTAATTTACGCCATCATTCATACTTCTTACTCCGTAAACCCCATCCCCAAAAAAGGAGTATTTCATCCAAATATCTTCTAAAGCAATTTTTTTCTTTTCCTGAGCAAAAGTTGAGGTCCCAACTAAAATCAACACTAAGCTTAACCAAAAAAATCTTTTCATATGATGTATCTATTTTTTAAATCAGTCATACGGAACTCCCAAAATAGCCACTCTCCTCAGTGAGGAAGTTTTTAATCATGGTCGTTTCATCTTTAACTTTCTGTAATTTTTAAAGATGTCGAAAATAACTAATTTTAGCGTAATTATTAAATATTCTTGATAAATGGAATATAATGAGTTGTCATCGGAGATTATAGCCGAAATCAAACAAATAGTAGGTGAGAAAAACTTCTATTCGGACAAAGATTCTTTGGATAAATATAGCCATGACCATACCGAAGACCTTAAGTTTTATCCCGTTATTGCAGTTACTCCAGAAAACAGCATTCAAGTAAGCAAAATTGTTACAATATGTAACGAAAATAAAATTCCCTTAACTCCCAGAGGAGCTGGAACAGGGTTAAGTGGCGGAGCACTACCCGTTTGTGGTGGAGTGGTGCTAAGCATTGAAAAGCTAAATAAAATTATTCAGATTGATGAAGAAAACTTACAAGCTACGGTTGAACCGGGAGTAATCACACAAGTTTTTCAGGAAGTCGTTAAAGAAAAGGGGTTGTTTTATCCTCCTGACCCTGCCAGTAAAGGAAGTTGTTTTATTGGAGGAAACCTAGCCGAAAACAGTGGAGGACCAAAAGCCGTTAAGTATGGAGTAACCAAAGATTATGTACTTAATTTAGAGGTTGTATTGCCAACAGGAGAAATAATTGAGACAGGAGCCAATGTTTTAAAAAACTCTACCGGCTATAATCTGACTCAATTAATGATTGGAAGTGAAGGAACGCTTGGAATAATTACAAAAGCTACATTTAGGTTAATCCCACATCCAAATCATGACCTATTAATGCTAGCACCCTTCCACTCTGCCGAAGATGCTTGTAAAGCAGTATCAGAAATTTTTAAAATGGGAGTAACGCCCAGCGGCTTAGAGTTTATCGAAAAAGATGCCCTAAAGTTTGGAATGAAGTTTTTATCTGAAACTACTCTTGAAATTCCCGAACATATTGAAGCCCACCTTTTAATTGAAGTGGATGGAAATGACCTAGACACACTTTATAAAGACTGTGAAATCATTAACCAAGTACTAGAAAAGTTTAAAACAGATGAAATCCTATTTGCAGATTCCGCAGCACAAAAAGAAAAACTATGGAAACTAAGAAGATGTTTGGGAGAAGCCGTGAAATCTCATTCAACCTATAAAGAGGAAGATACAGTTGTTCCAAGAGCAGAGCTTCCTAAGCTCTTGAAAGGTGTAAAAGAAATTGGCAATAAATACGGGTTTCAATCAGTTTGCTACGGCCATGCCGGTGACGGCAATCTTCATGTTAATATTTTAAAAGGAAAAATGACAGATGAACAGTGGAATAGTGAATTAAAAAAGGGAATTATTGAAATCTTTGAATTATGTAAATCACTTAAAGGAACTATTTCAGGCGAACATGGAATTGGCTTAGTTCAAAAGGAATTTATGCCCATCGTTTTATCGCACAAAAACCTTGAGTTACAAAAAAATATAAAGCATCTTTTCGACCCGAAAAATATTTTAAACCCTAAAAAAATATTTGTTTAAATTAGTCAATTAAATGACTAAAAATAAAGTATATATTAAACTTACTCATGCCGAAATTCAACATCTAGGCAAACACATCTACCTACTAAAATTTGATGATAATTATGAAGTAGAATTAAAAGATGCAAAGGAGGTTGACAAAGCCTTTATAGACTTACTGGGAAATAGAAGATTTTCCGTTGTTTTAGATGCGAGAAATCAGTACTCAAGCATTACCAATGATGCAAGAGATTTTTTCGCTAACGACCCTGAAATACTACACCTTCGAAAAAAAATAGCTATTGTGGTAAATAACATTCATACAAAATTGTTAGCCAATTTTTTTGTTAAATTCAACAAACCACAAACTCCTACAAAGATTTTTAACGATTATGACAAAGCCCTCAAATGGCTGAAAGAAAAATAAAAAGCTCCAGATTTTCTGAGGCTTTTGCGGTCCGGACGAGTTCGAGTCTCGTCCCCAAGATGCTTGGGGATGACAGGCCTCTATAATTCAAACAACTTATTTCTTGAAGATTTAATTAACTCCAGTAGCTGAACTTTTGAATATTTCTTTAGTGATTTTTCTCTTTTTAAAGCGGCTGATTTATCTGAATAATATTCACAATATACTAGTTTCCAATCTGAAAATTTTGAGGTATAACTACTTTCTCCCTTTTTATGACTAATTAGTCTTTTCTTAGGGTTTACAGAAAACCCTTTGTAATAACAATCACCAATGCTTGAGTAAATGATATAAACAAAATACATAATAATAAAAAAGCCCCAGATTTTCTGAGGCTTTTGCGGTCCGGACGAGACTCGACCAATATATTTAATTTATTAATTATCAATTACTTAAATCTCAGTTTGAAAGTTGGGTTACCGAATAGGTTACCTATTCCTTTGACTGAGTTTGTAGTCTTTTAAAGAACTTTTACGCTACAAATTTAATGAAAAAAGTGAAATGAACAGCATAAATAAACACAAATCGTATCAAATAAAATGAGGGGTGAATGTACCGGATATATTATCTCATTGTGAGACTTAATCAAAGATGTACTTTTCGATTTCGGCTTCATCTATTCCTGTGTATTCGCTGAACTCATTCACGGTGATAAACTGATGAGGTTCTTTGTTAAAGTGCTTTCTAATCTTCTCTAAAAGCTTTCGTCCGTATCGTTCAGTTCTGCCAGTTATTAATTGTACATCTTTAGGGTAAATGCATATCCTTTTAAGGTTTTTCATTCATTTTCATACAGTATCTATACTTTATCTATGTCTTTGAAGTAACAAAGATACCCATTACCGATGTGTTTAAAAGTTCTTTATCGGAACAATTGTTTTTGAATGGTTGTATGCGGAACGTGAAATTTTTAATTACCATAGATACAATTGACTTTTGTGTTGTCGACAGGTGAAAAAGCGACCTTGAAACAGCTTAAAATTTTACACAACACAAAGTTATGGCAAGACAGAAAGGCATAATTAAACTGGAAGGAACTATCGGAGATATTTCCTTCTACAAAAGTAAAGACGGCTATCTGGCAAGAGAAAAAGGAGGTGTTGAAGCTGACCGAATCAAGAATGATCCTGCGTTTGTGAGAACGCGAGAAAATGGTTCAGAATTCGGTTCTTCTGCTAAATCTGGGAAACTTTTAAGAGATAGTGTCCGAACTTTGATGCAAAACGCATCAGATGGTCGTGTAACTTCTCGTTTGACGAAGTTAATGACGGACATTAAAAACCTTGACGGAACGAGTTCAAGGGGCGACAGAAACGTTGGTGTGGCAATTGCTTTACCAACTGCAAAGGCTCTGTTAAAAGGGTTTAATTTCAACGATAAGGCGATTTTAGGCTCTATTCTTTTCAATCCTTATGCAGTGAATACGGGTACAGGAGAAATCACGCTGGATGATTTGATTCCTATCAATGATTTGAATGTTCCTTCGGGAGCTACTCACATCAGCTTGAGAGGTGCCTGGGCAAAAGTTGATTTTGCTACCGGTGCAAGTGATTTGCAGGAAACCAATACGGTAAATTTACCTATTGATGCTACCTCAACGAATGTTACGCTTACCCCAGTGACAGCTGCTACAGGAACAGGAGTTGATATTTTCCTTTTGATGGTGGAGTTCTTCCAAGAAGTAAACGGAAACCAGTACACACTGAAAAACGGTGCATATAATGCATTAAGTATTATCGAAATCGTTTAGTGTTATGAGAAAAGGGAAATTGAAAGACAAGTTAAGTTCTTACTTCAATCGTTGTGGTCAGAATACGCCTCCGTTCTTTAAAAAAATGAGAACTATTGGGATTGTGCTCGCTGCTGCAGGAACTGCAGTAGTGAGTGCTCCAATAGCATTACCAACTCTTGTTATAACCGTTGGTGGTTATCTAATTGTTGGAGGAACGGTTGCAACAGCTGTGAGTCAGGCAGCAATTGACGATTCAACGAATTGTGAAGAGAGCGAGAATTAAAACCCTTTAAGACTATGGCAGATTTTCATTCTATAGAAAGCGATACTGTAGCCGGAACCATTGGCGGTACGTTATTAACGATTGCTGTTCATTTTGATGGTGGCGATATCGTTCGCACAATTGTATTCGCTTCAATAGGTGCTCTCGTAAGTTTTATTGTTTCGCTTTTTTGTAAGTGGATATGGAAATTAATAACGGCATGGTGGAAAAAGGACAATGTTTAACCATTAAAATTTTGAATTATGCAAAATGAAAAATTGGAGGTGCAAGTGAAAGCATCCAGACGACCAAGATTCAAAGCAGGTTCTGAATTGTCAAGCAAAGTAAATCTTGCTGCAATTGATGTAATCGAAGAGTGTTCTAAAGAAGAATACAGCTTTGAGTTGAAATTGCAACTGGATATTCCCGGAGTTTGTTCAAATGCTGAACATGATGGAATGCCCGATAAATTGACAATTGGAACAAGGGTCAGAAAAACCATGCAGGATTTACAAGAATCTTAATCGGTTAGTGTTTATTGAATTTAAGGGGTGTCGATTGGCATCCCTTTTTTTCACCCTAATTTATAATTTGCCTTAAAATTGGCTTAGGCAACCAACAGCGCTAAGTGAAGCAATAAAACAAGGTTTTTGGAGAAAAAATACTTCCGCCTTAGCGGAGGAGATTTTTTATTCAAAACCCGCAGGGCTTGACCTTGTTGTTTGCGGAATGTGGGCTATCTTTGACTAAGACAATATTAAAGGTATTCACCTTGATTATTTATTCATTCGGAATGTGGGTCGGAAAGAACAGGAAAAACAGCCTTGAGCCAGCGTTGGGAAAACGAAGGGAAGCCGTGTAGTTTTACGGAACGGCTGACTGTAGTGCGGGCAGCAAGTGGAATGAAGTGAATGGAGAAATAGCGAAATGAACGAAATGGAACGCGCGAGCCGACTGCGAGTGGAGCAAGGGTGGTGGCAGAAAAAGGAACCCGGAGGGAGACGACTGACGCCTACTGTTTACAGCAGGCTGGCGTTGTTTTTGCTTTTGTGTCGGGAAAGACAAGGGTAGCGATTGAACGGAATGAAACAAGTGTGATGGATGGAATGAAACTTATTTTGGTTATTATCGATATGGATGTGTGGTTGGGTTTTAATAACCGGATAAGTGAAATGAAAGAGCGGTGGATTGCGAAATGTAGTGAATGAGCTACGCTTGTGTGGGGTGCTGAAAGTGGCTGAATTGAAAGAGGAACGAAAGAAATGAAGCGACTGTAAGCACATGGGGAAACTGCAAAAACTATGACAGCCGATTAGCCCGCAGCGACCCGCAGGCGAGCAAAACAATAAGCAGCGGTGACACCCCAATAAAAAATCATTTATACCTTGAAAGGGGTTTGGGGTGGCAGAGTAGCTGCGAATGAGGTGCAGACTGAACCACTGAACAAAAACAACCGAATAGCTTGCAGAGGAATTCTGACGAACAAGCGTTATGAGGGGTATATGCAAGGGCGGAACGTAGTGGAGTGCATTTTACCCTTGCAGATATGTTTTTTGTGAATGGGGTGAAGGCAAACCGAATACCTTTGGATTGCTATTCTCCCAGTTATTGGGTTAAGTCAAAATAAGTTTGACAAATTTGATTTTTTGATTGGGAATTGGCAAGGTGTCGAAACAGGTGTTTCGGGAGACGGCATTGGATACAGAACGTACAGTTACGAACTTGGCGAGAACTACATTATGGAAAAAAACCAATCTACCTTTCCTAAATCAGATAAAAATCCTAAAGGAGAAGTACATAAGGACATTGGTATGTTCAGTTACAATTCCAACAAAAAGGAAATTGTTTACAGATCTTTTAATATTGAAAACTTCACCAATATTTTTGTGCTTAACGACAGTCTTTCTACTGAAACCAAATTTGTTTTTATCACGCGTGAAATTGAGAACAATCCTGGCAATTGGAAAGCGAGAGTAACCATTGAAAAAATATCGGACACGGAATTCAAAGAATTTTTTGACATTGCAATGGATGGCGAGAACTTCAAACCCTTTCTACAAAATCATTGGTACAAAGTAAAATAAATCAAAAACATGAAATATGACAACAGTAAACGTTTATCTGACCTTTAATGGTAATTGCCGAGAGGCTTTTGAATTTTACAAATCTGTATTTGGCGGAGAGTTTCCTTATGTAGGAACATTTGGAGAAATGCCACCGCAAGAAGGTATGCCACCTGTGCCTGAAAGTGAAAAGAACAACATAATGCACATCAGCTTGCCGATTAGTAAAGAAACAATGATTATGGGAAGTGATACGGGAGGCGAATGGGCTTCTAACTTTTCACAAGGGAATAATTTTTCGATTTCAATTAACACCGATACGAAGGAAGAGGCTAAAAGAATTTTTGATGGACTATCTGCAGGTGGACAAGTTACAATGCCACTTAATGAAACGTTTTGGGCTCCATATTTTGGGATGCTCACCGACAAATTCGGAATTAATTGGATGGTGAATGTTGATAATGCACAGAAGTAAAAGGAGAAAATGGGAAAACCAATAGTTCACTTTGAAATTGGCTGTGACAACTTATCTGAAACAGTTGACTTTTATAGAGATATATTCAATTGGTCAATTATTCCAAAAGGCAGTTCAGCAGCCATAGACTTTGATAAAGAGAAAGGGATTCCGGGTCACATTACCGAATTAGGACATAATCCAAGGAAGTACATCAATATTTATATTGAAACTTCTAATCTAGTGGATGATTTAAAGCTCATAGAATCTAAAGGTGGTAAAAAACTTGTAGGTCCAATAGATTTACCAGACGGAAGAACATTTGCTTGGTTTGAAGACATTGCAGGGAATACGGTTGGACTAATTACGCCATTGGGTTGATTTTAATTGCTGCTTTCACTTTTCATCATCCTCTTCCATCTTCCGCAAAAGTGTGTCTTTCATGGTGTCGATAAACTTTGTAGGGTTTTGTCTCATGCGTAATTCTAAGTAGGCACGGTAGTAATCTCCCAATTCTATGTCAAACACTTTTTCAAAGTATGCGGCTATGGTTTTTATGTCGGTATTGCCGTTGTTAAAGTTGCCTGTGGTGTATAAGCCGTAAAGGAGTTCTATTAGTGCAACCTTGCTGCCGGTCCAGTGGAGCATGTTTTTTGGCACTAGATTATCTTTTGATGCTGTTTGGTAATCGAGTTTTGTGAGTTCGTTTTCAAGATAGACTTGCAGCAGGTCATTGGCAAGAATACTGGAGACTTTAAAGTCATGACTGGTGCAAAACTTTGGATCTGATTCAAAAATATGGCAATCTAAGTTGAGGCGAATGTCTGTTTTGCCTCTCACAAAGTATTTATTATCGAGATAAGTGCTTCCGGTACGATAATAACGATAGAAGTCCAAATTGTCATCAAAGTAGTTTTTGAGTTTGTTGAGCTCTGCTTGTAGGTATTTGCGTTTGATTTTCACCAAACCGTTAGGACGGTTGGTTTCTATGTTGTAAACGTTGAGGTGGTAAATGAGTAATGAAACAAATCTGGGCTTAATCTCTTTGAATATTTGTATTTGTTCTTTTTCCGACTTGATTCTGTGCTTGATTACAGCCTGTTTTAAAGCTTTAATGGCATTCAGACAAATATTGATTGAGAGTTCTGATTTTTTCAGAATATCATCCTCTTCAATATCTATGTACTTGAGGTCGTTTTCGAGTTGGAGGAGTTCTTTTTCTAGTAGTTTCGTTAGGGAATTCATTTAGTTTTGAGAGGACCGAAAGCATAGCTTTTTCTGTTATTAATCGTTTATTTTTTTACGCATTACAATATCGCACCTTGGAGATGATGTTTGGCCATCAATTTTTTGAAATCCATGTTTTTCGTAAAGGTGAATGGCTGCTTTCATGTTGTGGACAGTTTCAAGAACAATTTCTTTAAAGCCAAGTGTTTTGGCAATATAGAAAGCTCGCTTTAGTAATGCGTGTCCAAGTCCGTTTTTTCGATAGTGGCTATGCACATACATTTTACGCATTTTACAACGGTCATTATCTATTTTTAGCAAGGCTACTGTGCCTAAAATTTCACCTTGCAGATTTTCAATTACCTCAAATGCACCTCCATTTTTTGTATAAGTACCTTCAATATCCTGTAAATCTTGTTCAGATGTTTCCGGGCTGTATGTCAAACTGAATTCGGGAAGTATAGTTTTTACCAACGAAATTATTTTCTCGGTGTCTCGGTTGGTGGCTGTTCTGAAAGTAAAGTGTTCCATGCAACATTGAATTATACACCTTCTACAATAATCATTTGTGTCTCGGCAGCTTGTTGTCGTATATTTTTTGCTTTTGTATAGATTTCAGAATTCCACCATTCTTTTGCACGTTCCACACTTGGAAATTCAAGTACAACTATTCTTCCCGGTTGCCAGGTTCCTTCCATTATGTGAGCTTCACCACCTCTTACAATAAATTTGCCGTCATAAGCGGCTAAAGTAGCCGGAGTGAGTTTTTTGTATGATTCATACAATTCAGTGTTTTTGATGTTTACATCAACGATTACGTAAGCACTCATATATTTTGTGTTTTGATTTATTTGTCAAGTATAGCTCCAACTGTTTTTATTTAACTGAAGCTTTAAACCATTCTATAAGTAGTTTTTTATCGACATCATTAATGGATTTCAATTTGATGTGTCGCATATCTTTTCCTGTTCCTTTCAATAAGTTTTTTTTGTCATTGAGTTTTTGAAAATTGAAAAAACCTAATGTCACATATGCTTTGGCTGTTTTTAGGTACGCAAAATCTTTATCGGATTTAAAAACAGGCCGACTCCATTTGAACTCTTCAGTTACACCGGGTACACTTTCATGGATTAATTTTCGAATGGCTTCCATGATTTCCTTTTGCTCTTTAGGAGCATTGTTGATGTATTCTGTTACTTGTGCATTCATGATGATTTAATCTTATCTTTATTTATACGTTTCTATATTCATTCTCAGGTCATCCGGAATAGACAACTTTTCGTTTTTGTTAAAATCATAAAGCACCATGGCGTCTCTGCCTAGTGCTACTATTTCGTTATTATCATTCAACAAAGAATACTCTAAACCAAAACTGGTGTTTTTGACAAATGCAACGGTGCTTTGAATGGTCACATTTCCAGGATACATCAGCGGTTTTTTAAAATCAACTGTTGCAGAGGCAAGAAGTGGGGCAATGCCTTCACTTTTGTATTGTTCGTACAGTCCGATTTGTTCCCAAAACCTAACTCGTGCCGCTTGAAGATATTTGTAAAACATGACGTTGTTTACATGTCCAAAAGCGTCCAGTTCGCTCCAGTCAATTCTTAGTATTAATGTTATTTTTTCCATAAATCAAAATTCTAAATCGTAGCGTTGTTCCGTCAGTTCTTTTCCAAAATCTGAGGTGGCTTTTTCTTCCGTTAACTGAAAACCAAATTTCTTATATATGTAGGCTGCTTTTCCCAATTCATTCGTTGTCCACAAATACACATGTTTGTAACCACATTCTTTGCTAAACTCCATGAATAACTGCATGAGTTTATTGCCCAGACCAATTCCTCTGTATTCGGGAAGAATTAAATAATAGCGTAGCTGTGCTGATTTATCTCTGTTTTTGAGCAGTAAACAACCAACTATTTTGCCTTCATGTTCGGCAATCCAAATTCTTTCATTCTTGGGATTGTAAGTGCTGTAAAACTCATGTAGCCCTCCTGCTACAATGGATTCAAAAGCAATGCCATGGAGAAATTCATTGCTATAAAGAATTCCGTGAAGGTAGGTAATATAGCCAATATCTCCTGGCTTAAGTTCGGTACGAATCTGAATGTTATTGAGTAATTTCATTGGTATCTATGTTTTTTAATATTTTTTGTATGGCTTCAAAATGCTGCACCAGTTTATCTTGTTCTGATACAGGAAGACTTCCCAATATTTCAGCAATCTGATTTTGAGCAGCCTGATTTAATTCGGAATAGGCTTTAACTCCTTTAGGTGTGAGTTGAATTAATTGTACCCTTCCATCTTCTTTTAAAGAGGTTCGTTGTATTATGCCTTGCTTTTGAAGTTTAATCAAGAGACGACTCAAATAACCTTTGTCGATTCCCATGTTTTGGATAATATCTTTGGAGGATATTTTGCCTTTGCTGTCAATCTCATACATGACACGAACTTCCGGAAGAGTAAAATTACTATCTAGTAAATATTTGTTCAACAACCCGATAATACTCGTGTAGAAGCGATTAAAAGCCCTTATTTTTGCTACGTTTTGTTCATTCATGATACTGCAAATTTATAAAATACTTGACAAAGTCAACTAATTTAATGCAAATTTTATTTTTTCAGAGTTGTATGACAGCTTTTGACTTAACTTACTCATATCCTCACTAACCTTATGCTCCAATACCTGAGCATAAATTTGTGTAGTGGCAAGTTTGGTATGACCCAACAAACGCGAAACCGTTTCAATAGGTACGCCATTGGAAAGCGTAACAGTTGTAGCAAATGTGTGACGAGCAATGTGCATGGTCAGTTTTTTGGATATGCCACATACATCAGCAATTTCTTTCAGGTAAGCATTCATCTTTTGATTGCTTTTTACAGGTAGTAATCGCCCTTTGGATTCACAATAGGGGTGATTTTTATATTTTTCCAATATTTCCAATGCGGGGGGAAGCAGGGGGACATTGGATTGTGTGCCTGTTTTCTTTCGGTTGGTGTAAATCCATTTACCGCCATCAATTCCAAAAGCAACATCTGAAGGAGTGAGTTTTTCTACATCCACAAAAGCATAACCTGTATAGCAACAGAACAGAAAAATATCCCGGACTTCTTCCAGGCGTTCAATCGTAAATTCTTTTTCTGAGAGTACTTGTAATTCCTTTTCCGTAAGGATTTCCCGAATTACTTTTTTAGTAGAACATTTGAAGCTGCTGAACGGATTTTTTGTAATCCAGTCATTCATCACGGCCATGTTCATGACTTTTTTCAGATTTCGGATGTATTTCATCACGGTATTGTGTCCAATGCCTTCATCTACTTTTAAGAAATATTCAAAGTCCACAATGAATTTATGGTCGAGTTCCTGCAGAAATAAATCGGAGCGTTTGTATTGCTTTTTCAAATACAGTTTCAGTTTCTTGAGTACCGTTTCAAACTTGGTATGGGTTGCTTTTACAACATCCACACCTATCAGTTCTTTCATCTGGTCATTATGATACTCAAATATTTCTATTAAGCTTCTTTGCTTTTCTCCGGTGCCGAGATAACTGTTTTTGACTGTATCTGCCGTAATGAATTGGTCGGTCGCTTCCAACAAGTTGTAATGTTTGTGAAGTTCGGTTTTCACCTTGTTGAGGTAGGTGTTCAGAATTCGTGCCTCTTCTGAGTTACCCTTTGCAGCTCCTGCTGCAGCAATCCATTTGTTTGGTTCAATAGAGCGTTTAACCGAGAACTGTGCTCTTTTTCCGTTTACCGTTATTCTGCAATAGATGGGAGCCTTTCCGTTTCGCATTTTGCCTTTGTACAACCAAAACAGAATTGTGAATGTTTGATTTGTCTTGCTCATGGTTCTTCAATTTTTAAATGAATTCGCGAATACTGCGTATTTCATACTATTTGAGTTTTTGGTTACCTTAATTCTTAATTTTTTGGTATCAAAATCCTCTAAAAGAGAACAAAAACAATCTTCTGAAACACCTATAAATAAAGCGATTCAGTTTTAATCGGTAACCTTTTGCGAAGTTACCACTGAGGTTACCGAATAGGTTACCAACTTGGGTGTGATTTCTTGAATTTTTTGTGATGTACTAAAAACAAAAAACCGCTTAAATACTGAGATTTAAGCGGTTTTAGTATGCTTTTGATTTCTCCTTAGCGATCCGGACGAGACTCGAACTCGCGACTCTGTGAGT
>ERZ869936.1810-NODE-1810-length-14063-cov-4.745003_pt1 | contig 14063 bp, 12 predicted proteins | sample MGYA00520876_ERZ869936 | MGnify/ENA primary metagenome ERZ869936 (study PRJEB32218, sample SAMN09650985) | biofilter metagenome | isolation source: enrty point of leading RO module | place: Saudi Arabia: Thuwal, RO plant located on Red Sea | collected 2016-02-17 ...
CGGTCTCCGTCGAGGGCCTCCTGGACCGCCTCCACCGTGCCGGGTCGGCCGGCGGAGATGGGTACGGCGACGCCGGGATACACCACGGTGTCGCGGAGAGGAAGCACGGGCAGGGTGAACCGCTCGGCCATGGGATCGTCTTGCTCCTGACCCGGGGTCTCGGCCTCGGGATTGAGATCGTCGTCAGACAGCGTGGGTACTCCGGCGCTCTGGTGTCTGTGAGGGTGGTACCGTCGTGCACGATCCTTGCCACGGGAAAGCCCGGTTTTCGTGCCCGATCCGCAGGACTCCCTGCCAATCTGGCGCCGAACCCGACTCGGCCTCGCGCCACTTTTTCGGTCTGACGGCGGAAGTTAGCTTGGCACCTCGCTTCGCCCAGCGCCACCGGAGTCGAAACCCATGGCCGATTCACTCGACGGCATCACCTGGTTCCGGGGCTCGTCCGTGCGAATCCGCCACCAGGGCCTGGAGATCCACGTGGATCCCCTGGGCGTCGACGAGGACTCGGATGCGGACTTCGTTCTGCTGACGCATCCCCATTACGACAACTTCTCCGAGGACGACATCGCTCGGGTCCGGGGCGGCCGCACCGTGCTCATCGCACCGGCCTCCATGAAGAAGCAATTGGACGACGCCGATCACTTCATGCGACCCGGCGACATGCTGCAGATCGACGGCTTCGATGTCCTGGCCGTTCCGGCGCACAATGTCGACAAGAAGTTCCACACGCCCGACCAGGGGTGGTTGGGCTACGTCTTCACCGCCGGCGATACCACCTACTACCACGCCGGGGACACCGATTTCCTGGATGCCATGTACGGCATCCGCTGTGATGTCGCCTTCCTCCCCGTGGGAGGGCACTACACCATGGGAGTCGAGGACGCCGCCCGCGCCGGGGAAGCCTGTGGCGCCGAGGTCGTGGTACCCATCCATTGGGGAGACCCCCACGGCACCGACGACGACATCCGTCGTCTCGACGAGCTGTTCTCCCGACGGGTGCACCTTCTCGAGCCCCAGGCGAACCACCGCGCTCCATCGTCCGCCGACGGCGGAGAGCACGATTGATCTTCACGTTCTCACGAATGAAGCAGGGACCTTCATGCGCACTCTCTTCGCCGCCGCCGCTTCGGCGCTCGTCGCCGCCTCGTTGACCACCGTCACCCCTCCCGAGGCGCAGGCCCAGGAAGCGCGCTCCTTGATGACGGGCCCGTTCACCAGCCCGGCTACCCAGTCCGGCCGCTCGACGGTCTACGCCCCCAACGGCGTCGCCGCCACGAGCCAGCCCCTGGCCACGGCCGCGGCTCTTCGGATACTCCAGGACGGCGGCAACGCATACGACGCGGCGGTCGCCGCCGCCGCGGTCCTGAACGTCACCGAGCCGCACATGACGGGGATGGGCGGCGACATGTTCGCCCTCTTCTGGGACGCGGAGGAGGGCCGGCTCATCGGCCTCGACGCTAGCGGGAAGTCGGGGAGCAAGGTCGATGTGGACGCCCTGGTCGCCGAAGACGACGGCGTCCCGGGCAGCGGACCGCGCTCCGTCACGGTGCCCGGCGCGCTCTCCGGGTGGAGTCTCCTCGTCGAAACCTACGGCACCATGTCGTTGGCCGAGGTTCTGGCCCCGGCCATCCGGAACGCGAACGAGGGCTTCACCGTCTCGCCGATCATCGCCCAGGCATGGGAAGGAACCGTGGAAGGTCTGCGTCGGGACGAAGGTGCCGCTGCCACCTTCCTCATCGACGGCGAAGCGCCGAAGGCGGGAGACTGGTTCCGGAACCCCGACCTCGCCCGGACCTTCCGTCGCGTGGCCGAGCACGGACCCGAGGTCTTCTACGGAGGAGAGCTCGGGCGCCAGATCGTCGAGGGCCTCGATGAGCTCGGTGGCTACCTCACCCTCGAGGATCTCGCCACCCACGAGGCCCGGTGGGTCGAACCCCTCTCCGTGGACTACAAGGGCTACACCCTCTACGAGCTGCCGCCCGCCGGTCAGGGCATCGCCGCTCTCCAGATGCTGAAGATGCTGGAGGGCTACGACTTCTCGGGCATGACCCACAACTCGGCCGAGTACCTCCATACGCTCATCGAAGCGAAGAAGCTGGCCCACGCCGATCTGGCCCGCTACGTCGCCGACCCGGATCACATGGACGTCCAGCCCGAGTCGCTCCTGAATCCGGCCTACCTGGCGGGACGCGCCAGCCTCATCGATCCCGCGGCCGCGGCCGACCGGCCCGATCCGGGCCACCTCGTGACGGATTCCGAGACCATCTACCTCACCGTGGCCGACCGTCACGGCAACATGGTCTCGTTCATCAACTCGGTGTACGGCTACTTCGGGTCGCGCGTGGTCATCCCCGGCACCGGCCTGGTCCTGCAGAACCGGGGGGCCGGATTCACCCTCGAAGAGGGCCACCCCAACCGCATCGCCCCCAACAAGCGGCCCTTCCACACCATCATTCCGGCCTTCGTCACCAAAGGGGGCGAGCCGTGGCTCTCGTACGGGGTCATGGGCGGTTCCATGCAGCCCCAGGGCCACGTGCAGGTGATGCTCAACATGGTGGAGTTCGGGATGGACCCCCAGGAGGCCATCGATGCCGCGCGCTTCAGGCACTTCAGCGGTACCCGCGTCGCCATCGAGAATCTGGACCCCGACGTCGCCGCAGAGCTCGAGGCCCTGGGACACGAGCTGCGCGATCCCCTCGGCGTCGCCTTCGGAGGCGGCCAGGCCATCCTGAAGTTGGCCCGCGGGTGGGCGGCCGCCTCGGACCCGCGGAAGGACGGGATGGCAGCCGGACATTGAGTGATCCCCGCTCGGTCATCCCCTTCGATCGCCTCCCCGACGGCTTCGCCGAGTCCCTCGACGAGGAGCCGGTGACGCCGGCCACACCGCGACCCGCCGCCACCATCGTGCTCCTGCGCGACGGAGGCGACGGGGTGGAGGTGCTTCTCATGCGGAGAAGTCGTCGCGCCGGCTTCGTGCCGGGCGCCTACGTCTTCCCTGGAGGTCGCGTGGACGGCTCGGACGCCACGCCCGAGGCCATGGAACTCCTGGCGGATCTCAGCCCGGAAACCGCGGCCCGTCGCCTCCGACTCCCGGACGGTGACCCGCCGGCCATCGCCTACTACCTGGCGGCGCTTCGGGAGGCCTTCGAGGAGACGGGCATCCTCGTCGGCGAGCGTCCGGACGGGACGCCTCCACCCACCGCGTTGGTGGACGCCCATGTCAACGACGTTCGCGAAGAGCTCATGCAGGACCGCCTCGACTTCGCACAGGCCCTCGCCGCGCTGGATTGCCGCGTCGACGGCGACCGGATGGAGTACATCGCCCACTGGATCACGCCGACACCCGAGCCGAGGCGATACGACACCCGCTTCTTCGCCGCCCGCGTCCCCGCCGGCACCGAGGCCCTCGTCGACCCCCGCGAGATGACGGAGGCGTTGTGGATCTCCCCCGAGAGCGCACTCCGGCGCTGCGACGCTGGGGAGATTCCCATGGTGTTTCCCACCATCAAGACCCTGGAGGAGCTCGCGGAATACCGGTCGGCCGAGGAGGCCCTCGACGCCATCGGTGGCGAGGAGGTGCGGACCATATTGCCGACGCTGGTGGTGACCCCGACGGGCGTGGGGCTGGAGATCGACGAGGGCTGACCGCACGCGGTGAGGGCGGCGAGATGCCGTTTTCCTTGCCCCTCGGAGGTCCCCGGTGCCTTCTTGGAGCCATGATCCGATCAGCCATGGCCTTGTCCCTGGCCGCTCTGGCGCTCGTCCTGACGACGGCCCCGGTGGCGGGCCAGGTCAATGGAGCCCCGCCTCTCGAGGTGCTCTACGGCTTCACCCTCATCGATGGGCGGGGCGGGCCTCCCCTTCCCGATGCTGCCATGGCCATTCGGGGGAACGAGATCCTCACGGTGTCCAGCCGCAGGGAGCTCCTGTCCGGTCCCAACGCTCCTCGAGACGCCATCGTCACCGATCTGGGCGGTGGTTGGGTGATACCAGGCCTCATCGACAGCCACGTCCACCTGGCCACCTCGCCGAACCGGTCACGGGCCGAGGCGGAGTTGGAGCGGCTGCTGTACGGGGGTGTGGTGGCCGTCCGGGACATGGCAGGCGACGCCCGGGCTCTGGCCTCCCTCGCCCGGGATACGCGCCTGGGGCAGATCCGAGGACCCGACGTCTACTTTTCGGCTTTGATGGCCGGCCCCTCCTTCCTCTCCGACCCCCGACCCCAGGCCTCCGCGGCCGGAGAGTCGGCCGGGGACGTCCCGTGGATGCAGGCCATCACCCCCGAGACGGACATCGTGCAGGCGGTTGCCATGGCCAAGGGGACCTACGCCACCGGCATCAAGATCTACGCGAACCTCGAGACGGACATCGTTCGGGCCATCACGCGTGAGGCGCACCGACAGGAGATGCAGGTGTGGGCCCACAGCATGGTGTTCCCCACGCGCCCCATGGAGGTCGTCGAGTCGGGTGTGGACGTCATTTCCCACGTCTGTCGTCTCGCGTGGGAGGGGATGGCCGAGGCACCCTCGGAATACCATCACGACGAGGTGCCCCAGTACGGGAACTTCAGTGCGGGCTCGCCCATCTTCACCGAGCTGTTCCAGGCGATGAACGCCAACGGCACCGTCCTCGACGCGACCCTCGCCATGTACGCCCGGGCTGCGGACGCAGACAGCGACCTATCGGACCGATGCGACGTCACCTTCGCCCGCGCACTCGTGGCCCGGGCGGCGGAGATGGGCGTCCCCGTCATTGCGGGCACCGACTTCACGGCGCCACAGGGCGACCCCTTCCCGGCTCTGTACGAAGAGCTGGAGGAGCTCGCCGACGGGGGCGGACTCACCCCCATGGAGACCATCGTCTCGGCCACCAGTGCAGCCGCCGAAGCCTTGGGCGCCGAAGACCGATACGGAGTGCTGGAGCACGGCCGCCCCGTGAGCTTCGTGCTCCTGGCCGACGACCCCATCGCCGACATGTCGGCCCTCCGATCGGTGCGCGCCGTGTGGAAGAACGGAGAGCGCTTCGACAGGACGAGCTACCGGCCTCGCGTGGCGGAAGCGGAACGCGAGTCGGATCCCGCAGCCGGACCCACCTCTCCGCAGGAGGCCTTGGAGGCGTGGCTCGGGCTCTGGCGTCGCTACGACACGGAAGCCCTGGACGACGTCTTCCTGGAGGACGCGGCCATGACCTACTTCCCGTCCGACTCCGTGGGCCTCGTAGAAGGGTTCGAGGCCGTGGTGGAGTATCACGAGACCCAGGGCTTCGTCCCCGGAGGTCTGCGACCCGATCAGGAGCTCTGGCTCGAGCAAACCGTCATCACCGATTTCGACGACAGCGCCATCGTGAGCGCCATCTGGCACTTCGGCAACCGGGTCTCCCGCCAGGACGTTGCTCGTGGGCCCCTGACCCTGGTCGTGGTCCGAACGAGTCGCGGCTACCGGATCTCCCACGTGAACATGGCCAACTACCCCGGCGGAAGCTGACCTCGAGAGGCTGCCGTCGCCTCAGTCGGCCGCGTCGTCCCGTCCCGAATCGGCGCGGGCCAGGGCAGGCACGGCTCCGACCACCGCAGTAAACAGGTCCGGGTCGTTTCCGACCTTCGCGACGAGCAGCCCTCCCTCCATGAGCGCGAGGATGTTTCGGGCCCTTTGATGCACGTCGCCGGGCTCAGCGTCTCCCGTCTCGACCGCTTCCTGGAGTGCACGTCGGAACCATTGCACGTGCTCCTCGAAGATCTCATGCACGGTGGCCTGGAGACGGGGGTCCTGGTGGGCCATCTCCTGGCCGAGTCCTCCGAAAGGGCAGCCCAGGTACACCCCGCGGGCCTCGTACTCCGCCCGCTGCTGTGCATCGACCGCCGATACGAGGGCAAGCACCCGTCCGAGCCCCTCGTGGTCGGCTGCGAAGACCGGGTCGAAGACGGTCCGCTCCGCCTCCCGCCATGCAGCTCGAACCGACTCGATCGCCAGGTCTACCTTCGACGGGAAGAAGTGGTAGAAGCTCCCTTTCTTCACGCCGGCTTGGCGACAGATCTCCCCCACGCCTGACGAGTGAAAGCTCCCCGACCAGAGAAGATCCGCGGTCACCGCAAGCAGACGCTGCTTCGTCTCGTGAGTCTCTATAGGCATCGATCCACCTCCTGAGCCAAATCAAGCAGAAGACGACCGGTCTGCCAAGACTTGACCGACCGGTCTACTCAAGCTAGAGTGGGCACACGTGCCGGACTAGATGACCGGTCAACTCCAAACTCCCACAAGCGCTGGAGATCGAAACGATGGAACACGTCATTCACACGGAAGAGACCGCACCAGAGGCGTCGAAGCCGCATCTGGCTGCGGTGCGCCAGAAGTACGGCTTTGTCCCGAACCTTGCCGGCTCAATGTCGTCGGCACCGCCGGTCCTGACCGCCTATCTGGCGTTGGAGGAGGCTTTTCGGGAATCGCCGCTCTCGCCCGTCGAACAGGAGGTTGTCGCCCTTACGGTGAGCCGGAAGAACGGCTGCGAGTATTGCATGTCCGGCCACTCGATGCTTGCCGGGATGGTCGGCCTCGGTGCCGACGACCTGAACGCCCTGAGGGCCGGTTCCCCCCTCCTGACACCGAGATTGGAGTCGCTGCGAAAGTTCACCGAGGCGCTGCTCGAGGCGACCGGCTCCCTCGACGAGGGAACGGTGTCGGACCTGTACGAGGCGGGGTACACGCGCGAGCAGGCCATGGCGGTGCCCCTGGGCATCGCCTTCAAGACGCTCAGCAACCTCTCGCACCACATTCATCCCGTTCCCGTCGACGATGCCTTCGCAGACCACCTCTGGACGCCAAACGCGGGCGCCCGGGTACTGGTCACGGGATGGCTGAATCCGGACGGGCAGGAGGCCCTCGCAGAGTATCAAGCCGCCGCCGGTCCCATCATGGCCGCCAACGGAGCTCGCCCCGTGTTGAAGGCGAAGCCGGACCAGGCTTGGATTGGTGAGGCACCCGACGTGGTGGTGATGATGGACTTCCCTTCGACGGACGCCGTGACGGCGGCCTTTGGGGACCCCGCGTACACGCAACTCGTCCCTATTCGCGACCAGGCCTTCTCGAGGCTCGACGTCGTGAAGGTTGGCTGAGGAGGGCCATCATGCAGATCAGAACAGTCAATCCGGTCGCTCTCCTCGTGGCTCTGTGGCTGACCCCCTCCGGCACGGCCGCGCAGGGGGGCGCGGAGGGTAGGCTCCCGCCGCCCGGCGTCTCAGATGCCTTCGACCACACGGTCGAATACGTGGAGGCCGGCGGCGTGCGCGTGGCCTACGTGTCCGAGGGCACGGGTGCTCCCGTAGTCTTCGTGCACGGCAACCCCACCTCGAAGTACCTCTGGCGCAACGTCATTCCGCACGTCTCGGATCGCGCCCGTGCCATCGCCCTCGACCTTCCGGGGATGGGCGACTCGGAGAGGCCAGACCCGGCGCTCGGATTCGCCGAGCAGGTCCGGGTCTTCGACGCCTTCATCGAGGCGCTCGAGCTGGACCGGGTCACGCTGGTTCTTCACGACTGGGGTGCCGCCATCGGCTTTGAACTCGCTCGTCGTCACCCAGGGAAAGTCCGAGCCGTCGCCGTCATGGAGGGCGTGCTCCCACCCGTGTTCCCTCAGTCGAGTTTCGAGGCAATGGGGGAGGAGATGGGGGCGATGTTCCGCGCCTTCAAGGATCCCGTTCAGGGGCGGGAGCTGGTGATCGACCAGAACATATTCATTGAGCAGGTCCTGCCGAGCTTCATCAATCGAACGCTCACCGAGGCGGAAATGGCCGAGTACCGTCGTCCGTTCGCGGATCGCGCCGATCGCGAGGCAATGCTGAAGTGGCCTCGAGAGATCCCGATCGCCGGTGAGCCGCGCGACGTCGTCGAAAGCATGTCCGAGATCCACAGCTTCATGACGACATCCGAGATCCCGATCCTCCTCGTTCACGCCGATCCCGGTGTGGTCGTGCCTCTCGAGCTCGTGCCTTGGTACGAGGAAAACGTTCGGAACATCCAGACGGCCTTCGTCGGTCAGGGACTGCACTTCATACAGGAAGATCAGCCCGACGCCATCGGGCGGGCCATACGCGACTGGCTCCGGCGCAACGAATTGGACGAGGAACGATGAGCACCAAGGCGAAGGTCGTGCTCGTGACGGGTAGTAGTCGGGGCATCGGCGCTGCGACCGTCGCTGAGCTCGCGAGCCGGGGTTTCACGGTGTACGCCTCGATGAGGGACCCGACCGGACGCAACGCGGCCGCTGCGGATACACTCTCTTCGCTCGATCGGCCCGGCCGCGTGCGGATCGTCGAACTGGACGTCACATCTGAGGTTTCGGTGACCAAGGCCGTGACCCGGACCGTGGCGGATGAGGGCCGACTGGACGTTGTGATCAACAACGCCGGAGTCATGAACCTCGGACTGACCGAGGCATTCACGCCCGCCCAACTCCGACACCAGATGGACGTCAATTATGTGGGTCCGGCACGCATGTTCAGGGCAGCGCTCCCCGTGATGCGGACCAGGGGCGAAGGGCTTTTCGTCACCGTGTCTTCCCTCGCGGGGCGCGTCCTCTTCCCGTTTCTCAGCACATACAATCCGAGCAAGTTCGCGGTCGAGGCGCTCGCAGAGATGTACCGGTACGAACTCAGTCGCTTCGGAATCGATTCCGTCATCGTTCAGCCCGGTCCGTTCTCGACGGGGATCATCGCGGCGGCGCCTCGCCCAGACGACCCGAAGCGCCTCGACGCGTACGGTGATCTCGGGCAGGCACCCGAGAAGGCGATGGATGGATTCCGGGAGATGATGGACGGCAATCCCGATCACGATCCGAGTATCGTCGCTGCGGACATCGCGAGGCTCATCGATCTCCCGTTCGGCCACCGGCCTCTTCGGACGGTCAGCGGGGAGAGCCACGGGATCGAACGCATCAACCGCGTGGCGGAGGAGGTCCAGCGCGAGCTGCTGGCGGGTATGGGGCTTTCGGATCTCGATCCGTCGCTGGAACGGTCTCGGTAACGCAACTGAGGCAATCGCGCTTCAACGCCCGACACGGTAAGCCGGGAGCCCGAGCATTCGGGCTCCCGGTCAGCGCTTCACACTCAGCGCATGAGGGTCCAGAGGCCACGTACGTCGTTCGAACCCGGAAAGACCCGGTCGGCCTGAGCCCCGGTCAGATCGAAGGTGCCCGCGATGGCGGCCTTGAGCACCGCCCGGGTGTCCAGCGTGGGGTTGAGGTCACGGTCCTGGTAGAGAGCCCGCTCCCCCAATCCCGGCCAGTCCGTAACCACGGCGCTCCGTGCCACCCTCGGACCCAGGACGAATCCGGCCCCTGCCGTCCCGTGGTCGGTGCCCCGGGTCCCGTTGGGCCGGGCCGTGCGACCGAACTCGGTCATGACTACCACGGTGGTGTCCCGCCAGGCGTCACCCATCTCGGTGCGGAAGGTGAGGAGGCCCTCCGACAGCTGCCCCAGGAGGCGGTCGAGCTGGCCGCCGGCCATGCCCTGGTTCGCGTGGGTGTCCCAGCCCGAGAACTCCAGGGCGGCCACATTCGGCCCGCCCGGCTCGCGCAGGAAGCGCGCCGCCGCCGTCATCACCGGCGCCACGCGCCCTCGACCGGCCTGAGGTCCGGCACCGCCCGACTCCATGCCCGACGCCAACTCCCGTAGCTGGAGGGCAGCCTCGAACCGGTCATGCAGTCGCCGGTCGGCACGGTACAGCACCGCCAGGCGATCGAGATACGGGTCGTCCACGGCGCCGAGCTGAGCCGGCGACCAGCTGGCGACGGGGTGGGGTCCCGAGAGGGACCGGGGCATGCCCGCCGCCACGGCGATACCGGATCGCTCTCCATCCATGATCTGGAGCAGGCGGTTCAACCACCCGTCCGACGACCCCTGGAGCCGCGAAAGCCCGGTTTCCAGGATCGCCTGCCCATCGAAGTGGGAGCGCGTCCGGTACGGAATGGCCATGGCGTGGAGCACCACCAGCTCGTCGTCCTCCCACACGCTCCGCAACGGAGCGAGACCCGGCGCCAAGCCGAACCCGTCCTCCAACGCCGCCACGTCCGAAGCCTCGAACGCCATGGAGCCCCGGATCTTCACGTAGTCGGGATCTCCCAGGGGTACGACGGCGGCGAGGCCATCGAAGCCACCACGGAGAAGAACGAAGACCAGCTTCCCGTCTCCCGGCACCTGGGCGAATCGGACCATGGGAAGCGCGAAGGTCGCCGCCCCTCCCAGGCACATTCCCCGTGCGAACGTCCGCCTGTCCATGGTCACCTCCACTGAAAGGTCGGGCCGCCGATGCCCAGCGCCACGCGATCTCGAACGGGAATGGACGGATCGCCCAGGGCGTCGTGGAGGGGATCGCCGTCCTCGACCTCGATGACGCTCAGCACCACCCTGGGGTCGCGGATCCTCATGGGTCGGGCGATGGATCGGGCCAGCTCCGCCCGGTTCATGAGGGCGTCGGGATCCGACCACGGCCCCTGCGTGTCCTCGTAGCCTTTAGGTGAGGGAGGCGCCCAGAGGGAGTGCCGAAGCTGCCGCAGCACTCCCGGGGCCCGCTCCGGCACCTCCTCGACCCGGAACGCCCGCAGCACGGCCACGAGCCACTCCTGTGGTGGGCGGAACTTCCGATGCCGCGTCGTCCACGCTTCGTCCAGTTCAACGACGGCATGGGCCACCTCACGAAGGTCCCCGCGGGACTCCTGGAAGACCCCGGCGACCCGCTCCACCGCCTCTCCCGGGGGATCATCGGAGACGAAGTGCCGGACGAGCTTCGTCGCCACGAATCGAGCCGTCGAGGGGTGGCGACACAAGTCTCGTATGGCCTCCTCGCCCTCCTCGACCCCTCCCCCCCTCCGCCTCGACCCTCCGCCGTACGAGGTGCCGAGAACCGTCTTCGCTCCGGGCTCGTGGAGGATGGGCCGGAAGGCGAAGCGCATGGTCTCGCCATCCCGGGCCGCGGGTCCCACGCCGGCCACGGTCCATCCCGTGAGGATGCGGGCGAGGGCCTCGACGTCGTCCTGGCCGTATCCCCCGTCGACCCCGAGCGTATGCAGCTCCAGCAACTCACGGGCATAGTTCTCGTTCAGGCCGCGAGCGTTTCCTCCCCGAGCCGAGCGCCGACCGGCCAGCGAGTCGGGCCCGATGGACTGGAAGTTGTCGAGGTAGAAGAGCATGGCCGGGTGCTTGGCCGACGCCATGACCAGGTCCTCGAAGCGGCCCAGCACGTGAGGTCGGATGGCAGTCCGCTCGTAGTGGCCGGCGAAGGCGGCCACCTGCTGCTTGGACGATGCGGACACGCAGAGGTGGTTGGACCAGAACGCGACCAGCCGCTCGACGAAGGGTCGTTCACTGCGCACTCGCCGGGCGAAGGCGGCGGACACCTCCGTCGCCACCAACTCGCGAAGGCCCCGTCGTGCGTCGGCAATCGCGTCCTCGGAGCGGCTTCGTTGAGCCTCCCTCAAGCCGGAGAAGGCGGCGCCGATCTCGCGGACCGTGGGCAGGTCGTCCCCGCCGTCGTCCGAAGGAGCTGCATCCACCTGATCGTGAAGCCACCGACGGGGCGCATCCAGCTCCTCCACCTCGCCGATCCGGGCACCGAGGCCGAAGCGGTTGAGGGCCCGCAGTCGTTCGTTCATCGAATCACCTCCGCTACACCTTCGAGCCCACCGCCCCCCCGGGCGTTAAGTTCGCGGCCGGTATCTCCGGCCTCATCGCATCAAGGTTCTGACGCATGGACCACCCTTCAGGTAACGCGCGTACCCGCTTCGTTCCCGGGGCCGTCCTGGTCCTGGCGGCAGCACCCCTGCTCGTTCTGGCGTCGTGCGTCGACGGGAGCGACACGGCCGATCGAGCCCGGGAGGCGGAACTCGTCGCCCGATCCCTCGCCGTCGCCATCGAAACGGCCGACTCCGCTCTCATCCGGGATCTCTTCTGGCCCCAGGCCACGTACGAAGACTTTCCGAATCAGCATTCGTATCTGGGTGTCGAAGAGATCGTGGGCTATATGACCGGCGCCCACCGCTGGGCCGACGACGTGCTCATGAACGTCGGCGCCGTCCATCCCACCGCCCACGACGGAGTGATCTTCGAGTGGGTCTTCTCGGGGGTGCAGTCGCGGCCCCTGCCCGGGGTCCTCTCGCAGGGGACCGGCCACGAGGTGGTGCTCAACGGCGTCACCATCGTCGAGATGGATGGTGGTCGCGTGGTCCGCGCCGCCGACTACACCGACTCCGGCGCGCTCCTTCTCCAGTTGGGCGCGCGCGTGGAGTTGCCCGACGGGACGTCGCTTCAGCTCCGCTGAGACCGATCCCGGACGTCGAGCCGACGACCTGAGCACCCGCTGGCGCCCCCGGCACGCAGCAAATACTCTCGCCATCGGAAGGCGGTCAGCTACAGGTCCTGGACCGCCTTCTCGTACCATCAATTCGGCTCAACCCGGAGGCATGAATGACGACCAGGCGAGACTTCATCCGGACGAGCGCCGGCGTGGGTGCCGGCGCGGCGCTCGGCGCGTTCCCGAAGACCCTCCAGGGGGCGCCTAACGTCGTCATCCGCCGGGTTACGCCGACCTGCGTTGCCTCCGGAAACGGCTTGGAGGCGGTCTCCCGGGCCATCGAGGTGCTGGCCGACGGCGCCACGACCATCGAAGCCGTCGTCGCAGGCGTGAACCTCGTGGAGGAGGATCCCAACGACACCTCCGTGGGGTACGGCGGTCTCCCCAACGCCGACGGCATCGTCCAGCTCGACGCCTCCCTCATGCACGGGCCTACCCGCGGCGCCGGCGCCGTGGCCGCCCTCGAGGGCATCAAGCGGCCGTCCCTCGTGGCGTTGGACGTGATGCGGCACACGGACCACCACCTCCTCGTGGGTGAGGGCGCCCAGCGGTTCGCGGTCTCCATGGGCCATCGCATCGAGGAGTTGGTCACCGAGGAGGCGCGGCAACGCTGGATCGAATGGCGCGCCCGTCTCTCGGACGCCGACGACTACCTGACGCCAGAGGAGTCCCACGAGCCCATCGGTCGCCGGTATCGCGACCCTGGCGACTTCGGCGACGGCCTCCTGGACTCCCACGACGGGTACCGTCCTCAGGGGACCATCAACTGCGACATCGTCGACGCCAACGGCGACCTCTCGTCGGTGACCACCACCTCGGGCCTGGCGTACAAGATTCCGGGGCGGGTGGGTGACTCCCCGATCATCGGGGCGGGTCAGTTCTGCGACAACGACGTAGGGGCGGCGGGGTCCACCGGGCGAGGTGAGGCGGTCATCAAGACGTGTGGGAGCCACACCATCGTCGAACTCATGCGCCAGGGCATGCATCCCAAGGACGCGTGCCTCGAGGCCCTCCGACGCATCGTGCACGTCACTGTGGAGGACCGCCTCCGACGCGACGACGGCCGTCCTTCCTTCAACGTGAACTACTACGCGGTGAACAAGAACGGGGAGTACGGAGGCGCTGCCATCTACTCCGGGGCGCGGTTCGCCGTCAGCGTCGACGGGAACTCGAGGCTCGAGGACTCGGCCTACCTGTTCCCCCGCGGCTGAGGACGAGCCACCTACCGCGAGAAGGGCGCCCTACCGAGTCAAAGGGCGAGTGCGTCCAGCGTCTTCCACGCTTGAGGTCGGCGGCCCTCCTCCACGTCGTGGACCAGCTCCACGAGCCGCTGGACGCGATGGGCTTCGACCCCGACCTCGCGGCCCAGGGCCGCAATGGGCGCGATCTGCGCATCGACCTCGGTCTTGCGCTTCCGTACCGCTAGATCGCGCCAGACGCCGCTGTGGCTCTTGGCCGAGGCGCGGTTGAAGGTCACGAGTCGGTCGAGGCTGGTATGGGCCAGGGTGTCGTCGGCTTCCGGCGAGAACGCCCACGGCTCGAAGCCGTCGAAGGCCTCGGGCCGGACGCCTCGAGCGAGGGTCACGGCCACCACTTCACGGGCGAGGGCCACGAGCGGAGGGCGGTGTCGCTCCGACGCCAGGACGTCGGCGATGGACGCGTCGACGAGGGCCGTGGCGAAGAGGAGGGCGCCGTACGCCAGCTTCCCCCAGAGGTAGCCGTGGA
>ERZ869936.1811-NODE-1811-length-14050-cov-17.750125_pt1 | contig 14050 bp, 12 predicted proteins | sample MGYA00520876_ERZ869936 | MGnify/ENA primary metagenome ERZ869936 (study PRJEB32218, sample SAMN09650985) | biofilter metagenome | isolation source: enrty point of leading RO module | place: Saudi Arabia: Thuwal, RO plant located on Red Sea | collected 2016-02-17...
CCGTGTGTCCGCGTCGCGCGGTGTTTGGACTGTCGAGGACGAGAATCCGCGAGACAGATCGCCAACACTGGTTTGCAAAGCGCTATACCCAGATCAAACGGTTCTCTATTGCTCTTCGGACCCCCGCACTATAAATATTCTCCCTTTGCCGACGGATTCGGCCGCAGGGCTCCAAGGGATTGACCATGGAAGCAAGGGATCGGCTGCAGCGGTACTGCATCGCAGTGATCAGCACGTTTGCCGCCACCGCGCTGCGGGAATGGATCGCTCCGCTGGTCGGAGACCGCGTGCCGTTCGGCACTTATCTTCTCTCTGTCCTTTTCACCGCCTGGCTGGCGGGAACGGGCCCGGCGGCGTTTGCTCTGTTGCTGGGCATTCTGGCGGCAGCGCACTTTCACGTTGCTCCGGCCAACAGTCTCATCGTCGGTGAACCGGCCGATCTCCTCGCACTGCTCGTCTATGGAGTCGTCGGGGCGGTCGCAATCTCTCTGTTCTACCGGACTTCGCGACAGCACAAGACAACTCGGCAGCAATTGGAACAGATCGAGCTTCTCTCTGCGGAACTGAAACGAGCCGATCGCAGAAAAGACGAGTTTCTGGCGCTTCTCGGCCACGAATTGCGTAATCCGCTCGCGCCGATTCGCAGTGGACTCGCCTGCCTGCAGCGGGAGGGCCTCGACGAACGCCGCCGCCGCACGGTCCAGAAGACGATCTGCCGGCAGTTGGAACTGTTGGTTAGCATCGTCGACGACCTGCTCGACGTCTCGCGGTTCGTCAGCGGCCAGATCGAGCTGGATCGCGACGAGCACGACCTTGGTGAGTTAATCACGACGGCCGTCGAGCAAGCGCGGCCATCGATCGACGAGCGACAGCAGACATTGCAGTTGTTGCTCCCCCGGACGCCGGTCGGCGTCTACGGCGATCGTGTCCGTCTGGTGCAGGTCGTCACGAATCTCCTGACGAACGCCGCGAAATACACGCCGGACGGCGGACGAATCCAGCTCCTGCTGGAGTGCCGGGGAACGGAGGTCGCGCTGAAGATCATCGACAACGGGATCGGCATCCCGCGTGAGATCCAGCCGCGCATTTTCGAGTTGTTCGCGCGCGCCGATGCTGCGGTGCGGCGCGACCAGGGGGGCCTCGGTCTCGGTCTGCCCCTCTCAAAACGGTTCACGGAAATGCACGGCGGACGCCTCGAGGTCGCCAGCGAGGGGGCCGGTAAGGGAAGTTGCTTTACCGTCACGCTGCCGACGAGCCGCCGACTGAGCGCACCGCCCGCCTTTCCTGCAGTGGCATCACCCAAGTCGTCTGCCGCCGGGGCACTGCGCGTCCTGATCGTTGACGACAACGTCGACGCGGCGGAACTTCTCGCCGCCCTCCTGTCGTTCGAGGGCTTTCACGTTGTCACCGCACCGGACGGCGCCCAGGGTCTGCAGCAGGCCAAAGACTTTCTGCCCGACGCCGTGCTGCTGGACATCGGCCTCCCCGGGATCGATGGTTACGAGGTCGCCCGCCTGCTCCGGGCGGACCCGGAATTTGGACTTCGGCCGATTATCGCGGTCAGCGGTTGGGGGGCGCCGGGAGACGTGTCCCGTTCCCGGTCCGCCGGCATCGATCACCACCTCGTCAAGCCGGTCGACCCAGCGGCTGTCGTGCGTCTCTTGCGCGGGTCCGTCGAAGGGCCCTTGGCCGGGGCCCCCGGCATGACGTCGGCTGTCGGATAGGGCAAATTGCCCGACCTCTTGGCGTCGAGCGAATCTTGAAGCGTCAAGTGGGAGAGTCCGCGAGGCGAATCGCGACTATCGATTCGTAACGCGGTCTTGCGATCCGTCGTCGGCCGATTCAGAGGTTCTTCAGCACGTCGCTGCGGGCAATCAGTCGGACGCCGTGCTGCGAATCGCGTCCGAACAACCGCGCCCAGCGGTCCCGCAATTCTCGTTCGACCGCTTCCAGATTCGGGCCGCAATTCGCGGGTGGAATCTTGCCGCCGGCGCGATGAGCGTGACCGCCGCCGTGACCGAGGCCGTCGAGGACCTCTTGCACCAGTTTTCCCGCATCTTCGTCATCCTCGGACGTGCGGACGGATATCAGGAGCGCGCCGCCGAGCACGGCGGCGCAGAGGACGCGCTTCACATCCTCGCAGCGGACAAGCAGGTCGGCGACTTCCCCCACGACCTCGGCGCCCTCGACGCACGGCAACAGGCAGAAAGCGACGTCGCCGTACAGCAGGGTGTTCTGCAGCGCGAGGGTGAGGTCGCGAAAATAGCTGCGCGTCAGCGGAGCGTTTTCGATTTCGGCGATCCAGCTTGGATTCGCCCATTTTGTCAGCCAGCGGATCGCGCGGCGATCGAGTGCGGAATGCTCGGTCTCGAAGGCGTGTGTTTCCGTCCGTATCGCATAGAGCAGAGCCGTCGCCAACGGTTCGGACGGTTCGACGCTCAAGTCGTGAAGATACGCCGTCGCGATGCTGGCGGAGGCGGCCGCCTGCGGTCGCACATCGAAATGAGGGATCACGTCGCCGGGAACCCGGCTGGTGGCGTGATGGTCGACGACTGCCAGCGGCTGCAGGAGTCCGCCGAACGGAACATGGTTGACCGCCAGGGGACCGCAATCGACGAAGATGACTCCGGTCGGTTGCGAGAAGTCGAGACCGCTGACAAGTTCGAGCGGGGGCTGCAAACGCGACATGAACTCCTTGTTCTCGGCGCGCACAATCGCGCCGCCTGCGACCAGTCGGGCCGTCCGGTCGAGGCATTCCGCGATCACGGTGCGCAGCGCCCAGCCTGTCGCGATGGCGTCAGGATCCGGATTGTCGTGCGTCAGGACGACAATCTCATCGTAAGGCTCAAGAACTTCCAGCAGGCGTTCAGCGCGAGTTCGCTTCGTCCTGCGGCGCGTTACAGGCATCAGGCTTGCCTCAAATAAATGACCGGATTGCTCACTCAAGTTTACCATCCCGGCCGCGCGGCCGTCTTGCATCGAATGGCCGAAATTCTCCGGTCGTGCGTTTTTTTCCGCATCGGATGATCCCGATCGGTCGCCGTCTTCACGTTGCGGACGAACGAAGGAGGCCGGTGAGGCACAGGCGGGCTCCGCGCCGGGCAAGCCTTCCCCTCCCTTGAACAAGTCGACCCGGAGTGAAAGTACCGATCACCCCGGCCGACCGAGCGGTTTCACGCGAAATGCGTGAAATCACCGTTGCTCAAACGCAACCATCCGCACGCTCCGTACCCCTTGCGGAGCGCCTCATGCCGGCTGCGCTGCACCGTCGATTAACTTGCAGGGCGCCTTGCCGGTCGGGGCGCGGCGACGGTCTGCCAGACGCGGAGTGAGCGGTCTGGCGAGTCGGGATTGCACCAACAGGAAACGAACAGCCTCGATCCTTGGGCACGTTTCAACACCCTGCGAGCGATGATCAACATCCTCTTGATCGATGAATGCCCGGGCGTGCAGGACATCATTGCCGGCATGCTCTACGAGAGCCTGGCGGACGAGCACGAAGTTCTGCTTGCGCCGTCGCTGGAAGAGGCATGCCGCCTGCTGAATCAGAGGCACGTCGATCTGATCATGCTGACTCTCGAGTTGCCCGACGGCAGCGGCGTCAGCACGGTCCGATCACTGAAGGGGGTCGCCCCGTCTCAACCGATTCTGATTCTCGCCGAAGAGCAGGACGAACAGATAGCGCTCGAGTGCATACGAGCAGGCGCACACGACGTATTCCCGAAACGGTTCATCAATCCCGCCGCCCTGGCGCGGGTCGTCCGGTATACCATCGAGTGCGCGCAACGCACGAGGCTGGAACAGGAGTTGGCGGCAGCCGATCGCCTGCAAGCGAGCCTTTACCCGTCCCCTCAATTCTCGATTCCAGGAGTGGACGTCGCGGGCGCCGTCAGTTCCGCCGGACGAGCCTGCGGCGATTACTTCGACATCCTGAAACCGGCGGAGGGCATGGTCGGGCTGGTGGTCGGAGATGTGAGTGGACACGGGATGGCCGCGGCATTGCGGATGGTCGAGATCCGGGCCTACTTGAGATGTCTCTTCCGGCACGAATCGGACGTGGGGGCGGTCTTGACTCAAGTCAACGAGCGACTGCTCGAGGACTCGCAATACGGCACATCCGACAACGAGCAGTTTGTCACTCTGTTTCTCGCCGCGGTCGACTGCCGAACCGGAGTCCTGCGATACGCGTCGGCCGGCCATCCGGGATACATTGTACGCGATTCCGGCGAGGCGGCGCGGCTGGAGAGCACCGGACTGCCGCTCGGAATCGCGAACGTCGAGATCGAGGCGGCGGAACCGGTGCGGCTCAATCCCGGTGACATCCTGCTGCTTGCGACAGACGGCATAGAAGAGGCGATGAATGAAAGCCGCGAGAAGTTCGGCGTCGCCCGAATGATGTCCGCCTTGCGGGACGTCCGAACCCGATCCTCCCGCGAACTCATCGACGACCTGTACGGTGCGGCCAGAGCGTTTGCGAAGGGAGCGCCTCAACTGGATGACATGACGGCGGTCGTGTTGAAATTCGACCGACAGCCCGTTGAAACGATGCCATGTGACATTCCACACAAACACTATGGACCAGCGACAACGCATCCCCAACCTCGTCCATCGGCGCTCAAGTAGCATTGCAGCGCCGGCCGGGACCGCGCAGACAGGCACAACGCCAGGGCTCGACTCGGCCCCGGGGCCGAGTCGGCGAGCGGACGCAACCGGATCCGGCCGCCTTCTGTCGCGGTTCTCGATCGCGCTCCTCGCCGGTGTGCTGGTCGGAGCGGGATTCGGCCAGTTTCTCGATTCTCACCTGGCGATCATGAGCCGCTTCGCGGGATTGACGGGGTTGGTCTGCTACGGAGCGCTCGAACTCGTCGCGCATTACCGTTATTGGGAGCGACAGGCCGGCATCCAGGAGAGCGCCGAGCTGCGCCTCGCGAGGAGACTTCGACGAGAACAGCGGCGGCACGACGACGCCCGCCGGGGCCGATCCCGCGTCCGCCCGCCTCAGGCAGCCGGTCCCACAACCCCGCGACGCTCTCGCTAGGGCGCTCTGCAGAACGGTGTTTGTGCTGAGGGGGCAGGTTGGCTGGAGCGCGTCCTCTCCGGCGAAGTTGCAGGTCGAGTTTGAATATCGCAATCGACTTTGCGACACTGGTCGCACGGCCGCATGCGGTATTGCTCGTGGAACTCGACGGGCGGCCTCGTCGACTTGCGGTCGCTGGTGTGAATCGATGCAATCCGTCTCCCCCACGGAATTTCGCGAATTGCTGGTGGCTGCAGGTTCCGGTTCGGAATCGGCGATCCAGGCTCTGACCGACCGCTACGGCGAAGCCGTCCTGCGGATCGTGCGCTCCAGGCTCTCTCCCGCCCTGCGCCGGCGTTTCGACTCGGTCGACTTCGTGCAGGAGGTCTGGGCGACCTTCTTTCGCCACGACGAGTTGATGCGCCAGTTTGAGACGGGCGACCAGTTGCTGGCGTGGCTCCGGACAGTGGCGGCGAACAAGGTGATCGACGAGTGCCGGCGCAGCCTGACGGCCAAGAAGCGCGACGCCCGAAGAGAACGCAGCGTCGACACCTGGCGGGTGCCGGCCCTCGAGGAGATTGCAGCCGGCCGGCCCGATTCTCCAGAAGACGCCCTCATTCTTCGAGAGCGGATCGCCAGCCTGAGTGACAACGATCGTAATCTGGTCCACTTGCTGCTTGAGGGCGCGACGCAAGCAGAAGTCGCCGCCCGGCTTGGCGTGTCGGAACGGACGATTCGGCGGGCATTAAACCGAATCAAACATCACGAAACCCAATGACGATCAGCGGGCTCGGTGTTGTCGATCGGAATGCGAAGTCGCCGACGTCGTCGGAACAGGCGCGGAGGTTCGTTTCCTCGCTGATTGGTCAACGCGGCCCGAATGAACCGGTCCGGGCCTTGCAGGTGCTCGAAGGCGTCCCGGAACTGCGGCGGTTCAAGACGGCGGTGATCGATCTCGTCGTTGAGGAGTACATTCAGCGGCGGCGGGCGGGCGAGGACGTTGACCGGTCCGAGTTCGCCTCTCAAGTTCCCGAGTATCGTTCCGCCGTTCTGACGAATCTTGAGGTCTACGAGCTACTTTCTGAGGAGGGTTTCAGTTCTCCGGGTGTCTTCGAGTTCGAACCGGGCGACGCCGTTCTGGGACTGCGACTTGTCGAACTTCTCGGCACGGGGGCCTATTCGGCCGTGTTTCTCGCGAGCGAGACGGCGCTGGGCGATCGCGAGGTGGTGGCGAAACTCTCCTTCGGAGCAACCGACGAAGCCACGCTGCTGGGACGGCTTGATCACCCGAATATCGTCCCGGTCCATTCCCATCGGGTCGACGACGTCTCCGGAATCTCGGCGATCACAATGCCGTTTCTGGGGCGGGCCACTCTGGCGGACGTCTTTGATCGTTGCTTCTCACACGATCATCGACCGCGCTGGAAGCACGAACTCTCGGCTGCCGTCCGACGGGCGAGCGGCCTGGAGGATCAGGCCGTCGGTCTGTCAGGTGGGCCAACATTCATCGACGGCATGCTGACGATCATGGCCGGCGTCTGTCGGGGTCTTTCGTGCGCGCATGCGGAGGGCGTGACTCACGCGGATATCAAGCCCTCGAACATCCTCGTCACTCCCGACGGCGAGCCGAAACTGCTCGACTTCAATCTCGCCCACAACGACGAATCGAGGCCGTGGGCCGTCGGCGGGACGTTGCCGTACATGGCGCCGGAACAACTCGACGCGATCGTCGCGGACGAGCGGATCCCCGCGTCCCCAGCGGTCGATGTGTATTCGCTGGGCGTCCTGATGTACGAGGGTTTCGCCGGGCAGTGCCCGTTTCGCATCGAGGGAAAATCGCGATCTCACAAAGATCTGGCGCGGAGTTTGAGACGACAGCAAATCTCCGGCGTGCCGTCGATTCGCGCCCTGAATCCGGACGTGGGAGCGGATCTGGAGCGGGTCATTCAGCGCTGCATGGCGGCGGACCCTGAGCGGCGGCCCGCTTCGGCGGGCGAGGTTCTCGACTTGTTGACGCCGTTGACGTCTCGCCGGCGAAGTCTCCTTCGATCCGCGCGTCAGAGAAGAAAAGGGCTGCTCGGGATCGGAATGCTGTGCGGCCTCGTTCTGACGCTGGCCGGATCGAGCTTGCTGTTGCGCAAACCCCTTCACGAACGGGAGTACCTCGCCGGAATCACCGACCTGACGCACGAACAGTACTCCGAGGCTCACGAACATTTTGACCGGGCGCTGCGCGCGTTGCCGGAGGACTCCCCGGAGCCTGATGTTCATGCAGACTTGTTGTTCAGGCGGGGACGCGCCGCGCTCGGACTCGACGATCCGCGCAGCGCCTATGCCGACTTTGTCGACGCGCTTGAAATGGATCCATCCCGAGCGGATTGCCGGGCGAGCGCCGGCTATGCGCTCGCGCTAACAGCGTTTCGGAACCGGCCAGGCGGGTTAGACAGTGAGTCGGAGCGAGATGTTGATCTTGCGAGAGCTATGCTGGAAGCAGCACAGGAAGCGGGGGTCCGGGGCACTGCGATCGAATTCGATATCGCGTATTGTCTGTTTCGCACGCGAGGTTTGGTCGCGTCGCGGAACGCCGCGAAAAGGATCGTCGCTCATGCTCCGGATTTCGCGCCGGCCCATCGACTGCTGTCAGAGATCGAACTGGCCGACGCGTACGTGGCGAACAGGACACCAGACACGTCGCACATCGATCGCGCGCTCGACTTGATCCCCGATAATCCAGACGTTCGCCTGACGGCGGCCTGTCTGTATGCCCTGCGCGCCTCGATGGAGGAGGATGAACGGGCCAGGCACGAGTTCGGCAGGCGTTGCCTCGATCTCTGGCAGGAGGCGCTCGGCCTGGGACTCTCTCCCCAGCACCTGCAGGGACTTTCGACGTTCAATCCGGAACTGACCGCCGATTCGCGATTCTCCGAATTTGAGCCCGATCTGTTGCACACGGGCAGCATGTATCGCGAATGCCTGCTGGTCGACCCGCTGCCCGATGACGGCCGCAGTCCCTGACCGGTCGCGCCGCTGACCGCTGTTGCGGAGTCGGCGAACTCCCGGCCGTCTGGCGAAACTCTACGGCGGTTTCGATTTTTTCTGGCCGCCGCTCGTCAAATTCTTCGATTGACGATGGGGAGGGGGCTGCCCTCCGCCAGGGCTGACGCGCCGTAGCTGCGAACCCTCCCGGTTTGTCCGGCCGCAAGCCTCCCTTGATGCATCCAGCGCCACCGGCGCTCCGTGTGCGCGCCTCACGCGTCCGAAGCGCCGCGACCGGTTTTCATCTTTCATGGAGTACGACGATGCGCGACCGCTTGATACGACGTGGCGCCCTGCTCGCGATGTTTCTGATGTTTTCCGCGGCGGCGGAAGAAGCCGCGTTCGCACAGTTGCCGGAGATGCCTCCCACGGCGCAGGACGATTTCGCAGGAACCATGTCCACGGCGGCGATCGAGATCGACGTCCTCATGAACGATACGCCGGGAACCGCCCCGATTGATCCGGCCAGCGTGCAGTTGCAATCGTTGCCACAAACGGGCACAGCCACTGTGGATGCGGCGACAGGCCGCATCCAGTTCACTCCGGAGCCGGGGATGAACACGCTCGAAGTCATCCAGTACGACGTGGCCGACGTCAATGGCCTGATCTCGAACACCGCATCGGTCTGGATTTCGGTGATTCACATGCCGCCCACGGCGACGCCCGACATGACCGTCGTGAACTACACCCAGAGCGTCGTGATCGACGTTCTGGCCAACGACACGTTCGGCACGTCGCCGATCGACGAGAGTTCGGTGGCGATTGTCAGCCAGGCCGTGCATGGAACCACTTCGGTCGATGCCCAAACGGGAGAGGTGACCTATACACCGGATGGCGACTTCACGGGACTGGACGCGTTCGAATACACCGTGCTGGACGAACACGGCTGGGAGTCGAACACGGCCCGCGTTTACATCACCGTCGACAACATGCCGCCGATGATCAACGGCTTCACTGCAATTCCCGGTTCGGCGGGCTACTGGCATTTCGAAGGCACCGTGGCAGACGAAGATCCTGAGAGTTGTGAAATCGAGTTCGGCGGCTTGATCGACGGCCACTCCGCAACGCCCGACAGCAGCGGGTTCTTCCGGTTGACAGTCGACCTCGGCACCGGCGCGTACGGAGGCGCCACGGCCGTCGCCACCGACGAACACGGCATGGAGTCGCCGGAGGCGCGAACGGTGTTGCTGGGGTATTAGGGCGCCACGATTTCCGAACAGGCTGCTTTCCGAATCAACTCATGGGACGAGACCCGCTCACAGTTCGCGTCGCAGACCGGCAGGCCGACACCGCCGCTCTTGCGCCGGACCGCTCGAACGACGACCAGATCTGGTCGGCCGTCGAACGCTGTGTTGCGAACTCACTCCGTCAACCGTACCCGCAGACGGTATTCGATCGGGGAATTCTCGACGCACTCCGATCGCATGCGTCGCGTCCCGACGGCGCAGGCCGGGACGATGCGGTCAGACAGCTCGCCGAGGTGATCTGCTCCCAGTTCCGTCGACGGCGCCGAGAGATCCCCGGCCGCGGCTGCGCATTGAAGAGCGGGCGCAACATTGGTCGGCACAACCGATCTCCCGGCGACAGCACCGGAGAAACGCAACCCCAGTGAAAGCCTGACATGCGAGACCCCCTGAGATCGCTGGCTGTATTCGTTGAAGATCATGACCTGCGAGTCACCGTCGACCGTGTGACGCGACCGCTCGGACTGCACGTAAACGTTTACTCCGATGTCCGGGGGCTTCTAGACGAAATCGAGGCGCTTTCGCCCGCTGCGATTCTCGCGGATTCGAGATTGCCCGAGATCACCGCCGCTGAGTTGATCTCCGAAGCGCAGAGCCTGAAGATTCCACCGCCGGTGGTTGTCGTTGCAGACGAAAATGACCCGGCGCAACACTTACTGCTAAAGCAAGGGGCGGTCGACGTCCTGAGGGTTCCGGTCCGCATCGAGGAACTCAGGGGGGCGATCTGTGCGTCGATCGAACTCGCGTCCGATCGGTGCTGCGTTGTTGCGGCTCGAACGGCGATTCGTCAGCGGTTGTCGCGCCTGACCGACGCGGAACACCAACTCGTCGACGATCTGCAGTCCGGCAAGTCCAACAAGCGCATCGCGTTCGAACGCCGGATTCCGCTGCGAACCGTTGAATACCGGCGGCACAATGCCATTAAAAAGCTGGGAATCGGCTCCCTCGTGGAAGCGGTGCAACTGTTCGCTGAAGATCGACGCCTGACCGACATCGGAATCCTGCTCGGACTTCCCTGGGGGCCTCGCTCGCAGGTGTCGCAGTTTCGCGAATTCGAGGTTGAGTCGCCTCAGGCGTTTTCGGCGTCGCGACGGGACGTCGAAACGGTGGCCGATCGCCGCATGACGGCGGCTGTCCCGGCCCCTCACGGCCGGCAGACCGAGGCAGCCCGACGCGATCGCGAATGTCCCATGCTCTCATGACCCGTTGTTTGTGAGACTTGTCACGCAGCGGGATTCCACACAAGAATCTCTCCCTTGCCCGGAACCGACAGATCCCCAGAATAACGCCGATAGGCCCCGTCTGCGGCGGAATACGGCACGGAAACACCGAGTTGTTCGAGTTGTCTGGCGTACAGATTCACAAAGGTCGGATTGTATTCCGACGCTTTGCCGAAGGTCGGCATCATCTGCAGCGGTTTGAGCGAGATGATCGTACCGCGCTTCATCCAGGCGCCCGTTCGGATTTCCGCACCGCTCAAGAGGACGATGGTGCCCCCTTTCATCTGCAGGCCGGCGAAGTCCCGCGCCGGCCCGCCGACGACGATCGTCCCTCGCCGCATTCTCATTCCGACTTCCAGCCCCGCCGAACCGTCGATGATGATCGTGCCGTTCCTCATCCCGGTCCGGGCGCCCCGGTAGGCTGCGCCGACCTGCCCGCCGGCGTTGCCGTGGATGCGAATCAGCCCGTTTTTCATCTCTGCGCCGATCCAGTCGCTCGCGTCTCCGGACACTTCGATCCGGCCGCCGGTCATGTACGCGCCCAGATGCATGCCCACGCTTCCATGCACCGTGACGCTTCCCCGCGACATGGCCCGCCCCACCCAGCGGACTTTCCGCAGGTCGCCGTGAATCTCAAGGTCGTCGGAGTGCCCGCCCTCGACGTCAAAGAACTCGCCGAGCGGAAGTTGGCGCTTGCCGTGATAGACTCTCAACTCCCGGATCTCGGCGTTTGTCAGATCGCAGACCGTATCCGGTGCAAGCACCTCGGCTTCCAGCGGGACAACAGGTTGCCGTTTGAGGTGCAAGGTGACAGGCATGATCTTCGAGTCAGTCGGAGTCGTCGGATTCCAAGGTCATTGGGAGGAGGGCGAGACATCCTCTGAGGGTTGCTACGAACCTTCCGGCTCGATGCACTCGCACCACTCGGCGTGCTCGATGCGCTCCGGTTCCACCGCGTAATTGTCGAAGGACATCGTATAGCAGTCTTCAAACAGCGGCTTGATGAAGTCGTCAATGTCCTCATCACAGGCAGGGTTGACGAGGAACTCACGGCCGTCCGGGGTTTCAAGAATGTCGCCCTCCTCGATGACGACTTCCCCCCCTTTGATGACGTACCGCGGATGCCCGAACATGCGGGAGACGTCTTCGTCTTCCTCATAAATCACGAGGTCGGCGTCGCAACCGACGCCGAGGTTGCCCTTCCGCGGCAGTCCGAGCGCTCGGGCCGGACCGGCCGACATCGCCGTGGCGATCTCAAACAGCGTATACTCGCGGTCGATCTCCGGCAGCATGATCCGGCTCTTGATGCGATCGGGCATCTGCTGGAGGCACTCCTTGCGGAAATCGGCGCACATCAGCAGTTTGATGATTTCCGGGTAGCGCCAGAAGCACCCGCCGTTGGGATGATCGGTCGACAGGAACACCTGCCACGGATTCTCGATCAGCAGGAGTAGTTCAAGTCCGACCGCCCACTGCACGCCGTTGACCAGGTTGCTGGGCCGGTACGTGTAGGGCACGATTCCGCATCCGGTCTCGTTCTCGACGTCGAGGTTGCCCCACTTTCGGCCGGTCAACTTGTACAGCAGATGCTGCCACGGCCCGTCGGCCGTAATGGTGACCGTGTCGCCGAAGAGGACCGCGCCGGCGTCGGTGGTAATGCTCGGGTGCGTGTTGAAGTAATTGGCGAGTTCCGCCGATGCGGAGCGCATGGTGTCCCAGTCGTCCCCGCCGTAGGCGTGGTACTGGGAATGCGCGATATGCGCCCGCCGACCTTCCAGATGCTTGAGCGTGTCGAGCGTGGTCGAGATGTTGCCGGGCGCTCCGAGGTTGTTGCAGTGCAGGTGCATCGGATGCGGCAGGCCGAGATCGTCGCAGATGCCGGCCAGTTGCGTGACAATCGCGCCGGGAGTGAGGCGGTGGTAGCCCTCAATGGGAGAGGTGAGCTGTTTCGCGTCTTTGCCGTACTTCCAGGCGGTCACGCCGCCGGGGTTCACCGCTTTGACGCCGTACGACTTCGCCGCGCGGAGGTACCACGCCACAACATTGCGCGCCCGTTCGTACTCGCCCCCCTCCAACTGGTCGAGCAGGATCTCATTGTTGGCCATCAACGTCAGCGACGTCTTGTCGACGATCGGAATGTCCGAAAGTTCCTCGTGTGTGTGACGCGCGGAGAGAACCGGGACGGCCGCCTCGTTCACCGTCGTCCATCCCATGCCGGCGTAGAGGTAGCCGGTTGCAAAGGTCGTGGGGGCCATGCCCCCCAATCCGCTGCGGCGGGTCTTCGTCCGCATGAACGCCTGCGTGCGGCGGTGGTCTTCCGGCGTCATCGCCCGCGCGAAGTTGATCGCGCCCCCGGCGACGTGTGTATGAACGTCAACGCCCCCGGGAAACACGATCATCCCCGTGGCGTCAATCGTCCGCCCGCCCTCGACCGACTCGACGAATCTGCCGCCGTCGATGCACAGATCCCCCACCCGGCCGTCGATGCCGTTGGCCGGATCATAGATTTTTCCGCCGGTGATTCTGAGCATTGGTTCGTCAAGTCCGCGGCGCGAAATCCGAAACAGGCGTCAAAGCACTCATTCTCGAAACGACGTGCCGCCTGTGAAGTGTGCGTCGAGTGAGTGACTCACGGTCGAAACCCCTGTTCCCGCATCCAGTCGCGGAATCGACGAATCGTTTGTGTTTCGGCCTCGGGAGAGTCGGCATGCAAGAAGCGCTGCAACTCAGCCACCTGGAGAAAGGGGAACGCGAGGCTGTGGTTGATCAACTTGTACTGCCCGGCATCACTGAGTTCGGATGCCTGCAGCGTCTTGCCGTCACAGCGCCACAGTTCAGGGATGCTCAGCCCGGCGTAGATCTCACGACGATTGAGCGAACTCGAAGCAACGTCGGTCTCAACGGCGAGGTCCGGAGGTGGATGCACCGCCGGATCCCACTGGGCGACTCCGACCATTTCGCGAGCATGCTGAAACCAGTAGCACTGATCCGGTTCGAACCCACGCAGAGCGTCCTCCCGGCGAAACGTCATGCTGCCGCCGCTTTGCAGGTCAATGTCCAGGTCAAAGGCGAGCGTTGCGATCAGATAGCCGAGCACCGTCTTGAGGTTTTCATGGCGATAGGAAAGCGTCTTAAACTCGAGCCTCGTCCCATCGAACGTCAGCCGCAAGCCGCGCTGCGGCGTCAGCGCGTCGGAGATTGTGACGTACTGATCCCAGGTGACGTCGTCGAGGACGAGACGCTGCGGGGCCGTCTCTGTTGCCGGTGAGGTCAGCACTGTGGCCATGGGGTCGTCTCCGTGGATTAGCGGGCAGCGGAGAATACATCGGAGCACGCCTGAATCGCCAGTTTCGCGAATCGCCGCAGACGCGGCAAGTTGACCGGTGTCGACTTCCTCACGGTCCGGATACCGGCGTTCCGTCAAAATGCCGACGGCGTCGTACAGATACATCGGTGCGGATGACGAGATGCCGGATGCCGATGAGTTCGGCCACGCGTCGGGCTTCGTCGAGTTCCCCCTGGGCGAGGCTGGG
>ERZ869936.1812-NODE-1812-length-14048-cov-8.322304_pt1 | contig 14048 bp, 7 predicted proteins | sample MGYA00520876_ERZ869936 | MGnify/ENA primary metagenome ERZ869936 (study PRJEB32218, sample SAMN09650985) | biofilter metagenome | isolation source: enrty point of leading RO module | place: Saudi Arabia: Thuwal, RO plant located on Red Sea | collected 2016-02-17 ...
GAAAACCGGCGTGGGGTAAAACTCACCGGGGGTTCGAATCCCCCCCTCTCCGCTTTTCAATCGTCCTCGATCACCCTCGATCCCCTGCTCTGGCAGGGGCTTGGGCTTTTCCGGGCGTCGGTCTCCCGCTGACGAATCGTCTCCGATCACCCTCAGCCGTCCTCGTTCGGCATCACTAGCGACTGCAACCATAGCTTCAACCACGTCCGGGCCATCGTCGGTCCCGGTCGCACGGAGAACGTCCGGCTGCTGGTCATCATCGCGGCGGATCGGAAGGTCCGGCAGGTTGGCGACGGCGTTCGCGAGATCGTACAGGCTCGCGTGCGTGTAGCGCATCGACATTTGCGGGGTTGTGTGCCGACCAAGGTCCATCATCGTCCGCAGCGGGGCACCTGACCGTCCCAATCGCGTCAGGTACGTGTGCCGCAGCGCGTGGAAGTCCGCTTGCAGCCCATCGTCGTTTCGGTACTTGAGAAAGTCGGATTGCTCCCGTCGCTCGCGTTCGGTTTCAGACCCCGCCTCGTCGAGCCACGCGGCCCGTGCGGCACTCAGGTCGGCCCGGACGAACTTCGAGCCGTACTTGTTCTCTGCCCACCTTCCGGGCCACAGGGGGGCGTCTGCGGCGATCTCGGCAGTCCACGGCGTGAGCAGCGCCACCAGACCGGCGGGAATCGGGAGTCGGTCGCCACGTCGCGCCTTCTCGTCGACGGCGGCGATTGCGACGGTCGGTGGATCGGCATCGAGATCGAAACTCGCTGGCGTCAGCGAAGCGAGTTCGCGTGCGCGAAGTCCGGTCCCCAACGCCGTGCTGTACAGCATGAAACGCTGCCCGCCCGACAGCCCCAGCCGGTCCGGTCCTGATTCCGCGGCGCGAAGCAACCAGCCGATTTCGTCATCCGACAGTTCGCGCCGCTCGATGCGCAGGTCCGTCTGGACGTTCCCACCTTGAAGGTGGGCCAAGCGATCATCGTTCGTTCGACGGTCCCGCACCAGCCAGCGCGTGAACTGCTTCGCCGCGCGAAGGTAGTGGTTGATCGTCTGGATCGACAACTCGCTTCTCAACTCCGCGAGATGGGCCTGCACCGCGCTGGCCGAGATGTCGCAGATGCGCGCGAACTTGCAGCCTTCGACGACGGAGCGGGCGCGACGCGCCACCTGCTTGCAGTGGTCCGGCGTGTTCCCCTTCGCTCGCAGGCTTGCCTCGAAGTCGTCCAAGTGCTCGCTCAGCGCGCGTTTGCTGTGGAACTCGAAAGGGTCTGTCAGCCCGGCGTCTTTCCGCTCGGCTGCCCGGACGAGTTCGTTGAGCCGCTGCTGAGAAGCAACCTTGTCCCGGTACAGCTTCACACGCTTCTTGCGCCCGGCGACTTCGTACTCGCCGTACCATGCGGCACTCCGCTGTCGGACCTTCTTCGCCCCCGGAGTCGCCTTCGACACCCGGCGACCGTCTTGATTCACGTACCGTGTAACTCGGTTCTTGAACAGGAATGCCATGCTGCTTCGCCCCCGGCGTTGATGTTTTGTTGAATCGTACTGTTGTGAATTCCCGGAGAAGGGTAAACGTACTGTCTGCCGAGAAGGATCAGACGCCTTGGAAGTGGGAACTCCCATCTTCCCAACTCACCATCTCAATAACTCCGTCAGTTCGGGAGTGGGCGGTGCCCTCGTTCCCCCAATGCCCGCCCGCCCCCCTTTAGGGGGGGCGGGCAAGGGGGACCGCACCGCCCGAACTCCCGACTTTCCGGGAACGGAAGTTTCAAAGGTGATCTCCGGGCTTCCCGGTCTCCCACACTCCCAACTTCCCAACTTCCCAACTTCCCGTCGCGGTCGGGGTCCGGGCTTCACTACGCCGCCCGCTTGAAGGCGGGGTAGGCTCGTTCCTTGTAGCGCCCGGCGGGCTTCTTGATCTCGCACTTCACGACAAGACCTTCGTGTTCCAGTTCGGCAAGGAACCGCTTCGCCGCCGCCGGGGACACGCCTGCTTCCTTGCGAAGAACGGTCTCCGTCTCGCCGTCCGGGTACTTGCCGAGGGCGTTCCACAGCTTCTGCTTAGCCGAGGGCCAACCAGCCGTTGGCCCGGCGGTGGAACTGTTCGAGGGCTGAGCGGCCCCCTTGCCGTTCGACTCCGGGTTCCCTTGAGCCGCCGCAGATAATGACTGCGTGGCGAAATCGTAGGTGAGCGACCACTGGCTTCGGTCCGATCCCTCGCAGACGTTGAGCAAGTAGAACGCCCCGGCGTTCAGCGGGCAGTCCGAGACCATCAGCAGCCGATGCACCCCCGTGCCGATTTCGTAGTCCGTTCGCCGGGTGACGAACAGGAACTGCCGGGCGAGCGCCTCAGGCACAGGGAACTTGATGTCTTCCCGCGACGGCATCAGCGCGTGGTCTTCGTCGAGCGGCAGACGCAGGATGGGGACAATCCCTGAGCAGGCGCACGTGGCGACGAGATGAAAGATGTCGTGCCACTTGTTCATGATGGTGGCACGCGCGGGGATGGACAGCATGAAGTCGAACACGACGACCTGCACGGACTCGGAGACCAGTTCGGCCACGAACTCGTCGGCCTTGAGGCTCCAAACGTCTGCTCCGCGCACGTCGAGCGTGGGCTGCGTCAGCGGCCAAGTGATTCCCTTACTCGCAGCAATCACGGCGATGCGGTGATTGACCGCACCAACGACCGCCGCTTCCGTGACGAAGCGGACGCACAACGGTCCAGCCGTCGAGAATCCGCGATCAGCATGGGACCGAAGTGCTCCCACACCGAACGCAAGACTCACCGCGAAGTCGGCGAGAATCCCGGTCGTCAGCGTCTGCGGCGGGCTGGCGACGATCAACGGCTCGTGGATCGCGAGCGTCTCGATCAGGTACGGAAGCGGTTGCACAACGGGACCGTTCGTTGCCATCGCCGTGCCCGGCGGAATGATCTGGTTGTTGGGCTGGACGACCCCAGCGCCGTTCGGACCTGATTGGCCGGTCGTCGAGGGTGAGGGTTGCTGTTGAATCTTCGGACGCAGCCAGCCGTCAGGGTCGCGGTACAGGCCACCGGGGGTATACTCAGTCATGTCGATTTCACCTTTCGGGAGTTGGCAGCGTGAGACGGGCGGCTTGAGTAACACGGGGCCGCCTTTCTCACGCGCTTCAGTCGTCAGTCGCCTCGAACTCGGCACGGTTGGGACACCCCGCCGCCACCCAAGATTCGAGATCGGCAAGTCGCCATCGGACGCAGCCAGCGGACAGCCGGACGGGTGCGGGCGTCTTCCCCGCTGAGACCATTCGGTCCCAGCTTGATGGACCGATTCCGAGCAGCCGGGCGCATTCCCGCCGGTCAACCATGAGTGGACCGACCGGCGGGCTGGCATCTTCGAGTTTGCTGCGTCTGGTCATCGCACCGAGTTCTTCCGCTGGTCGATGCGATCCAATTCCGCCTCGATCCGCTTCACGGCGTTCTCGTCGAACATCCGCGTCTGTCCTGCGCGGCACACCGGCTCGATTCTCCGCTCGCGGACGACGTACAGGACACGGTGGAGCGGTCTGCGGAGCCGCTCGGCGATTTGCCCGACCGTGTGGAACTCGTTCTTCTTCCGGGGCATCTGCTTCTCCCTTCGAGATGCTTCACGTCGCTCAGCCGACTGCCTCGCAGCCGGGGTACTGCTCGACGCCTCAACCCCGTTGACGAAAAGTGCCCGCTGACCTGCTGTCTCCGACATTCGAGCGCTGCACGCCAGCGGGTGAATGCCTGCGTGCAACTGCCTGCCGGGACGCAACTTGCGAAAAGCGGAAGGGGGACGACCGAGGCTGCCCGCGCCGTCGCCCGAAGTGAAAACCAGCCGCGAATTCGTCTACAGCTATTCGGGGCGAAGAACGATTCTGATCGACGGCACGACTCCGAAGCCCGTGGAAGTGTCGGTAGCCTGACTCACGCTCCGGGTTTCGATGCCTGACAATCCACGGTAAGCTGTGTGATTGTGAAGGTTTGCGGAGCCGGGCCACGGATCGTCAGCGGTTCCGCCGCATAGGGAACCGCGTCCATGACGGTGAACAAGAAAGCGCTCAGCGAGCGGGACATCTGCACGCAGTACATCGCTCCGGCCATCCAGCGGGCTGGGTGGGACTTCGCCACGCAGGTGCGCGAAGAAGTCTCGTTCACCGCCGGGCAGATCATCGTCAAGGGCAAGCAGGTCCGCCGGGGCAAGCCGAAGCGGGCCGACTACATCCTGTACCACCGGCCCAACCTTCCCATCGCCGTCGTCGAGGCCAAGGACAACAACCACCCGGTCGGCGGCGGAATGCAGCAGGCGCTCGAATACGCCGACGACGAACTGGCCCTGGCGCTGCCGTTCGTGTTCGCCAGCAACGGCGATGCCTTCCTGTTCCACGACAAGACGGGCACCGGCCCCGCCGTCGAGCAGGAACTGTCCCTAGACGCCTTCCCCTCACCCGCCGAACTGTGGGGACGGTACTGCCAGTGGAAGGGCCTCGACGACACGGCCCAGCAGGTCATCACGCACGACTTCTACTCGGACGGCAGCGGAAAGTCGCCGCGCTACTACCAACTCAACGCCATCAACCGCACGGTCGAGGCCATCGCACGGGGGCAGGACCGCGTCCTGCTCGTCATGGCGACCGGCACCGGCAAGACGTACACGGCGTTCCAGATCATCTGGCGGCTGTGGAAGGCCGGGTTGAAGAAACGCATCCTGTTCCTTGCCGACCGGAACATCCTCGTCGATCAGACCCGCGTCAACGACTTCAAGCCGTTCGGTGCTGCGATGACGAAGGTCACGAACCGGACGGCGGACAAGTCCTACGAAGTCTACCTTGCCCTGTACCAAGCCATCACCGGCGTCGAGGACGAGAAGAAGGTCTTCAAAGAATTCTCCCCGGACTTCTTCGACCTGATCGTGATCGACGAGTGTCACCGGGGCAGCGCAGCCGACGACTCGCAGTGGCGGGAGATTCTCGAATACTTCGGCTCGGCAGCGCAGATCGGCATGACGGCCACGCCGAAGGAAACGGAGTACGTTTCCAACATCAACTACTTCGGCGAGCCGGTCTTCACCTACTCGCTCAAGCAGGGGATTCAGGACGGCTTCCTCGCCCCGTACCGCGTCGTCCGCATCGACTTCGACAAGGACCTGACCGGCTGGCGTCCCGAAGACGGAAAGACGGATAAGTTTGGCCACGAAATCGAGGACCGCATCTACAACCAGAAGGACTTCGACCGCTCGCTAGTTCTCGACCAGCGGACCATCGGGGTCGCGAAGAAGATCACCGAGTTCCTCAAGGGCACCGACCGCTACGACAAGACCATCGTATTCTGCGAGGACATCGACCACGCCGAGCGGATGCGGCAGGCCCTCGTCAACGAGAACGCCGATCTCGTCGAGGAGAACCGCAAATACGTCATGCGGATCACCGGGGACAACGCCGAGGGCAAGGCCGAACTCGACAACTTCATCGACCCGGAAAGCCGCTACCCGGTCGTCGTCACTACGTCCAAGCTGCTCACCACTGGCGTCGATGCGCAGACCTGCAAGCTGGTCGTTCTGGACCGACGCATCGGTTCGATGACCGAGTTCAAGCAGATCATCGGTCGCGGCACTCGCATCAACGAGGACTACGGGAAGTTCTTCTTCACGATCATGGACTTCAAGAAGGCGACGGAACTGTTCGCCGACCCGGACTTCGACGGCCCGCCGATCTGCGTCTACCAGCCCGGCGATGACGACACGCCCGTCCCGCCGGACGAGGACATGGACAACGAACCCGAAGATGGCGCGGAATCGGATGACGACGGCGGGACCGTGATCCACGATCCCGAACCGCCGGGCGGCGGCATCGACATCCCGCCGGGCGGCAACAGGCCGAAGAAATACTACGTGGGGGACGTGGAAGTCGCCGTCGCGGCGGAGCGGGTCCAGTATTTCGACCCCACGACCGGGAAACTCATCACCGAGTCGCTCAAGGACTACACCCGTAACCGGGTGAGTCGGGAATTCACGTCCCTCGACGAGTTCACTCAGCACTGGACGGCGGCGGAGAAGAAACAGGCGATCATCGAGGAACTCGAAGAACGGGGTGTCCTGTTCGACGCGCTGGCGGACGAAGTCGGCAAGGACTTCGACCCCTTCGACCTGATCTGCCACGTCGCCTTTGACCAACCGCCCCTCACACGCCGGGAGCGGGCCGAGAACGTCCGCAAGCGGAACTACTTCTCCGAGTTCGGCGAGCAGGCCCGCGCCGTGCTGGACGCCCTGCTCGACAAGTACGCCGACGAAGGCTTCGAGAACATCGAGGACCCGACCGTCCTGCGGGTCGAGCCGCTGAGCCGGTTGGGCACACCGATGGAGATCGTCGAGGCGTTCGGGGGCCGGGATCAATTTCTGGAAGCGGTGCGGAAACTCCAATCGCAGTTGTACAGCGCAGCCTGACGAGCCACACCTGATTTGAAGCAGCGGGAACGACACCACGATGGTCAGCACGACGCAGATCAAGACGATTCAGGACATCATGCGGAAGGACCGGGGCATCAACGGTGATGCCCAGCGGATCGAGCAACTCGTCTGGATGATCTTTCTCAAGGTCCTCGACGACCGCGAACGCGAATACGAACTGCTCGACGACAAGTACAAGTCCCCGATCCCGAAGAAGTACCGCTGGCGGACGTGGGCCGCCGACCCCGAAGGCATCACCGGCGACGCGCTGCTCGACTTCGTCAACAATGAGATGTTCCCGGCCCTCAAGAACCTGCGGATCAATGGGAATAAGCAGGCGTTCGTCATCCGGTCGGTGTTTAACGACGCCGTGAACTACATGAAGTCGGGCCAGTTGATGCGACAGGTCGTCAACAAGCTGATCGACGACTTCGACTTCAACCGCTCCGACGACCGCCACGTCTTCGGCGACATCTACGAGCAGATTCTCCGGGACCTGCAATCGGCGGGGAACGCGGGCGAGTTCTACACGCCCCGCGCCGCCACGCAGTTCATGGTCGATCAGGTCGATCCCAAGCTCGGCGAGAAAGTACTCGACCCGGCCTGCGGCACGGGGGGCTTTCTCACCTGCACCATCGAGCACGTCCGCAGCAAGTACGTGAAGTCGGCCAAGGACGAGCGGACGTTGCAGGAGTGCATTCACGGCATCGAGAAGAAGCAGCTTCCGCACCTGCTATGCTCGACCAACATGCTGCTGCACGGCATCGACGTGCCGTCGAACATCCTGCACGACAACACGCTCGCCCGGCCCCTCACCGACTACGGTCCGAAGGACCGGGTGGACGTGGTCGTCACCAACCCACCCTTCGGCGGCATGGAAGAAGACGGCATCGAGACGAACTTCCCAACCGCGTTCAGGACGCGGGAGACGGCGGACCTGTTCCTCGTCCTCATCATGCGGCTGCTCAAGGACGGGGGCCGGGCGGCCATCGTCCTGCCGGACGGCACACTGTTCGGCGAGGGCGTGAAGACCCGCATCAAGGAAAAACTGCTCGCAGAATGCAACCTGCACACCATCGTTCGGCTCCCGAATGGGGTCTTCAACCCGTACACCAGCATCAAGACGAACCTGCTGTTCTTCGAGAAGGGGAAGCCGACGAAGCACGTCTGGTACTACGAGCACCCGTACCCGCCGGGCCAGAAGTCCTACAACAAGACGAACCCCATTCGCATCGAGGAGTTCGACGCCGAGAAGAAGTGGTGGAAGAAGCGGAAGGAGAACGAGTTCGCTTGGAAGGTGCCCGTTCAGGAGATCATCGAAGCCGGATACAACCTTGACCGCAAAAACCCACACTCCACGGACGACTGCCCCGGCAACCCGGACGAACTGCTCGACCAGTTTCAGGCGTTGCAACAGCAGATCGACGAGACGCGGGAGAAGTTGAAGCAGGAACTGATGTCGGCGCTCGGGGGTGAGGCATGAACGCCGACACCTTCCTTCGGAACTTCGGACATCTTGCGGATGCTCCGTCAGGCATTGACCAACTCCGCACCCTCGTTCTCCAACTGGCCTTCACGGGCAAGCTGGATGGCGATGCATCCGCCCAAGACGCGGCTTCTTGGACGCAATCCACAGTCGATAGCATCACGGCGGAGATCGTGCCGGGATTTGCGTGCAGCAAGAAACACGAAGACGCGAACGGGCATGTGCACCTGCGGACTCACAACGTCGGCACTGATGGCCGACTCAACTTCGACCTGTTGGTGAAGATCGCCGCGAACAAAGTTGACGAACGGAAAGCTGCGCTTCGCAAAGACGATGTGATCTTCAACAACACGAATAGTCAGGAATTGGTCGGCAAGACATGCATCGTTGATAATGACTACGATTTTGCATTCAGCAACCATCTGACCATCCTTCGCTTCATCGACGACATCGAACCGGGATTCATCGTTCGCTACTTCAACCTTCTGCTGCGGACAGGCGTCTTCTCGCAGATGTGTAACCGCTGGATCGGGCAGGCTGGCATCAACACGAAGATGTTGAAGGCTATCGTTGTTCGTTTCCCCTCGATTGACCAGCAACGTCGGATTCTGAAACACATTGAGGATGTCTTCGCCCTGTGCGACGAACTCGAAGCCCGGCAACAGGAACGCCGGGCCGTCCACGTCCACCTGAACGGCGCAGCCCTCGACCATCTCACGTCCGCCGAGAACGACACCGACTTCGAGATTGCATGGACCCGCGTCCGCAGCAATTTCGACCTGCTGTACTCCGTCCCGGAAAACGTCAACGCCCTGCGGCAGACGATCCTGCAACTGGCTGTGCAGGGCAAACTGGTCGAGCAGGACGAGACGGATGAACCGGCGTCATTGTTGCTGAAACGGATCACCGGATTGAAAGGAAAGGCGCACGCAGAAGGACTTATCCAGAAGGACAAGAAGTTCGCACCGACGACTGCATCATCGCCGCCTTGGACCGTCCCCGATTCGTGGGAATGGGTGCGATTGCAGGACCTATTTGAAGTTGTCCGTGGCGGTTCACCCCGACCCGCTGGCGACCCGCGATATTTTGGCGGAAGCATCCCGTGGATTACCGTCCGTGAGATCACCAAGGATGACGATGTGTTTCTTCGAGACACGCGCGATGGAATCACTGAATTGGGAAGCAAACGAAGCAGGTTCATCCGTCCGAACGACCTGCTGCTGACGAATAGCGGGGCCACGCTTGGAGTCCCCAAGATTAGCACGATCACTGGCTGCATCAACGACGGGGTCGCACTTCTGAAATGCTTTCACGACCAGATCGACCTTGAGTACGCATACTATTATCTGCGTCAGCAGACCCCTGCATTTCGAGCGGTCAAACAGGGCATGGGGCAGCCAAACCTAAACACGCCCATTCTTGCAGGATGGTATTTTCCACTTCCCCCATTGTTCGAGCAGTCGAGAATCGTCGAATACATCCAGAAGCTGGATGCCCTGTGTGACGAACTCGAAGCCAAGCTGACGCAGAAGCAAGCAGACGCTGACAGTCTGACCGAAGCGATGGTCGCCGCTGTCTTCGCCGGTGAAGTGAAGCCACCTGCTCCGATGACGACCGCTCCCGCGCGGCCCCGGAGTCCGAAGTGGCCTGCGGAGAAGCCCACCGTCGCACGCCGTCGAGGCTACGAAGAAATTCGCGGAGCCGTGTCGAGCTACGCCGTCAAACGGCTGCACCGGCAGAAGTCGTTCCACCGCACCAAACACGCCAAGATACTGTCGATGGCGCAGGCCCATGTCGGCGTGGACTTGGGCATCGCTTTCGAGCGCTGGGACCACGGGCCGTTCCACCCCTGCATCTACGAAGTGGAGCGGCTGGCGGCCCGGAAGGAGTGGTACGAGACGACGGACGGCGAGAAGGTCGCCTACAGCCCCGGTCCCAAGATCGGCGAACAGGTCGGCCGCGCCGAAGAACTGCTCGGCGACCGACAAGCCGAGATGGATCGGCTGCTCGACCTGTTCTCCGGGATGCGAACCCGCCGGGCCGAACTCATCGCCACGACCTTCTTCGTCTGGAACGACCTGCTGATCGACGGCGCGACTGCCGACGAGTCGGAGATCGCCGACGAGTTCTTCCGCTGGCACGAATCAAAACGCAAGAAGTTCACTCCGGTCAAGGTCGCCGAGGCCATCGAGTGGCTTCGCGACAACGACATGGTTCCCACCGGGAAGGGACACCGAACCACGCTGCGCAGTTGACCGGCTGACGCACGACTGCAAACACGGAACCGTTGATGTCGAGCGAGTCTACCCGTTCGCCAGCATCACGGTAGTCGGAACACCCGCACGATGGCGTCCGCCCCTGCCGTCACGGCGAAACGACCATCCGGCGAGACGGCGATGTCCCACACGCCCGACTCCTGCTCATCGAACTGCATCACCCTGCGTCCGGTCTTGGCGTCCCACAGGACGAGTCTGCTGCCGCCCGCTTTCTCGCCTGCTTGAACGGTCCCGATGAGAACTTTGCCGTTCGGCAGGAAGGCCACGGCAGCGACGCTGCCGGGCAGTCCTTCGAGTCGCTGCACGACGCGCTGTGTCGTCGCGTCCCAAACGATGGCCTGCGAGTTCGCACTCCCACTCACGACGAGCCGACTGTCGAGGGAGAAAGCGACGCTCCACACTTCGCCGCCGTGCTCGCCGAACTCGGCGACCTTGGCCCCGTCTTGCACGTTCCAAAGTCGAACCGTTCCGTCCACGCTGGCGGTTGCGAGGGTGCGACCGTCGTTCGTGATTGCCAGTCCCCGGACAGACTCGAACGCACCGGATTCGCGGGACGGATGGGCCTTCACACGGAGAAGCTGCTCGCCGGTGTCAGTCTCGAACACGGTCGCTGCTCCGATGTAGTCTCCGACGATCACTCGGCGACCGTTAGGCGTGAACAACGCCGCAAAGATCGTTGCAACGTGTGAGGACGTGAGATCGTGCTGCACTTTCCCGCTGCGCTCGTGCCACAGGTAAAGCCTGCTGCGCGCCGTGGCCGCCATGATTCGATCACCGCCCGGCTGAAAGCCGACTGCACGAACGACTCCGTCCGCCCCCTCAAATCGCCTCACTTCCGCGCCGTTCTTGAGGCTCCAAAGGATCACTTCTTCGTGAAGCCCGCACGACACGACCTTCGTTCCGTCGCCGGATACGTCCACGCCGTACACGATCCCGCTGTGGCCCCTCAGTTCTCGCACGATGCCGGGCGGGCCGTCCGCCAACCACGAATCGGGTTCGGCCTCAGCACGACCAGCAGCAGGTTCGGGTACGTCGCGATCCTCGTTCGGTAGAACCGGGACACGCTCGCCGTTCTCGATGGCCGCGATCACGGCGTCCTTGTCCGGCAATCCGATACCCCGCCAGTCCTCATCGGCCCGCCACGCCTTCGTCAGTGCTTCGACGCGACGTGCAATCCAATCCTCGGATTGCTTCGACAGCGCTTCCCGTTCCGGCGTTCCAAACCGGAAGTGAGTTCGGATGTGATCGTGGAAGTCCGAGTCTGCCTTTCGTGCAATCGCCGTCGCGGTCTCCCGTTCTATGCGCCGCTGTTCCATCGTCGCATCGAGTTCACGACTTTGCGCTTCCAAGGTTGCTTCTTCGGCAGCCCGTTGCTCGGCCAGTCGCACCTGCAATTCCTTCTCGAACTCAACGCCGTCCCGGTCGTCGAACCGGCGCTTGATACGGATGATCGTGTTCTTCAGCGCCTTGCGGTCAACGGGTTTGTTGCTGTCCAAACCGACGACCTGAACGGTCCCCTGCATGTCGAGGAACGGGACCGTTTCGCCATCTGCCCCTACGTCCTCGTGGACGCGGAACGGTGTGATCGTCGCCGTGCCGTCCGCCGTGCGATAGACCCACACATGGTGACGCCCGTTCCACGCCTTCGAGACGGGTTGGCCGAGGACGGCGTCGAGCAGTTCGAGCGAGATTATGTCTTCTTGGAACACGTCTCCGAGCCGCGTGTCCCGGCACGCCGGGTCAAGCCTCAGCAGATCGACGATCTCCCTAACTTCGTTCGATGTGTAGTCGGCTGCCGTCGTCGAACCAGCGCCACCGGGGCGGAACAGCGTTCCCACTCCGGCAACGACGGCGACCAGCAGCAACAGACCCACGGCCCCAACGACCAGCATCCGCATCGAGACATTTCGGCCGCGCCCGGCAGACGACGATCCGTCTGTGCGTGCGGGCCGGGGCGGGGGGCTTCCGGTTCCGCGCTTCGGCTTCGGTGGGGCCGCAGGTGTGTCCTTGAAATCGAGTCCCTTCACCCGGCTCGCAGGAACCCACTCGTCCATGCCTTCCTTCCAGACCAGATCGTCCGGTCGCAATTCGCCAGCGGCAGCCAGCCGATTGAGTTCCGTTGCCGCGACCGGCCCCTGCTGGTGGTCGTCGCCGGTGCTGTAGTGCCACTCGTTGTTCGACACGGTGTCCCTTTCGTCTCCGGTTGGTCTGGTGTTCCCCTTCGAGGACTGTCGGGGCAACGCGCGGCTGGTGTTCGGCGCAATGAAAAAGGAGCGCCGAACCAGCGTGCCCACCAACCCCCGCCAAGGGGCGCATGAAACAGCACTGGCCGACGCCCCCATACGGGGGCGCGGCACAAGCACTGCCTTCATGCGTTCAAGAACCCGAAGGTTCAGGTTGGCGGTATTTGGTGAAGCAGTTCTTGACGCCTGCGCGTCAAATCAGGTTGTCAACGCGGCCTTCGCGCGGCCGCGATCATCGCGATTCTGTTCTCCGCTTTCGGAAAGTGACTTCGTTTCAAGTCACGTTGGACTCACGCTTCAAGATTACCCCGGATTTGTGGGCATCGCAATGTGCAGTTGTCTGCCCGTAGCGGTCCTTGTACGGTGGAGATTGCTCATTCCGAGCGTCGGCTGAAATCCACCGAAGGGATGCCGACCGCCAACCTACTACAACGCCTGCGCAGCAAGGTGGTGATCTTCGGGGCGGTCCACCGGACCGGACGATGAGCAGGCTCGCTCCGCGTCCTGCCTTTCTTTCAACATGGCAGGCAATTTTCAGAAGCGGAGTTTCCTGATGGCTCGAAGACTTCCCCACGACCGTTGCGCGGTTTGCAACCGAACGCTTGCCGAAACCGGCGGCAAGCGACTCGTCGCCACGGCGTCCCACGCACTTCGCATCTGCGCCCCGGACACCCCGCTGGGGAGCCTTCATCACCCGGCCCGGATGATCCGTCTCCGGGGCGACTTCCGGGACGTGATCGTCGTCCTCAGCGGCGTGAGGCTGTGGACGCACAACGCCGTCGCGAACGTCGAGCGGATCGTCTACGAGGGCACGCGGCCTTGGTTCTGCCAGCGCTGCGCCGTCAGCAACTTGTGCCCGGCGTGTGAAACGCCCCTGACCACCGCCCCCGGCACGGACCATCTCGAAGACGATGGCCGCACGGTACACTCGCCCCACGTTGCCGGGTACGTGCGGGAGTGCCCGAACCCGTCGTGCAAGCGTCACCGAACCGGCGTCCCGGATGGGGACGCGACCGACTGGATCGACGACATCCCCTTTGATCCCGAACTCAACCGCCGGGTGGACGATCTGCTCGGCGAGGACTCACCGGAGTGAGAAGGAACAACGCTGTCGCTGGTCAGCCCGGAGCGTCGAGACTAACCACTCCATAGGACGGCTACGCGGCACCGAAAAGCTGATTCCGACGCGCGAGCACTGTTCCCGCCCGTGCGCCATCCTCATACCTTGCCACAACTTCGAACGACTTGCCGAGATTTCGCGAAGTCACCGACGAGCGACCGCCACAGGGGATGTCGTGCCAGTTGTGGAGTCTACGTTGTTTGCGCAGTCAACCAACACGGTCGGACCCGGTGTTGTCGGACTCGATGAGCAACAGGATCGCCCGTTTTAGGTGGTCCGGCAGTGCGGACCATTGGGCGACGACTCGTTGCAGGTCGGGGTCCGATTCGAGGGAATCGGAAGGCCCGGATGAGGCCGGTTTTCGGCCTTCGGCTTCAACCATGACTTCAACCACGTCTGGATTCCTGCCTGAATCCCGACGTTTTTGCGAATGTTCGCCGGTCTTGAAAACCGGCGTGGGGTAAAACTCACCGGGGGTTCGAATCCCCCCCT
>ERZ869936.1813-NODE-1813-length-14048-cov-5.001286_pt1 | contig 14048 bp, 15 predicted proteins | sample MGYA00520876_ERZ869936 | MGnify/ENA primary metagenome ERZ869936 (study PRJEB32218, sample SAMN09650985) | biofilter metagenome | isolation source: enrty point of leading RO module | place: Saudi Arabia: Thuwal, RO plant located on Red Sea | collected 2016-02-17 ...
CTGATCATGGGCATTCTCAATGTGACCCCGGACTCGTTCTCAGACGGCGGCCATTATCTCAGCCCGGCCGCGGCCGTTGACCGCGCCAAGGCGCTGGTCGCGGAAGGGGCTGATCTGCTGGACATCGGCGGTGAGTCCTCCCGCCCCGGCGCCGAAGGCGTGACCCTGAAGGAAGAACGCCGCCGGGTGCTGCCGGTGCTGGAGCGGGTGACGGGCTTTGGCGTCCCGGTTTCGGTCGACACCTGCAAGCCGGCCCTGATGCTGGAGGCCTGCCGGGCCGGCGCATCGATGATCAACGACATCCTTGGCCTGCGCGCACCCGGGGCGCTGGAAGCGGTGGCCGCCACCGATGCCGCCGTGTGCATCATGCACATGCAGGGCGAACCGCGCAGCATGCAGCAGGCGCCGCGCTACGGCGACGTGACGCGCGAGGTTGGCGAGTTCCTGGTCGGACGCGCGGCGGCGGCGCGACGGGCCGGAATCGGCCCTGAGCGCCTCGTGCTCGATCCCGGCTTCGGTTTCGGCAAGGAGGCTCTGCACAATCTCGAATTGCTGCGCTCGCTCGATCGCATTGCTGCCCTGGGTTACCCGGTACTGGTGGGACTTTCTCGTAAGTCCCTGTTGGGTAGAATCACCGGAAAGCCGGTGAACGAACGGGCTCACGCCAGCGTGGCCGCGGCGATGATTGCCGTGGCAAACGGCGCCCGCATCGTTCGAGTGCACGAGGTGGGCGCAACGCGCGACGCGCTGCTGGTGCAGCAGGCGGTCGCGGCCAACGGGATAGAGGCGCAGTGAGCACAGGCAGGAAATATTTCGGTACCGACGGGGTGCGCGGTCGCGTGGGCGAAGCGCCGATCACGCCGGAACTGGTGATGCGTCTCGGGTACGCGGCCGGAAAGGTGCTCGCGGCCGGCACCGAACTGCCGGGCGGGGAGCACGCCGCGGTGCTGATCGGCAAGGACACGCGCATCTCCGGCTACATGCTGGAGTCGGCACTGCAGGCCGGCCTCTCGGCGGCCGGCGTGGACATCTACCTGGCGGGCCCGATGCCGACGCCGGCGGTGGCTTATCTCACGCGGGCGCTGCGGCTGCAGGCGGGCATCGTGATCTCCGCCTCGCACAACCCGTTCGAGGACAACGGCATCAAGTTTTTCTCCGGCAACGGCAACAAGCTGCCGGATGCGGTCGAGCAGGCGATCGAAGCCCGGCTGGACAGTCCGATCGAGACCATGCCTTCCGCCCGGCTCGGCAAGGCCCGCCGCCTCAACGACGCGGCAGGACGCTACATCGAGTTCTGCAAGAGCACTTTCCCGAACGATCTCGATCTGCGCGGCATGCGCCTGGTGGTGGACTGCGCCCACGGTGCCACCTACCACATCGCCGGCCATGTCTTTCACGAACTGGGTGCCGATGTCACGTTGATCGGCAGCCAGCCCGACGGTCTCAACATCAACCAGGCCTCTGGGGCGGTGCACCCGCAGGCGCTGGCGGCGGCAGTGCGTGCGCATCAGGCCGATCTCGGCATCGCCTTCGATGGCGACGGCGACCGGCTGGTCATGGCCGATGCCTCGGGCAGAATCTACGATGGCGACGAGCTGCTCTACATCATCGCCAGCTTCCGTCAGCGCCGGGGCCTGTTGCGGGGCGGCGTGGTCGGCACGCTGATGACCAACTTCGGCATGGAGCAGGCACTGGCGTCGCTTGGCATCGACTTCGAGCGCGCCGCCGTGGGCGACCGTTACGTGCTGGAGCGTCTGCAGCAGCGCAACTGGCAGCTCGGCGGCGAGAATTCCGGTCATATCATCTGCCTCGACCGGCATACCACCGGTGACGGCATCGTATCGGCCCTGCAGGTGCTGCATCCGCTGCGGGCGGAAGGGCGCAGCCTGTCCGATCTGGCCGCCGGCGTGACCCTCTACCCCCAGGTGCTGGTCAACGTGCGCGTCGCGCGCGGGTTCGACTTCAAGGCCAATGCCGCGGTCCAGGCGGCGCTGTCGCAAACCGAGCACAGCCTGAACGGGCGTGGCCGGGTGCTGCTGCGCGCCTCCGGCACCGAGCCGGTGATCAGGGTGATGGTGGAAGGGCAGCCGCGCGAGACGATCCAGGGCCTCGCCCAGTCCCTGGCGGCGGTGATTCGCGATCAGGCCGCGGCCTGATTCGCGGATATCTGGCAAAAAAGCAGCGGCCTAGTCCACTAGGCCAGTCCCTGAACGGGGGGCGGATGCAATAAAACTGTCATGAAACCCCCATAGAATGCAGGCGCTCAGCTATTCGACGCAGTTCTGCACAGGAGACAGTCCAGATGTCCAAACCTCTTCAAGCAGCAATGGCTATCGCGGGTGTCGTGTTTGCCGCCTCGCTCGGCCTGATGGCGGCACCGGCCCATTCTCAGATGGTCACGATCGACGGGTCGTCGACCGTGTTTCCGATCACCGAAGCGATCGCCGAGGACTTCCAGCGTGCCAAGCGCGGCAAGGTCCGGGTGACCGTGGGCATTTCCGGCACCGGCGGCGGCTTCAAGAAGTTCTGCCGCGGTGAGATCGATCTCGCAAATGCATCGCGCCCGATCAGCAAGAAGGAAATGGACGCGTGCAAGGCGGCGGGCATCCGGTACGTCGAGCTTCCGGTCGCCTATGACGCGATGACCGTCGTGATCAATCCGAAGAACACCTGGGCCGAAACACTGACCGTTGCGGAACTCAAGAAGATGTGGGAGCCGGCGGCGCAGGGCAAGGTCAAGACCTGGAAGCAGGTCAATCCGAGCTGGCCCGACCGGCCGCTGAACCTGTACGGTCCGGGCGCCGAGTCCGGCACCTTCGACTATTTCACTGAGGCGGTCGTCGGCAAGTCGAAGGCGAGCCGCGGCGACTTTACCGCTTCCGAGGATGACAATGTGCTCGTCCAGGGCGTCTCCCGCGACGAGAACGCGCTCGGATACTTCGGTTTCGCCTACTACACCGAGAACACCGACAAGCTGAAGGCGGTGAAGGTCACGGAAAAGGCGGGCGGGAAAGCAGTGGCACCGTCGGTGGAATCCGTGCTCAATGGCTCGTACACGCCGCTGTCGCGCCCGATCTTCGTCTACGTCAACGCCAAGTCGATCGAGAAGCCGGAAGTGCGCGAGTTCATGGAGTTCTACATGAAGAACGCCGACACGCTGGTGCGTGAAGTCAAGTATGTGCCGCTGCCGGCCCGCGCCTACGCCTACAATCTGGAGCAGATTGGCAAGAAAGTCGTCGGCACTAAGTTCGGCGGCGAGAACAAGGTCGGCCTCACCATCGACGACCTCATGAAGCTGGAAGCCAAGCTCTGAAGTAATGCGAGACGGAAAAGGCGGGAGGCGAACCCTCCCGTCTTTTTTTTGCGCGATGTGGCCGGACGGCCCGGCCCGTTATAATCCGCCAGTTCCTGAACCGCATGGACTCATCGGCCGCTGTGCCAGAATCTGACCGCCCTGATCACGCGCCGGTAAGCAGCCGGCTCGAGAAGCGTCGAACCCGACATGGCCGCGAGCTGGTTATCGAGTTCGCGCTGCTGCTGGCGGCGCTGTCTGCGGTCGCCACCACGGTGGCCATCGTCTTCATTCTTGTCTACGAGGCCTGGGGCTTCTTCGAGCATGTGTCGATGCTCGAATTCATCACGGGCACGATGTGGACGCCGTTGTTCGCGAACCCGCAGTACGGCATTCTGCCGCTGCTGTCGGGCACGCTGGTCGTGGCCGGCATCGCGCTGCTGCTTGCGGTGCCGGTGGGTACGATCACCGCAATCTACCTGTCGGAATTCGCGCCCTTCAAGGTGCGGGAAGTGGTGAAGCCCTTCCTGGAACTGCTCGAGGGCGTGCCGACCGTGGTCTACGGCTACTTCGCGCTGCTGTTCGTGACCCCGATCCTGCAGACTTTCGTGCCCGACCTGCCGGGTTTCAACATGCTCGGGCCGGGCATCGTCATCGGCATCATGATCATTCCCTACGTTGCGTCGGTCTCGGAAGACGCCATGCGCGCGGTGCCGATGAGCATGCGAGAGGGTTCGTACGCGATGGGCGCGACGCGGTTCCAGACGGCGGTCCGGGTGGTTACGCCCGCGGCGACCTCGGGCATCGTCGCCGCCTACATCCTGGGCATCTCCCGCGCCGTGGGCGAAACCATGGTGGTCGCGGTGGCTGCCGGGCAGCAGCCGAACTTTACTTTCGATCCGCGCGAGTCGGCGGCGACGATCACCGCCTACATCGTGCAGGTGGCAATGGGCGACCTGCCGCATGGCAGCATCGGCTACCAGAGCATCTTTGCCGCCGGCCTGGTGCTGGTGCTGATGACGCTGGTGTTCAACATCATCGGGCATCTGCTGCGCAAACGTTTCCGCGAGGCATACTGACATGCACGCAGCCGACCTCGAATCCATCCGCCAGATGATAAGGCAGCACAAACTGCGCGATTATCTGTTCTCGATCGTCGGCCTGCTGTGCATGCTGGTCGGCGTGGTGACGCTGCTCGCGCTGTTCATCGACCTGCTGATCGACGGTGCCCGCCGGCTGGACTATGAATTCCTCACCTCTTTTCCCTCCCGGCACGCGGACCAGGCCGGCATCCTCTCGGCCTGGGTCGGATCGAGCCTCGTCATGCTGGTCACCATGCTGGCAGCGGTGCCGCTTGGCGTGGCCGCGGCGCTTTATCTCGAGGAGTACGCGCCGAAGAACTGGGTCACCGACCTGATCGAGATAAACGTCACCAATCTCGCAGGCGTTCCGTCGATTGTCTATGGCCTGCTCGCCCTCGGCTTGTTCGTGTACATGCTGGACTTCGGCCAGAGCGTGCTGTCCGCAGGGCTGACGCTGGCGCTGCTGATCCTGCCGGTGGTGATCGTGGCCACCCGCGAGGCGATCCGCTCCATTCCCAGCGCCATCCGCGAGGGTGCCTATGCCCTCGGGGCGACGAAGTGGCAGGTGGTCTCCGATCACGTGCTGCCGTATTCAATGGGCGGCATCATGACCGGGGTGATCATCGGGCTGGCGCGCGCGATCGGCGAAACCGCGCCAATCATCACGATCGGCGCCCTCACGTTCATCGCCTTCCTGCCGCCGGCCCCGGTCCAGCCCGAGGCGCCCTTCGTCAACTTCGACTGGCTGTTCTCGCCCTTCACCGTGCTGCCCATCCAGATGTTCAACTGGATGTCGAGGCCGCAGGCGGAGTTCCTCAACAACGCCGCCGCTGCAGGCATCGTGATCATCGTTATGACGCTGGCGATGAACGGCCTCGCCATCTATATCCGCTACCGGTTGAGAAAGACCATCAAATGGTAAACGTCGCTTCGCGAGTGCCCAGCGTGACGGCGCAGCCGTCGTCCGCGTCCGGGCTTGCCCCCGCCAAGAAAGCCGAATCGTGCAACCTGAGCTTCTACTACGGCAAGTTCAACGCGCTGAAGAACATCAGCCTGCCGGTGTACGAAAAGAAAGTCACCGCGCTGATCGGGCCGTCCGGCTGCGGCAAATCCACCTTCCTGCGCTGCTTCAACCGGATGCACGATCTCTACCCGGGCAACCGGTACGAGGGGCAGATCCTCCTCTACCCCGACAATACCGACCTGCTGGCCGCCCAGGTCGACCCGATCGAAGTGCGCATGCGCATCAGCATGGTGTTCCAGAAGCCCAATCCGTTTCCGAAGTCGATCTTCGAGAACGTCGCGTACGGACTGCGGGTGCGCGGGGTGCGCAACGCCGCCCTGGTGCACGACAAGGTCGAGGAGGCGCTGCGGGGCGCCGCTCTGTGGGACGAGGTGAAGGATCGCCTGAACGAGGTGGCGTTCAACCTGTCCGGCGGCCAGCAGCAACGCCTGTGCATCGCGCGCGCGCTCGCGACCGAGCCCGAAATCATGCTGTTCGACGAACCGACCTCGGCCCTCGACCCGATCGCGACCGCGAGCATCGAGGAACTCATCAACGACCTGAAGGCGAAACTCACCATTCTGATCGTCACGCACAACATGCAGCAGGCAGCGCGCGTATCGGACTACACGGCCTACATGTACCTTGGCGAGTTGATCGAGTTCAACGCCACCGACACCATCTTCATCAAGCCCAAGAACAAGGCGACCGAGGACTACATCACCGGGCGATTCGGTTAACCGGCCAGGCCGCCGCGCCCGGGCGCCCGTTTCCCTGTGCCGTGTCGCCAGCGCTGCGGGCGGCGCATCGTCGAAACCACCCCAAGGCACCTGAACCCGCGTCTAGGCGGGGTTGAAATCCCCCGCCGGAACATACGCTTGCGTCGCGCCGTCGGCGCCTGCGCAGAGGCTTCTTCGCAGCGCACAACGTTGACCCCCCTTCGACGCGGCGGGTACAATCCACCGAATTTTGTCGGCTGACTGATTCGATGCGATCGCGGCTCGTTGCCGGAAACTGGAAAATGCATGGCAACCTGTCGGACAACGAGCGGTTGCTGCGATCGGTCCGTGAAACGGCGGGGCGGCTCAGCCGGGCAGCGTGCGCAGTCTGCGTGCCGTATCCGTATCTGGCGCAGGCCCGGGACGTCCTGTCTGGCGCGAAAGCGGCGCTCGGCGCCCAGAACGTAAGCCAGCATCCCAAGGGCGCGTACACCGGCGAAGTGTCGGCGGCCATGCTGGCCGATTTCGGTTGTCGGTACGTGATCGTCGGTCATTCGGAGCGGCGCACCCTGTTCGGAGAGGATGACGCCACCGTTGCCGCCAAGGCGCAGTCGGTGCTGGAGGCGGGGCTGGCGCCGATCGTCTGTGTCGGCGAGCTGCTCGAAGAGCGCGAGCAGGGGGCAACCGAGCGGGTGGTGGCGCGGCAGCTCGACGTGGTGCTGGACCGGGTGGGTCCCGAAGGGCTCGCCAAAGGCGTTGTCGCCTACGAGCCGGTGTGGGCGATCGGTACCGGAAAGACCGCGACGCCCGAGCAGGCGCAGGCGGTGCACGCATTCATACGTGGCCGCATCGCGGCCCGGGCGCGGCCGCTGGCCGAGGCACTTGCGATTCTTTATGGCGGCAGTGTCAAGGGTTCGAACGCTGCGGCGCTGTTCGCGATGCCCGATGTGGACGGCGGGTTGATCGGTGGGGCGTCGATGAACGGGGAAGAATTCGACGCGATATGCATGGATGCAGAGCGCTGAACGAGACGGAAAGAGTGAAGACATGGAACTGGCTGTACTGATTCTGCATGTGCTTACCGCGCTGAGCGTGATCGGGCTGGTGCTGCTCCAGCACGGAAAGGGTGCGGACATGGGGGCGGCGTTCGGCAGTGGCTCGGCCGGCAGCCTGTTCGGCGCGAGCGGCTCGGCCAACTTTCTGAGCAGGACCACCGCCGTCTTTGCGGCAGTTTTCTTCCTGACCAGCATGCTGCTGACTTACCTGTCCTTCGAGAAGTCCGCTCCGCAGGGCGTGATGTCCAACGTCACGCAGCCGGCCGCGCCTGCCGAGGCGATTCCCGCGCCCTCCGCGGCCCCGGCCCCCGCCGTCCCGCCCGCCGAAGGCTCAAAAGCCGACGAGATTCCCAAGTGAGTTCTGGATGCGGGGAATGACGGGTAAAATTTCGTCCCTCGCGTCTTTCCGGCAGTGCCGACGTGGTGAAATTGGTAGACACGCCGTCTTGAGGGGGCGGTGGCGAAAGCCGTGTGAGTTCGAGTCTCACCGTCGGCACCAGCAGCGTGGCAGTAACCCGGTCGAAGTGCCGCCCGGGCCCGGAGTCAGGCAGGCAGCGGGGCTGTCCACGCGCCCCCAAGCCTCCGGAAGCGGCAGGCCCAGAGTGTCCGATGCTTGAGCAATACTTCCCGATCCTGCTGTTCATCCTGGTCGGCCTGCTGATCGGCGTTGCACTGCCCCTGCTCGGCGGAGGCCTCAGCCGCGTGCTCGGCGTGCACCGGCCCGATCCCGAAAAGCTCTCCCCTTACGAATGCGGGTTCGAAGCCTTCGAAGACGCGCGCATGCGCTTCGATGTGCGCTATTACCTTGTTGCCATCCTGTTTATTCTGTTCGATCTGGAAATCGCGTTCCTGTTTCCCTGGGCGATCGTGCTCGACGAGATCGGAACTTTTGGTTTCGTCGCAATGGTCATATTTCTTGCAATCCTGATCGTGGGGTTTGCCTACGAGTGGAAAAAGGGCGCACTGGAATGGGATTGATCCCGGGCGGGCGATGACCATGAACGGACTGGGCGAAAAAGGGTTTGTCACAACCTCGATCGACAACGTGATCAACTGGACGCGTACCGGCTCCCTGTGGCCGATGACCTTCGGTCTGGCGTGCTGCGCGGTGGAGATGATGCACGCCGGCGCGGCGCGCTATGACCTTGATCGTTTCGGGGTCGTGTTCCGGCCGAGCCCGCGCCAGTCCGACGTGATGATCGTGGCCGGCACCTTGTGCAACAAGATGGCCCCGGCGCTGCGCAAGGTCTACGACCAGATGGCCGAGCCCCGCTGGGTCATATCGATGGGCTCCTGCGCCAACGGTGGCGGCTACTATCACTATTCCTACTCGGTGGTCAGGGGCTGCGACCGCATCGTGCCGGTGGATGTGTACGTGCCGGGCTGTCCGCCGACCGCCGAAGCGCTGCTCTACGGCATCATCCAGCTGCAGAACAAGATCCGCCGCACCAACACCATCGCGCGCTGACGACGATGACCCAAAAGCTCCAGCAGCTCGAACAGGCGGTGCGCCAGTCGCTCGGCGAGCGGCTGCGCCGCCTGGAGGTGGCGCTTGGGGAGATGACGGCGGAGCTCGAAGCCGCAACCCTGCATGAGTCGATGCTGACCCTGCGCGACGGCACCGGCCTGCGCTTCGCGCAGCTCATCGATGTGTGCGGCGTTGACTATCAGGCCTACGCGGGCCGCGGCGCCGACGGTCCGCGCTACGCGGTCGTCTATCACCTGTTGTCGCTGGAACACAACCAGCGGCTGCGCGTTCGCGCATTCTGTCCCGACGACGACCTGCCGGCGATGGATTCGGTGGTCGATATCTGGCCGGCGGCCAACTGGTTCGAGCGCGAAGCCTTCGACCTTTTCGGCATCGTGTTCCCAGGGCACCCGGACCTGCGCCGCCTGCTGACCGATTACGGCTTCGTCGGCCATCCGTTCCGCAAGGATTTTCCGCTGTCCGGCTATGTCGAGATGCGCTACGACCCGGACCAGCAGCGCGTGATCTATCAGCCGGTGAGCATCGAGCCGCGCGAAATCGTGCCGCGGGTGGTGCGCGAGGCGCACTACGGCGACACCGAGTGACGCCATGGCGGAAATTCGCAGCTACACCATGAACTTTAGCTCCGGCATAACCTCGACTGCGCCGAGGTTAGCCTGCGCTGAAATGCATCGTGTGCAGGCGTTCTTTGATGTGGGTACGTTCTTTGTGAGGCGCGGCGCCTAGCCATGGCAGAGATCCGTAACTACACGATGAATTTTAGCTCCGGCATAACTTCGGAACGGCCGAGGTTAGCCTTCACTGAAATTCATCGTGTGCAGGCGCTTGCGGTCGTGGCTGCTTCTGTGACGGGTAACGAGCGCTAGCCATGGCGGAAATCCGCAACTACACGATGAATTTTGGGCCGCAGCATCCGGCGGCGCATGGCGTGCTGCGGCTGGTGCTGGAACTCGACGGCGAGGTCATCCAGCGCGCCGACCCGCATGTGGGCTTGCTGCACCGGGCGACCGAAAAGCTCGCCGAAAGCAAGACTTACCTGCAGTCGGTGCCGTACATGGACCGGCTCGACTACGTCTCGATGATGTGCAACGAGCACGCCTACGTAATGGCGATCGAGAAGCTGCTCGAGCTGGAAGTGCCGCTGCGGGCCCAGTACATCCGGGTGATGTTCGACGAGATCACGCGGATCCTCAACCATCTCTTGTGGCTGGGCGCGCATGCGCTGGACGTCGGCGCGATGACGATGTTCCTGTACTGCTTCCGCGAGCGCGAGGACCTGATGGACTGCTACGAGGCGGTCTCGGGCGCGCGCCTGCACGCGGCCTACTACCGGCCCGGCGGCGTTTATCGAGACCTGCCGGACACCATGCCGCAGTTCCAGCCCTCGAAGTTTCGCAGCGAAAAAGAGGTGCGCGAGCTCAATCGCGCACGCACCGGCTCGCTGCTGGATTTCATCGACGATTTCACCCGGCGGTTCCCGAAGCTGGTGGATGAGTATGAAACGCTGCTGACCGACAACCGCATCTGGAAGCAGCGCACCGTCGGCATCGGCGTGGTCACGCCGGAGCGTGCCGTCGCGCTCGGCTTCACCGGGCCGATGCTGCGCGGTTCGGGGGTTGCGTGGGATCTGCGCAAGAAGCAGCCCTACGAGGTGTACGACCGCGTCGAGTTCGACGTGCCGGTCGGCGTCAACGGCGACTGCTACGACCGTTACCTGGTGCGCATCGAGGAGATGCGGCAGTCCAACCGCATCATCCGACAGTGCCTGGAGTGGCTGCGCGCCAATCCCGGCCCGGTGATGACGGACAATCACAAGGTCTCGCCGCCGTCGCGGCTGGCGATGAAGGCCAACATGGAGGAGCTGATTCATCACTTCAAGCTTTTCACCGAGGGCTTTCACGTGCCGCCGGGCGAGACCTACGCGGCGGTCGAGGCGCCCAAGGGTGAGTTCGGCATCTACCTGGTGTCGGACGGCGCCAACAAACCCTACCGGATGAAAATCCGCGCGCCCGGCTTCGTGCATCTGTCGGCGCTCGACGAGATGGTGCGCGGGCACATGATCGCCGACGTAGTGGCCGTCATCGGCACGCAGGACATCGTGTTCGGGGAGGTCGACCGGTGAACGCGCCGATGGTGCTCAGTCCGGCGGCGCTTGCGCGCATCGATCGCGAGATCGCGAAGTATCCGCCCGAGCGGCGCGCTTCGGCGGTGATGGCCGCGCTCGCCATCGCCCAGGACGAGAAGGGCTGGCTGGCGAGGGACGCGATCGAGTTCGTCGCCACTTACCTCGATATGCCGCCAATCGCCGTGTGGGAGGTCGCCACGTTCTACAACATGTACAACCTGGAACAGCCCGGGCGCTTCAAGATCACGATCTGCACGAACCTGCCTTGCGCGCTGTCCGGCGCCGATACGGCGGCCGAGCACCTGAAGCGTCGCCTTGGCCTCGAATTCGGCCAGACCGGCGCCGACGGCCTGTTCACGCTGAAGGAAGGCGAGTGCATGGGCGCGTGCGGCGACGCACCGGTGTGCCTGCTCAACGACAAGAAAATGCTGCCGCAGATGACCGCGGAGCGGCTCGACCAGCTGATCGAGGAGCTGAAACGGCAATGAACGCAGTGCTGCCGCATCTTGCGCCCGATTACTTTGGCCCCGACGCCATCATCCTCAAGGGGTTGAATGGTCACAACTGGCGCCTGTCGGATTACGAGGCGCGTGGCGGCTACTCGGCGCTGCGCAAGCTGCTGGCCGGCAAGGTGCCGCCGGAGCAGGTGATCGCCGAGATCAAGAAATCGGCCTTGCGCGGGCGCGGCGGCGCGGGTTTCCCGACCGGGCTGAAGTGGAGCTTCATGCCGCGCGCCTTCCCCGGGCAGAAGTACCTGGTGTGCAATTCGGACGAGGGTGAGCCGGGCACGTTCAAGGATCGCGACATCCTGCGCTACAACCCCCACATCGTCATCGAGGGCATGGCGATCGCCGCCTACGCCATGGGCATCTCGGTCGGCTACAACTACATTCACGGCGAGATCTGGGAGATCTACGAGCGCTTCGAGCAGGCGCTGGAAGAGGCGCGGGCCGCGGGCTACCTTGGCGACAATATTCTCGGCTCCGGTTTCTCGTTCCAGCTGCACGCGCACCATGGCTGGGGTGCCTATATCTGCGGCGAGGAGACGGCGCTGCTGGAATCTCTGGAGGGCAAGAAAGGCCAGCCGCGCTTCAAGCCGCCGTTCCCGGCGAGCTACGGTCTGTACGGCAAGCCGACCACCATCAACAATACCGAGACCTTCGCCGCGGTGCCCTGGATCATTCTCAACGGCGGCGATGCGTTTCTGTCGCTGGGTCGCGCCAACAACGGCGGCACCAAGATCTTCTCGGTGTCCGGCGACGTGGAGCGGCCGGGCAATTACGAGGTGAAGCTGGGCACGCCGTTTGCCGACCTGCTCAAGCTCGCCGGCGGCATGCGCGACGGCAAGCGCCTCAAGGCGGTGATTCCCGGCGGTTCGTCGATGCCGGTGCTGCCCGCCGACATCATGATGCAGACCGACATGGACTACGACTCGATCGCCAAGGCCGGCTCGATGCTCGGGTCGGGCGCGGTCATCGTCATGAACGAGACGCGCTGCATGGTTCGCTGCCTGCAGCGCCTCTCCTATTTCTACTTCGAGGAATCCTGCGGCCAGTGCACGCCCTGTCGCGAAGGCACCGGCTGGCTCTACCGCATGGTTCACCGCATCGAGCATGGCCGCGGCCTGCCGGAGGACATCGACAAGCTCAACACCGTATCGGACAACATCGCGGGACGCACCATCTGCGCCCTGGGCGACGCCGCGGCCTTGCCGGTAAAAAGTTTCATCAAGCACTTCCGCCCGGAGTTCGAGCATCACATCGAGCACCGGAAATGCCTGGTCGGGTGAGCTGATGGTCAATCTCGAAATCGACGGCAAGGCAGTCGAAGTACCGGCGAACAGCACGGTGATGGATGCCGCCAGCAAGCTCGGCATCTACGTGCCGCATTTCTGCTACCACCGCAAGCTGTCGATCGCGGCCAACTGCCGCATGTGCCTGGTGCAGGTGGAGAAGGCGCCCAAGCCGCTGCCCGCATGCGCGACGCCGGTCACCGAAGGCATGCGGGTGTGGACGCATTCGGAGGCCGCGGTCAACGCCCAGAAGGGCGTAATGGAGTTCTTGCTGATCAACCATCCGCTCGACTGCCCGATCTGCGACCAGGGGGGCGAGTGCCAGTTGCAGGACCTCGCGGTCGGCTACGGCGGCTCCAGTTCGCGCTACGGGGAGCCGAAGCGGGCGGTGCCCGTGAAGGAGCTCGGGCCGCTGGTCTCGGCCGAGGAGATGAGCCGCTGCATCCACTGCACCCGCTGCGTGCGCTTCGGGCAGGAGATTGCCGGCGTGATGGAGCTCGGCATGGCCGGGCGCGGCGAGCATTCCGAGATCGTCGCCTTCGTCGGCCGCACGGTCGACTCCGAACTCTCCGGCAACATGATCGACGTGTGCCCGGTCGGTGCGCTGACCTCCAAGCCCTTCCGTTACAGTGCGCGCAATTGGGAGCTGTCGCGCCGCAAATCGGTGTCACCGCACGACTCGCTGGGGTCGAACCTGGTGGTCCAGGTCAAGCAGGACAAGGTCATGCGGGTGCTGCCGCTGGAGAACGAGGCGGTCAACGAATGCTGGCTCTCCGACCGCGACCGTTTCTCCTACGAGGGGCTGAATTCGCCCGAACGGCTCACCAACCCGATGGTCAAGCGCGACGGCGAATGGGAAGACGCTGACTGGCCGACCGCGCTGCAGCGGGTGGCGGACGAACGGCGCCGGGTGCGCGATGCGCACGGACCGGAATCGGTGGGCATTCTGGCTGCCCCGCACGCCACGCTTGAAGAACTCTACCTCCTGAAGAAGCTGGCGCGCGGCCTCGGCGTGGGCAATATTGATTTTCGCCTGCGCCAGGCCGACTTCGGCCCCGGCGCGAGCGGCGTGCCGTGGCTTGGCATGCCGGTGGCCGAGCTGGGCGCCCTGCAGCGGGTGCTGGTCGTCGGCTCGACGCTGCGCAAGGAGCAGCCGCTGCTTGCGCAACGGCTGCGCCAGGCGGTCAGACGGGCCGCGCAGCTGTCGCTGCTCAATCCGGTGGACGACGATCCGCTCGCGCGGGTGCATGCACACATCGTGGTCTCGCCGGCCGCGATGCCGGCGGCGCTCGCGCGCATCGTCAGGGCGGCCGCCGAGCTCAAGGGCGAAGCGCCGCCGCCGGCGCTTGCGCAGGTCGCGGCCGACGACGCGGCGCGCCGGATCGCCGAAAGCCTGTGCGGTTGAACCTTGGCTTGCAGCAGTGTCAGCAATGCCGGAGTCGTCGTAGATGAAGTCAATGGCCTTGCGCTCCATCAGGTCGTAGTACACGT
>ERZ869936.1814-NODE-1814-length-14047-cov-5.002644_pt1 | contig 14047 bp, 12 predicted proteins | sample MGYA00520876_ERZ869936 | MGnify/ENA primary metagenome ERZ869936 (study PRJEB32218, sample SAMN09650985) | biofilter metagenome | isolation source: enrty point of leading RO module | place: Saudi Arabia: Thuwal, RO plant located on Red Sea | collected 2016-02-17 ...
AGAACAGGGAGGAATAGACAATGTGTGTTGCGCATGGACCCGGTGGAGTGAAGGGGCCGCTACCCGGCAAATTCCGCTATTCGCATTTCTCCGAGGATCTCGACCTGGCTGCGACAAGGCGGCTCGACGAGATAATCACCTTGTCGCCGGAAGCCATGGCGCGCGCTTCGCGCCTGGTCATGGGTATCTATGACGAGTTGCTGCAGACCGCGGCCAGTCTGGAAGACGATGGCTACCGCCGTCTCATGACCGAATGCATCGTCAAGCCGAAGGTCACTTTCCTGGAAATGTACCCCTCGGATGCCGATCGCAAGAATCTCTTCAATGAGATGGTGAAGCTTGGCTTCTTCAATGCCGAAGACGACCCCGAACATGTCTGGCCGCAGGGCCACATGACGCCGCAGACTTACCTGACGGCACCGTCGAGTCACAACGATTTCTACAATGCCCATCCGGGCGGGCTGGCGCTGACCGTTGCCTACAACATCCGCATGGCCGACGCCTACACCGAGAACTATCGCCAGGTCTATGGCCTGCCGATCAACCGCGACCTGCCGGTGGCCTCGCTTCTGGTTCACGAGTATCCGAAGGTGTGGCTCTACCAGTGGCTCGACGACGGTTCCTGGCTGGAGGAGCCGCGTACGGTCTACGACGATACTTGGCACGCCCACTGCATCTACGTCACCGCGGAACTGATGCATCGGCGATTCGATTCGCGCATCGTCATGGCCATGGCCGCGGCACACCAGCTTTCCATGCTCGATGCTTCCATGGATGGGCGCCGGGTCGTGACCAATTGGATCGGGTTGGATCGCGTCGCGCACTTCATCAAGGCGGCGGCGATCATGGCTCAGGTCGATCCGGTGGACTACGGTCTGCTGGAGCGCAAGGGCAAGGACATGGTGCTGGCGCCGGTGCCGGCCGAGCAGTGGGTGACGCACTTGGCCGACATGAACTGGCCTTACGCCATGGGCGCCGCGCAGCTCTATACCGAGCCCATGCTGAAGCAGATTGCCGCCGACGACTTCGGCATCAAGGGCAAGGACCTGCAGGGTCTGCCGTTCAATCAGCTCAAAAATTACGTGTGGTCGCAACTCGGCCAGATCGCGCTCTACGAGATCCTGGTGCGCGAAGGCTTCGATGCGGCGCGCAAGACGGTGCGCCGTCTCGTCGCCAATTAAGGGGATCGGGCAACGGCGATGGCACAGGCGGAAATCACGGCCGAGCAGGCCCTGGCACTGGGGCGCGACGTCTACTTCGGTCACGGCAAGATCGAGATCCTGCCCAAGGTCGTAGTGCACGAACTGCGCGATATCGCCGTTGCCTTTACCCCGGGCGTCGGACACGTCGTCCGCCGCCTGGCTGAGTGCCCTGAGGAGCTTTGCCAGCAGACCGCCAAGGACAACCTCATCGCCTTGGTGACCGACGGCACCGCGGTGTTGGGTTATGGTGCGGTCGGGCCGCGCGCCGGCATGCCGGTGATGGAAGGCAAGGCGGTCATGTTCAAGATGCTGGCCGGCGTCGACTGCATGCCGCTCTGCCTGGATGCGCGCGACCCAGATCATTTGGTCGACATCATTACCGCACTGGAGCCGAGCTTCGGCGGCTTCAATCTGGAAGACGTGGCGGCGCCCGGCTGCTTCGAGGTGATGCGGCGGCTCGACGGCAATCTGCCGGTGCCGATCTTGCACGACGACCAGTACGGCACCGCGACCGTGATCACGGCGGCGATGCTGAACGCCCTGCGCGTCACAGGGCGGGATCCGGCCGCGGTGCGGGTGGTGGTCAATGGCATCGGCGCGGCCGGCTCGGCGGCGGTCGCCATGTTGGAGGCGCTGGGCGTCGGCGATATCGTGGCGGTCGACCGCCAGGGCGCGCTGCACCGCGGCGGCGACTATCCGCATGCGCATTGGCGCGAGATCGCCGCGCGCACCAACCGAGATCGCGTGACCGGCGGCTTGGCCGATGCCATGCGCGGTGCCGATATCTTCATCGGGCTTTCGGTTGGCGGTTTGGTCGATCAGGCCATGGTGCGCTCCATGGCCAAGGAACCGATCGTCTTCGCCTTGGCCAATCCCGATCCGGAAATCCTGCCCACCGATGCGGTCGCGGCGGGCGGCGCCGTGGTGGCCAGCGGCCGCTTCGATTATCCGAATCATTGCAACAATGTGCTGGCCTTTCCGGCTTTGATGCGCGGCGCCCTGGACAGCAGGACGCGAAAAGTCAGCCGCGGCATGTGCCTGGCCGCCGCGCAGGCCATTGCCGGCGCGGTGCCAGACTCGGCGCTGTCGCCGCACAACATCCTGCCGTCGCCGCTGTTGGACGAGCTCTATCCATCTGTTGCCGAAGCGACCGCCCAGGCCGCCGTGGCCGAAGGGCTGGCGCGCCGCGTGCCCGAACCTGGCGCCGTAGCCGCCAACACCCGAAAGCTGCGCGGACTGGTCGGCCGGCGCCAGCAAGAGCTCGAGGGCATATTGCCGCCGTCTGCCATGTAGCTGTCTTGCCGTCGTCGGCCCAAATATTGCGTGTGATTGGCGCGTTGAAGACACAATAGCGCCCACAGCAAATGGCTGTGCTTGACTGATGTCGGTCGGCTTAAAAGGCCTTTCGTGGCGGTGAACTTCGAACTCTCGACAGATCAACTGGAGTTCCATCGGTGCAAGCTGTGGGTTGGTCGCGCTGGTTTGAAATCCAAGCGGAGGACGAGGTAGGCCTAGCGTGGGCCAACTTATTCCCTGTTACTGCTTTCAGATTCCCTGATACGCTGCCAAAATTCCCTGTTCGGATTCTTAGGGAATTTGTGACTAACGCATTGATTTGACGAGCTGAATCTGCTGAAAATTCTGCCAAACCAGCCAAATTCGCGATATTTCCCTGTATTTTCCCTGTTTAACAGGGAATTTGGGTGGAGACGGGTTCGCTCCTGACTGCCCCCTCCGCCAATGCGTCCTCAGATCTTCGGAATCTCCGAAAGGGATTCTAGCCACCGGTAGGGTTCGCGGCGTTCCGTGCGCCTTTGCGCGAGGGTGCCAAGTTTGCGAACCGGGGCCGGTGTTCCTACCGAAAAATCTATTCGGCGCGGATTCTGCGCGACTCCGCGGGCGATGACATGCACCCAATCGATGCGCGGGATCGTCAGAACGCTTTTGTGGTGTCTCGACTCCCTGCTCGAGTCGCGCTGGCGGCATGTGGCTGTCACCGCGCATCCAAAGGCCTACTGGATAGGCCGTGAAGTTTCGGAGGCCTTTCCCTGGGATACGGCACCGAGCCATCTCATCAGAGATCGCGAAGGTGCCTATGCAGAGCTCTATAGGCGGCGCCTCGGATCACTGTGCAGAGCGTGCCTGGACCTCCATGATCGTCTTTGGTGAAACGCATTCGCGCCGCATGCTTTAAGCGTAGCCCACTATTACAACGGCACCTGCACGCATCTGTCGCTCGGTAAGGGTGCGCCCTTCACGCGAGCGGTCCAATGCTATGGCCAGATCCAATCGGTTGCTCACCTCGGCGGTCTGCATTGTTCCTTGGTCCGGATGTAATTTTCAGTCGGGACACAGGGAACTTTCATGGCCCCGCCCGCGTGAGACCGCTCCGGTTCGGTAAAAAGGTCACCCCTGTCGCCGATCCGAAGCGGTTGTCGCCGATCCGAATCGGACCGCCATGACGCTCGCTAAGGACGCCGACGGCCGCTTAGGGGCTTGCCTAAATCCGGCCGGCGATGTCCGCGATCGCGCCCTTGGCGGCATCGACGATCAGGTCCGCCTCGCCCCTGGTCAGGCACATGGGCGGCGCGAAGCCCAGGATATCGCCCTGCGGCATGGCGCGCGCGATCACGCCGCGCGCGAGCAGCGCCGTGGCCGCCTGCGGGCCGACCTTCTTGGCCGGGTCGAACAGCTTGCGTGTCGCCTTGTCCTCGACCAGTTCGACGGCGGCGAGCAAACCCTCGCCGCGGATGTCGCCGACCAGCGGGTGATCGCCCAGGGCCTCGTTGAGGCTCTTCTTGAGATAAGCGCCGACCGTGCCCGCGTTCTCGACCAGGCCCAGTTCGTCGATCAGCTCCAGGTTGGCGATTCCCGCCGCCGCGCAGATCGGGTGCGAGGAATAGGTCCAGCCGTGTCCGATCACGCCAAGCGCGTCCGATCCTTCCTCCAGTATTTTCCACACGCGCTCGCCGACGATGACGCCGGACAGCGGCGCATAGGCGCTGGTCAGGCCCTTGGCGATGGTGATGAGGTCGGGCTTCATGCCGTAGTGGTCGGAACCGAACATGGACCCCAGGCGTCCGAACCCGGTGACCACCTCGTCGGCGATCAGCAGGATATCGTACTTGTCGAGCACGGCCTGAATCTTGGCCCAATAGGTCGCGGGCGGCGGCACGATGCCGCCGGTGCCCAGCACCGGCTCGCCGATGAAGGCGGCCACGGTCTCCGGCCCTTCCCGGAGGATCAGCTGTTCCAGGTTCTCGGCGCATTGCGTGGCGAATTCCTGCTCGCTTTGGGCGGCGTTCTCGCGCCGGAAATAATACGGCGCGTCGGTGTGCAGGATCGGCGCGCGCGGCAGGTCGAAGGCCTTATGGAACAGCTCCAGGCCGGTCAGGCTGCCGGTCATGACGCCGGAGCCGTGATAGCCGCGCCAGCGCGAAATGATCTTCTTCTTCTCCGGCCGGCCGAGCACGTTGTTGACGTACCAGACCAGCTTGATGTTGGTCTCGTTAGCGTCGGAACCGGACAGGCCGAAGTAGACCCGGCTCATGCCCTTGGGCGCGCGCTCGACGATCATGCGCGACAGGCGGATCGCCGGCTCGGAACCGTGGCCCGCGTAGGCATGGTAGTAGGCCAGCTTGTGCGCCTGTTCGGCGATCGCGTCGGCGATCTTCTTGCGGCCGTAGCCGACGTTGACGCAGTACAGGCCGGCGAAAGCGTCCAGGCTGCGCTTGCCGTCGCGGTCGACGATGTAGACGCCTTCGCCGCCTTCGATCACCCGCGACGGGCTTTCGCCGCGCGCATGCTGCGCCATGTGTGTCGAGGGATGGAAGAAGTGCTCGCGGTCCCAGGCGCCCAGTTGATCGTTTGTCAGCATTTCACTTGTCCTTTGCTTTGGGTTCGGCCCAGTCGCGGCACACGTACTTGACCTCGGTATAGGCTTCCATGCCAAGGCGTGCGCCTTCGCGTCCAAGCCCGGATTGTTTCATGCCCCCGAAGGGGATCGGCGCGCCGGTCACCTTGGTACGGTTCACCGCCACCATACCGTATTGCAGGGCGCGGCTGGCCCGGTAAATCCGGCGCGGATCCTCGGTGTGGAGATAGGCGACGAGGCCGTATTCCGTATCGTTGGCTTGGCGCAGCGCCTCCTCCTCGGTGTCGAAGGGCGCCAGCGCCGCGACCGGGCCGAAGGTTTCCTCGCGAAAGATCGCGGCATCGAGCGGCACGTCGGCGAGCACGGTGGGCTGAAAGAACAGCGGGCCGGCCTTGTGGCCCGAGCCGCCGACCAGCAGCCGTGCGCCCCGGGTCAAGGCATCGTCGACGTGGGCCGCCTGTTTCGCGACGGCGCCGGGATTCATCAGCGGCCCGATGTCTGGATCCTCGATGCCAGGACCTACGGTGAGCGCGGCGCTGCGCGCGGCGAAGCGTTCGCAGAATTCCTCGTAGACCGGCCGCTGAATCAGGAAGCGGTTGGCGCCCAGGCAATCCTGCCCCGAGGTCGCGAACTTGGCCGAGATCGCGCAGTCGACGGCGCGCTCCAGGTCGGCGTCGGCAAACACCAGGAATGGCGCGTGCCCGCCCAGTTCCATGACGAGCCGCTTAATCGTCGATGCGGATTGCCGGTACAATAGCTGCCCGACCTCGGTCGAGCCGGTGAAGGACAGGACCCGGACCCGCGGGTCCTCGGTCCAGGCCGGAACCAGTTCCGAGGCCCGGCCGGTTACCACGTTGAAGACGCCGGCGGGGAATCCGGCCCGCTCCGCGAGCTCCGCCAGGGCCAGCGCGGAAAAGGGCGTCTCCTTGGACGGATGGGCGACGACCGTGCAGCCCGCCGCCAGGGCGGCTGCGGCTTTCCGGGTCAGCATGGCGGCGGGGAAGTTCCAGGGCGTGATCAGGGCGGCGACGCCGGTCGGCTCGCGCCAGACCTCGACCTCGGCGTCGGCCAGGTGCGAGGTCACGCTCTCGATGTTCGGCCGCTTGGCCTCTTCGGCGTAATACTCGATGAAGGATGCGGCGTACTCGATTTCGCCGCGCGCCTCGGACAGCGGCTTGCCCTGCTCCAGCGTCATCAGCAGCGCCAGGTCTTCCTTGTGCCGCAGCATTTCCTCGTACCAGCGGCGCAGGATCGCCCCGCGCTCTTGCGGCAGCTTGCGCGACCAGCCGCCAAATGCGGCCTGGGCGGCATCGACCGCGGCGCGGCTGCCGGCGGCATCGAAGGCGGCGACCGCGCCCAGCACCGCGCCATCGGCCGGGTTCGTGACGTCGAGCGTGGCGCCGTCCGGCCCGCTGCACCACTTGCCGCCGATATAGCCGAGTTCGCGCAGCAGGCACGGGTCCTTAAGCTGGCTCAATTCGTTACGGGCTTTCATTTCGGTCAGCATCGCCGCTCTCCCTGGTGCATAGGCTGCTCGAATGCCGGGACTATGGCCCAATCCGTCAGGCGGATCGGACCAAAGATCGGCGTCAAACAGACCGTGTGGCCTGTTTTAACGGCCGCCGGCAGACGGTTTCTCCGGCCGGCGGGCTGGCGCGCCGGCCATCGCGGCGGCCGCCAGGTTGACGGACGCTTGCGGTGCGTCTTTGACCACGCGCGTTACCACGTAGGAGAAGTACCGGTCGATCCCGATGTCGGCCATCAGAAGGCTGTCGATCAGGCGCTGAAAGGCGTCCACGTCGCTGGCGACGATCTTGAGCAGGTAATCGATCCCGCCGCCGGTGGCGTGACATTCGACCACCTCGTCGATGCGCCGGGCCTGGCGCTCGAAGCGTTCGAAGTCCTCGTAGCGGTGCTGTTTCAGCGTGATCTCGACCATCACGATGGTCAGCGGGGCCAGTTTCTCGATCGCCACGTCGGCCCGGTAGCCGCGGATAAAGCCGGCCTTTTCCAGCCGTTTCAGCCGCTCCCAGCACGGGGTCGGGGACAGGCCGACGCGTTCGGCCAGGGCCGCCTTGGTCAGGCGGCCCTCGTGCTGCAGCACATCCAAAATCTTCAGATCGATCGGGTCCGGTCTGGCGTGACGCATGCCGGCACGATGGGCGGCGCGATTATCATTGTCAATTGTCATGAATTTGCACATGGTTGAACCATGACAAATTGGCCGCCCAGCCGGACCGCCCTCAAGCGCCCGGTCTACCGCTCGCTGGTCAGCCTGGTGGTCCGGGCGGTGGAGGCGGGCGAGCTGGTGCCCGGCACCCGCTTGCCGACCCACCGGGATCTGGCGCATCACCTCGACGTGAGCGTCCAGACGGTGAGCCGGGCCTACGAGGAATTGACCCGGCGCGGCCTGATCGTCGGCGAGGTCGGCCGCGGCACCTTCGTGCGCCCGGACAAGACCGATCCGGCACCGCCGTTCATCACCGAACGCGGGCCGGGCGGCCTGATCGACCTGTCGATCCTGAAGCCGGTCGGCGACGCGATCCACATCGAGCGGATGAAATCGGCGCTCGCGGCGCTGGGTGGCGAGGTGCCGCTGAGTGCGCTGTTTTCTTTCAGGCCGAACCTCGGGCAGCAGCGGTATCGCGAGATTGCCGTCCACTGGCTGCGCCGTTGCGGCCTGAACGCGTCGCCGAACGCCATTCATATCACCAACGGGGCGACGCCTGCCCTCACGGTTGCCATGATGTCCGCCGCCCGGCCGGGCGACACGGTGGCGACCGAGGCGATCGGCCATCACATGCTACGGCCCTTGGCCAACTATCTCGGCCTCGGCCTCCGGGGCCTGCCGATCGACGATGACGGCATCCTGCCCGAGGCCTTCGATCAGGCCTGCCGCGAGGTGCGGATCAAGGCCCTGTTCCTGGTCCCATCCGTGGCCAATCCGACGGTCGCGATGGTTGGTCAAGCACGCCGCGAAGCGATCGTGGAAATAGCCCGCCGGCATAACGTCTTGATAATAGAGGACGATGCCTGGGGGCCCTTGGTCGAGGACCGGCCGCCGCCATTCGCCGGCCTGGCGCCGGAGCGGACGTTCTACGTCACCAGCTTCACCAAATTCGCCCTGCCGGGCCTGCGGGTCGGCTATCTCGTGGCGCCGCAGTCGATGATCAACGCGGCCGCCAATCGTCACTTGGTAACGAACTGGAGCGCCACGTCGGTCGTCGCCGAAATCGCTACCAACTGGATCGCCGATGGCACGGCCTGGGAGCTCCTGGAATGGCAGAGGGCCGCCTTGGCGGCGCGCAATGCCATTGCCGCCGAGGTTTTGGCCGGTATCGCCCACCGCCGGCACGCGCATGGCCTGCATCTCTGGCTGCCCCTGCCGCCGGCCTGGCGGGAAGAGGACTTCGTCGGGCACCTGCGCCTGCACAACGTCGCGGTCGCGCCCGGCGCGTCCTTTGCGGCGGAGGCTTCGACCGAAACCTCGGCCGTGCGGATCAGCCTCGGCGCGACGACCGCCGAGGACCTGCGCCGCGGCCTGGAGGTGATCGCCCGGGTCGCCCAGGCGGAACCGGAACCGGCGCTGCTGGCGATCTAGGCCGCCGACTCTCTCTCGCCCATACGCGGCTCGATGCGGCCGCCCGATTGTCATGAGATAATATTTCGTTTGACGCGCGATTGTCCTTGTTTCATCGTCGGAAAAAATCAGGACAATGTTGGTCGAGGGAGGCCAGGCCGCAATGACGGCATCGATAGCGACAAACGCAACTGCGTGAAGCCTGCGGCACGCCGAGGCGGTAAACGACTGGCCTAAGGGCTGCGACTTGGCACGCCGCGCCACAGTGAGCCGCGCGGCAGCGGCGTGGATTGCGGCGGGTGCGCAGGGCGGTCTTGTGAGTTTACGGCAAAGACTGGGAAGCGATGAACAACGGAAAGAGAGGATGACACCATGACACCGTGCAAACGTACCCTTATCCGCGGCATTGCCGCGGCCACGATCCTTGCCGGCGGCATCGGCGGCGCCCAGGCGGCGACCTGGAAATACGCCTTCGAGGAGTCGCTGACCGAGGTCCAGGGCGTCTACGCCACGAAATTCAAGGAAGAAATCGAGAAGAACTCCGACCACAAGGTCCAGCTCTTTCCGTTCGGCACGCTGGGCGAGTCCGCCGACATCATGGAGCAGGCACAGGCCGGTATCCTGCAATTCGTCGACCAGTCGCCGGGATTCACGGGCGCCTTGATCCCCGAGGCGCAGGTGTTCTTCGTGCCCTATCTGCTGCCGACCGATCAGGCGCATTTGGGCCGGTTCTATCGCGAGAGCAAGGCAATCAACGAAGATTTCAAGGAGTTGTACGCCGAGCAGGGGCTTGAACTTCTCAAGATGTTCCCCGAAGGCGAGGTCGCGATGACCACCAAGGAGCCGGTCAAGAGTTGCGAGGATCTGAACGAGGTCAAGTTCCGGGTCATGACGAACCCGCTTCTGGTGGAATCCTACAAGGCATTCGGCGCCACGCCGACGCCGCTGCCCTGGGGCGAAGTCTATGGCGGGCTTCAGACCAACATCATCCAAGGTCAGGAGAACCCGACGTTCTTCCTGTACTCCACCAAGATTTACGAGGTGACCGATCACATCACCTACGCCGGTCACAACAACTTCACCACCGCCGTGATGGCGAACAAAGAATTCTACGACGGTCTTAGCGAGAAGGATCAGAAAGTGATCCAGGATGCGGCCACGGTCGCGTACGATCACATCGTCGAGTATCAGAAAGGCCTCGCCGAGCAAGAGCTCGAAAAGATCAAAAAGGCCAAGCCGGAAATGACGGTCACCGTCCTCACCGAAGAACAGCGGTCCTGCTTCAAGGAAGCTGCCTCGGAGGTCGAGGACAAGTTCATCGAAATGACCGGTGAGAGCGGCAAGGCGATCCTCGAGCAAATGAAGGCCGATTTGAAAGCAACCATGTAATCGTCAGCCCTGAAGGCAGAGGACGTAAGATCACTGCAACGGGAGACGGGCATCCACTCGTCTCCCGTTTTATCTCCGCGAATATTTTCAAATTGGCCGGACTGGGAGTGGTCTGATGGCGAAAGACGACGCAGCAAGTGAGCACCAATCAGGCATGCCCGGTGTGCTCGGCACCATCGACTCCCTGGTCAGCCGAATAGAGTCTTTCGCCCTGGCCGCCGGTGTTCTGCTCATGGCGGTGAATACGATGGCCAATGTGGTCGGCCGTTTCGTATTCCAGTACAGTCTTTTCTTTTCAGAAGAGCTCAACCGGATCCTGATCATCCTGATCACCTTCGCGGGGATCAGCTACGCCGCACGCCAGGGCCGGCACATCCGGATGTCCGCAATTTACGACACCCTTCCGGTCGGCCCGCGCAAAGCGCTGATGATCGTCATTACGGTGGTCACGGCCGTTGCGATGTTCGCGCTGTGCTACTTCTCGGTGTCTTACATCGCAAAAGTTGCTAGTTCGGGCCGGGTTCTGCCGGCCCTGCAATTCCCGGTCTATTGGATCTTCCTATGGGTTCCGGTCGGGTTTTTCATGACCGGAATCCAGTATCTCCTGACCGCCATCAAGAACGTCGTGGAAAAGGATATCTACCTCTCGACCCATGTTCTGGAAGGCTACAAAGAAGACGAGCAAGAGGTCTAGGGGGGCGGCGCCATGGCACTGACGATATCACTGATCATGATCGGACTGCTCCTCCTGGGTTTTCCCATGATGATTCCGCTCATCATGGCCGCGTTCGTTGGTTTTCTCGAGCTGTTCGGCGGGTTCGGAAAGATGGACTTCATGGTCCAGCAGATCATGGCCGGCATTCGCCCGGCGTCGCTGATCGCGGTTCCGATGTTCATACTCGCGGCCGACATCATGACGCGCGGCCACTCGGCCGACCGCCTGATCGAGATGGTGATGAAATTCGTCGGTCACATCAAAGGCGGCCTGGCGGTCAGCACGGCGACCGCCTGCACCTTGTTCGGCGCGGTCTCGGGCTCGACGCAAGCCACCGTGGTCGCGGTCGGTTCGCCGCTTCGGCCCCGGATGCTGAAGGCGGGCTACAAGGACTCGTTCGTGCTGGCCCTGATTATCAATGCCAGCGACATCGCGTTCCTGATACCGCCCAGCATCGGAATGATCATCTATGGCGTGATCTCCAGCACCTCGATTTCGGAACTGTTCATTGCCGGTATCGGCCCCGGCATCCTGCTCCTGTTCCTGTTCTCGGCCTACTGTATGGCTTACGCCGCCATCAAGGGCGTGCCGACGGAACCCAAGGCGAGCTGGGGCGAACGCCTGACCGCCATCCGCAAGGCGGTTTGGCCCCTTGGCTTCCCGATCATCATTGTCGGCGGAATCTATGGCGGCATCTTCAGCCCGACCGAGGCGGCGGCCGCATGCGTCCTCTACGCGTTCATTCTTGAGTTCCTGATCTTCCGGTCCCTGAACCTGCCGGACATTTACAAGATCGCCAAGTCGACCGGCCTGATCACGGCGGTCGTGTTCATTCTGGTCGGCGCCGGCGCGGCATTTTCCTGGGTGATTTCGTTCGCGCAGATCCCTCAGGAATTGCTCGGCGCCGTCGGGATTTCCGAAATGGGCCCGAAGGGCGTGTTGGCGGTCATATCCATCGCCTTTTTCATCGGCTGCATGTTCGTCGATCCGATCGTTGTCATTCTCGTCCTGGTGCCGATCTTCGCGCCCGTCGTCCAGTCCGTCGGACTGGATCCGGTGCTGGTCGGCACGATTATCACGCTGCAGGTCGCGATCGGGTCCGCAACGCCACCATTCGGATGCGACATCTTCACGGCGATCGCGATCTTCAAGCGCCCGTATATCGAAGTCGTCAGGGGCATAGCGCCGTTCACGCTAATCCTTCTGTTGGTTTCCGTGCTGCTGATCTTCTTCCCCCAGATCGCGCTTTTCCTTCGTGATTTGGCGTTCAAATAGGTCTTAGGAGAATCGCCTCGATGTTTGAACGAATCCTGGTCCCGATCGACGGCTCCGAGGGCGCAAATAAGGCGCTCCAGATGGCGATTGGATTGCAGAAAATGTGCGATGGGGAGGTGATAATCCTGACGGTGTACCGCCACCACAGCCTGCTAGAGGCATCCATGCATATCGTCCGTCCGGAGGAACCTGAAGCGATGGACGATATGATGAAAGACTATGCGAAGCAGATCGCCGAACATGCCAAGGACATGGTCCGGGAAGGCGGCAGCAATAAAGTCCGCGCCTTCGTGAAGACGGGCCAGCCGGCCCGAACCATCGTGCAATTTGCAAAGGATCGGAAGGCCGACCTGATCGTCCTGGGTAGCCGGGGTTTGGGTGACAAGGAAGGCTATCTGCTGGGTAGCGTTTCGCATAAGGTGACCAGCCTGGCCGGGTGTCCGGTCCTGGTTGTCTAGTGAGTAAACAAGTCGTGCGCCGTTATGTCTGCTGACGATATCATTCAAGTCTACGGCGCGGTGGAACTCGCCGAGCGCGCCGTGCCGTACCGGATCGGCCTGATCGCGCTGGCCACCGATCACACCAGCGAGCGCGATTTTGCCCGCATCTGCGACCCGAACCGGGTCGGCGTTTACGTCAACCGGGTGTTCAACGAAAACCCGACAACGCCGGAGAACCTGCGCCGCATGGAGCCGCGTTTGCGCGCGGCGGCGGCCGAGATCCTGCCGGACGAAGACCTCGACGCGATTTATTACGGCTGCACCTCGGCCTCGGTCGTGATCGGCGACGTCGCGGTCGAAGCGGCCATCCACGCGGCCAAGCCCGGTGTGCCGGTGATCACGCCGAGCGGCGCGGCCTGCGCCGGCCTTCAGGCGCTCGGCGTGCGCCGGATCAGCATCCTGACGCCCTATCTCCCGGAAACCAGCGCGCCCTTCATCGCCTATTTCCAGTCCAGGGGCTTCGAGGTTCTGAACCTGACCTGTCTCGGCATGGAGGACGACCGCGACATGGCGCGGGTCAAGCCCTCGGCGATCGCCGCTGCCGCACGCGAGACGGCGGCGCCCGGGGCCGAGGCGCTGTTCATTTCCTGTACCGCCCTGCTCGCGGCCGAGGTCGCGGGCGAGATCGAGGCGGCCATCGGGCGTCCGGTCGTGACCAGCAATCAGGCCGGTGCCTGGCTGAGCTTGCGGCGCGCCGGATTTGGCGATGCGATCGGCGGCTATGGCCGCCTTCTGACCTTGCCGGCTCCGCAGACCTTGAGGCCCGCGGCCAGTGCCTGAGAGCCGGCTCGTCACGCTTGACGATATCGAGCGCGCGCGCCGGGCGATCGCCGGCCGCCTGCGCCTGACGCCGGCCGAGGTTTCTCCGTCATTGAGCGAAGCTGCCGGGGCGCCGGTTACTCTGAAACTCGAACACCAGCAAATCACCGGCAGCTTCAAGCTGCGCGGCGCGACCAACGCGATCGCGAATCTCAGCGAAGACCAGAAGGCGCGCGGCGTGGTCGGGGTCTCGACCGGCAACCACGGACGTGGTCTCGCCTATGCGGCACGCCAGGCCGGGGTTCGCTGCATCATCTGCATGTCCTCCCTGGTGCCCAAGAACAAGGTCGATGGCATCAAGGCCCAGGACGCCGAGGTACGCATCGTCGGCCGCTCGCAGGACGACGCGCAGGAAGAGGTCGACCGGCTGGTCAAGGACGGCATGACCATGCTGCCGCCCTTCGACCATGCCGATGTGATTGCCGGGCAGGGCACTTTGGGCCTGGAGATTCTGGAACAGGTGCCGGATGTCGAGACGGCCGTGGTGCCGGTTTCGGGCGGCGGTCTGATTTCCGGCGTGGCGGCGGCGGTGAAGGCGCTCAAGCCGAAGGTCCGTGTGGTCGGCGTGTCGATGGAGCGCGGCGCGGCGATGTACGACTGCATCAAGGCGGGCAAGCCGGTTTTCGTCGAGGAGTTGCCGACCCTGGCCGATTCCCTGGGCGGCGGCATCGGCCTCGACAACCGCTACACCTT
>ERZ869936.1815-NODE-1815-length-14045-cov-9.551179_pt1 | contig 14045 bp, 12 predicted proteins | sample MGYA00520876_ERZ869936 | MGnify/ENA primary metagenome ERZ869936 (study PRJEB32218, sample SAMN09650985) | biofilter metagenome | isolation source: enrty point of leading RO module | place: Saudi Arabia: Thuwal, RO plant located on Red Sea | collected 2016-02-17 ...
ATGAGTCAGATTGACCAAATCAGAGAAGCAGCAGAGCAAGATCTGTTGACTTTTATACGACTAGTTGCACCTCATTTAATGCTAGGTGCTATCCATGAAGAACTAATTTCATGGTGGGGTAGGCAAGATGCTAAAGAAAATCAGTTAGTATTATTACCTCGTGGTCATATGAAGTCTAAACTTGTAGCTTATAGGACTGCATGGTGGTTAACTAAACATCCTGAGACTACAATACTATATGTATCAGCTACGGCTGACTTAGCAGAAAAACAATTATATGCTATTAAAAATATTATAGATAGTCCTATCTATCGTAGATACTGGAAGGATATGATTCATCCTGAAGAAGGTAAACGAGAAAAGTGGGCAGTAGCAGAAATAGCTGTTGATCATCCTAAACGTAAATTAGAAGGAATAAGAGATGCTAGTGTTAAAGCAGTTGGGCTTACCAGTAATACTACTGGCTTTCACGCTGATGTCGTTGTGCTTGACGATATTGTTGTACCAGGTAATGCTTATTCTGAAGAAGGACGAGGAAAAGTTGCGTCAGCTTACTCGCAACTGGCTTCCATTGAAAACCCTGGGGCTCTTGAGTGGGTTGTTGGCACTCGTTATCATCCTAGAGATATTTATGATACTATGGTAAATATGAAAGAATCTATTTACAATGATGAAGGTGAATTAGAATCTGAAGATAATGTATACGAGTTATTTCAAAAAGTAGTAGAAACAGATGGTGAGTTTCTTTGGGCTAAACAGAAACGTAATGATGGTAAAGCTTTTGGATTTGATGCAAAAGAACTAGCACGTATTAAAGCTAAGTATGTAGATATTACTCAGTTCTATGCTCAATACTACAATGATCCTAATAGCAGTCAAGCAGCTAATATTACAAACGATAACTTTCAATATTATGATAGATCTGTTTTACAAAACAAAGAAGGTGACTGGTTTATTAGAGATAGGAGACTTAGTGTCTATGCAGCTATTGACTTTGCTTTCTCTTTACGTAAACAAGCTGATAGCACAGCCCTAGTAATTATAGGTGTAGACCATCAAAGTAATTATTATGTATTAGATATAGATAGATTTAAAACAGATAGGATTGTAGATTACTACGATCATATTATTAGAGCGTGGGAAAAATGGGGCTTTAGAAAACTACGAGCTGAGACTACAGTAGCTCAACAAACTATTGTAAAAGAACTTAAAGATAGTTATTTAAGACCAAATGGTATACCTCTAGTGATTGATGAGTTTAGACCTACTAGACATTTAGGTGATAAACGGCAACGTATTAATGCAGCACTAGAACCTAAGTATCATCAACAACAAATGTGGCATTATAAAGGTGGTAATTGTCAAATATTAGAAGAAGAACTATCTCAACAACATCCACCTCATGATGATGTAAAAGATGCATTAGCTAATGCTGTAGGAATAGCAATAGTTCCTAGACAAAGATTTAATGGAGTTTCTCCTTCTACATCAAATGTTATTACTCATTCTCGTTTTGGAGGAGTATCTTACTAAGGAAATTATATGGCAGGAAAAGTATTACAATTTGAAAAGGCAATTAATCCAGATACTATGGCAAGAGAACTTGCAGGTATGTATAATCAATGGTGGATACAACGTCAAAATAAAGAAACAGAATGGAGAGAGTTACGTAACTATTTGTTTGCTACAGATACTACAACAACTTCTAACTCTTCTTTACCTTGGAAGAATAAAACAACACTTCCAAAACTAACACAGATTAGAGATAACTTACATGCTAACTACATGGATGCTCTATTCCCTAACGATGATTGGATGAAGTGGGAAGGAGCTACGCTAGAAGATACATATGTAAATAAACGTAAAGCTGTAGAAGCTTATCTTAAAACAAAAGCAAAAGAAAGTGGACTTAAAGAAACTGTTTCTCAATTAGTAGCAGATTACATTGATTATGGTAATGCTTTTGCAGAAGTTCAATATGTTAATGAAGTAGAGAAAGATGCTGATGGTAAACCTACTACAGTTTATAACGGACCTAAATTAGTTCGTATATCTCCATTTGATATTATCTTTAATCCTACTGCTCCTAGTTTTAAAGAGTCTCCTAAGTTTACTCGCTATGTAAAATCTATTGGTGAGTTAATGGTAGAGATGGAAGATAGACCTGAACTACAGTATGATCAAAATGCTGTAGATAGAGCTATGGAAATTAGAAACTCTTTATCACAGTTTAAAACAGAAGATATAAATAAAGCAGAAGCTTTTAGTGTAGATGGTTTTGGTACTTTACAAGAATACTATCAGTCAGGATATGTAGAACTATTAGAGTTTGAAGGTGACTACTATGATAGAAGAACAAAGAAACTTTATAGAAACCAAGTCATTACTATTCTAGATAGAAGTTATGTATTACGAGCTATAGATAATCCTAACTTCTTAGGACAGGATACAAAGTATCATGTAGGATGGAGAAAACGTCCTGATAATCTATATGCTATGGGTCCACTAGATAACTTAGTAGGATTACAATATCGAATTGATCACTTAGAAAACTTAAAAGCAGATGCACTAGATTTAACTATACATCCACCATTAAAAGTTATGGGAGATGTAGAACCATTCCAATGGGGTCCTGAAGAAACAATTCATATCCCTGAAGATGGTGACGTTCAGGCTATGGCTCCAAATGCTGCTGCCTTCCAAGTTAACAATGAGATTATGGCTTTACTAGCTATCATGGAAGAAATGGCAGGAGCTCCTAAAGAAGCTATGGGCTTTAGAACACCAGGTGAAAAGACAGCATTTGAAGTACAACAGTTACAGAATGCAGCATCACGTATCTTCCAAAATAAAATTAATCAGTTTGAAACTGAGTTCTTAGAGCCGATTTTAAATGGTATGTTAGAGTCAGCTAAACGTAACTTAGATCTTCCAGAGATTGCTAAAGTAATGGATGATGACTTTGGAGTAGCTGATTTTATTTCTGTAACAAAAGAAGATTTAACTGCTCGTGGTAAGATTAGACCAGTAGGTGCTAGACATTACGCAGCACGAGCTCAGTTAATGCAGAATATGTTAGGTGTATTTAATAGTCCTATTGGACAATATATTGCTCCTCATATCTCTGCTAAGAAACTTGCAAATATGGTTGAAGAGTATATGGGTTTTGAGAAGTTTGACTTTATTAAAGATAATGCAGCTCTCTTTGAAGGAGCTGAACAAGAACAACTCAAGATGCAAATACAACAAGATTTACAGGCACAGTCAATGCAACCATCTGCTCAAGAAGTATCATTAGCTCAAGACGAAGAAGTTCTTAAGCAGAATCTTCCTGAGTAGTATTGACTTTTTTAACAATTCATGGTATAATGAATATATGAATTTAAAGGATAAAGAAGGCAAAGCCTTATCAAAGGCTGAAGCCTTTAAAGTTATAAGAACTTATTTACAAGATCAAATAAGTTTATCTCAACGAAAGGCAATAGATGAATCTACGTTTGATAAACCTGCGTGGTCAGAACATCAAGCATACCTTCTCGGTATGCAAAAAGCCTTTTCTAAATTATATAATCTTATTCCTGACCAAGGAGAAAAATAATGAGTGAAGAACAAGTAACACAAGAACAATCTGTTGAACCAACTACCCAAGAGGCTCAACAACAAGATACCCAAGCTAAACCTTTTGAGATTCCGACCGAAGCTCAAGAATTGGTAGGTGAGGGTAAGAAGTATGCTAGTGCAGAAGATGCGTTAAGATCTGTACCTCATGCTCAGGAGCATATTAAAACCCTAGAGGCTGAGATGGCTCAACTGAAAGAGGAACTATCTACACGTAAAACTACACAAGAACTTCTTGATGAAATAAAGTCTGGAGTCAAACCTGCAGAGAACACCACTCAAGAGGTAGGACTGAACCAAGATACAGTGATGGAGTTAGTTAATAATACTCTTAAGCAAAACGAACAGAAAAAAATAGCAGAAGCAAATGCTTCTCAAGTAGCCAAAAGCTTTAATGATAAGTATGGTGCTAATGCTGAATCTGTTTACAATAGTCTTGCTAATGATTTAAATCTTACTCCTCAAAAATTAAATGAGCTCGCAGCTACATCTCCTAACTTAGTGTTAAGATTAGCTGATCTAGATCCTAATGTACAGACAAATGTACCTAAGACTTCTAGTTCTGTTAATACTGAAGCATTAGCTTCTAATAAACCTCAGCAAGAATTATCTGCTAGGGTTCCTCAAGGAGCTTCAACTAAAGATTTAGTTAGTGCTTGGAGAGCAGCAGGCGAGAAAGTTAAACAACAATCTTAATTTAAGGAGGGCTTATAATGGCTCAAAATACTACAAATACAAATGCGTTTATTGAATCGCAACAGTATTCACAGTTCATCCTTGAAAACTTACATGACTATCTGTTACCAGAAGGTATGTATAGAGATGTTTCAGACTTCGGTTCAGGCACAACTTTAAACATTAAAACAGTAGGTTCTGTAACAATTCAAGATGCAGCAGAGGATACTCCATTAAACTTCTCACCTATCGATACAGGTACAGTTACTCTTTCTATCACTGATTATGTTGGTGATGCATGGAAAGTTACTGATGACCTACGTGAAGATGGTTCTCAAATCGACACATTAATGGCGATGAGAGCTCAAGAATCTACACGTGCATTAGGTGAAGAGCATGAAACAAAATTCTTATCAACAGCAAACAGTGGTCACACAGCAGCTAACTTAAACTTAGTTAATGGTCGTCCACACAGATGGGTTGGTTCTGCAGCTTCTAACGCTAGAACTATCACATTAACAGACTTCATCTCAATGAAATTAGCTTTCGATAAAGCTAATGTTCCTGCAGGTGGTCGTATTGCTATCGTTGATCCAGTTGTTGAAGCTACATTAAATAGCTTAACTAACTTAACAAACGTATCTAATAACCCAATGTTTGAAGGTATGGTTACAACAGGTTTTGCTCGTGACCATAAATTCGTTAAGAACGTATTTGGTTGGGATATTTATACTTCTAACTTCTTACCAACATTAACAGCAGCAGAAGCTATTAACGCTTCTTCATATGGCTTAACATCTGAAACTGCTGCAGTAGGTGATAAAGCTAACATCTTTATGTGTATAGCTGACGATACATGCAAACCAGTTATGCATGCATGGAGACGTGCTCCTAAAACAGATGGTTGGAGAGACAACGAAGAACGTGCAGACAAGTTCCAAGTAACTTCTCGCTACGGCTTAGGTGTCCAACGTAAAGATACATTGGGCGTAATTTTAACTCATCCAACTAACTTCTAAGGAGATTACTCATGGCTTATGAAAATAGTGCAGGTCTAGGAGTAGTTAATCACTATGGTCCTAGAGAAACCACTGCTAAATATGGTGGTGAATATGGTACTAAAAACTCTGTGAAGACAGTAGAGTGGGAATTCACATATGATGATTTACCTGATAATGATTCATCAGCGTTAAATTATTCAATTCCTGCTAATGCAAGAATTATCTCTGCAAAATTTATTGTCGATGCAGCGTGGACTTCAACATCTGGCACAACAGATTTAACTGTAGGTTTACAGCAATCTGATGGTACAGAGATTGACAATGACGGCTTATTAACAGCAGTTAACCTAGCTGATGGTAGCATCGAAGATGCTGCTGACGTAGGTTCTGTTATTGATGGCTCAGGTGCTCTTGTAGGTGCTTCTATCGGTGCTAACGCAGGTGAATTAACTGTGGCAGGTACAGTAGACGACCTTACAGGTGGTGCTGCTAGAGTTATCGTAGAATATACGAAAGCTTAATTAGGTAGGGGACTTCGGTCCCCCCTATTATTTAGGATAAACAAATGACAATACAACATAAATCAATTCCTGATGCAGACTTACACGAACCTAAAGGTGTAGCTAGTGCTACAGATGGTCAAGTATATATAGCAGATGGCTCAGGATCTGGTGCATGGGAATATCCTTTATCAGGTTTAGACACTGCTACAGCAGGACAAGTATTTATTTCAGATGGATCTGATAGTGGTTCATTTGCAGGTATTTATAAATACGTGAATGTATTTGCAGGGTTTGATGCTACAACTCCTGCTTATTCTTTGGCTACTACAACATCAGATCAGTTATTAAATCCAACAACTACAACAGGTCAAAACAATGGATTTACAATAGATACATCACCAAACCTTAGAGTTAAGTATACAGACGATGAAAATATAGATGGCTTTGTAACTATTACATTAGCAACAGAACAAGCTTCAGGTTCAGGTAAAGATTGTGAATGGGCTATTTTTAAAAATGGTACTGAAATAACAGGATCAAGAGTTATAAGAACTTTATCAAGTGGTGACTGGGGATCTATTACACTATCTACTGCTACTGCTTTAGAAACAAATGATTACTTAGAAATTAAATCTAAAGCTAGTGCATCAGCTACAGTTAAATATGCTTCAATTCAAATCTCAGTACAAGGATATAAATCATAATGGCTAAGATGACATTACTTGAAATGACACAAGACATTTTATCTGATATGGATTCAGATGAAGTTAACTCTATTAATGATAGTGTAGAGTCATTACAAGTAGCTCAAATTATTAAGAGTACTTACTATAATATTATAGATGGAAGAGACTATGATTTTCTTCATGAACTCTTTCAAGTAAATGCTAACGCTGATTCAGATAGACCTACTCATACAAAACTACCAGAAACTATTATAGATCTAGACTATATTAAATATAATAAACGTAAACAAACTGATACTAAAGATAATTATGCTAAAATAAAGTATTGTATGCCAGAAGACTTTATGGATATATTAGATCGTAGAGATAGTTCTAAATCAAATGTTACTGTAGTAACAGATAGTACAGGTATTTCTTTAAATATTATTAATGATAAGGCTCCTGAATATTTTACATCATTTGATGATGAATTTATTGTATTTGACTCTTATGATAAAAATGTAGATACTACAATTAGAAAATCTAAAACACAATGTAGAGGTAAAAGAAGTGTAACATTTACACTATCAGATACATTTACTCCTGATTTACCTGTACAAATGTTTACATATCTTCTTGCTGAAGCTAAATCAAATGCTTTTGTAACTTTAAAACAAGTTGCTAATGCAAAAGCAGAGCAGGTATCTGTATCTCAAAAACGTAGAATGTCTCAAGATGCTTGGAGAGTTAAGAATGGTATACACTATCCTAACTATGGACGAGCAGTTAGAGCTAAGAAAGGACCTAACTACTAATGGTAATGTCAACAAGTAATACAAAAGCATTTATACATAAAGAACAGTATGGTAAAAAGAAACGTAAAAAAGTAGTAAAGAAAAAAACTGTTAAAAAAAGGAATAAATAATGGATACAAAAGTAATAAGATCTTATGCCACTAAAGGAATAAAAAAATTAGAAACTTATGTTGAACCTGGAACATCACATTATGTTCTTAGATGGGCAGGTGGTGGAGAACTTCCTGAAGAATTATCAGGTGTATATACTAATGTTAGTTTAGTAGATCAAGCTGTTTTTAAATATATATCAAATCAAAAAGAAGAAAAGAAACAATCTAAACCTAAAGAGGACTAATGGCTAAGACAACTGAAAAGGCTTTTAATTCTTTTATTAAAGGCTTAGTTACTGAAGCTAGTGAACTAACCTTTCCTGAAGGAGCATCTGTAGATGAGGACAACTTTGTTCTTAATCGTGATGGATCACGCTCTAGACGTTTAGGTGTTGATTATGAAAACTTATATGAGTTAATTCCTACAGGTTTAACTCAAGCTCAGATAGCTGCATCTAAACAAACTTTTTTTAAATGGGATTCTCCTACAGGAGATAGTGGTCTATCTATTGGTGTTGTTAGAATTAGAGAAAAGTTTTGGTTTCTTGATTTATTATCTAATAATCCTAGTGGTAACTTACTTAATAATGGTAATTCAATATCATTAAACGGATTAACAAATGCTGATATTCAGTTAGCAGCTTTAGATAATAGACTTGTTGTAGTTTCAGAACAGTTAGATTCTCCTCATATTTTTACATATAATCCTGATAATCAAGTTATTAATGTTACTCATACAAGATTAGAAATTAGAGATCTTTTAGGAGTGCATGATGGTTTTGATGTTGATGCTAGACCTGGTTATAAAACTGCTGAAGGATACAAAACATGGGTAGCTGGAAGTCAAGGATGGAGAGAAGATGATCAACTTCTTTTTAATAATAGAATTTATGAAGTAGTAGGAACAAACCTAGGTAAATACTATACATCTAGTCCAAGTTATTGGACTATGTGGGGATATCAAAGTGGTAATACAACTAACTATGGTTATATGGGATCTACAGGACCTACGCACACAGCAGGATCTGTATATAATGGGAATTTTTTATTAAAATATATTAGACCTTTAACTTCTCCTCGTATTACTAATCAACATAAATATAATTTACGTAATCAAGGATGGAACACTAATATTCAAGTAGTAGGTGGTGGAGATGCTATTGAAAAAACAGGGCAAGTTTTAGGAGTATACCCATCAAATGCTGATGTATATTCATTAGGTAAAAACTCTAACCCTAGTTCAGGTGATTATGAAAAGTATGATCCTAAAATTCTTGAAAAAAACTCACAGTCTAAATATCAAGTTCCTAGAGGTGCTTTTGTTATTGATGCTTTTGATAGAGGAGCTTCTAGATCTAAAGTATCTGGAATTTCAGGACTAAGAGCAGATCGAGAAGAGGGTAGGCTAACTACTGTAACTTCTTATGCACAACGACTTTTTTATTCAGGAGTTAAATCAGATGTAACTAAACCACAAGGTAGAACTCCTAACTATAATAACTATATATTCTTTTCAAAAGTTGTTAAAGAACCTTCAGATATATCTAAATGTTATCAAGAAGCTGATCCTACAGATCCAGGTATTAATGATTTAGTAGCTTCTGACGGAGGTACTATACAAATACCTGAGATTACTCGTATTGTTAAGATTATAGGTGGGCAATCATCTTTACTTGTTTTCTGTGAAAATGGTGTATGGGAAGTATTTGGTGATACTGGTGGTTTTTTTGCTAATAACTTTCAAATATCTAAAATCTCTACTAATGGTGTATTTGATCAGAACTCTATAGTTCAAATAGGTGGTAACTTTATTTATTGGTCTAATGCAGGTATTTACTCTTTAACTACAGATAGTGCTTCAGGACGATTTAAAGCAGAAAACATTTCACTTAAGACTATCCAAAAGTTTTATTTAGATATTCCTTTCTTAGGTAAAAAGTATTGTAAAGGTTTTTATGATGAGAAAGAAAACAGAGTAAGATGGTTATACAATGATTCTACAGATTACTCTGAAACTAATTATATTAATAAATATAATAAAGAACTTATTTATGATCTTACGTTAAATGCATTTTATACACACAGTATTTCTGTATCAGATACTGCAGTTAATCCTTATGTAGCAGATTATATTATTATACCTAACTACGTAGCTAGTTCTTTAGATGCTAATGTATTAGTAGGGACAGATGAAGTTATTGTTACAGATGGTACAGAGGTCGTAGTAACTGAAGAAATTGAAAACGATAGAACATCTCAGTTTGGTTTCTTAACTATGGTAGGTACATCTTTTACTGTAAGTAAATATCAAAATAATACCTTTAAAGACTGGGTTACGTTTGATAATACAGGTGTAGACTACTTAAGTTATTTAGTTACAGGGTATGAATACTATGGAGATATTATGAGACGTAAACAAACTCCATATATACATCTTTACTTTACTAGAACAGAAGATGGTTTTAGTTCTTCTGGAGGTAATTTAATATTAAATAAACAATCTTCATGTAAAGTACAAGCTCAATGGAACTGGGCAGATAGTGCTAATAGTGGTAAATGGGGTAGTGAATTTCAAGCTTACAAACTATTACGTAACTATATTCCATCAGGAGCAGGAGATACTTTTGATTATGGAGATAAAGTTATTGTAACTAAAAATAAACTAAGAGGTTCAGGACGAACCTTAAGTCTTTATATAAAATCAGAGACAGGTAAAGACATGAAACTATTAGGATGGGCAACACCTGCTATGTTAGCAGACAGTTAATGATAAAACTTTACGAAGAAGAAAATAATGGTTTTGTAGGTATACACTATGACCAAGATTTACAAGGATATGTGATGCATATGGATTGTAAAGACTGGAGTGTAAATACTTATAAAAGATATAGAAAGGTATGGTTTGAAGCTATACTACCTTCTTTAAAAAAACTAGGTATATATGAGATCTATGGTCTATGTGAGACACCAAAAGATGTTAAGTTTAATCAAATGTTTGGGGTGCATCCTATAGGTGTAGAAGTAACAACAACAGATGGTATGAAACAAATGTTAACTAAAGGAGTGTTTTAATGGGAAAGGCTGTTAAAAAAATTGCAACAATAGCAGCTATTGGAGCTGCAGCGTTTTATGGTGGACAAGCTTTAGCAGGTTATTTAGCAGGAGGAACTGCAGGAGTAAGTTATACAGGAGCTGGTCATTTAGGAGCTATGTCTAAATTTGCAGCAGGTAAAACAGCAGGTGTAGGTGCAGGTATTTTTGGATCAGGAGCTATTCAAAAAGCAGGTTTAGGATTACAAACTGTTAGTTATATGCAACAACGTAAGTATGCTTCGGCACAAGCACGTGCATCTAAAAGAGCTGTTGAAGAACAGATGCGTATTAATCAAGCACAAGAAAGATTTAGGCTTGTTCAAGAAAAACGACAACGATTAGATTTACTTCGACAACAACGTATTCAAACTGCTCAGATAGAAACAGAAGCAGGTAGTGGAGGCATGGGATTACAAGGTACTTCTGGTGTAGTAGGTTCTACAGGAGCTATACAAACACAAGCTACTGCTAACTTAACAGCTTTAAATCAAGCTTCTGGAGCATCTACAGCTATATCTAGAATGAGTCAAACTGCAGCAGACTATCAATCAAGAGCTAATCTAGCTTCTGCTACAGGACAGCAGTATCAACAGTTAAGTGCTTTAGGATCAACTCTTTATAAGAAAGGTCCAGAGATCTTTGACATGACTAAATCAATATTTAAAATTGGCTAACTATGCTAGAAAATTCTTTAGATTTACACAATATAAGTATATCAGAAACTACTAAGTTTCCTCCTTACAAGAAGAATGTAGAGAAGAGAGATCCTTCTATGGATCCTAATGATCCTTTCTATGCTTCTATGTTATCACAAACTGAAGATCCTGTAGGTGTATACGAAGAGATAGAAAAAGAACTAGAAGTAAACAATGGTTTATCTCCTATTATTAATAGTGTTAGATCTTATTATAAACGACAAAAAGATTTAGATCAAGCTTTAGTTATTGAAGGTATTATTGCAGATGAGTCTATACCTGTAGAACAAAAGAAAGAGATTTTAAAAAGTTATTCTTTAGGTAGACCTATGGAACATAGTCTTCAAGATGAGTATCTTAACTTCTTAGCTAACTCTGCCTTAGCACAGATGCCTAATCCTACTGAAGAAGATTTAGAAATGGTAGACTATAAAATAGCTACGACTAAACTAGAACAAAGTTTAGTAAAAGCAGGAGAAAAAGTAGCTAAGACCTCAGATACTCTTCCAAAACTAGAGCCTGTTGTAGTAGACACTATAAATAATTTACAAGAAATGTTTACAGGAGTTCAAAGAGAAGGGCTTAATCTATTACAAATAATTGCAGGAGCCATACCTGTATTTATTGAAGTAGCAGGAACTGCTGCATATCAAGCAGCTTCTGCCTTAGGAGATAAAGCAGAGATAGATTTTTTAAAACAAGCTTATCCAGATGTAAACTGGGAAGATGCTAGAAAACAATTAGCTAAGGTAAGTAAATCTGAAGAGATTATGGAAAGTCTTAATGAGTTTCTTGTTGAGCATGTTCCAGGTTATGACGAAGAAGACATGCAAAAAGGTATTCTTGGTACATTACTAGATAAAGTAGGTAAAGGTATTGAGGTTGTAGGTGGTACACTGACTCCTGAAGATCCTAAAAAAGGACAGACTCTATTAGAATTAGCTTTATTCTTTATTGATCCTGCTGTTAGAATTACACGTAAAGCATTTAAAAAAGATCTTGAACTACCTAAGAAAAATAAACTAAAACAATCTGTAGTCAATGCTATTGAAAGCCCTGATATAGTAATACCTAATGCTCCTAAACCTACTTCACCTTTTGTTGAAGCAGTTAGAATGCATCCAAAAATAGCTGAAGACATGGCTGCAGTACTAATGGAAGATATGTCAGGTAAAGCTTGGAAGGCTATGAACATTACTCCAGAAGAGTTTTTTGCTACCTACTATGGACCTAGAGTATTTGACTTTGAAAGATCAAGAGTTAATCTATATGATGCTACTGATGCTATTAACTTAAAATATACAGAACATAAACTTAAATACTACAAACAACAGCAAGTATTAGAATCTGTATTTAAAGATGTTCCTGAAAGACTAGAGTTTGGTGACTCTATTATACAAGATATTGGTGGTATTTTAGAAGATCCTAACATTAGAATGATTAACTCTGATCTACAAATAGGTAGCTCAGGAACTACAGTCTATGTTAGTACCTCATTTAGAAAAGGTTCTACTGAATTCTATACTAATCCTAGAGAAGTATTAGCTTACGCTAATTACATAGAAGATGTGTTAGCTAGACAGTATCGTTTTAAAAACCAAGGTAAAAAACTAGAAGATAAACCTTTAAATAAACAAGAGATTATTATTGAGTTTATAGAAAAAGATGGAACTATTAACTATAACAAATCTAGAACACTAGAAGAGTTTAGAAAAACTGGGGTAGCTGATGATACACCTGGTCAGTACAATATTAGATGGCAAAGAGTAGGTGATTTTACTCCTACTATTAGAAAGAACTCAAGTGGTTTTGGTTTCTTTGGTCACCAAGATAAACCTGTATTTAAATACCTATACGGAAGTAAATCTCAACTAGATAAACTATTCTTTAACTATGGTGGTATTTCTCCTGACGTACAGATAATTAAAGATATGGGTGGTTTAAAAGCATTTAATGTTCTTTACACAGAATTAGAGTCACTAGTTAAACTAGTTAATAAACAAAGTAAACAGTATAGAGAAGACTTAGGAGTTATTCTTAATCGTTTACCTAGATACTATAGAGATAAAAGAATAGCTCAAGGTAAGGTCTATGAAAAGATTACAGAGCAAGATCTATCTGTAATACTAAATCATACTCCTGAATACATACCTGATCTAATGACTGCAGTTAATCTAATTGAAGACATTAACTATTTTAAATGGCAGTCAGGTAATGTATATGAAATTAACAGAGGTTTAAAATCTGGCTATGTAAATCACGTAGCTTTAGAAGACTTTGCTACAGGTACTAAACATAACTTCCTTGTTAAGAATCCTGATGAAACATTAGCTATAAACATTAACGAAGTACTTGAAGTACTAGATATAGATGGTCAGAAACCTATAGCCTTGACAGGTAATAACTATAAGTTTATGAATGGTAAACACTATCTTGTAGATACTGATGGTATGCCTGTAAAAGAGATCTTACGACTAGGTAAAGAGTATGTAGGACCTGAGTTAGTAGGACCAGTGACTGATGTTCGTCCTGCTAGAAGTAAACATAACTACATAGCTGTAGATATTAAAGCTAAACTAGGTGGTATTCCTGATGTATTAGTACCATATAAACCTTACTACATGCCTATGATGGTAAAAGATTTAGTGTTTATTAGACGTTATCCTAAGCAAGTTAAAACAGATGGTAAGCTTAGTGATATGAGACTTAATAATAAAGAGGAAATTATTGATAGACACATATCTAATAGAGAAACTATAGGTGGTTTTGAAGACAGTAGACAAGCTAATCTATACTTAGAAACTAAAGTATTAGATGAAGATAACTATGTATATAATGTAGAAAAAGCAGATGAACTTTCATGGTCTGATGCAAATGAGTTTATTAAA
>ERZ869936.1816-NODE-1816-length-14033-cov-4.380312_pt1 | contig 14033 bp, 15 predicted proteins | sample MGYA00520876_ERZ869936 | MGnify/ENA primary metagenome ERZ869936 (study PRJEB32218, sample SAMN09650985) | biofilter metagenome | isolation source: enrty point of leading RO module | place: Saudi Arabia: Thuwal, RO plant located on Red Sea | collected 2016-02-17 ...
CCGGTCCGTCGTCCTCGGCGTCGGCCTCACCGGTGTCGTCGTGTTCGCGTGGATGGCTGCATTCGGGATCGGGGGAGGACAGGAGGGCGAGGGACTCCCGCCCGACAACCCGACGCCGGCTGTCGTGAGCTCGTCCCTGGTGTCCTCCATCGTGGGATTCCTCTTCGGCCGCTGACAGCGCCGACGCACCCGCCGCGGCTTTCGCTTCGCGGCGGCCCGCCTACCTTACGGGACCGGTGCGCCCGGGCCCCACGCTGTGGGTCGGGTTGCACGTCTGGCGTCGCGCCTCGAGGCGTGACGGCCGAACCCCACTGTCGCTACGACCGAACCCCCTGAACTCCATGCTCAACGCCGCGCGGCCTGCCTTGGCCACCGTCCTCGCCCTGTCGTTCGTCTGGCTCGGCGTGCCCGAGCCCGCCGAGGGCCAGCAGTACGACGAGTCCTACTACGACATGCTCTCGTGGTCCAACGCGGGCATCGCCCGCGGAGGGCGCTCCACCGGGGCCGCCGGAAGCGACAGCCGGCCCTTCGAGTACTACTTCGGAGCCACGGGCGGCGGACTCTGGAAGACCACCGACGGTGGGAACACCTGGCGCCCCGTCACCGACGGACAGATCGGCAGCGCGTCCGTGGGGGCCGTCGCCGTCTGCGAGGCCAACCCCGACGTCGTGTACATCGGCACCGGTGAGACTCAGCTGCGCGGCAACATCATGCAGGGCGACGGCGTCTACAAATCGACGGACGCCGGCGCCACATGGGAGCACCTCGGTCTGGCCGAGTCCCAGAACATCGCACGGATTCGGGTGCATCCCGAGGACTGCGAGACGGCGTGGGTGGCGGCCTTCGGCGTGCACTCGGCGGACAACCCGGAGCGGGGCGTCTACAAGACGACCGATGGCGGCGAGTCATGGGACCTCACGCTCTTCAAGAGCGAGAAGGCGGGTGCCGCCGACCTGGTCGTCGATCCCAACGACCCCGACGTGCTCTACGCCACCATTTGGGAGGCGTGGCGAAAGAGCTGGGGCATGAGCTCCGGAGGCCCAGATTCCGGGCTGTGGAAGTCCACGGACGGCGGTGAGACCTGGACGGACATCACGGCGACCCTCGATCTCGATCCCGCCTCACCCATCGGGAAGATGGGCGTGGCGGTGTCGGGTGCGAACTCCGACCGTGTCTGGGTCATCGTGGAGCACGAGCCCGAGGGGGGCGTTTATCGCTCCGACGATGGCGGCCAGACGTGGGAGTACGTCAACGACAACCGGAATCTCCGGCAGCGGGCGTTCTACTACACCCGGATCTACGCCGACACCCAGGACGAGGACGTGGTCTACGTCCTCAACGTGAGCTTCTTCCGATCGGAGGACGGCGGCGAGACCTTCCCCCAGACCATCTCGGTGCCCCACGGCGACAACCACGATCTCTGGATCGCCCCGTCGGATCCGAACCGCATGGTCAACTCCAACGACGGAGGCGGGAACGTCTCCTTCAACGGGGGTGAGTCGTGGACGGACCAGGAGTACCCCACGGCACAGTTCTACCGCGTGACCACCACCGAGCACGAGCCGTATCACATCTGTGGGGCCCAGCAGGACAACTCCACGGCGTGCGTGCCGTCGGGCGGTTGGGGACACCTGTCCGCCGCGTCGCCGTACTTCTACGCCGTGGGCGGATGCGAGAGCGGCTACATCGCCTCGAATCCCGACGACCCGAACACGTTTTACGCCGGCTGCTACGGGGGCTCCCTCTCGTGGTACGATCACGACACCGGCCTCAGCCGCCCCATCCAGGTGTGGCCCGAGAACCCCATGGGCCAATCCGCCGAGGACCTCCGTGAACGGGTGCAGTGGACGTTCCCCATCGTCTTCGACAAGCACGATACGAACATCCTCTACACCGGGACGCAGAAGGTCTGGAAGACGCTCAACGAAGGGCAGACGTGGATCCAGATGAGTCCCGACCTGACCAGGAACGACCCGTCGACGGTGGGTCCGTCGGGTGGACCCATCACACGGGACCAGACCGGCGTGGAGACGTACGCCACGGTCTTCGCCATCGCGCCCTCGCCCCACGATACGCAGGTCATGTGGGTGGGCTCGGACGACGGCTACGTCCACATCACGCGGAACGCTCGGGCGGCATCTCCCACGTGGGACAACGTGACGCCCCCGGACGCGCCCGACTTCGTGCGGATCAACACCATCGAGGCGTCACCGAATACGCCGGGCAAGGCGTATGTGGCGGGCATCCGGTACCTCGTGGACAACGACCGGAGCCCGTACATCTGGAAGACCGAGGACTACGGCGAAACGTGGACGAAGATCGTCGGCGGACTCCCGGAGAACGACTTCATCCGGGCGGTGCGCGAGGACCCGACCCGGCCCGGACTACTGTACGCGGCGTCGGAGCACCGGGTGTACGTCTCCTGGGACGACGGTGGTTCGTGGCAGTCACTCCAGCGCAATCTCCCCATCACCCAGGTGTCGGATCTGGTGGTGGAGGATCACGACCTCGTCATCGGCACCCACGGGCGGTCGTTCTGGGTGATGCGGGACATCGGGCCGCTCCGTCAGCTCACGCCCGCAGTCACCGAGGCGGACTTCTGGCTCTTCGACCCCACCGACCCGGTGCGCGACTTCGACAACGCAGTCAGCATCCAGTACTACCTCGGTCAGGATGCCCAGTCGGTCCGCTTCGACTTCATGGACATGAGCGGCAACGTGCTGCGGACGTTCGAGGCCGAGGCCAGCGACGACGAGGACGAAGAGCCCCAGGCGGGAGGCGGGTTCTTCGGTTTCGGAGGTACGCCCACGCCGTCCCTCACCGCGGGCGCGCACTCCATCAACTGGAACCAGCGGCTCGAGGGGTGGACGGACTTCGACGGCCGAATCTTCTGGGCCGCGGCACCGGTGGGCCCTGAAGTCCTTCCGGGGCGCTACCAGGTCCGGATGACCGTGGACGGCGCTTCCCAGACCCGCGACTTCGACATCCGGATGAACCCGAGAGCCGCCGAACTCGGCGTGACCATGGCCGACCTGAGGGCCCGATTCGAGCTGGCCCGTGAGATCCGGGACCGGGTCACCGAAGCCAACGAGGCCGTCCTCCGCATCCGCTCCATCGAGGAGCAGATCGGGGATCGACTCGAGGAGACCGACGATGCGCGGGTGGAGGCACTGGCGGGTACCGTGGGCACGCGCCTCGACGAGGTGGAGGGTGAGATCTACCAGGTTCGGAACCAATCGAACCAGGATCCCCTCAACTACCCCATCAAGCTCAACAACAAGATCGCGGCGCTCCTGAACCTCGTCGAAGGTGCGGAGAATCGGCCGACGGATCAGTCGTACGAGGCGTTCGAGTACCTGTCCGGGCAGCTCCAGGAGGAGCTGGACCAGATGCAACTCATCATCGCCCAGGACATCGCCCGCCTGAACGAGCTGTTGCGGGAGCTGGGTCTCGATCCCATCGATACGGAGCCGCCGGTCACCTGATCGCAGGGAGCGACGTCCATGCTGCCCACCGTCATCACAAAGATCGTCGGTTGGGCCGTGGCCATCTTCTACGACGTCGAACGGACCGGACCCGAACTCGTCTCGGGTCCGGTCCTCGTCACGGCGAATCACCCCAACGCCCTCATCGACCCCCTGGTCATCTTCCATACCGGTGGGCGAACCACGCGGCCCCTCGCCAAGGCGCCGCTCTTCGAGCAGCTCTTCGTGGGGACGGTGCTGAAGGGGCTGGGCGGACTGCCGGTGTACCGCCGGCAGGACGATCCCGAGCTCATGCACCTCAACGACCGGACATTCGATGCTGCCATCGCGGCTCTGCATGCCGGTGAAGCGGTCCAGATCTACCCGGAGGGCCAAAGCCATTCAGAACCCTCCCTGACGCGGATCCGCACCGGAGCGGCACGGATCGCGCTCCTGGCCGAGGAGCGCGCCGACTGGAGTCTCGGCCTCCGGGTGCAGCCGGTAGGGCTCACCTATGCTCGAAAGCACTTGTTCCGGGGGCGGGCGGTGGCGGCCTTCGGCCCCCCTCTCACGGTGGCCCCCTACCGGGAGGTGTACGAGAGGGACCCACGCGAAGCTGCCCGTCAGCTGACGGACGAGATTCGACGCCGGCTCGAGGCCCTGACGCTGAACTTCGAGCACCCACGAGACCGGGAACTGGTGGATGTCGCGGAGCGCCTATGGGCCCGGGAACAGGGCCTGGCGAAGGCGCGGGAGCGGGAAGGAATGGCGGACCGACTCCCCCGCATGCAGCGCTTCGCGGAGGGACTTCGGTGGCTCAGACAGGTCGATCCCGAGCGCCTGGAACGGCTCCGCGACGACGTCGACCGCTACGTCGGCCTCATCAAGCTCCTGGGAGTGAGGGAAGGGGACGTGCCTGCCCACTTCCGGACATCGACCGTGCTCCGGTACGGCCTGGTCCAGCTCACCATGCTGCTCCTGGTCTTGCCCGTGGCCCTCCTAGGGGCCGTGTACTGGGCTACGCCGTACTACGCCACCCGGGTGCTGGCTGCGCGGTTTCGTCCCAAGCTCGACCAGGTGGCCACCTACAAGCTTTCGCTGGCCATTCTGCTCTTTCCCCTCTGGTTGGGTCTCACGTGCGCCGCGGTCGGCTGGTTCTCGACATGGACATGGGCCGTGGGAGCCGCCCTGATGCTGCCCATGGCCGGGCTTGCCACGGTGTCGTGGCGTGAACGGGGTGGTCGGGTGCAGGAGGACGTCCGGATCTTCATCCGGACGCGTCGGCGCTCCAAGGCTCGGGATCGGGTGGCGGAGCTGAGGGAACGACTTCTCACCGATGTGAACGACGTGGCTCGACTCTGGCAGGAGGAGCGTCGTCTCCGACGGGACTGAGGCGGCCCCCCCGGGAACATGCCGCACCTGATCGCGAGTTCGGTGCGTGGATGATCATTCGCCACGCGGAGTGCCGGTATGTCGAGTCGCATGAGGAAGAGCCTTGGACGTCTGGGACGCTTGGGGGCCGGAGGCCTCATCGTCGCGTCGTTCGCCGCTTGCGGCGACGAGACCGGTACCGGCGTGGCCGGTCAGCCGCTCTGTGACCTCGACACCGATCTCCTGAGCTCGAACCTTCCGCCCAACGCCATTCCGGCGCTCACCGAGCCCCCCATGGTGTCCCCTGACGACCCCACCGTGGACTATCTCCTGGACGGCGATCGGGTCCTGGGGGTCGTGGTCGACGGAGAAGCGCGAGCGTATCCGCACAACGTCTTCTGGTGGCACGAGATCGTGAACGACCGGATCGGCGATCGGTGGATCTCGGTGACCTTCTGTCCTCTCACCGGATCGGGCCTTGGCTTCGATTCCGAGCTGGAGGGGTTCGGGCGTCTCGATCTCGGGGTTTCGGGGCTCCTTTTCGCCAACAACCTCGTCATGTACGACCGCACGTCAGGAGCGGTATACGGGCCCCAACTCCGCGTGGAGGGTGCCTGTGACGCCTTTCAGGCCCGCTCCCTGGACCTGGTGGCCGTGCAGGAAATGAGTTGGGGCCGATGGAAGGCGCTCCATCCAGAGACGCTCGTGGTGACCGGCGATCTCCGCCGCGGCCGCAACTATCGCCAGTATCCGTACGGTTCCTACGCCAATCTCTCCAGCGACGAGCTCCTGGTGCCCATGGCGGTGGATCGCAGCCGCCCCTTGAAGGAGCGCGTCCTCGCCATCCGTGTCGGCGACGGGGGTAGGGGCTATCCGTTCCTCGAGCTCGCCGAGCTCGGGTCCGTGGTAGCGGTCCACGAGACCGTGGGCGGCGTCCCCACGGTGGTCTTCTTCGACGAGGCGGACGGTGCCGCGGCCCTCGCGTACGACAGGCGAGTCGCGGACCGGACGCTTACCTTCGAAGCCGACACCGAGGCCGGCGTCTGGATGGACGCCGAGACCGGTTCCACCTGGACGCTGGGAGGACAGGCCATCGACGGACCGCTGAGCGGAGAGCGACTCCAGCCCCGGGAGGACGCGTACACGGTGTTCTGGTTCGCCTGGCGCCATTTCCAGCCCTCCGGCGACGTCTTCGACGCGGGATGACGGCACCCGTCCGAAGGTGGACCGGGCCGTGCGTGGCGTGGGTCGTGCTTTTCCTGGTGGCCACGCCGATCCGGGGACAGTGGCCGGTTGGGCAGGGCAACTATTGGGTGAAAGGCTCCTTCTTCCACCACCAGACGACGCAGGAGTATCGGTCCAGTGGCGCCAAGCGGGATTTTCTGGCCGTCGATGCCGAGAGCCGATCCAAGGCGTACTTCCTCGACGCCCTCGTCGGTGTCACCGATCGGTTGGACGTGTGGGTGCAGGCGCCTTACTTCGACCTCTCGTTCGACGACGCGGCAGGCGACCGCAACAGCACCGGTGTGGGGGACATTCGCATCTCGGCCCGGTACTCGCTCTTCCAGCTCCGGGGCGGGAGCATTCCGGTGTCTGCCCGGGTCACCGCCAAGGTACCCGTCGCCGATCTCACCATCGACGCCGAGGTCATCCCCGTTGGGGAGGGGCAGTGGGACTACGAGGCCTGGCTCGAATCGGGCGTATCGCTCTGGCCCCTGCCGCTGTACTCCGTCGTCTGGCTCGGCTATCGCTGGAGGACGCTGAACGAGGAGACCACTCGGGAGCCCGGTGACGAGGTGACGTTCCTCGCCGAGTTCGGCGGAACCGGATGGATCGGGGGGCTGGGTGGAAAGGTCGTCCTGGACGGCATCTTCGGACGCTCGGGCGCCATCCAAGGGATTCGGCTGGGTCCCGACGACCGGCGCGAGATCCTCTATGTCGCCCCCACCGCCATCTACGGTTTCACCTCTGACACCATGCTCGAAGTCGCCGTGCGTATCCCGTTGCGCGGCAGGAATTTCCCCGCCGGAGCGCCGCTTCAAGTGGGGCTCTACCACCAGGGCTCGCTCTTCGACTGACACGAGCGCCGCGGGCCGATCACGTGTCGATGACCCGGGGCGCGCGGCGTCCCGTTCTCCCCGTCCACGCCTTGGCGGCACGGCGGCCCTTCTCTATCCTCCGGCCGCGGTGATCGCGGGAAGGCGATGGAAGAAGTACGGTCCTGTTGAGGGGGCGGAGGGAGACTGGTGTCTCCGGCGGTCTTCAAAACCGTGCAGCCCGGCTAAAACCCGGGTGGGTGGGTTCGATTCCCACACGCTCCCGCCATCGCCACTCCCGCTCGCTGCTCCTGCCATCGCTGCCCGAGACACCAACCAGTCCGGCCGGCCGTGCTCAGCGAGGGAGCGGCAGCCTGAGTGAGAGCTCCACCGTGGGACCCGTCGGCCCCTGACCGGTCCCGATGTCCAGAGGCTCGGGAAAGCGGGCGAGGTGCGCCGACACGTAGGCGTCCGCGGCCCCGATGAACAGGAAGAAGATCCCGAGTGCGACCATGTCCTCCTGCTGTTCTTTTCGTGAATTGAGGAGGTTGCGCAGTTCGGTCAGGGACGGATCGGCGTCCAGACGCTCCTGAACGGCGTCGAAGTCGGTGACTCCCTCTGCGGCGAGCCGGTCCAGGAGGACGGCCTCACGAAAGCGCACGCGATCCTGGGCTTCTCCCACCCGGATGCGTGTGCGGAAGAGGGTGTAGAGGGTCGCCGTCTGAGCGCCGAAGTAGAAGCCGCCCCGACCATGGGCGTCGATGGCGGCATGACCCCAGCCAGGGAAGGCGAGGGCGCGCCAGAAGGCGCCACCCGGCGAGATCTCCAGCGGGGCGGGGGGCTCGGGCGCGATCCCCATGACCGGCTGCGGTGCGTCCTGGCCGGCCACGTGCGCCGGGCCGGAGAACACCGTCACCGCGATGGCGGCGAAGGTCAGGACGCCGATGGTCGCCCTCGTAGGCGATACGCCTTGCCTCAGGCTGTGGACGGCCCGGCTCATGACGTCCGGTCCCGCCAGTCGAGGAGGCGAGGAGCCTCTCCCTCCTCCAGGACCACGTAGCTCTGGTGGAACACCCAGTCTCCCGAGTTCACGTACCATCGGTCCGATGCCACTTCCCGCAGAATCGGCAGGTGGGTGTGACCCAGAAGCACGAGGTCGAGTTCCGGGTCCTCCTCCAGACGCTCGACGGCAAAGGCTTCGAGGGCATCGCTGCGGGCCTTCTGACGGTGACCCCATTGGTCCCATCGGTCCTCGGTGTTGGACACACCGCCGGCGATCCGGTCGCCGACGGCAACCGGGAGCAACCCGAAGGCGAACCGCGTCACCCGGGAACGAAGCACGCGGGACATGAGGCGGTAGCCGTGGTCGCCGGCGCCCAGGCCGTCGCCGTGGGCCAGGAAGGTGCGGTGCCCCGCGATGGTCCTCTGCACCGGGTGATCGAGGAACTCCACGCCGCTCACGTCTCGCAGGTAAGGCCCTCCCCACCAGTCGTGGTTGCCTCCCATGAGGGTGACGGGTACCCCGGAACGCACGATGTCGCGGAGCATCGCCAGCGCTTCTTCGTGGCCCTCCGTGACGCCTCGCTGATACTCGAACCAGAAATCGAAGAGATCGCCGTTCAAGATGATGGCGCTGCCCGTCGCCGCGGCGTGCTCGAGCCAGCTCAGGAACGCCCGCCGGTGGCCCGGCGGCGATGCGCCCAGGTGGGCGTCGGAGGCAATGAAGACGGGCTTGGATTCAGGCACGAACGAAGGTAGAGGCGAACCGCCGCCCTCTGGAAGGGGTAGCTCTGGCACGTCGGTTGCTCTGCTTCACCGTCAGTCCGCACCCCAGCGCGCCTTCCGACCCACGTTCGCGCGGATTGCGCCGCGCGCCCTCGACCCCCGGTGACCCGTTGATTCCGAGCTTTGTCCCCCTACCACCGTCCACGCTGCGTTCCGGAGCGCTCTTCCTCGCCACGGTCGCCGTCGTGGGGTGCGGTCCACAGCGGGCTGCCGTCATCGGGCCCGTGGCCGGTCCGGAGGGCGTGGCCGAGTCCCTGGAGCGGAGCACACGCCTCGACGAGCCCACGCGCATCGATTTTTCCTGGAGGCTCAACGAGTCGGGATCGAGACTCGCGGGGGTGGGTGTTGCGCGCATCGAGCCACCCTACCGGGCTCGCCTCGACCTCTTTCTGGAGAACGGCGAGAGCGTGATCTCGGCGGCGCTGGTGGACGACGATCTGCGCCTGCCCCCCGGAGCCCCCGACGACGTCCTGCCTCCCACCGACATGCTGTGGGCCACGCTGGGTGTCTTTCGACCCGTTGACGGGACGCGACTCCTCGGCGGTGAGGAGCTCGAAGACGGCGCACGGCGCCTACGGTACGCCTACGAGAGCAGGGGAGAGCTGCGGTTCGAGGTCGTCGGCGACGCCGTGCGGTCTCTCGAGGTGCTGGAGGGCGGGGCGGGGGTGGAGTGGGTGCGTCTGGAAGCGTCCGAGGACGGGCGTTACCCGAACGCGGCGGTGTACCGGAACCTCGTGGACTTCCGTGAGCTCACCATCGCGCGGGAGTCGGTACGACGGACGGAGACCTTCGACCCGGCCATCTGGGATCCCCGGTGAGCGAGGTGGTGGACCTCACCCAGGTCTGAACGGCAACACCTGGGATCCCAGCCGAAGGTACGTGGCGGCTCCCAGTAGTGTCAGGCGCACCGAGACCGCTCTGCCATCGTGGAGGTTTCGCTGCCGTCGGTCGACCCATCCGTTCTCTTCGAGCACGTCCAGGTGGTGCGCCATGGAGGAGGTGGGCATGCGAAGGAGCCAGGCGAGCCTACTCGGCGTGAGCCCGAAAGCGGTCGCGTTGTGAAGGTGTGCGAGAACCAAGAAGCGGACGGGGGAGAACGGGACAGGCCAGCCCTCGGACTCCGCGACGAAGTCGAGGGCCTCGACTACGTTGCGTAGAAGCCGGTTGGCGCTGTCGACCTCTGCCCAACGCTCGGCTAGGGTGGGGGGTGAGCGCGTGTTCATTTTCGGTCAGGGAGATGATTCGGGATTCGAATGAAGTCTGAGGTCCTCCACCGTCGCTCTGTCGTCGGGGCGGATCCATGTCGTTGCGGGGCGCGGCAGCCAAGTCGAGGCCGCACGTCGAGCGACGTCCTTGGTTCGAAAACCGAACCAGTCTCGAGTGGGCGGGTGGGATTCGAGAACCGAACCAGTCCCGAGTGGACGGGGGCGATTCGAAAACCGAACCAGTCTCGAGTGGGCGGGTGGGAGATGTACAGTCCTGAGCAGCCGGGGAGGAGCGCACACCCCAGAGCCGGGATCCCGTTGACCTGCCGGAAGGTTCGAGTAGCATGAGCGCCAGGGCGCCGCCGCACTGTCGTGCGCTGGACGCCCAGGAGATCCCTCGAGCGTCGGCGGGGTAGATTCCACCCATGACCCACATGCGTGTCCTCGTTCTCGCGGCTCTCCTCGCCGCTTCCGGCTGCAATTATTCCTTCCGCGCCGGCTCGTTCCCGCCGCCCCACATCCGCACGGTCTCCATCCAGCCCTTCGACAACGAGACCGCGCGCTTCGAGTTGTCCGCCGAGCTGTACGACCAGCTTCTCCGCAACCTTCCCAGCGCCCTCGGGATCCGCACGGCGGGGGAAGAAGTGGCTGATGCCGTGGTCCGCGGGACCATCAACCGGTACGACGTCGCCGCTCCCAACTACCGTGCCGGAGCCGCGGGTCAGCCCGCCGAGGTGCTCCAGCGGCAGGTCAACATTTCGGTGAGTGTCCAGATCGTCGACCTCGTGGAGAACGTCATCCTCTGGGAGTCCACCAGCGTGACCGCCAGGGGCGAGTTTCCCGAAGGATCACCCGAAGAAGAGGGCCGTCTTAGAGCCATCGAGCTCCTCGTCCAGGAGATTGTGGACGGGGCTCAATCGAATTGGTAGATTCGGCCTCGCCGATCCTGGGGGGACCCGCCATCCTCCCGTCCAAGCAGACAATTTCCAAGCGGGAGAACGCGTGCTCCGAGCCTTCGGACTGGGCACAGTACTCTTCGGATTTTGGCTGGCTCTCTCGGGCCACTACACGCCGCTGATCACCAGCTTCGGCGTGATCTCGTGCGTGCTGGTGGTCTACCTGTGCGTCCGCATGGACGTGGTGGATCACGAGGGGGTGCCGTACCACATGGCCGGACGGCTCCTGGTGTACGTCCCGTGGCTGCTGAAGGAGATCTTCATCGCCAACTTCGAGGTGGCGAAGGTCATCCTGGACCCCAAGCTGCCCATCAGCCCGCGGATGGTGGTCTTCCACGGTTCGCAGGACACCGATCTCGGTCGAGCGGTCTACGCCAACTCCATTACGCTCACCCCCGGCACCATCACCACGGGCGTCGAGGGGAACGAGTTCCAGATTCACGCCCTGCGTGGCGCCGATCTGGAGACGGAGGAAGAGCAGCAGATGGACCGGAAGTGCACGTGGGTCGAACAGGGCCGCGCCGGCCCTGACGCCGGGTAGCGAGCCGTGTTCTTCGTCGCCACCGCCGGGATCCTCGTGTCCATGACGCTGGCTCTCGTGCGGGCGCTGCTCGGACCGACGGTCTACGACCGGGTCATGGCGGTGAACATCTTCGGCACCAAGACGGTGTTGCTCATCGCCGTCCTCGGCTTCCTCACGGGGCGTCCGGAGTTCCTCGACCTCGCCCTGGTTTATGCGCTCATCAACTTCATCGGCACCATCGCGGTCCTGAAGTTCTTCGAGTTCGGTGATCTCGGGCTCACCCGGCGCATCCATCGGGAGGCCGAGTAATGGACATCGTTCTCGACGTCCTGAGCTGGGTGGCCATCGCCGGTGGCCTCTTCTTCATGCTGGTGGGCACGTACGGCATCCTGCGCATGCCGGACGTGTACACCCGCCTCCACGCCGCGGGCATGACCGACACCATGGGCGCCGGGTTCCTGCTGCTGGGCATGGCACTGCAGACCGTCTCCGGCATCATGCACGGGGAGAGCAGCTACTGGTTCGTCCTCATCCGTATCGTGTTCATCTACGCCTTCCTGCTCTTCACCAGCCCCATCGCGTGTCATGCCCTGGCCCGGGCCGGCCTCGCCGGCGGCGTGGAGCCCTGGAGCAACGAACGGAGGGATGAGTCATGACGTCGGTGGAGTTCGTCGACGTCGTCCTCCTGGTGCTGCTGGCGGTGACGGGCATCGCGGTCATCCGGATGCGCAATCTGTTCGCCGCCGTGATGCTGGCCGGGATCTACAGCCTCGTGTCCGCGGGACTCTTCGTCGTCATGGACGCCGTGGACGTCGCCTTTACCGAGGCTGCCGTCGGCGCGGGGATCTCGACCGTGCTGCTACTCGGCACGCTCGCACTCGTCGGGGACAAAGAGCACAAGCCGCAGCATACCGCGGTCCTGCCCCTCATCGTCGTCTTCATCACCGGTGGGGTGCTGGTCTACGGTACGTCCCAGATGCCCCCGTTCGGTGGTGTCGACAATCCGGCCAATCAGCACGTCGCGCCGTACTACCTCGAGGAGTCGTACGACGCGACCCACGTGCCCAACATCGTGACGTCGGTTCTCGCGTCGTACCGCAGCTACGACACCATGGGGGAGACCGCGGTGGTCTTCACGGCGGTGGTCGGTGTCCTCCTGCTCCTGGCCCGGGGTCCGCTGCCGCGGCGCATCCACCACGACGGTGAGTGGATGACCGTTCCGCCGGGGACGACCCGGGAAGCCCTCTTGGAGAAGTTCAAGGCCGAGGCCGAGGAGAATGCGCCGTCCGACGACGGCGGAGGTGGAGGGGGCGGCATGGACGGCGGGGGTGGAGGCTTGGACGGCGGAAGCGAAGGAGGCTCGCGTTGATGACCGCGTTATCCTCCGGTTTGCAGCGAAGATGCTCATCCCGTTCATCATGATCTTCGGCCTGTACGTCCACTTCCACGGGGACTACGGTCCGGGAGGAGGCTTCCAGGCCGGCGTCATCTTCGCATCGGCCTTCGTGCTGTACTCGCTGGTCTTCGGTCTCGGCAACGCCATCCGCGTCCTGCCGCCGAAGGTGGCGTACATCTGCTCGGCCCTGGGCGTCGCCATATACCTGGGCGTGGGCTTCCTGGGGATCATCCTGGGCGGCGAGTTCATGGACTACAACGTCCTCGCCTACTCCTACACGGGCCAGCACTACGGGATCATCGGCGTCGAGTTGGGGGTCGTGACCACAGTCTTCGGCGTCATGGTGGCCCTCTTCTACGCCTTCGCCGGTCGCAGGAGGGTGGACTCGTGATCGCCCTCGGCCTCTTCAACTACTGGGCGGTCATCGTCCTCATGATGGTGGGCTTCTACACGCTCATCGCCCGCGGCAACCTGGTGAAGAAGCTCATCGGGCTGAACATCTTCCAGACGTCCGTGATCCTCATGTACGTCTCCTTCGCGAAGGTGTCCGGGGGGACGGCCCCCATCCTCGTGAGTGCGGGCGATCACGGCGAAGCCGCCGGGCAGGTGCTCTACTCGAACCCGCTTCCCCACGTCCTCATGCTCACCGCCATCGTGGTGGGCGTAGCCACGCTGAGCCTGGGGCTGGCCCTCGTGGTCCGCATCAAGGAAGCGTTCGGGACCATCGAGGAAGACGAAATCCAGAGTCCGTCGCTGTGAGCGAGCATTTCCCGGCGCTTCTCGTCGTCGTGCCCTTGATGCTGGCGCCTCTGGCGGCGCTCAGCAATCGGCCCCGGGCAGCCTTCGCCATGGCCCTGGCGGGGTGCTGGTGGGCGTTCTACGCCTCCCTGATGCTCCTCGGCCGCGTCCGCTCCGAGGGCGTCATCAGCTATGCGCTCGGGGCATGGGCGCCGCCGTACGGCATCGAGCTCCGTGTGGACCTGGTCAACGCCTTCGTGGCCGTGACCGTGGCCACCATCGGCGCCGTGGTGATCCCGTACGCGTGGACGTCGGTGAAGAAGGAGATCACCGAAGACCGGATCCCGCTCTTCTACACCGCGTTCCTGCTCATGCTGTCGGGTCTCCTCGGCATCACGGTGACGGGCGACGTCTTCAACGTCTTCGTGTTCCTCGAGATCTCTTCGCTGTCGGCGTACTCCATGATCGCCATGGGGCAGGATCGCCGGGCGCTGACCTCCACCTTCCAGTACCTCATCATGGGGTCGGTGGGCGCGACGTTCATCGTCATCGGCATCGG
>ERZ869936.1817-NODE-1817-length-14023-cov-5.694588_pt1 | contig 14023 bp, 8 predicted proteins | sample MGYA00520876_ERZ869936 | MGnify/ENA primary metagenome ERZ869936 (study PRJEB32218, sample SAMN09650985) | biofilter metagenome | isolation source: enrty point of leading RO module | place: Saudi Arabia: Thuwal, RO plant located on Red Sea | collected 2016-02-17 ...
TGGCGGCGTGGGGGGTCGGGGCCGCGCTCGGCCTGTTCGTGGCGAGTCCGCTCCGTGCCCAGAGCACGGGCGGCTCTCTCACGCCTGCCGGTACCGCGGTGTCGAACGTGGCCACCGTCTCGTACGAGACGCAGAACGGGAGCGCCGTCACGGTCTCCGGTTCGGTGACGTTCATCGTAGGACAGGTGGCGGGTGTGGACGTCGACCCGCCCCGAATCGCCATCTCGGAAGCAGGACGGGAGGTGGTTTTCTCCCACGACGTCATGAACGTGGGGAACGGAGCCGATGCCTTCATGGTGACGGCCTCCACCCCGAGCGGCTGGTCCACACGCGTCTTCCACGACGTGGACGGGGACGGCCTGCTCACTCCGGCGGACACGCTTGTCACCGGGTCCTTGCCCGTGGCACGGGGCGGCCAGACGGCCGTTCTCGTGGCGGTCGTGGTACCGACCGATGCCGTCGCCGGCACCATCGAACCGGTGGTGGTCTCGTCCGTCAGCGACTTCGATCCGTCCGTCTCGGATACCGTCTCCGACGAGATCCGACTCGTCGACGCGGGCATCGATCCCATCGTCCAGAAAGCCGTCGATGTGACGGAAGCGGCGCCTGGAGACCTTCTCACCTACACCATCCGTGTGCGACTCGAAGGAGCCGGAGCGCGGGACAGCGTCTTCTTCGCCGACGACGTTCCGGCCTTCGCCACGTACGAGGCAGGCACACTGCTCCTCGACGGGGTGGCGCTCACGGACGTCGCGGACGCGGACGAGGGACGATTCGAGGCCGGAACCGGTACGATCCGGGTCGACCTCAGCGCCCTCCCCTCGGATACCGAAGCGACGATTCTGTTGCAGATGCGCGTCGACGACGACGCGCCCATCGGCAGTCAGGTGGTCAACCGCGGCCACCTCACCATTCACACCCCCAGCGGCACGCTGACCGAGGAGTCGGGCAACGCCGTTACCCAGGTGTCGGCCCCCGACCTCACCATCCGGAAGTCGGTCCAGGGCCTGAATCCGGCCACAGAAGGCGACACCCTGGTGTACACCATCGAGGTGGAGAACCCCTCGACCACCCTCGCGGCGACGGACATTGTCGTCATCGACAGCCTGCCTGCCCTCCTGACCCTGGTCGACGCCACTCCGGCTGCCACCGTCGTGGATTCGGAGCTGCGTTGGGACATCGCCCGCATAGAGCCGGGCGCGACGGCCCGATTCGACATCACCACCGTCGTGCCGGCCGTCACGGACACCCTGCCGGTGGTCAACCGCGCCTTCATGGTCCGGGACGGCGCCGCCGGAGAATCCGCCGAGTCGGAGCCGCGCACGGTCATGCCGGACGTCGAAGCGAGCCTGGCCCTGGGCCTCGAGGCCGAGGTTGTGGAGATCGGCCTGGGTGAGGCCCTCCCGCTGGAGGCCACCACCACCAACGACGGACCTGCGACCCTCGTGGACCTCGTCGTGAAGCTCGCCCTCCCCGTGGGCACGCGTTTCATCGATCAGGCGGCCCTCACAGGGAGGTTCATCGCCGACCGGCCCAGCCCGCAGTTCGTCGTGACGACGACGCCCGGCGCATCTACCGGTGCCCCGGCGACCGTCCAGTCCGCCACACCGTCGGGAGCTCCCCAGGGTCCCGCACTGGCCCTCGGCGACGACTTCACGGCGACACCCTTCCAGGTCGACTCCTTCCAGGTCGTGGGGGACACGCTGCACGTATGGCTTCCCGGTGAGCTCCGGCCCGCCGAAGCCATCACGTTCCGCTACCTCCTCATGATCGACAGCGCTCCGGACGGCGTCGTGGTCAACGAGGCCATCGCCGAGGCGCGTCGGGGCACGCTGGCCGCCTCCAGCACCATCGCGGTGGCCTCGAATCAGGCTCAGGCGCTCGTCGGCCTCACACGGAACCGCGCCCTCGAGACGCGTACGGTGGTGGGTAAGGTATTCCACGACATCGACGGGAATGATGTCCAGGACGCCGACGAGCCGGGGGTGGCCGGCGTGGACGTCGTCACCGCCGACGGCGAACTGGTCACGACGGATGCCTACGGCAAGTTCTCGCTCACGAACCTCCGCCCCGGGCGTCACGCGTTGCGCATCGATCCCCTCACCCTCCCCGAGGGCCTCACCGCCCGCAGGCGCGGCATCGGTGAGCGGCTGCAGGTGGTGGAGATCAACGGGTGGAACACGCCCCGCGTGATCTTCGCCGTGGACGGAGCCGCCCAGGCCTCGGTCACCGCGGGGCCGGTCCCCGGCGCCGACGGCGAGGAGAGTGGCGACGCCCGCGAAGAGAGTGGCACCGACGGCGCGGGAAGCACGGCGGAGCATGCCCAAGGCGCCAACGGTACGGGCGCGGCCTCACAGGTCCGGGTGGATGCGTTGCGGAGCGACGACGAGCGCGAGGCCGACCAGCGCTCCGCGTTCCTCCACGGTCCGGCCATCCGTATCCACACACCGGTGGACGGCGTGGTCGCCCCGACGAACCGGCTGTACATCGGGGTCACGGCCGAGCCCATGGCGCCGGTGGCGCTCTTCCGCGACGACGAACTCGTCGCCGAAGGTCAGCTGATGCCCAACGGCGACGGCGACTTCATCGGCGTCGAGCTGAAGGAAGGTCCACAGCTCTTCCGGGTCCGCAGCACGAACTCGTGGGGCAACGAACGGTGGGACTCGGTCCGCGTGCACCAGAGCGGCCCGCCCGCATCGTTCGTCTTCGACGACGAGGGCGTCACCCTCCTCGCCGACGGGCGCACCCAGGCCGCGACGCGCGTCCGCCTTCTCGACGCGTGGGGCGTTCCCGTGGTCACCGAGCCCCTGGTCACGGTCCGCTCCGACGTCGCCGACTTCGCGCATGCCGACGCCGACCGCTCCTCGGTGGGCCACCAGCTTCGAGCCGACGCCGCCGGATGGCTGACGGTGCCCCTGGTGGGCGGCCGCCAGACGGGCGAGGGCCTCCTGGAGATCCGGACCGCCGACGCCGTGGGGACCCTCCCCCTCCGCGTCGTCGCTCCCGTCCGGCCTCTGCTTGTCACGGGCGTGGGACAGGTCTCGGTGGGCTCGGCCGGGGAGGACTTCGGAGCCCTCACCGCCCGCGGCCGAATCGGCGACGAGACGGCCCTGACGCTGAGCTTCGACTCGCGTCGCCTCGATCAGGGTCGCGACGTCTTCGGCCGGAACTTCGACCCCCTCGAGGAGGGCCAGCACCCCATCCTCGGCGACGCCAGCAGCCAGCGGTCCCTCGTCTCGTCCAGGTACCGTTTCTCCGCCCTGGTGGAGCGCGGCCTCGACTGGATGATGGTGGGCGACGTCGAGACCAGCGGATTCTCCGACGGTCTCTCCCTGGCCCGGTATGGCCGCTCCCTCCCCGGCGTCGCCGGTAGGGTCACCACGGGCGCCGTCACCTGGCAGGCCTTTGGCGCCGCCACAACCCAGGCGCTGCAGCAGCTCCAGCTTCGGGGCGAGGGGTCATCGGGGCCGTTCGAGCTCGGGCCGGGCGTCCTGCCGGGCACCGAGATCGTGCGGGTGGAGGTGCGCGCCCTGGAGAACCCGACCCGGGTCATCTCGGAACAGCGCCTGGTGCGGTTCATCGAGTACCAGATCGACTACCGTCGCGGCATCCTCCTCCTCAAGCAGCCCGTCCCGGCGGCCGACGCCTTCGGCAACCCGGTATTCCTCACCGTCACCTACGAGGGTGAGTCGGGTGGGGAGCGGAACCCGGTCTGGGGCGTGCGCGGGTCCAGCGACCTCGGTGATGTGGTGGGCTCGGTGGCCGATTCGGTCCCCGTGACCGTGAGCTTCGTGAACGATGCCCAGGACGGACGGAGCTTCCGCATGGGCGCCCTGAAGACGGGGATCGTATCCGACGGGCGCGAGCTGAGCGTGGAGTTGGCCCTCGCCGAAGGCGCCGATTCCACCGGCTTGGCCACGCGGGTCAAAGCCGTCGCTCCGGACGTCGCAGGCCGCGTGGATCTGGCCGCCGAATGGTCCAAGGTCGGTGACGAGTTCACCAACCCCGCCAACATCGCTCTCCGCCCGGGCACCGAGGAGCTCCGGGCCAGCGCCGGCCTCGACGTCGGCGCCGGGCGGGTCGACGCGGCATGGGAGCGCCAGAACTTCGCTTCCCGGGACCTCGAGCGGAGCCGCGGCACGGTGGGCTACACCCAGGCGGTGCGAGAGGACGTCGAAGTGGAAGCGCGCCTGGCGGCCGACGCCAGCTCGACGGGTGGCACCGAATCGTCGTCCGGCGCCGGTGAGTACAAGGTCACCTGGTCCGCCACCCCACGTCTGGACGTTTTCGCCCAGGGCCGGAACGAGCTCTGGGCCGACGGCGAAGGCCTGGCCAATCGCGGCTCGTACTACGGCGGCGGCGCGGCGCTGAAGCTCGCCGACGCCTTCGGCCTGGAAGCGCGCCACCTGCGGGTCGATCCCACGGGCGACGCCAATCCCTACTCGGTGACGAGCATCGGCCTCACCTCCTCGCTGCGCACCGGGACGCGCGCCTGGGGAGCCTACGAGATCAGCGGCGGCATCGACGGTCGCAGGAACGCGGCGGTGGTGGGGCTGAACCATCGCTTCGCCATCGGATCGGACTGGCGGTTCAGCACCATGTTCGAGCGGCGCAACGGCATCGCCGGCGCCACCCTCGGTGATCCGGTCCTCGCCTCCCCCTTCGATCAACCCGAAGACGACTACACCTCGGTGGCCGTGGGCACCGAGTACCTGCCCGAGGGCCGTCCCTACCGTGCGAGCTTCCGGGGTGAGAACCGCAGCGGCACGCTGTCGTCGTCGCGACTGGCGACCCTCGCCGGGGACATCGCATTCGACGGCGGGTTCGCCCTCCTCTCCCGCCAGGAGTTCGTCGAGCGCGACGTCTTCGGCTCCCTCACCACGCGGTACACCCGCGAGCGGTCCAGCCTCTGGGGGCTGGCCTACCGCCCGGTGAACCGGTCGGACCTGGACATCCTCTTCAAGTTCGGATGGAAGGACGCCGTGAACCCGTTCGGCTCCGGGGTCATCACGTCCGAGGGCGAGGAGAGCCGACTCATCGGCGCCCTCGAGGCCATCTGGCGACCGACCCGCGACGTGGAGCTGGGCGCTCGCTTCGCTACCCGTTCCACGACGCTGGGCACGCCCCTCACCGAGGCGACGACCATCATCACCCGCAACCAGACCGACTTCGTCGGGGTCCGGGGCCGTTGGTTCGCCAACGAGTGGATCGGGGCCGAACTGGAGGCGCGCGGCCTCATGAGCGCCCTCGCCCCGGGAGCCATCTGGGACGTCGCCCCGAGCATCGTCGGCCGTCCTCTCGACGCCCTCGAGGTCGAGGTCGGTTATCGTTTCGGGGACCTGCAGGACCCGGACTTCGCGGTTCGGTCCGGCGATGGGCTCTTCCTTACCCTCGGTACGCGGATCACCGAAGACCTGATCGACTCGGCCGCCGCGTTCTGGCGCTCACGCTTCTGAGGTTGATGTGTCCAACGCCGTGACCATGACGGGTAGGCACACCATCCTCCGCGCCCTGGCCCCGGGACTTGGGCTGGGCGCCCCCCCCGCCGCGCAGTCGACGGGAACCGTCGAGGTCGGCCTATTCGGTCAGCGCACGGCGTTCGACGAAGGGACGACGCTCGCCTTCGGGACGGCGCCCGGCATCGGTGGCATGGCCGGCGTCTTCGTATGGCCGAACCTGGCCTTGGAGGCAGGGACTTCCTTCACGTGGACCCACCCGGCCGAGCCGCCCCGGGTCGGCGTGACGTGGGTGCCCCTTCGCCTCCAGGCCGTCTACCACGTGCCCGCCACGGAGACGTTCTACCCCTTCGCCGGCGTGGGCTTCGTCCGCAACGCGTACGCCGACGCGGTCGAAGGATCGGACAACGGTCTGACCGCCCTCGTCGGCTTCAAGACGTACCTCGACGACCGCTTCGCATTCAGGGCCGGGCTCCACGTCGACCGGGTCGGATCGCCCTTCAACGAGGGCGATACGGTCAACGGCTCGGCGGTATCCAGTCATCTCAACTGGAACCTGCGCGCCGGCGTCTCCATGGATCTGGGCCCGGGCCGCTCCCGTGACACCGACGGAGACGGCGTGCGCGACCGGGCGGACATCTGCCCGGACACCCCGACTGGCGTCTCGGTGGATGCCACCGGGTGCCGACTGGACGACGACGAAGACGGCGTGTTCGATGAAGACGATCGCTGTCCGCTCACACCCCCGGGGGTGCGGGTCGACGACGACGGGTGCCGGATCGACACCGATACCGACGGCGTTTTCGACGAGGACGACCGGTGCCCGAGCACGCCGGTCGGCGTGAGCGTCGACGGCGTCGGATGCGCCCTCGACACCGACCGCGACACCGTGGCCGACCACCTGGATCGCTGCCCGGGCACGCCCCTGGGCGCCACCGTGGACGGTGCCGGTTGCCGGGTGGATTCGGACCGGGACGGCGTCTGGGAGGATGACGACCTTTGCCCCGGGACCGCCGCCGGGATCGAGGTGGACGCCAACGGCTGCCAGATCCTCTTCGACGAGGAAGAAGAGGTGCCCCTGGTCCTCGAGGGCGTGACCTTCGAGACGGCCAGCGCCGTTCTCACCGAGGAGGCACGAGGGATCCTGGATGGCGTGGCGGCGGCCCTGGTCGCCAACGACGACATCCGGGTTCGCGTGAACGGGCACACCGACTCCACCGGCGATCGGGCGTACAACGTCACCCTCTCGCAGCAGCGCGCCGAGTCCGTCATGGCATACCTCGCCGAGCAGGGGGTGGCCGAGGATCGCATGGAGGCCCGCGGCTTCGGTCCGGACCAGCCCGTGGCCACCAACGACACCGCCGACGGGCGTCAGGCCAATCGACGGGTGGAGTTGGAGCGGATCGAAGGGGGCGGGTAGGCCCGGAACGCCCCTAGGACCCCGGCGATCCGCACCCGGCGCGTTGGAGCGTCGACGCGGCGACGCGTACCTCCGACAGAAAGCCCCGGGACGCGAAGCCCTCGAGGACCGGCGCTTCGGACGATGACGTCGGCAGACGGATCTTCGCCCAATCACCCTCCACGGATAGCACGCAGACCGTGTCGGCTCGTGCGACGGTGGTCACCACGTCGGCATCGAGGGCGGGCGCCGTGCGCACGTTCAGCGCAGAGGCCAGCACCACACCTAGGGCCCGGGCCGGCGGGGAGGGTGTGGCTTGCTGAGCGGCCACAGGACCGGCCATCACCACCGACACGACGAGGGCGGGAGCCGTCGCCCACCTCATTCGTGGAAGACGAACATCACCTCGCCCATCTCGATGCGGTCCCCGTCGGTGAGGAGGCGTTCCTTCACGCCCAGTTCCTCGCCGTTGAGGACCGTGGGATTGGTGAGGGAGAGGTTCTCGAGGAGCCACTCGTTGTGGCGATACCGGACTACGGCGTGGGTGCGGCTCACCGTTTTCTGCTTCAGCGTTACACAGCTCGGGCCTTCACCGGGAGCTCGGCCGAACATCATCGAGATGGGCTCGTCGGGGCGCGCTACGAACCGGATCTCCTGCCCGGCGTCGGCACCACTCACCACCTCGAGTCGGGCGGACATGAGGCGCACCGTCGGATCCGGTCGGATGAAGCGCATGGTCCGCCCCTCGAACTCGGCGTCCGACTCGGGCCAGAGTGCGTTGGTGGCGAAGTCGACGTCGGAATCGCCCACGGGCCCCGTGATGATGGGTCGCTCCCTCGAACTCCGCCCTCCGAAGAGCAGCCAGAACCCGGCGAGCACCACCGCTCCGACACCGAGCCAGGGAAGGAATCGACTCCAGTCCCGAGTCCGTACCGGTGTACTCGAGGCGTCGGGACTCTGCGCCGGTTCCGCCTCGGAGGTGGCGACTTCCTCGGCTCCCTCGGGCAGGGGGTCCCCACCGTCGGAGACGACGAGCCCGTCCGCCTCGAAGACGGTCAGCACCGGATCGCCCACCGGATCGAGGCTCACGACGCCCGTGACCTCCACCCGCGACCCCCGGGCCGGCGTCTCGCCCATGGGGATGATCAGGAGCTGATGACCGAAGTCGTCTTCGAGGTAGAAGGCAGGCTCGTCCGCACCCTCGCGGCTGACGAGGCGGTCCACGAGCCCCGTGAGCGTCCGCACCTCGTTGACATGCTCGTCGGGGGCGAGGCGGATGGCTTCCACCCGTGCCTCGGCCTGCCCGGAGACACCCGGGGCCGCGGCCACGCCGAGGGCCAGCGCGAGGACGGGCGCCAGCGCGACGACGGGGGTGCGCAGGAAAGGAGACATCATTCGGTGGACGTTCGAAACGAGGGGCACGGTGCAGACCCTGAAGCTTTCATACCAGGCGGTGGGATTGGCAAGCCGTGGAGGTCGCTCAGCCGCCGCGAACAAGCCGCTCCGTACAGCTGGCGGTGAACGAGATCATCCGAGGTGCGGCCGAGCCGTCGGCCGTGACCACCGTGGCGACGGCGGTATAGTACCCCTCCCCCGATTCGCCCGCGGGAAACGAAGCCGCGAAGCTCCGGCCGTCCAGTTCCAGCCTTACGGTCACCTCATCGGCCGCCGTCGGCGCTCCGTCCAGATGCAGCCCGACGCGAGGCGTCCACTCGGCATCGCTCATCTCGGTCACGAATCCACGCTCAGGGCGGTCCCGGTCGCGGCAGAGGATCGGGAGGGTGTCCGCGGACACGGGCGACACGTGGACCACGGCCGACCCGGGTAGGACCAGATCGGCGCCTCCCGACGCCGGCTGAGCCGCGGCACTCCCCGGTGCCACGATCAGGAGCAGCCCGACCCATGCGAATGAGCCAGCTCGTCTATCCATTCAGTACCTCCAGGAGTCGGTCCACGTCGGATTCGTCGTTGTAGATGGCCGGAGAGATCCGGATGAGGTCGTGTCGATCTCCGCCCGTGGACACCACCACGTCCGACTGGGCAAGCCGCCCGCGGACCGCTGCCAGGTCCCGCGCGGCCAGGCTGAGGATGGGCGAACGGTCCAGGTGGGGCGAGAGGACCTCGTATCGGTCGCGGTCGATCCCCTCCACGATCCGGCGATTGAGAGCCACCGAGTGGGCGAGCAGCGCGTCCACACCGACCGTCTCGATGAAGCGCAGACCGGCGTCGGCGGCGGCGTACCCCAGATAGTTCACGTGCCCGGGACGATACCGGTCCGCGTCCTCGCGAGGCGTGAAGCTCAGCGTCCCGGGTTCGCCGGACTCGGCGAAGGGTTCGTAGAGGCGGCGGGCGCCGCCGGGCCACAGCGTGTCCGGAAGTGTCGAGCCCTGGTGCCGCTCGGCCACGTACAACAGACCCGCCCCGTGGATGCCGAAGAGCCACTTGTAGGTGGAGCATGCCGCCACATCGACGCCCATGGCCTCGACGTCCACGGGCACGATCCCGGCGGCCTGGATGATGTCGGCGAAGACGACGGCCCCGTGCCGGTGGGCCGCCTCGCTGATGGCCCGGAGGTCCTCCACGTGACCCGTGACGTTGGAGACCAACGATACGGTGACCAGCGCGGTACGGTCGTCGATGGCGTCAAGCATACGCTGGGTGGGTACGCGGCTGCCGTCACCTCTCACCACCACCACCGGGTGTCCCGCCCGTCGGCGGCCCTCGAGGTTGTGCAGGGAGCCCTGAAAGTGGAGGTCGTTGGTGACCACCGTCCCGCCGGTCTGGAGTCGAGGCAACCCATCGAGAACGATCTGCTCGCCGGCCTTCGTGCACTCCACCGGAGCCACTTCGTGCGCCGACGCTCCGATGAGAGAGGCGAAGCGGCCTCGGATGCCGTCCCAGACATCGAACCACCACGCCCCCCGCTCGCCGCCGGTCCCGAAGCGGGCCACATCCATGTAGCGCTCGATGGCCGCCTGGGTAAACGTCGAGAGGGGTGTCCCGCCACCCCCGTTGAGGAAGGCCTCACCGTGCAGGCGGGGGAACTGGGACCGGATGTCCTGGGGAGCAGGATCCGGGCGCAGGTGCCCGCCCGGCGCATCCACCCGGGCTCCGACGGCTGCCGCCATCCCGACGGCCAAGAACTCCTTTCGTCTCATCCTTTCCTCCTCCGCGCCACCGCGCGCAGGTGCAACGTAGCCATCGCCGCACCCGACGCGAGTCCAGGGCAGCGATTTGCGCGGCCCGAGTCGGCACCCGATCCTTGCCGCACCATGTCGATCATGCTTCGAACCATCCGGGCGCTCTCGTCGGGGACGGCCCCCGTCCTGACGGCCATCCTGACCCTCGGGTGTTCACCCACCCCCGATGCCGCAGCCCAGTCCATCGACCTCGGTCGGGGCGAACTGCCTGTCCGGGTTCCCGTAGGGTACTCCCCCGACACGCCCACACCCCTCATCGTCCTGCTCCACGGGTACGGGTCGAGCGGTGCCCAGCAGGAGTCGTACATGAAGTTCGGGGATGTCGCGGATCGGTTCGGATTCCTGCTGGTGGCACCCGACGGCACCGAACAGGCCACCGGCGAGAACCCACGGTTCTGGAACGCCTCCCGGGCGTGCTGCAACTTCGCCGGCAGTAGCGTCGACGATTCGGGCTACATCGTCGCCGTCATCGACGAGATGAAGCGCCTGTTCAACGTCGATGAAGACCGCGTCTACCTGGTTGGCCACTCCAACGGCGGCTTCATGTCGTTCCGGGTGGCGTACGAGCACCCCACGGTCGTCGCGGCCATCGCCAGCCTCGCGGGCGCCGGCTCCTCGGAGGTGCGGGGCCCACCAACCGGCCCCGTCCACGTTCTCCAGATCCACGGCACGGCCGACGAGACCATTCGCTTCGAGGGTGGGGACATCCAGGACGCCGGGTACCCGAGTGCCGCGGAGAGCGTGGAGCGCTGGGCCCGGTACAACGGCTGCTCCCTGGATGGGGCGAGACGCGCCAACGCCCTCGACCTCGACGCCTCGCTGGACGGACCCGAGACGACTGTGACTCGCTACGCCGAGGGGTGTGTGCCGGGAGGCTCGGCCGAGTTGTGGACCATCGAGGACGGCGGTCACGTCCCTCGGCTTTCGCCCACATTCGCCGAACACGTCGTCGAGTGGTTGTTGGCGCATCCGAAGTCCTGAGGGCGTCGCCAACGTATCGCTTGGGTTGACATTCTACCCGAGTCGGATGCACTCTCGGGTAGAATGACTACCCAAAACGATGGAAACGACCGCGTCGAACTCCTTCAAGGAACCCTCGACGTCCTCATCCTGCGAACGCTTCTCGCGGGTCGTCAGCACGGACAGGGCATCGCCCGGACCATCGAGACGACGTCGGGAGACGAGTTCCTCATCGACCACGGTTCGCTGTACCCGGCGCTCAAGCGCCTCCAGAAGAGACGGTGGATCGAGGCCGAGTGGGGCGTCAGCTCCAACAACCGGCGCGCGCGCTTCTACGAACTCACCGACGCGGGCCGGCGCCAGGTCGAGGTGGAGACGCGGCGGTGGCATCGTCTGGCGGCGGCCATGGGAAGGGTATTGGGTCCTGATTCGGGGGAGGAGCTGGCATGAGATGGGGATGGGGACGGGATCGACAGAGCGACATCGAAGAGCGCGAGGAGCGACTGGCCCACATTCGCATCGAGGCCGACCGGCTCATCGAGGAGGGGGTGCCACCCCGTGAGGCCATGGAGCGAGCCCGGGAGCGCTTCGGGTATGATCCTTCGCTGGACGCGTCGGACGCCCGCGCGCGCATGAACCCGCTGGAGTTCCTGGCACGGGACGTCCGCCAGGCGGTCCGCCACCTGGCCTCGGCGCCCGGCTCCACCACCACCATCCTCCTGTCCCTGGTGGTAGGGATCGGGGTCAACACCGCCATCTTCTCCCTAGCCGACCAGACCCTGGTGCGTCCCCTTCCCATCGACGAACCCCACCGGGTCGTGCAACTGAGCTGGGAGGGACAGTGGGTGGGAGAAGGCCGCGGATGGGGAAGCATCCTACCCCACCCGCTCTTCCTCGGTGTGCAGGAGCCGGGGCGGGACCTCTTCAGCTCCATCGCAGCCCGTAGCCCCGGAGTGGCGACGCTGGTTACGCCTGCGGGTCCCGAGCGCGCCAACCTCTCCCTGGTGACGGGAGAGTTCTTCACGACCATGGGCATCCGGCCCCACCTGGGCCGATTGATCGATCCGAGCGACGACGTCGTTCTCGACGGGCACCCCGTGGCCGTGTTGTCCCACTCCTTCTGGTCGACCCGGTACGCGTCCGACCCCGACGTAGTGGGGCGTGAACTCGTCATCAATCAGCGGCCCTTCACCGTGGTGGGCGTGGCCCCCGAGGAGTTTCACGGAACGGACTGGAGCGTGGTCCCCGTCGCATGGACCTCCATGATGATGAACGACCACATCCACGCATGGGGTGACCTGGACCAGCCACGCGTTCGGTTCCAGCACGTGTTCGCCCGTCTGGCGCCGGGGGTGTCCCAGCGCGACGCGGAGGACGCCATTCAACCGTGGTTCCAACGATACCTCCGCACCGACATGGAGCACGCGAGCTGGCCCGGAGACCGGGAAGAGTCGGAGATCGGCGCCTACCTGCAGTCGCGACTCGCGCTTCTGGACGGCGGATCGGGTCAGGCGGCCCGTTCCTACGAGCTGACCGAGCCTGTCATGATTCTGTCCTTCGCCACCCTCCTTCTCCTTCTTCTGGCGTGTCTCAACGTGGCGAATCTGTCACTGGCGCGAGCCGTGGCGCGCTACCGGGACACCGCCGTCCGGACGGCCCTGGGCGCCTCGCGAGGCCGGATCATGACGGAGCGCTTCGTCGAGTCCGGCTTGCTAGCGCTCGTGGGGGGCGCGTTGGGCGTCCTCATGGCGCCCGTCATCGGCCGGTGGATCCTTGCCTACCTGGAGGTGGGGGGGACGGGCATGGCTATCGATGCCACGCTGGACGGCCGCACCTTGATCGGGGCGCTCCTCATTGCTCTGGTGGCCACAGTCCTCTCGGGAATCGGCCCGGCGTGGTTCGCCGCATCCACCCAGCCCATGGGCGCCCTGCGCTCGCGGGGCACTGCGGGCGGCGTTCGCCTCCGGCGCGCGCTCGTGGTGGGGCAGGTCGCACTCGCCCTCGTCCTCCTCATGTCCGCCGGCCTCTTCGCGTCGACGCTTGCCACCCTGCGTGCCGGCGGCCCCGGGTTCGCCACGGACCAGCTCATCACCTTCGCCGTCCATCCCGGCAACGACGGGTACGGACCCGTCGAGGCGAAGCAGCGGCTCGAAGAGATCCTCGAGGCCGCCCGCGGAGTCGGGGGCGTCGAATCGGCGGGAATGGCGGTGTGGCCCATGCTCACCGGGTCCGGCTGGGGCAACAGCATGTACGTCGACGCCAGGGACGGTCGATTCGAGACCGACCTGTACCTCCCCATGAATGCGGTGACGCCCGGCTACTTCGACCTGTTGGGCGTCGACATCGTTCGCGGTCGGGACTTCGACGAGGCCGATCGGACGGCGGGGGACGAATGGGCGTGGGACAAGACCATCGTGAGCCAGTCCTTCGTGGACCGATACCTCCCGGACGAAGAACCCCTCGGAGTCCGCATCGACTTCACCCGGGAAGACCGGGCCACCCTCCGCATGGAGATCATCGGCGTCGTGGAGGACTTCGCCGAGCATCGACTTCGCGATCCCGAACCGCAGATCTACTTCCCCATCCTCTCGCAGGTCCGGACGGGCGCAACGTTCTACGCCCGGTCCCGTCTGCCCCTCGCAGAGGTCGGCCCCGCCATCCGAGCCCGCGTCGCCGACCTCGATCCGGTTCTCACCGTATCGGACATGCGCACCTTCGATGAACAGATCGACCGTCTGCTGGTCTTCGAGCGGCTCCTCTCGTCCATCGGGGCGGCCTTCGCCCTCTTCGCCACAGGGCTGGCGATGATCGGCATCTACGGTGTCCTCGCCTTCTCCGTCCAGGCTCGCACCAAGGAGGTGGGAATCCGAATGGCCCTGGGCGCGCCCCGGATCGACGCCTCGCGACTCATCGTCACCGACGCCCTGCGACTCACGGTGCTGGGCGTGGCCGTCGCGCTTCCGCTCAGCTGGTTGTTGGGCTCGCTCCACGAGTGGTGGCGCTAGGGG
>ERZ869936.1818-NODE-1818-length-14010-cov-4.426800_pt1 | contig 14010 bp, 17 predicted proteins | sample MGYA00520876_ERZ869936 | MGnify/ENA primary metagenome ERZ869936 (study PRJEB32218, sample SAMN09650985) | biofilter metagenome | isolation source: enrty point of leading RO module | place: Saudi Arabia: Thuwal, RO plant located on Red Sea | collected 2016-02-17 ...
ACGCGCCGGCGGGCGCAACATGCCGCCGCGCGGCAAGGGCGTCAACCGCGATATCCGGCCCGCCTGGCAGGTTTCGGGCGGCGTGGCCACAGTTTTGCTCTTCTCGCCGCACGGCCAAGCGGTTGACCGCCGCAGGTACCGCTGCGTATTGTTTAACCGACCCGGTAAAAGGCACAATCAAGGGCCGGTTTTGGGCCGAATGACGCGGGTTGGGTTACGGGGAGGGGCGCAATGGCGAATCTGCATCAAGCGACGGAGCGGCTTCAGGCGGCGCTGGACCGGCTCGAACAGGCCGTCGGCGAGGAACCTGTGAATGACGGGCGTAACGTGCGTTCCGCCCTCGATTCGGCGCGCCGCGAGAATGCCAAGCTTCAGAAAGTCGCTCGAACGGTGGCGGACCGCCTGGATACCACCATCGCGCGCCTGAAGAGCGGACAGCCTAGTTAACGGCGGGGTCGGAGCGGCAGAGCATGGCGTTGATCACCCTGAACGTGAACGGCCGAGGCTACGAGATGGCCTGCGACGACGGCCAGGAAGCGCACCTCCAAAAGCTGGCCGAGTACATCGACGAGAAAGTCCAAAATTTAGCGCAATCGGCCGGCCAGGCCGGCGAAAAGCGGGTCCTGGTCATGGCCAGCCTGCTGATCGCGGACGAATTGTTCGAGGCCTATCGCCAGATTCATGCCTTGAGCGCGCACGAGGGCGAGAGCGGCGATGCCGCCGCGGCCCTGGAAGCCTGCGCCACCCGCCTGGAGGCCATTGCCGCAAGGCTTGCCGACGCTTAGATACTGTTAAGTCGCGCGTCACATAGTAGGCGGGCGGTGCTGCGAGGTGCGTCAGGTCCGAATTCCCTGGGGCCAATATCGACCTCAAGGGAGCTGTCCCTGCCGGGGCCGTGGTCTCGGTATATGGCGCCCACCTGCTGATGCAGGCCACAGAGGAAGACAAGTGACCAACGGCCATCGCGGCACCGTCCATCTCTCTCAACCCGAAGACCAAGACACGGCCGCCCTGGCCCAGCGCAAAATCGAGGCGCGGGCCGCGGCCCAGGCCCGGCGCGGGACCCTGAGCGGCGACGCCCAGGCCAAAGCGGGGGCGGCCTTGCGTGACCATGCCCTGGCGGCCATCCCCATGCCCGAGGGGTGCGCCGTTTCGGGGTTCTGGTCCATGGGCAGCGAAATCGACACGCGGCCCTTGCTGCATGCGTTGCATGAACGCGGGCACAGCGTCGGCCTGCCGGTCACGGTCCGGCGCGGCCTGCCGCTGCTGTTCCGGGCCTGGGCACCCGGCCTCGAGCTTGTGTCGGGCGGTTTCGGGACCGAGGTGCCGGGCCCGGCGCAGCCGGAAGTCGTGCCGCGGGTTGTCTTCGTGCCGCTGCTGGCCTTCGACCGGGCCGGCTATCGCCTGGGCTACGGCGGCGGTTTCTACGACCGCACCTTGGCGGCGCTGCGGGCCGAGGGGCCGGTCCTCGCGGTCGGCCTGGCCTTCGCGGCGCAGGAAGTCGAATCGGTTCCGCGCGGCGCGCACGACCAGCGCCTGGATTGGATCGTGACCGAGGCCGGCGCGGCGGCGTTTCAATGAGTCCTTTCGGACCGGAGTTAGCATAGGCATGCGTATCTTGTTTTGCGGCGATATTGTCGGACGGCCCGGCCGCGATGTCCTGGCCGCGCACCTGCCGCGCCTGCGCCGCGATCTGGACCTCGATTTCGTCATCGCCAATGGCGAGAACGCAGCCGGCGGATTCGGCATCACCGAGAAGATCTGCGCCGATTTGTTCGAGCTTGGCGTCGATGCGATCAGCGGCGGCAACCACTCCTGGGATCAGCGCGAGGCCTTGAGCTTCATCGAGCGCGAACCGCGCCTGCTGCGTCCGCACAACTATCCGGACGGCACGCCGGGCCGCGGCGCCGCCGTCTTTCCGTCGCGCGGCGGGCGCAAGGTCCTGCTCATGAACGTGATGGGCCGCCTGTTCATGGATCCGCTCGACGATCCCTTTACCTGCGTCGACCGGGAACTGACCAAGCACCGGCTGGGCGCGACCGTCAATGCCATCGTGCTGGATATTCACGCCGAGGCGACCAGCGAGAAAATGGCCATGGGCCATCACGTCGATGGCCGGGTCTCGCTGTGCGTGGGAACCCATACCCATGTGCCGACCGCGGATACCATGATCCTGCCAGGCGGCACGGCCTACCAAAGCGATGCCGGGATGTGCGGCGACTACGATTCGGTCATCGGCATGGACAAGACGGTGCCGATTCAGCGTTTCACTCGCAAACTGCCGACCGAGCGGATGAGCGCGGCGAGCGGCGAGGGCACCCTGTGCGCGGTGCTGGTCGAAACCGACGACAAGACCGGGCTGGCGCGCCGGGTCGACCCGGTGCGCCTCGGCGGGCCGATCAGGCCGTCTGCAATCGGTTAGAAGCGGGTCGCCGGCTGGAGGCCGTTAGCCTCGGATTTAGCCCCGGGGCCGGGTCAGGCCCATGAAGCGCTCGACCTCGGCCATCAGGGTCTCGGTCTGGGCGGTCGCGGCGGCGGCGGCGGCCATGGCCTGTTCGGCGGCTTCGCCGGGGGACTCGGTGCCGCAGGCGGCCAGCAGCGCGTCGAGCGCGTCGGGGGCGCATTTCTGGGCGAAGCCCCCCACCAATTTTGCTGCGTTTTCCATACACTTAGCCTGCTCCACGGCGCTCGCCGGCGCCTCTTGGGGGGCTAAGAGTTCAGGAATGTTCAAGGGCGCCGCCATGGCAGTATCCGTTGTGCTGGGGGTCCGGGACGCGCGGATATTGCCGCCTTTTGCCTTAAGTCCAGGTTAAGCCGGGGTCGCTCCGGGGTCGCCCTTTGGCCGGTTCAACCGGGCGCCCGGGGCTTTTGAAGCCGCGCAAATCCTGGTAGAAGGCGCCGCATTATTGCCATATTGGATGACTATCAGGGGCCGGTTTCCGCCTGGACTCGCGGCCGGCCAGGGCGCGCGCTGCCACGAAATGTGGTAGTCGCTTCACCTGAGACAAACAGGATTTGGGGACGCTAGGTCATGGCGGGCCATTCGCAATTCAAGAACATCATGCACCGCAAGGGCGCGCAGGATAAACGGCGCGCCAAGATCTTCGGCAAGCTGATCCGCGAGATCATGGTCGCCGCCCGCGCCGGGCTGCCGGAGCCGGATAAGAATCCGCGCCTGCGCGCCGCGATGGCGGCAGCTCGCCAAGCCAACATGCCCAAGGACAACATCGACCGCGCGATCAAGCGCGTCGCTGGCGGCGAGGACGACACGAGATATGAGGAAATCCGCTACGAGGGCTATGGCCCCGGCGGCGTGGCCGTGATTGTCGAGGCCCTGACCGACAACCGGAACCGCACCGCCTCGGAAGTGCGCGCCGCGTTCAGCAAGTTCGGCGGCGCCTTGGGCGAGACCAACTCCGTGTCCTTCATGTTCGAACGGGTCGGCCAGATCGTCTACCCCTTGGACGTGGCGTCCGGCGAGGCCATGTTCGAAGCCGCGGCCGAGGCCGGCGCCTCGAACGTCGAGACCGGCGGGGAAGGACACGAGATCACCTGCGCGCCGGACGACTTTTCCAGCGTGCGCGACGCGCTCGCCGAGAGTTTCGGCGATCCGGCGGAAGCCGCCCTGACCTGGAAGCCGCAAACGACCGCGCCGATTGACGAGGATCAGGCGCAATCCTTGTTCAAGCTGCTCGATATCCTGGACGACAACGACGACGTCCAGCGCGTCGCCGCCAACTACGAGATTTCGGACGAGATCATGACCCGCCTGACGGCCTGATCCCAGGCCGCCGGGGGGCGCAGGGGGAATATGCGTGTCATAGGGCTCGACCCTGGCTTGCGACGGACCGGTTGGGGCATCGTCGACGTGGAAGCCAATCGCCTGCGCCATGTCGCCAACGGCGTGATCGCGCCCGATCCCGATGCGCCGACCGCGGCGCGCCTGATGCATTTGCACGATGCGATCGCGCAGGTGCTGCGCGACTTCAGTCCCGATGAGGCCGCCGTCGAGCATACCCTGGCCAATCGCAACGCGGTTTCCACAATGAAGCTCGGCATGGCGCGCGGCACGGCCATGCTGGCCTCGGCCCTGGGCGGGCTGACGGTCAGCGAGTATATGCCGACCTCGGTCAAGAAGGCCGTGGTCGGCACCGGCCAGGCGACCAAGGATCAGGTCGCGATGATGGTCGGCCGCCTGCTGCCGGGCACGACGATCGCCGGCGCCGATGCCGCCGACGCCTTGGCGGTCGCGGTTTGCCATGCCCACAGCAGCCAGAGCCTGCGCCACTGGAAGCCAGCCGGTGCGAAACTCGTCGGTGCCGGGCGATGATCGCCAGCCTCAAGGGCATTCTGGACTCCGCGGGCGATGACTGGGCCGTGGTCAATGTCGGCGGTGTCGGCTATCTGGTGTTCTGCTCCACCCGCACGCTGGCCAGGTTGCCCAAACGCGGCGAAGCCGTGCGCCTGCTGACCGTCACCCACGTGCGCGAGGACCATATCCACCTCTATGGCTTTCTCGAGTCTGCGGAGCGCGACTGGTTCGGCCTCTTGACCACGGTTCAAGGTGTCGGCGCGCGCATGGCCATGGCCATTCTTTCCGTGCTGTCGCCGGCGCAACTGATGCAGGCGATCGCCGCGCAGGACAAGGCGGCGATCAGCCGGGCCAACGGCGTCGGGCCGAAGCTGGCCGCGCGCATCGCCTCCGAACTCAAGGAGAAGGCCGGGCGCATCATGCTCGGCGAAGTCGCGCATGCCGCGGCGAGTTTGGACGGCAGCGACACGCCGGCCCGTCCGGTACCCGAGGATGCTGTGTCCGCCCTGGTCAATCTCGGCTACGGCCGCAGCGAGGCTTTCGGCGCGGTCGCGCAAGCGGCCCGGCAATTGGGCGACAAGGCGCCGCTTGAAGACGTTATTCGTGCCGGGCTGCGGGAGCTGGCGTCGTGAGCGAGGCCCGGGTCATATCGGCGGACTTCGCCGGCCCCGACGGTGCCGAGGAACCGGCGCTGCGTCCGGCCAGCCTGTCCGACTTTATCGGTCAGCGCAGCTTGCGCGAGAACCTGCGGGTTTTCGTCACCGCGGCGCGGTCGCGCGACGAGGCGCTCGATCACGTGCTGTTTCACGGTCCGCCCGGTCTCGGCAAGACCACGCTGGCGCAGATCGTGGCGCGCGAGATGGGCGTCGGCTTCCGCGCGACCTCCGGCCCGGTCCTGGCGCGGGCCGGCGATCTGGCGGCGATCCTGACCAACCTGCAACCGCGCGACGTGCTGTTCATCGACGAGATCCACCGCCTGTCGCCCGCGGTCGAGGAGGTCCTGTACCCGGCGATGGAGGATTTTCAGCTCGATCTGATTATCGGTGAGGGGCCGGCGGCACGCTCCGTGCGGATCGATCTGCCGCCCTTCACGCTAGTCGGGGCGACCACGCGCGCCGGGCTGATCACCACGCCGCTGCGCGAACGCTTCGGCATTCCGCTGCGCTTGCAGTTCTACGAAGTCGACGAGCTTCAGGACATCGTCTCGCGCGGCGCACGCGTGCTGGGCGTGGCGATCACACCCGAAGGCGCGGGCGAAGTCGCACGCCGGGCCCGGGGGACGCCGCGCGTTGCCGGCCGGCTCTTGCGCCGTGTGCGCGATTTTGCCGCGGTCGCCGGCGGCGGCGCCATAGACGCGGCGGCGGCCGACCAGGCGCTCAGGCGCCTCGACGTCGACGAGCGCGGCCTGGATGCCATGGACCGGCGCTACCTGTCCGCCATCGCCGACAACTATGGTGGCGGCCCGGTTGGCGTCGAGACCCTGGCCGCGGCCTTGTCGGAGCAGCGCGACGTCATCGAGGACGTCATCGAGCCTTACCTGCTGCAGCAAGGCCTGCTGCAACGCACGCCGCGCGGCCGGGTGCTGACCCGCCATGCCTACGACTATTTGGGCCGCGAGGCCCCGCGCGAGATCGCGCAGCTCGACCTGCTCGGCGATTCGGAGGCCGAGGCGTGACCGGTAGCACTGCGCAGACAGCCGGCTATCTGGACGGGACGGCTCATATCTATCCGGTGCGCGTGTTCTACGAGGACACCGACGCGGGCGGGTTGGTCTATCACGCCAACTACCTGAAATTTGCCGAGCGGGGCCGTACCGAGATGCTGCGTTTGCTTGGCGTTAACCACAGCGAAATGGCAACGCGGTATGGCATGGGATTCGCCGTGCGAAGTTGCCAGGTCGAGTTCCGGCGCGCGGCCCGGCTCGACGATCTCTTGGAGGTGCGCACGCGGCTGGTCGAGTTGCACGGCGCCTCCATCGCGATCGAGCAGGCTGTTATGCGGGGCGCCGAGCTGATCGCCGAATTGGTCCTGCGGATCGTCTGCCTGCGGGCCCAGGCGCGGCCGGCGCGGATCCCCGATTCGGTGCGCGACATACTGCAACCCTACGTTCCAATGCGGGAGCAAGACTAAGCGATGCAAGAAAATGCCGTCGATGCGTTGAGCCTAAGCGGTTCGGTCAATTACGACATGTCGATCACGGGCCTGTTCCTGCAGGCCGACCCGATCGTCAAGGTGGTCATCCTGATCCTGCTGCTGGCCTCGTTCTGGACCTGGGCGATCATCTTCGAGAAGGTCCTGCGCATGCGCCGTCTGCGTACCCAGGCCCTCGACTTCGAGGAAGCCTTCTGGTCCGGCGGCTCGCTCGAAGATTTGTACGAACGTATGGACCGGGTGCCGCCCGATCCCATGTCGTCGGTCTTCGTCTCGGCCATGCGCGAATGGCGCCGCACCTCATCGCGCGGCGCGGCCGGCAGCGACCAGGCGAAGGCGAGCCTGAAACAGCGCGTCGACCGGGTCATGCAGATCACCCTGGGCCGGGAAATGGAGCGTCTGGAACGGCACATGGTCTTCCTGGCCTCGGTCGGTTCGGCGGCGCCCTTCATCGGACTGTTCGGCACGGTCTGGGGCATCATGAACGCCTTCACCTCGATCGCGGCCTCGGAGAACACCAGCCTGGCCGTGGTCGCGCCCGGTATCGCCGAGGCGCTGTTCGCGACCGCGCTTGGCCTGGTCGCGGCGATCCCGGCGGTCATCGGGTTTAATAAGCTGGCGAACGACCTTGGCCGCTATGGCGGGCGGCTGGAGGCCTTCGCCGGAGAATTCGGCGCCATATTGTCGCGACAATTGGACGAGAAATAGACGTCATGGCGGGTGAATTCATCGGTCGGAACGGCGGGCAGGGCTCGCGGCGGCGGGCCTACAAGCCACTCAGCGAGATCAACGTGACGCCGTTCGTCGACGTCATGCTGGTGCTGCTGATCGTGTTCATGGTCACCGCGCCGCTGCTGACGGTCGGCGTGCCGGTCGATCTGCCCAAGACCAAGGCCAAGGCGATCGCCGAGGCCGAGGAGCCCCTGGTCATCTCGGTCAACGCACAAGGCCAGGTCTTCATTCAGGACACGGAAGTGCCGATGGAGAATCTGGTGCCCCGGTTGCGCGCGATCACCGAGAACAAGGCCGACACGCGCATCTATCTGCGCGGCGACCAAAGCATCAACTATGGCCGGATCATGGAAGTCATGGGCACGGTTAACGTTGCCGGATTCACCCGCGTGGCCCTGGTCGCGGAATTGCCGAAGCGCGGCGCGGCGCCGGCCAAATCGAACTAGCGCAGCCGAAAGCGGAGCATTCTGCACGTGGTCATGCGCAACGCAGCGATCTATTCCGGCGTCATGCACCTCGGCATATTGACGGCGCTGGTCCTTGGGCTGCCGTCGTTTATCGAGCCGCTGAACGAGACCATCGTGCCTTTCGACATCGTAACACCGGAGGATCTGGAGGCGGAGAAGGCCAAGCCGAAACCCGAGCCGCCGCCCGAGCCCAAGGCGGAAGAAAAGGCGCCCGAACCGGAACCCGAAGAACAGAAGGCTGAGGTCGAGCCCGAACCGGCGCCGCCCAAGCCCGAGCCTGCGCCGGCACCCGAGCCGGAAGCCAAGCCGGAGCCGGAACCGGAACCCGTTCCGGAGCCGAAGGCCAAGGTCGAGGAGAAGGCGGAACCCTTGCCGGAGCCCAAGGCCAAACCGACTCCGCCGGTGCCCACGCGCCGGCCGGAGGTCAAGATGGCCAAGCCGGAAAAGAAGGAAAAGCCGAAGCCGGACCAACTGACGTCGATTCTGCGCAATGTCGAGAAGCTGAAGGACCAGCCGAAGCCGGCGACGGAGGACAAGGCCGCCAAGGCGCCGGAGCAGGGCCAGGCGCGGCCGCAGGTCAGCGCCTTCGAGCAGAACGAGATGATTCAGGCGATCCAGCAGCAACTGCGCGCCTGCTGGCGTCTCGATCCCGGAGCGCGCGAGGCGGAGGATCTGATCGTGGAGATTCGCGTCATGCTGAACCCGGATGGCTCGGTGCGTCAGGCGCAGATTCTCGACGGGGTCCGCATGGGCCGGGACGCCTACTTCCGCAGTGCCGCCGAGAACGCTAAACGCGCGATCGACGTGTGCAGCCCCTTCAAGCTGCCGCTGCGCAAATACGATATCTGGCGCGAGCTGACGCTGCGCTTCAACCCACGAGAGATGTTTGGAACATGATGCCTCTGCAAGCTGCCCGCGGCCTGTGCCGCAGTCTTTTCGCCGTTGCCGCCTTGTCCATGGTGTGGGCGCCGCCGTATGACGCCCGTGCCGAACTGGTGGTCGATATCACCCGCGGCTTCGTCGAGCCGCTGCCGATCGCGGTCACCGACTTTCAGGGTGACAATCCGGACGACGCCCGCTTCGGCAAGGATATCGCCGGCGTGATATCGGCCGATCTGGCGCGCAGCGGCCTGTTCCGGCCGATCGAGAAGGGTGCCTTCATTCAGGACGCGGCGACCCTGCGGGTCGCGCCCCGATTCGGCGACTGGCGGCTGATCAACGCGCAGGCCCTGATCAGCGGCGCGACGCAGCTTCAGCCGGACGGCCGGCTGCGGGTCGAATTCAGGCTTTGGGACGTTTACGCGGAAACCCAGATCACCGGGCTAGCCTATTTCACCACCCCGGCCAACTGGCGACGCGTGGCGCACATCATCGCCGACGCCATCTACAAGCGCCTGACCGGGGAGGACGGCTACTTCGATACCCGGATCGTCTACATCGCGGAAAGCGGGCCGCAGAACCGGCGCGTCAAGCGGCTCTCGATCATGGACCAGGACGGCGAGAACCACCGCTTCCTGACCGACGGCAGCTCCCTGGTGCTGACCCCCCGTTTCTCGCCTTCGACGCAGGAAATCACATATTTGTCATACGTGGGCGATACGCCCCGCGTCTACCTGTTCAACCTGAACACGGGGCAGCAGGAGGTGCTCGGGAATTTTCCGGGCATGACCTTCGCGCCCCGATTCTCCCCGGACGGCAACAGCGTGATCATGAGCCTGGCGCGCCAGGGCAACTCCGAAATTTATTCCATGGATCTGCGGACCAGGAAGATCGAGCGCCTGACCAATAATCCGGCGATCGACACCTCGCCCAGCTACTCGCCGGACGGCAAGGAGATCGTGTTCAACTCCGACCGCGGCGGGGCGCAGCAGATCTACGTCATGTCGGCGGATGGCAGTAACGTCCGCAGAATCACCTTCAGCCCCGGCCGATACGCCACGCCCGTCTGGTCGCCGAGAGGAGATTTAATAGCATTTACACGAATTTACAGCGGAGAGTTCTACATCGGTGTGATGCGGCCCGACGGCAGCGGCGAGCGCATGCTGACCAAGGGATTCCTGGTCGAGGGACCGACCTGGGCGCCGAACGGGCGCGTCCTGTCGTTCTATCGCCAGTCGCCGGCCGACGCACGCGGCGGCGTCACATCGAAACTTTACACGATAGACTTAACAGGTTTTAACGAACGCGAGATCGTAACCCCGATCGACGGCTCCGATCCGGCGTGGTCCCCCTTGATTCCTTAAGGATCGTCGGTATAAATTGCGGCCCTCGCTGGCATGATGCGGGCGAGTCGGGTGTTATCGTTGCCTTAATGACCGTTCGACATAATCCGTCGATCTTTGGCCGTTCCACCGTGCACCCGTTTCCGGGGGGAATTCTCGAAAGGTTTCCACATGCGTTTACAGTTTTTCTCAATCGTCGCGGCTGCCTTCTTGCTTGCTGCATGCTCGACCCCGGAGAATGAAACGGGGGCAGGGAGCGGAGCCGGCACGGCGACGACGACCACTTCCACGGCGACGGCGCCGTCGACCACTGCCATTCCTGGCCCGACGCCGGGCAGTCAGGAGCATCTGGTTGTCAACGTCGGCGACCGCGTGTTCTTCGATTTCGACAAGAGCGACCTGAAGCCGGAAGGCCGACGCACGGTCGAGGCTCTGGCTGCCTGGATGAACAACTTCCCGGCGACCACGATCACGATCGAAGGTCACTGCGACGAGCGCGGAACGCGCGAGTACAACTTGGCGTTGGGCGAACGCCGCGCCAATGCGGTCTACGACTATCTGCTGGCCCTAGGCGTTCAAGCGAATCGCCTGCGCACGATCAGCTACGGCAAAGAGCGGCCGGCCGTGCTAGGCTCGAACGAAGAAGCTTGGGCGCAGAACCGCCGCGGCGTATTCGTCGTCAATTAAGGCCCTATAGGCGCATGTCGTAACCGGCTCTTCCGCTCCGCGTGAAGAGCCGGTGGCGCTTTGGGTAACCCGTGCCGATCCGCGTGGATTGACGGGACCGCACGGCTGGCGGGCGCGGCAGTACGGGTAAGTATCGCGCCAAGCGCCATATTTCCGACAAGAATTTCGGACAAAGAACTGCCATCGCCCCGCCGCTCCTCTGCCCTAATTCCAGCCGAAGCGCGGATATCCAAATATGACCGATGACATGATCGCGCCGAACCCATTCCCGTCTTGGGCCTTGCCGAGGACGCGAAAGAGCCGATCGGACGGCTTTTCCGCGCGGCTTGGCGCGGCGGCGCTGGTCTTCGCTCTGGCCTTCGGCGCCTCGATCGGGACGCAGGCGCCCGCGGCATGGGCTCAGGACGCCCGGGTTCAAGGCCTGATCGACCGGATCGACCGCCTGCAGCGCGAGATGCAGACCTTGCAGCGCGCGGTTTACCGCGGCGAAAGCCCGCCCCCGGCGGAACCGGCGCCGCTGGCGACTGGCGTGGGCACTGCGGGGTCAGGCGAGCTGGAGACCACGGCGGCGGCGCGCTTGGCGCTGCGCCTGTCGCAGCTCGAAACGCAGATGCGCGAGTTGACCGGCCAGATCGAAGAATCGAATCATCGCCAAACGCAATTGCGCGAGCAGATCGACAAGCTGGCCGCGGACACCGATCTGCGCCTGCGGCAACTCGAACAGAACGCGGGTCTGGCCCCCAGCGTGACCGGATTGCCGGCAGGCCAGGCGCAACCGGGTGCCGGTCAGGGCGGCACGGCCCTGCTCGGGCAGCCACAAGGCGCGGCGGCCACGTCCGGTGGCGGAACCAACGTCCTGGGGACGGTCCCGGCTCAGGATCTGGCGGCCGTGCAGTCCGGGCAAACTCAGGCGGGCCAAGCTCAGGCAGGTGCGGCCGCGCCGAGCCAGCAAGCCTATGCCCTTCAAGGCGCGACCGTCGAAGAGCAGTATCAGAACGCCTTCAGCCTTTTGAGTCAGTCCAATTACGGCGAGGCCGAGCTGGCGCTGCGCGCCTTCGTCGACGAGCATCCGAACGATCCCCTGGCCGGCAACGCGAAGTATTGGCTGGGCGAGACCTATTACGTGCGCCAGGATTTCCAGCAAGCGGCGATCACCTTCGCCGAGGCCTATCAGAGCTACCCGGATAACTCCAAGGCGGCCGACAACCTCCTGAAGCTGGGCATGTCACTGTCCGCGCTGGGCAGCAATGACGACGCCTGCGGGACCTTCGCGGAGTTGCTGAAGCGCTACCCGAACGCCCCAGCAACCGTGCAGCAGCGCGCAAAGCAGGAACGGCAGCGCCTGAACTGCAAGTGACGCGCGCCGTGGCGGGCGTTTCTGCCGCTCCGCTTGGCGCCGCCGAGTTCTCTTCCCTCATGGATGCTTTGGCGCCGTTCGAGTCGCGCCCGCATCTTGTTGCCGCTGTTTCGGGCGGCGCCGACAGCATGGCCCTGGCGCTGCTGCTGCACACCTGGGTCCGCGCGAAGCGCGGCACCTTGAGCGTGCTGACCGTCGATCATCGCTTGCGGCCGGAATCCGGCGCCGAGGCGCGGGCGCTCGGCCGCGCCCTCAAGGCGCAGGGTATCGGCCAGCATATTCTGACCTGGAAGGGCGACGTGCCGGTGGCCAACCTGCAAGCCGAGGCGCGGCGTATCCGCTACGAGCTGCTGGAGGACTGGTGCGCCCGGCATGGTGTCCTGCACCTGGTTCTGGCGCATCATCGAGAGGATCAGGCGGAGACGTTTCTGCTGCGCCTCGGACGCGGCAGCGGCCTGGACGGTCTGGCCGCCATGCCGGCCATTCAGGAACGCGGGGCCTTGCGGCTGTTGCGTCCGCTCTTGCCGGTTGCCAAGGCGCGCCTGGAGGCGACCCTGCGTGCCCGTGGCCTCGACTGGATCGAGGACCCAAGCAACCGAGATCCCCGCCATACCCGGGTCCGGATGCGCAAGCTGGCGCCGGCGCTGGCGGCCGAAGGACTGGATGCCGGGCGCTTGGCGGCGACGGCGCGGAGCCTGGGCCGCGCGCGCGCCGCTCTCGAAGACACTCTGGCGAGCTTTCTTTTAACGGCGGTCAGCCTGCGCCCGGAAGGCTATGCGGTGCTGGACCTCAGCGCGTTCGTTCGGGCGCCGGAGGAGATCGCGCTGCGCGGCCTGGCCCGGGTCCTGGCGGTCGTCGGCGGCGGCGCCTATGCGCCGCGGCTCGAAAGCCTGGAACACTTGCTCGCCCAGGTGCGCGACGGTCTGCCGCGGGCGGCCACGCTGGGCGGCTGCCGGATCCTGCCGCGTGGCGGCAAGCGGCCGTATATTTTGGTGGCGCGGGAGCGGCGCGGCCTGCCGCTGGTGCCGCTCGCACCTGGCCGGACGATCCGCTGGGACGGCCGGTTCGACCTGACCCTGAGCCGCGGCGCGGCGCCCTCCGGCCTCGCGGTGGGGCCGCTGGGCGCGCACCGGATTGCGCCCGATAGCCCGATCCCGGCCCTGGCGGGGGCGGTTCCGGCCGCCGTCAGGCCCAGTCTGCCGGCGATCGGCGACGCCCGGGGGCTGCTGGCGGTACCGCATTTGGCATACCAAAGACCGGGAACCGGCGTTTCATCGGTGGTAAAATGCCGTTTCGCGCCCAAAAACAGCCTCTCGCCGGCGACCTTTACAGTTGTTTAGGCGCCGCACCGCATTATGTTAATACTCAAACTTGCTACACTCGACTTGTACTCGCGCCGGGCGGCGAATCCTTGAGCTTGTTCATCGGATCGCGCCTGAGTCGCTAGGGGAGGGACCTTAGATTGAATTTCAGTCGGCATACGGCACTTTGGCTGGTCATCGTGCTGCTGCGGTTCGCGCTCTTCAACCTGTTCCAAGGAACGGCCACGCGCGGCCCGCAACCGCCGCTCAACTATTCCGATTTCATCGATCACGTCGATAACGGCCGTGTTGCCGAGGTGACGATCGAGGGCCAGGAGATCACTGGCCAGTTCCGCGATGGGTCCGAATTCAAGACGGTGGCGCCCGAAGACCCGACGCTGGTCGACCGGCTGCTCAAGAACGGAGTGCGCCTGTCCGCGGCCGAGCCGGAAGAAACCAGCCCGCTGCTGTCGATCCTGATTTCCTGGTTCCCCATGCTGTTGCTGATCGGCGTGTGGATCTTCTTCATGCGTCAGATGCAGGCCGGCGGCGGCAAAGCCATGGGCTTCGGCAAGAGCAAGGCGCGCATGCTGACCGAAAAGGTCGGGCGCGTGACCTTCGACGACGTCGCCGGCATCGACGAGGCCAAGCAGGAGCTCGAGGAAGTCGTCGACTTCCTGCGCGACCCGCAGAAGTTCCAGCGTTTGGGCGGCAAGATCCCGAAGGGCTGCCTGCTGGTCGGCCAGCCGGGCACCGGCAAGACGCTGCTCGCGTGCGCGAT
>ERZ869936.1819-NODE-1819-length-14009-cov-7.448904_pt1 | contig 14009 bp, 9 predicted proteins | sample MGYA00520876_ERZ869936 | MGnify/ENA primary metagenome ERZ869936 (study PRJEB32218, sample SAMN09650985) | biofilter metagenome | isolation source: enrty point of leading RO module | place: Saudi Arabia: Thuwal, RO plant located on Red Sea | collected 2016-02-17 ...
TAGATATCGTTTGAATCGTCTTCCTCGATTGGCTGGCTGGCCACTTTCGCCTGCTTGGCGTTCCTGCTCACCGGCGCCGCCTCCATTTCCAACCCTCAATCCCTAACCCCTAATCCCTAACCCCTACTCCTCGTCTTCCCCACACTCCCGCCCTGCGGCCAGCTCCATCAAGCGGCTGGCGATGTCCATCGTCGTGCCGACGTAGTCGGCGGCGACGGCTTCCAGGGCGTTGCGGGGCATGTCGCCGTGTTCGGCGTCGGCGGGCGATTGGACGATGCAGGTGCCGCCGGCCTGCTTGATGGCCTGCAGTCCCTTGACGCCGTCGTACAGCATGCCGCTGAGGATCACTCCCACGGCGTTCTGGCCCGCGGCCTCGGCGATCGAGATGAACAGGTCGTCGATGCGCTTCATGGCCCGCATCCGCTCGCGGTCGACGCCCAGGTGCACTTCCCCTCCCTCGACGGTCATGACTTCGGCGGGTCCGGCCACGTAGATGTGCGTGCAGGAGAGCGCTTCGCCGTCGATCGGCTCGGAGACCCGCAGCCGGGTATGGTACTGCAGCAGTTCACCCAGCACGCTGGGCGCATTGGGATCACGATGCGAAGCCACGAGCAGCGCCCCCTGAAACTCGCTCGGCAACAGATCGATGATCTCGACAATCGGGCGAAGCCCCCCCGCCGAGGCCCCCATGCCGATGAGCAAGTTGTTGTATTCCGGCGTTGTCATGCGATTGACTTTGGTTGCCGCGCCACCACCCTGGTTGAAGCCAGTCCCAGACCGCGCCCTCACGAAGGTCAGCCGTAGCGGCGCTGCCACGACGTCGCAAATGCTGTGCCAGCAAGGGCGTGCGAGTTCAATCCCTGCCAGTCAGCTCGCAGGTGCCGCTAGCGTCAAGGTTTCGCTGATCGTTAAGAATTGCTGCAGCCCCCCAATCGTCAATGTCGATCTGCTGACTATCGACCGCCCCGCGCGTGCTTTCGAGGGGCCAATGCTATCGCTTTTCATTGCCTCGCAGAGACGGTCCATGGACGGGCGCCGGTTCCATGTCAGCTCGGCACTGTGCGTCGCTTGCCTGGTGTTGATCCAGGCATTCTCGGCCACGCCGGAACCCGCCTGCGCAGCGGAAAGATCCACCAGCGGCGCGATCGGTCGCAATCCGTTCCTCGACTACGAGCCGCGGCCGCTCGGCCAGGCTGGCGAGCGTCTGCCGTCGCTGCCGTCCGAGGTTGCTCCCGCCAGCTACCAGTTCGACGAAGACGCCAGTGTGATGGCTGCCGACGGCGAGACCAGCCTCGCGGCTCCCGGTCAGTACCCGGTGACCTGCAACGGCTGCGGCTGCTGCCCGTGCGAGTGTCTACCGTCGCCGGCGCCGTGTGTGGATTGCCCGCACGTTTCGACGCTGGGCGAATACTTCAATCTGCGCTTCTTCGGCGTGCTCGAGCTGGACATGCTGTTCAACCAGGCCCGGCCGGTCTCGCCGGGGGTGCCATTTTTCCTGGCGCCGGGTCCGGCGGCGGGATTCGATCAGCAGACCGTCGATATCCATGCCCGGCAGACGACGCTGGGAGCCGTCTTCTCGGGACCCGAGGTGGGCAACTTTCAGGCGGGCGGCCTGTTCGCGGCGATGCTGTTCAACGACGCGGTGATCGTCGATCAATATGGTTTTTTGCCATTGCAGGCATACGGCGAGTTGCGGAACGACGACTGGCGTTTCGCGGCGGGCCTGATGTTCGACGTGTTCGCGCCGCGGTTGCCCACGATGCTGCCCTTCTCGGCACTGGCCGCCTCGGGCAACGCCGGCAACTCGTTTCGCGGCCAGGTGATGTTCGAGCGATTCTTCTACCCGGCCGAGGACGTGCAGTGGACGCTTCAAGGCGCACTGGCCGAGCCGATCACCACGACCATCGACCCGACGTTTCGGATCAGCGAGGACAACGGCTGGCCCAACATCGAGGCACGGATCGCGCTGGGCCTGGGCCCGCTCGAGGGCACGGGGCTGGAGATCCGTCGCCCCTTTGAAATCGGTCTCTCGGGAGTCGTCGGCCAAATCCGCAACATTACACCGCTAGCCAGCCAGGTGATTGCCGACGTGTGGGGGCTGGCCGTCGACTACCGCTGGAAAGTGGCCGACGTCTGGGGACTCGCCGGCGAAGTGTACACCGGCCAGACGCTTGGTACCTACAACGGCGGAATTCTGCAGGACGTCAACCGCGTCACGTTCCGGGGCATCCGCACGACCGGCGGCTGGATCGAAACCTTTGTGTACTGGTACCCGTCGCTGCACAGTCACTTTGGCTACGGCGTCGATAGCCCGATCGCCCGCGACGTCGAAACCAACTTCACGGCACTGGGGCGCACCTACAACAGCACAATCTTCGGCAACCTCTTGTGGGACGTCAGCCCGGCGCTGCGCATCGGGTTCGAAGTCACCTGGCGCCAGACGCACTACCGCTCCGCACCCGACAACGAGGGCGCCGGCTTCCAAACGCAGTTCCAGTGGAGATTCTAGCCCCGACTCACTCCGCCAGCTCATCCAGCTCCTCCCACCGCGCGTACGCGGCGGCCAGCTCGTCTTCCAGGCTCTTGAGGCGCGCGGTTTCCTCGGCGATGCGATCCTTCGATTGGCGAAAGAATTCCGGCTGCGCCATCGCTTCGTGCAACGCGGCGACGTCGGTTTCGAGTTGCTCGATGCGCTCGGGTAGCGACTCGCGCTCCTGACGCTCTTTGTAGGTGGGGCGGAGGGGCTTCGCGGGCTCGGTCTCGCTTGCGGGTTGGGACTTCTCCGGCTTGGGCGCTTTCTCGGCGGCACGCGATGACGCGGGCTTGCCCGATGAGGCGGCATCCGGCTCGGCGTCCGACTGCGCGGCGCGCTGGCGGATCCAGTCGTCGTAGCCGCCGACGTATTCCTTGAGGTTGCCGTTTTCGTAGACGATGGTGCTGGTGACCACGTTGTTGAGGAACGTCCGGTCGTGGCTCACCAGCAACACGGTGCCGGCGAACTCCACGAGCCGCGATTCGAGCAGCTCGAGCGTTTCGGCGTCGAGATCATTGGTGGGCTCGTCGAGCACGATCAGATTCGCGGGCTTGGCAAACAGTTTGGCCAATAGCACGCGGTTGCGCTCGCCGCCGGAAAGAAACCGCACCGGGGTTCGCGCCCGCTCGGGACTGAACAGAAACTCCTGCAGGTAGCCCAGCACGTGCCGCCGCCGGCCGTCGATCTCGACCGTCTCGTAGCCTTCGCCCACGTTCTCCTGCACCGATCGCTCTTCGTCGAGCTGTCCGCGCAACTGGTCGAAGTAGGCAATCTGCAAGTTCGTTCCCAGCCGCACCGTGCCCGAAGTGGGCTTGAGCTCGCCGAGCAGCACCCGCAGCAGCGTGGTCTTGCCGGCGCCGTTGGGCCCGACGATGCCGATCTTGTCGCCGCGCATGATCGTCGTGGAGAAGTCGTCGAACACTGGCGTCTTGCCGTAGCGAAAGCCGATCGACTCGGCCTCGGCCACCAGCCGCCCGCTGCGCTGCCCTTCCTGAATCTCCAACCGCACGCTGCCGGTGGCCACGCGCCGCTGGGCGCGCTCGCGCCGCATCTGCAGAAGCGCCCGCACGCGGCCTTCATTTCTCGTACGTCGGGCCTTGATGCCCTGCCGGATCCAGGCTTCCTCTTCGGCCAGCCGCTTGTCGAATAGTGCGTTCTGCTTTTCCTCGGCGGCCAGCAGCTCGGCCTTGCGCGCCAGAAACGTCTCGTAGTCGCACGACCAGTCGAACAGCCGGCCGCGATCGATTTCCAAAATGCGCGTGGCCAGCGTCTGCAGGAACCGCCGGTCGTGCGTCACGAACATCAACGTGCCGCGAAACCGCCCCAGAAACGTCTCCAGCCAGGCGATCGTGTCGATGTCGAGATGGTTCGTCGGCTCGTCGAGCAGCAGCACTTCGGGGTCCGACACCAGCGCCCGGGCCAGCAGCACGCGCCGCTTCATGCCGGAAGAAAGCGTTTCGACCGCGGTCTCGGCGGGCAGCTCCATGCTGGTGAGCCAATGCCTCGCGCGATTCTCGATTTGCCAGGCCTCTTCGTCCTTCCCGCCTGCCATCACGACGTCGACCGCTCGGCCATGGAAATGCTGCGGCACTTCTTGCGGCAGCCAGGCCACTTTCACTCCCGGTCCCCACGTCACTTCGCCCGCGTCGGGCTCGACTTCGCCGCAGAGAATCCGCATCAGCGTCGTCTTGCCGGCGCCGTTGCGGCCGATCAGGCCGATCCGCTGCCCTTCCTCGATGCGGCACGACACGTCGTCCAACAACAGCGGCCCGCGAAACCTCATCTGCAACTGATTGACCGTGATCAAAGCCATGACGACACGCGCGACTTGAGGCCGCTCAATCCATTTCTTCCCAAACGGTGTGGTAACTGTTCGTGCTCTCGAAGTACGCCAGCAGGTCCGCATAGAACGGATGCCCGCCGAGCGTGGCGCTGTCGCCCACCACGATCAGTTTCCGCCGGGCCCGCGTCAACGCGACATTCATCCGCCGGGTATCCTGCAAGAACCCAATCTCGCCCGTGCGGTTCGAACGCACCAGCGAAATCACCACGGCCTCCTTTTCGCGGCCCTGAAAACCGTCGACGGTGTCGATCTCCAACTGGCGATCGGGCGCGTGCTGCCGCAGCCAGCGCACTTGCGCCGCATAAGGCGCAATCACGGCGATATCGGCGGCCGGCAACCCCGCCTCGAGCAGCCTGGCCACTTTGGCCAGCACCAGGCGACCCTCGGCCGGATTCAGCCGGCTCGCGCCGTCGGGTTCTTCCGCTTCGTCGTAGTTCGCGCCGGCCGTGTCGACGAACTCCAGCGGCTCGTCGGTCAGCGGGCAGGAGGCCACGTGCGGCAAATCCGACAACAGGTGACCATGCACGGCCGCGTCGGCCTCGAGCGAGTCGCCGTAGAACTGACCCGACGAAAAACGCATGATCGCCGCGTGCATCCGGTACTGCACCTCCAACTGCCGGGTCACGTCGGCGCCAAACGTCTCGACCAGCCGCTCGAGCATGCTCCGCGCATAGCCCTCGCGGGCCGCGGCCGTCGACACCACCGTGGGCGGAAGCTGGCAATGATCGCCGGCCAGCAGAATTCGCTGTCCGCGCTGCAGCGGCACCCAACTGGCCGACTCGGTGCACTGGCAGGCCTCGTCGATCACCACCCAGTCGAACGTGCGATCGCCCAGCACCACGTCGTCGATCGAGGTGGTGGCGCAGATCACGTCGGCCCCGTCCAGCACGTCGTTGATCGCCCGCCGCTCGAAGTGCCGGGCCTCGGCCTTCAGTTGCCGGGCCTCGCGCCGCCAGTCCTGCTTCTGTCCCCGCGCCGGCTTGGCCCGGGTATAGCGATCGGCCTTGCGGTACAGTTGCTCCGCGTCGCGCAGCAGCTCCTTCACCACCTGCATGTTGTCGTGGGCCTCGACCAGCGCGTCGAGCGCGTGGCTGCGCAAGGCTTCCTTCACTCGCGCGGGATGCCCGATCCGCACGACCCGCTGCCCGGCGTCGATCAGCCGCTCGAGCAGGTTGTCGACCGCGGTGTTGCTGGGCGCGCAAGCCAATACCTTTTCGCCACGCTGGGCGGCCTGGCAAATGAACGCGGCCACCGAGGTCGTCTTGCCCGTGCCCGGCGGCCCGTGAATGATCGCCAGGTCCTCGGCCGCCAGGGCAAACTCGATCGCCGCGCGCTGCGAAGCATTCAGCCCCGCCGCATCGGTCAGCGGACGCACCTTGCCAAACCGCGGCTGCCGCCGCCTGGCGTAGCCGGGGTCGAGATCGCCCAGCGCGATCTGCCGCAGCTCGCCCAAGCGCCCCCGCGCCACCGACACGTTCTGCAGCGCCGCCCGCTCGCGATTGCGCGACACCTCGTCGGCCGACAGATCCAGATCGAAGCGGCTGCCCGCGATCCAATGATCGACCGCCACCTGAATCGAATCGACCTTGCGGGCACTAACCACGCCGCTTTGCGGCTTCTGCTCCGGATCATCCAGCGACGTGACCACCACCGGCGAGCCCACCCGCAACCGGTTCGAGGGCAGCGGCAACGTGCGGTTGCGCTTCACGAATGTCAGCAGATGCCGCCCGCCCAGGCCCGAGCGATGGTCCTGGATCGCCAGGTCCAACAGCGCCTCGCCCCCCTGCTCCGCCGCCTTCCGCGCCCGCCCCTGCCGCCGCTCGGCCAGCTCCTCCGCCTCGGCCGCCGACTCCATTTCCAGCCAGCGATAGAAGCGGTCGAAATAAGTCTCTTCAGCGATGAAACCGTCTCCTTGAGAAGCAGGCGCGAGACCACAGGCAAAAGGCCGAACGGGGCGTTCGTCGCCTCAACACGACATTCTATCGAGCGGAAGGCGATTGAACGAGCGCAGGTGCGTGGCTTGAAACCCGCCGATACCAGCCCGAAGCGCGAGCGAGGGTTCTTTGTTCTGTTCTTGCGTCGCGCTAACGACCCTCGCTCGCGCTTCGGGCTCGTGTCGGCGCGATTGCCGGGCGGGTCGTAGTCGCGCTAAGACTCGCGAACTCGCCCGCACTCACCGCAGCCTGGCATTCGGAAAAGGGAACGATTTCGGACCATTCCTACCGGCTTGCCGTCGGGGCGCAAAGCTAGGCCCGCTTCCGGTAGGCGATTGGGTTCCTACCGGGAAGCGGGCGGTGAGATGGGAGGGGGAACGACGTTGGTTTGAGGCAACGGCCAGCGGCCGCGGCGCGGCCGCGCTCGGCTTACGACCGGGCGCGATGCAAGGCGACTGGGGCCGCGGGGTTCGCGCTGGCCGTTGCGCCCTGGGGGTCAGGGCCCTTGCAACGGCACCAGGGTGCCGGTGCTTGGATCGTACGCTGCGAAGGTCTGGCTGTCGTCGCGATAGAAGAGAGCCAGAAAGCTCAACTGCTTCGCTTCGATCTGCTCCTGCACCTTCGGAAGACCGAGCAACGCGGACGCGCGCTGGGTGAACCGCTCCTGCGACTGGCGACGCTGGCGCGCCGCTTCGCTGGCGCTTTGCAGTACGCGGCCGAAGCGCGACGACGTCAGGCCGGGGGCGCTGCGGGCGCTGGCGACGTCGCCGGCCTCGGCGGTCGAGGCCCCGACGACGACCAGCTTCGCCACCAACGCCGTTTCGAGGGCCCACGCGACCGACTCGTGCAGCGCCGCCTCATCGTGCGACCAGTTGGCCTCGGGCACGGCCAGCAGGGCCGCCGACTCGACCGAGGCCATCGCGCCTTCGAGCCGGCCAATGACCTCCGCGTCGTCGACGCTGATCACGAGCCAGTCGAGGGCGCCGTTGCTGGCATCCAGCATCTGGCGAATCATATCCATGTAGCGATTTTCGTTCGCGATGTGCTGAGTACTGATCATGGCTTATCTCTCCATTTTTTGGATCGGTTTTCAGGGGCAGTTTTTCAACGTTCCATGCGATCGGAATCTCGAGTGACGGGGCACGACGTGCGTGCCAGGCACGTCTAGTTTGCCGCGGCTGCCGGGATCTCGAGCTCCAGCGGTTCCCACGACTGCTGTGCCGTGAGCCGGTGGAAGCCGCCATCGTCGTAGGCCACGATGTGCAGCCATTCGTTCGACACGAGGTTCGACAGCAACTCGTGCTGCGAAACGATGTGGGCGATCGCTTCGCGTGGCGCGGCGATGATCCCCAGCAGGCGCACCGGATCGTGCTGGTAGCGGGTGCCGTCGTGCACCGACTCCCACGGCAGTCCGGTCATCAGGTCGCCGGCGCTGCCGGAAAAGACCCCGAACCGTCCCACCACGTTGTGCACGGTCTTGGTGCCGCTGCCGAAGTGCTGCGGATCGACCGTCGAGGCGTAGTACTGCATGTTGATCCAGTTGGCCACGACCATCGGCGCGGTCATGATGGTTTCCAACACCTTCTTTTCCGGGTCGAGGTTGTGGTCGTAGCTGTGCATGAAGCAGCGACCGTCGAGGTTCAGCGCCGAAGTGAGACTGCGCGGGGCGACAATAAACGCCGCGTTGCCGGTCAGTCCCCACTCGGGCCGCACTTCCGACCAGTCGCGGCTGCGGCGGATCGGATCGCCGACCCGGTCGCTGTGCAGCGTCGGCAGACGCTCGAGACGCGTCTGCTCGCCCGCGGCGTCCGTGAACCCGGCCAGTTGCTTGACGTCGTCGCTGTGGGTCAGCGGCACCAGGTCGAGATCCAGGTAATCGATCGCGTCCGTGGTGGTGTTGTGCAACGCCGCCAGGAAGTGCGTGTCGCGCGGCACGTTGATGCCTCGCGACGACAGCGCGAACCGCACCCGCGGGCTGTTGAGCAGCATGGCCGCGAGTCGGGCATTCGGCTCGCCGGCATGTCCGCCGCAGGCTCCGCAGTCGAGGCCGGCCTGAAGAGGATTGTTCTCGGTCTGGCTACCGTGTCCACAGAACACGACCAGCCGGGCATGCCCCTCGACCAGGCCCAGGTTCTTCAGGATCGTCGCGGCGAGGTCCGTCTGCTGCTCGAGCGACAGCCCTTGCTTGCCGAGCGCGTCGAGATCGGGACCGAGCCGGTCTCGGTCCTGGGCCGGCACGCCGTCATAGCGCGAGGTATGCGTGCAGCATCCCTTGCGGAAGACCCGAGAAAGCAGCTTGACTCCGAAGAACAAGCCGGCCGTCTCGACGAAGGCGAACGTGCTGACCGCCGAGGACTGGCACTTCTTCCACGCCAGCCGCATGCGGCGCACCATATGCCGGCGCTCGACGGATTGCTCCTCGGCGTGCGGCTTGTGCGTGCGCAGGTTTTCGTGCACCGTGATTTGGGCAGGCACCAACACGGGAAGCTGCCCGGTGGCCGAGTCCTCGCCCAGCCGCTGGTACTCGATCGGCAAGCCGAAGAAGCCAGCGAACCCCATCGTGTCCACGTTGTCGGTCTGCGCTTCGAGCTGGCGCCGGATGCGCTCGGACCGGACGTCGATGCAGAACACCATCTGCGCCAGCTTCCGCCCGGAACGCTTCGCGGCCGAGTCCTTCTGGCTGGCAACGACTTTGCCGAGGAGGCGGTTGCGATAGCCGATCTCGTTGGCCCGCAGCACGGCGTAGCGTGCGGCGGCCGTCGACGATGGCGCGTGGGAATGGGGCGACTGACGCGCGGCGAGCACGGCCGACCAGTTCACCTTGAAGTCCAGCGCCTCGTACAGGGCCACATCGTAGGCCAGACGCATGGCGACGAGAGCCAGCAGCGACGACTTGTCGCCCTTACCTTCCTTCGCCCAACTGACCTGGTACTGCGCCCAGGCGGCCCAGCCCGGTGTCTCGAACGCCAAGCTCAACACGTACTCGGTCCACAGCGGCTCGGGAACTCCCGAGCGGGCCAGGAGCTGGCCGACAGCGGCCTTGGGGTCGCTCGGCAGGCAAGCGACCAATGTCCGCAGCCCCTTGAGCCCGAGCAGCTCCAACCGACGGTCGTGCCGCAAGGCGCGCTGCCAGGCCTGGAAGATTGGCAGGCCCTTCCACGGGCTGGACCACCACGACTGTCCAAAGTCGAAGTGCGCGCCGAAGTGCTTGCCGATCTCTTCGCGGATGTTCTCGGTCCACGCGCTGCCCTGGCTCTGGTCGCACTGGGCGGCGAGCGACTTGACCTGACCGGCAGCCTGGTGGCTTTCGGCGGCCTCGTCGGCGTGACCCTTGAGGAGATTCAGCAGTTGGTCGAGCGTCACCGAATCGCAGCCGGCGATGTCGTCCTTGCGGAGTTCGTCGATGGCGGCCTGGAGGTCGGCCCGGTCGAATTCGCCATTCTGGAAGCGCTCTTGGTAGTACGCCACCGGCATCAGCATCTCGCAGTCGGAGAAGTGCTGAAGTTGGGTGCGCGCGTTCAGGAACGTCCGGCTGGCAAGGCCGTTGTAGGGGTTGACGGCCACGTAGTCGCCCAAGGGCCAGACCGGCGGCACGATCTTCTGGACCGCGTCGAGCGCTTGCTCGACGGCCAGTCGATGCCGGTTCTCCGTTACTTTCGGGGCAGCGTGGTTCAAGGCGGAATTTGAAGCGTTCATGTTCGAGAAAAGGGTTGCGTTGGTCATGAGGATATTCCTTGTGTATTTCGATTCGTTGATGTTGAAGTTTTTGGCCTATCCGCGCACCGGCTGTCGGGCGAGGACGCGTCTCAGGATCGCATCCGCGTAGAAGCCGTTGAGAGCGTGCACGTACATTGCCTCGAGCCATTGGCGCGTCGCCCCCGAGGCGATGGTCGCCTGCAGGACGAACAGTGCGAAGAACACGCTCGCCACGGCGGCGGCTGCCGCCACCCCGGCCGGGCCCGGCAGGAAGTCGGGCACGCGCGTCCCGATCAACAGCCCCATGCTCTGGCAGGCCGCTACGTACAGCCCGGCGAGCACCACGGCGGCGCCGATGCCGAAGGCGGTAATGCGAACCCGGCGGAACACGAAGGCTTCCTGTAGACCCATGGCCAGGGCAAAGAACAGCGTGATCAACAACGCCACGCCGCCCGGCTTGTAGGCGTAGTCGTAGCCCAGCACCGGAGCCGAGCCCCAGCCGATGGCGGCCACGACACCCGCGGCCACCGCCAGCGGCAGCAGCATGCGGCGCGGAGCCGACGAAGGCTTGGCGGGCACGTTCATCGCACGCATCTCGTTCAGCACGTTGCCGCTGGCGAGAAACGCGTAAGCCTTGTACAGGGAGTGAGCGACAATGTGCAGCATGGCTGCGGTAAAGGCGCCCAACCCGCATTGCAACATCATGAATCCCATTTGAGCAACGGTCGAATAGGCCAGCGCCTTCTTCACGCTGCTCTGCGTCAGCATCACCACGCCGGCATACGCGGCCGTGGCGGCTCCGATGAGCGTCAACACGACCAGCGCCGACGGGGCCATGCTGATCAGCGGGCTCATGCGAATCACCAGGTAACCACCGGCGTTCACGACGCCCGCGTGCATCAGGGCCGAAACGGGCGTGGGCGTGTCAAGCGTCTCGGGCAGCCAGCTATGCAGCGGCAGTTGCGCCGACTTGGTGACCGCCCCCAGCATGAACAACCATCCGATCCAGCCCAGCGCGGTGGTTTGGCTGGCCTCGAGCGTGGCCGGAGCCTGGACGGCCGCGAACAGCTCGTCGAGCTCGAGTGTGCCGAAGTTCCAGTAGACCAGCGCCAGCGCCGTCAGCAGGAACGCGTCGCCGAGGCGACTGATCTTGAACTTGGTCCACGCCGCGCGCTGCGCGGCCGGCCGATCGCGATAATGCAGCAGCAAGTGATGCAGCCCGAAGCTGGTCGCCACCCAGGAGGCGAAGAACAGCAGCAGGTTGCCCGACAGCACGAGGGAGCTGACCGCGCCGATCGTGATGGCCACCCAGCGGAAGTAGCTTCCCTGGCCGGGATCGCCGTCGAGGTAGCGAACGGAGTAGTTGCAGACGACCAGTCCGACGAAGCTGACCAACACCAGCATGATGCCAGCCACGCTGTCGTAGTGCAGACTGAGGGCGATCGGGCCGTCAGCCGGCAAGCTCACGTGCCGCGTGGCGCTGGCGTCATAGGTGACCAGCGAAAGGAAGGCCGCCAGCGCCACGGCAAACAAAACTCCGGCCGCCCACGAAACGATCGTCCGCATCAGTCGCGGCCGCGCGTTGCAGATCGAAGGCGGCACCAGCGCGAAGGCCAGCAAGGCCCCGACGCCCAGTACGAGTAGTAGATTGAAGCCCAACATGGTAACCCCCAGGTTTGAAATGTGGTTCTCGGACCAAAACCCAATCGACATGCGAATACTAATACCGGAATTGTAATTCGTCAATAGGACTTCGTATTATTGAGTCGATTTGGCCGAATTTTTTTCCCGGGGACGCCAGCACAGGCGGAAATCCCCGCTTTTTCCTCGCCTGGGGGGTGGCAAGAGACGAAATAGAGAGCGTGATTTCCATTTCGCATAAGCGTGACTTATAACTTCCATAAACCCCGCTGTTTTCCCCGGGAGAAGCACCCGCATGCCGAAGACGAAACGAGCGACCTCGGCCGGCACCGGCCGAACGAAAGCCGCAGCCGGCCCGCCCCAGCCCAAGCACGAACCGAAGCATCGCTGGACGTTTCTGACGAATCACTCCCACGTCCTGATTCTGCTGCACGCCAACCCCGGCATGCTGCTGCGCGAAGTCGCGGCCCGGGTGGGGATTACCGAACGGGCGGTTCAGCAGATCATCGTCGACCTCGAAGAGGCGGGATTCGTCGACCGCGAGCGCATCGGCCGCCAGAACCACTACCACGTCAAGACGCGCAATCCCCTCCGGCACCCGGTCGAGGCCCACTGCCGCATCGCCGACCTCTTGAACATGGTCGTCAATCATCCCCGCGCAAAAGATTCGCTCCTCGCCCGGCAGCCCGAGGCGTGAGCAGTGGCTAGTTAGTGGTCAGTGGCTAGTGGCTAGTGGTCAGTTTCCTGTAGCCTCAAGCCTCAGGCCTCGTGTCTCTTCGGTTGGCGAAATCGTGGGTGCGATGCTCACGAAGCGCGTGAGCATGCTCTCAAGGCGACAACGCCCGGCTCCCTTCGTCCCCACACCAGCCCGAAGCGCCAGCGAGGGTCGTAAACTCTCAAAGCGAAACCGCCCGGCTTCCTTCGTCCCCACACCAGCCCGAAGCGCCAGCGAGGGTCGTAAACTCTCAAGGCGAAACCGCCCAGCTCCCTTCGTCTCCACACCAGCCCGAAGCGCCAGCGAGGGTCGTAACCGCGTCCCCCGCCCATCGCCGACCCGCGCTCGCCCGTTGGGCTGGTAAAGTAATGGGACGGTGCCTTGGCCTGACCGCCGCCCGCGCCGTTTGCGTTGATGACCCGTCGGCCCAGCGACCCCGAGGCCAAGCCATGGACGATCCGCTCCCCTCCGATCGCTCGCCCCAGAACGTCTTCGCCGCGCCGGCATCCGCGCCGCCAACCGTCGCCGACGATCGGCCGCGCATCTGGACGACGTTCGTCGTGTGGCTGACGGGCCTGGCGCTGGCCGTGGTGCTGCAAGTCGTCGTGGCCGTCCTGGCGGCGTTTGGGTTCGCGATGCTCGGCGTCGACCGGGCCGATCTCCGCCAGCGGCTGCTGGAGTGGAGCACCGTGCAAAGCGGATTCCTGGTCACGCTGGCCGTCGGGCAGATCGGCTTTGCCATTCCCACCCTGGCCGCGGCGGCGATTTCGCCCGTGCCCTTCAAAGAACGTCTAGGCCTCGTCGGGCTGCCCCACGCCGTGCGGTTTTCGGCCCTGATGGCGGCCGGCTCGATCGTGCCGCTGGCCGTCGCCCTCGGCCTGGCCACGGCCGTCGCGCAGGTCGTTCCCGAGAACGAGGCCCTGCGGACGTTCTACGACCAACTCACCCCGGCCCGGGCCATCGTCTTCGTCCTGCTCGTGGCCCTGGCGCCCGGCTTCGTCGAAGAGCTGCTGTTTCGCGGCTACATCCAGCGCCGTCTGCTGGCGCGTTGGCGGCCCGGCTGGGCGATCGGCGTCACGTCGCTGGTGTTCACCCTCTCCCACATCGAGCCGGTGGCCATGGCCGCGGCCCTGCCCCTGGGCATCTGGTTCGGCATCATCGCCTGGCGCGTCGGCTCGATCGTCCCCACCATCGTCTGCCACGCCTTCGTGAACGGCGGCCTCAACCTCTGGCGCCTCACCGTCCAGTTCGCCGAACTCTCCGAAACCACCGAACGCGTCGGCAATATCTCCTTCCTCGCCGTCGGCTGCGTTTGCTTCGTGGTCGCCTGCCGGGCGCTGGTGAAGGTTGAAAGGCCGCAGGCTTGAGACTGTAGGACGGCAGTGGTTAGTGGTTCGTGGTTGGTGTTCACAACCACGGTACGCTCGACACGAGCCCGAAGCGCGAGCGAGGGTGGCCGATCGGCAGCAGAGCGCCTACACGACCCTCGCTCGCGCATCGGGCTGGTGGCCACTCCCGTAGGTCAGTGCCTCGGCCTGACAGTCGACGGTCGGTAATCTCCCTGCAAGCCTGCAGCCTCAAGCCTGTAGCCTCTTGACCTGCTGTTGAAAACCTGATCCATCGGTTATGAAGGTTTCTGGCCCTTAG
>ERZ869936.1820-NODE-1820-length-14003-cov-5.414253_pt1 | contig 14003 bp, 12 predicted proteins | sample MGYA00520876_ERZ869936 | MGnify/ENA primary metagenome ERZ869936 (study PRJEB32218, sample SAMN09650985) | biofilter metagenome | isolation source: enrty point of leading RO module | place: Saudi Arabia: Thuwal, RO plant located on Red Sea | collected 2016-02-17 ...
CAGCTTCGCCTGGATCTCCGCCTGATGTTTCGCCAGAAACTCGCCGTCCTGATTTTCAGTGCAATTACCGAGAAAAGAAGTGGTCGGGGCGGCCAGATTGCCCCGCCTGCGGCGAATCCATGCCGGTTTCGCTCTCTGCGTTCGCCGTTCCACATCGCCGTCACGGACGGCTTCCCGCATTCAAACGGCTCGCCCTGCTCGCCAAGCCTCACCGATCGGGCGGAAGCGCTGAACCCTCACCCCGGGTAAGCCGGGGTGAGGGTTCAGTGGTCGGGGCGGCCAGATTCGAACTGACGACATCCTGCTCCCAAAGCAGGCACTCTACCAGGCTGAGTTACGCCCCGGACGGGCGGGACCCTCCTTGCCGAAACAGGTTTTGACAAGCGGGAAGTCGAGCTGACTTGCCCAAATCCAAAGCGTCCCCCAGCCTCCCCCCCGTGGCTCACCTCGAAATCCGCGATCTCCGCACCCACTTCTCCAAACGGAAGGGAGGGCTGTTCGGAGGCCACAAGGAAACGATCCGCGCGGTGGACGGTGTCTCCCTAACGCTCCGGAAGGGCGAGATCCTGGGCCTCGTCGGTGAATCCGGGTGCGGAAAATCGACACTCTCGCGGACCGTCATGCAGCTGATCCCACCAACCTCGGGAAGCATCTTGCTGGACGGGACCGAGCTCACCACCCTGCCAGGGCACGAGGTGCGGCGGCGACGGCTGGATTTTCAGATGATCTTCCAGGATCCCTACGCCTCGCTGAACCCGCGCATGACAGTTTCCGCCACCCTGCGCGAAGCGATCCGCCGGCGCCACCCGAAGGCCGCTGGCGATGATCTCTCGCGGCGCATCGCCGAGCTGATGGAAACCGTCGGCCTCGATCCGAAGTTCCAGCGGAAGTACCCCCACGAGTTCTCCGGCGGCCAGCGCCAGCGGATCGCCATTGCCCGCGCCCTCGCGCCCGAACCCAAGTTGGTCATCGCCGACGAACCGGTGTCCGCGCTCGATGTCTCGATCCAGTCGCAGATTCTGAACTTGCTCAAGAAGCTGCGGCGGGAGTTGGAGCTGACAATGATCTTCATCTCCCACGACCTCGGGGTCGTCCGCTACCTGGCCGACCGCATCCTCGTGATGTATCAGGGGAAAATCGTCGAGGAGGGAGAGCCGGAAGCGCTGTTCCGGAATCCGAAAGAGGAATACACCAAGCGCCTGCTGGCCGCGATTCCGAGCTTTTCAGACGCCGGCTGATTCAGTCGCCGAGTTTCTCAACCTCGACGGTGACCGAGAGCGTGCACTGTCCGGTCCCGTGGTAGCTGCCCTTGACCGGGGCGACGTCATCGTAGTCCCTGCCCACCGCGATCTTGATGTAACGTTCGTCCGCGAGGTTGCCGTTGGTCGGATCAAAACCGACCCATCCCACCGTGGGCAGGTGGATTTCCGGCCAGGCATGCGAAGCCTGGGCACCGATGAGGTGGTCGCGTGGTCCGTTGTAGAGATATCCGGAGGCGTAGCGGGTCGGAATGCCGACCGACCGGCACAAGCCGATCATGACATGGGTGAAGTCCTGGCAAACCCCGTGTCGATGCTCGAAAGCTTCCTCCAGATGGGTGCTGACCTGGGTGGCTCCGGCCTCGTAGCGGAACTCGGAATGAATCCAGTTCATCACGGCCATGCCCTTGGCGAAGATGGAGGTCACCCCGCCTGTCAGGTCCACGGCCTGCTTCCAGATCGAAGGATGCCGGGAAACGTAGCGGCTCTCCTGGAGGAAGGGCCAGATCCGCTCGCGGGTCTCGGGATCGTCGAAGGCCTCGAAGCCATCGGCCCGGGCGGCGTCGGGGAGCTCGAGCCTGAGATTCTGGACCCGCAGGCGACTCGTGATCTGCAGGCGCTCGTGGGGTGAAGGGAGCTCGAAGTGGTGGGTGATGTTGTCGAACAGGTCGCGGAAGCTCCGGAGGCGGGTGGCCGGCTTGATCTCGATGAAGCTCTGCAGCGTCTTCTGGAACGGAAAGGTCCGCGGTTCGAGATGGAGCACGTTGGTGCTCTCGGTCACCGGCGAGGCATATTCGAAAGTCGTCCGATGAAGCACCTGATACCGCGGTCCGGGGGTCACGGGCGGGGAGCAAAGAGCTTGGCCGGGGGCTTGGCAAGCCGGGGTCGAGGCAGCCTCGGTCTCGCTCATTGCTGCTGCTGTTCCATCTGCCATTTCACCACGGCGGAAAACGAGGAAGCGGGAATGGGCGGGCGCTGCTCGATCTCGTCCGGCAGCAGGATGAAGGCGCGGAACACCTCCTCGCCGATCGCGTTCAGACGCTGCTGAAGGCCGTCGAGGTAGCCGTGGAGCCCGGATGCAAGAACCTCATCGCAGGACGAGAAGGCAAGATCGGCGAGAAGCCGTCCGGCGAGACTCTCTGCCTTGTTCGCAAAGCTGCCGCGGGGGGTTCCGGAAATGGCGTGCAGGCATTCGTCAATGCGCCCGGCACAGTAGCGAACCGATCGGGGAAAGTCCGGGGCAAGCACGAGGAACTCCGTGATGTTGGATCGGGTGAACCTTCCGCGGTGCTTCACCCGAAAAGCTCCCAATCCTCCGCAGGAGCGCAGGATCGCGAGCCAGTGCTCGTCAGCCCCGAGCCCGAAGTGGTCCGGCTGTCTCTCGATGAAGGTCGTGATGTCGAGAAAGCGGGTTGTCTTGTCGGCCCGTTCCAGATGGCGCCCGAGGTCCATGAAGTCCCACGCCTCGCCCCGGAGCGTCGTCGCCGCCGCCATGCCGTGAAAAGCGTAGGTCGAGCGCCGGATCCGCTCGTAGTAGGCGGTCGAGTTGGACCGGACCGAGGCGGCCCCCTCGGCCGAGTTGACGAAGAGGTAGAGCCCGTTGAGTTCCTCCCACAGCGATTCCGCGAGCTGGTCGCGGACCATCCGGGCATTCTCCCGGGCCTGTCCGATGCAGGACACGATGCTGTTGGGGTTTGCGGTGTCGATCGTGAGAAACTCGATCGCCTCGCGCCGTCGTCCATCGGGATGGGCGCTGTCGAAAAGCTCCTCGTCACCGGAACTGGCAATCACCGGCCGCCACAGCGCGTCGAGACCGGCGGTGTCCTTCCATCCCAGGTCGAGCAGGAGCCGCTCGTTGACCTCGATGAGGCGCGCGAGATTGTCGGCCCGCTCGATGTAGCGGACCATCCAGTAAAGGCTGTTGGCGACTCTCGACAGCATGATCTTCTAGGCCCTCAGCACCCACGTGTCCTTGCTTCCCCCACCCTGCGACGAATTGACGACCAGCGACCCCTTGTTGAGGGCGACCCGGGTCAGGCCGCCGGGCACGATCTGCACGCTCTCCCCGTAGATGATGTAGGGACGGAGGTCGACGTGACGTCCTTCGAACCCCCCGTCGCACCACGTCGGGCAGCGGGACAGGTTCACCACGGGTTGGGCGATGAAATTCCGTGGATCTTCGAGAATCTTGGCGCGGAACTCAGCCAGCTCGGCCTTTGAGGCCGTCGGCCCCATGAGCATGCCGTAGCCACCGGATTCGTTGGCCGACTTCACGACAAGTTCCGGCAGATGATCGAGGATGTACTTCCGGTCGGATTCCTCATGGGCGAGGTAGGTCGGGACGTTGGGGAGGATCGCCTCCTGACCGAGGTAGTACTCGATCATTTTCGGCACGAAGTGGTAGACCGCCTTGTCGTCGGCGACCCCCGTGCCGACGGCGTTGGCCAGCGCCACGTTGCCAGCCCGATACGCCTGCATGATGCCCGGCACGCCGAGCACCGAATCCTTCCGAAAAACCGTCGGATCAATGAAGTCGTCGTCGATGCGGCGATAGATCACATCCACGCGCTCGAGTCCCTTCGTGGTGCGCATGTAGACAAAGTCATCGAGTACCACGAGATCCTTTCCCTCCACGATCTCGATGCCCATCTCGCGGGCCAGGTAGCAGTGCTCGAAGTAGGCGCTGTTGTAGCATCCGGGCGTCAGGAGCACGCACACCGCATCCCCTTCGCGGTGGGGCGAAATAAATTCCAGCATCCGCCGCAACTCGCGGGGATAGGCATCGACCGGGCGCACCCCCATCGCATCGAATAGCCCCGGGAATGCCCGCTTCAGCGCGTTGCGGTTCTCCAGCAGATAGGAGGCGCCGGAAGGACACCGCGCATTGTCCTCCAGCACGTAGTACTGGCCGTCGTCGCCGCGGATCAGATCGCTTCCGCAGATCTGGATGTAGATGTCTTCCGGCACATTGACCCCCCGGAACTCGGGGCGGAAGTGCCTGGCCTCCTCGATGTAGCAGGCCGGAATCACACCATCCTTGAGAATCTGCTGGTCGTGGTAGATGTCGTGGAGGAAGAGATTGAGGGCGATGATCCTCTGCGACAGGCCCGCCTCGATATGATCCCATTCGTCGGCGGAGATCACCCGGGGCACCGGGTCGAAGGGAAAGATCCGCTCGGTTCCCTGGTCGTCGTGGTAGACGTTGAAGGTCACGCCCTGGCGCAGGAAGTGGGCGTCACATGCCTGCCGGCGGTTCTCGAACTCGCCGGCATCGATCGACGAGAAGCGCTCGAGCAACGGCGCGCAATGGGCCCTCACGGTCCCGTCCGCCCCGAACATCTCGTCGTAGAACGACTCGGTCTGGTAGTTCTCGAACATGGGTTTGCTCAGACGTCTCATCAGCAGGGCGCGGGCCAATCGCCCCGATTCCAAACATCGACCACCCCGGGGGCGTCAACGACGTTTCGCCCACGCCGGGTTGCGGAAGGCCTCCGCGCCGGACCGGATGCCGGTCTCGTCCGGGCGTGCGTGGAAGGATCGCGGCGTGCCGGAAAGCGCGGCCGCCAGCACCTTTCCGAACTCCGGTCCGAGCGGGACCGCCACCGAACCCTGGTGCAGCAGGCCCCTGCCCGACCTCCGCTGACCGGCTCCCGCGATCTTGCGCCCTCCGGCATCGAGAAGATCGTGCGCCGCGGGCCGAGCAAAGCACTCTCCACCCTTCACCGGCCCGGGATCGGCAGCGAGGCAGGCACGATGCCCCTCCTGCTCCAGCGCCACGGCCAGCGCCGCATGAATGTAGCGGTAGCTCTCGCCGCCGCGAAGATCCGCCAAAGGCTCCCCGGTCGGCACAACCAGGGTGTAGGTCCAGTCGTGGCGGTGATCGACGATTCCACCCCCGGTCCGCCGACGCACCCGCCGGAGACCCGGCAGCGCCTCCGATGCCTCCGCATCGGCCACGAAATAGCCGAAGCTGCCCCACCCCGGCTCCCAGGCATAGATCCGCAGAACCGGTCGGATGACCGTGTCGAGCAGCCAGTCATCGACGGCCATGTTGGCGAAGCCGTCGCGGACGGGCTCGTCGATCCACAGTTCGAGCGTCTCCAGCACGGCCCGATGGAAACCCGCGCGATCCTCCGGCGGCAATGCAGTATTCGTCTTGCGCCGGCGGCGATCCCACGCAGTTTCGGCGCATGCCGATTTCCCCGAAACCCGACAGCGCCCTGCTAATTGTCGGTCACGGCTCCACCGAGAATCCGGATTCCTCGACGCCCTACTTCGATCACGCCGACGAAATCCGTTCCCTCGGCGTGTTTTCCGAAGTCCACTGCTGCTTCTGGAAGGAGGAGCCGTCGATGCGCGAAGCCCGCTACATGATCGATTGCGACGAGGTCTACGTGGTCCCCGATTTCATCAGTGAAGGCTACTTCACCCAGGAGGTGATCCCCCGCGAACTGGAACTCGACGGTCCGACCACCGAGCGCCACGGCAAGACCTGGCACTACACGCTGCCGGTCGGGGTCCACGCCTCCATGACCCAGCTCCTGCTGCGCCGCGCGCACGAGGTGGCGGCTGACGTGCCGGATGAGGAAACGACGCTGTTCATCGTCGGCCACGGCACCGGGCTCAACCAGAACTCGACCAAGGCGATCCGCGATCAGGTCGAGGCGATCCAGGCGGGAGGCGCCGGCTACGCCGCGGTGGTCGACGCCTACATGGAGGAGCAGCCGTTCATCGCCGAATGGGACAAGCTCGCCGCCACGCCCAATGCCGTGGTTGTTCCCTTTTTCATCGCCGACGGGCTTCACAGCTACCAGGACATCCCCGTGCTGCTGGGCATCGAGAGCGAGGTGGGGGCCGCGGCCAGCCAGCGCGAGGTTTTCCGGCACAATCCGCATCATCTGCGCGGCAAGACGCTCTACTACTCGTCGGCCATCGGCACCGAGCGCCACATCGCCGACGTGATCCTCGACCAGGTGGCCGATTTCGACGCGAAATACCGCTCATGATTTCCCAACGACTTCGCGAAGCACTGGACGCCGGCATCAACCAGATCGGAGAGGTCGCCGTTCTCCGCGAGGTGCGCGGTGCACCCTTTGCACTGTGCCATCATCTCGATCGCGACGCCCTCGACGCGCTCCAGGTCGATCGTGATCCCCGGCTCGCACGCGAGCTCTCGACCTGGGCCGAGGACGGGCACTACCGCTTCACCAAGGGGGAACTCTCCCTCAAGCGCGGATGGCTGCTGCTGCTGGATGATGCCGATCAACTGCGACAGGCGCTCGACCTCTTTTACCCGGCGGCGCTGGGTCTTTGGATCGCCCGGGAAGAAGGCCAACTCGACGTGCAGCACCTTCGGGACAAGCTCGACCGGCAGACGGGCATGTACAAATTCGCGAGGAACATCAGCAACGAAGGAGCGCAGCGCCTCGTCCGCGAGGTGTGCGGACCGGGAAACTGCTGCGTGAAGAAGATTCTCTGGAAGATCGATGCCGACACCCCGCTCGACGACAGCGAAGCCAGCCGCTTCGACGGCACCCTCGCGCCAGGCGCGATTCCGCTCCTGTGCCGCGAGGCCTGCAACCACTTCGTGGCGGAATGCCGGAAGGCGTCGAAGGCTGAGTTCGAGGCGGCCTCCGGCAACAACCGTTAGATCACTCTCACTTCCTCCGCCTGAATCACGGGCACGATTCCGTCCGGCGTTTCGATCATCAACTCGCCCTTCGAGCCGATCTCGCTGACCCTGCCGGTCAGCTCCCCGCGCGACGTCCTCAAGTGCACGTGGTGCCCGGTGAGCACGCAGCGCTGACGGACACCTTCCAGCAGTTCCTCGAAATCGGAGCCGATCCGGGAAGTCGCGGCGGCAAGCCGCGGCAGCAGCAATTCCAGCACTTCTTCGGGACTCCACGACCGTCCGTCTTCCAGCAACAGCGAGGTGGCCTCGATTCCGGGACCGAACTCCCGCATCGAAAGATTCATCCCGATGCCGACAACCGCACCCTCGTCGGACGACTCCACCAGGATCCCGGCCACCTTCCTTCCCCGGATCCAGATGTCATTGGGCCACTTCACGCCCGGCTGGTAGCCCATGGCCTCCAGCGCCTCGGCGGTCGCGAGCCCGGCCGCCAGCGACAACCTCGGCCACAGCGATACCGGCGCATCCGGGCGGAGCAGGACCGAGAAGGTCAGACTCTGCCCTTCTTCCGACTGCCACCGGTTGTCGCGACGTCCCCGACCTCGGATCTGCCGCTTCGCCACCACCACCGTACCCGGAGGGTGTCCACCGAGCCGCAGGAAATCATTGGTCGAATCGACTTCCTCCAACCACAGCACCGACCAGCCCTCGGGAGTGGAATCAATGCTCATGATCCGGGTTCCACAAAGTCCAGTCCGAGATCCAGCGCGACCGCCGAGTGGGTGATGGCGCCGACCGACACGAAGTCCACTCCCGTGGCCGCGATCGAGGCAACCGTCTCAAGCGTCACCCCACCACTCGCCTCCAGTCTCGGAGGACCGGACGGGCCGCGCAGTTCGACGGCCTCACGGAGTTGTGCCGGGTTCATGTTGTCGAGGAGAAGGTAGTCGACTCCATCAAGAGCCAGAAACTCGCGGACCTGATCCAGCGTGTCCGCCTCGAGTTCGACCTCCACCTCCGGACGCTCGGCCTTCAGCTTGCGGATGGCCGCCTGAAGCCCGTCCGCGTCCCGCTCGGCCACCAGGTGGTTGTCCTTCACCATCGCCCGGTCGTAGAGACCCATGCGGTGATTCGTGCCACCGCCGGCGACCACCGCCGCCTTTTCAAGCAACCGCCAACCGGGGGTGGTCTTGCGCGTGTCGAGGATCTTCGCCCGCGTGCCATCGACCTGCTCCACGTATCGCGCGGTCAAGGTCGCCACGCCGCAAAGCCGTTGCAGGAAGTTCAACGCCGTGCGCTCGGCGGTGAGAACGGATCGGGCCGGGCCCTCGATCTCCATCACCCTCGCACCCTTGCCCAGTCTCACTCCGTCGCTAAGCAGTAGGGTGACGTTCGTGCGCTCATCGAAACGGCGGAAGACCTCGGCCGCGGTCTCCGCTCCGGCCAGGACACCCTCCTCACGAGCCACGATGAAGGCACGGGCCAGGGCATCCTCCGGCACAAAGAACCGCGAGGTCACGTCGCCGGTTCCGACGTCCTCTTCCAGGGCGGCATCGATCAATCGCAAGGTGCTGTCTTCCACAAGACGAGGCTACGACCCATCGACCCGCACGCCAACCCCGATCACCGTCCGCTGCGCCATGATCAACGAGGCCACCACCAGCACCGCACCGATGATCAACCCCCACCCCGCCGACTCCTCCTCGATGACGATCAGCGATTCCACCATGCCGCACAGCGGAATGAGAAAGCGATAGCCCGCCAGCAGCGGAACGGGATGCCGGGTCGAGAGATGGTTCCACAGGCTGAAGGCGGACGCCGAGACCAGGGCCAGCCAGAGGGTCAGGACGATCACCGGCGGAGAAAGCAGGACCTCGGCGCGCGCGAATGCCGGCCATCCCGTGGCAAGCAGAAGCCCCCCTCCTCCGAGCAACGACCAACCGGTCGCCGCCCGCGCTCCGATGGTTTCCCGGAGCCTGCCGAACTGCACCAGCCCCAGCGCACCGGATCCGGTCGCCGCCAGCATCAACACCACCCCGAGCACCGGACTGCCCGACCCGGCCCCCGGCGCTGCCGTGGCGAGGGTGATGCCGGCCGCACCGATCACCAGCGCGATCCACTGCCGTCCGGTCGGCCACGGTGTGCCGAGGAGAAGAGGCGCGAGAACCATCCACCAGAAACTTCCGGTCGAGGTGAGCAGACTCGCGAGGCTGCCGCTGGCCAGCGCCATCGCGAGATAGAAGAAGACATACTGGAAGTAGGTCTGGCTCAACGCGAAGCCGAGCAAGCGCGTCTTCGGGGTCGCCCGCAGTTCGGCGACAGGACGCCTCGCCACGATGAGCAGCACCGCACCGGCGATCACGAAACGAACCCCGGCGAACCACCAAAGATCCCGGGGTCCCACATCGAGCGCCTCTTCGCGCCAGATGCCATAGACCGTCTTGATCGCAGGAAAGGCGCTTCCCCACAGCACCGCACAAAGCAGCACCGGCGGCAGGACGCGGGTCCAGTGGTGCTCACCCTTCACGCTCCAAGTCTGCCGCATCGCGATTCTTGCGCTCAATAGCGCATCGTGACGCCGAAATGCGTGCGGCTGCCTCGACCATCAAGCCACCATCCGTGATCGGCGCGAACATCGATGTAATCGGTGAGCCGCATCCGCATTCCCAGACCCGCTCCCGACACCGAACTCGAGGGCCCGCCGCGATTCTTGAGCCACGCGTGGTCGAAGAATCCGATGCCCCTCACCCGCATCCAGTTTCCCGCGCTCCACTCCGGGCTCACGAGTTCGAGGCTCGCCTGCCAGCCACCGTCAGCAATGAACGCCCGTTCACCAATCCCGCGCACCGAGCGGTGCCCCCCCGCGGCGAACTGTTCGGATGGCAACAGGCGGGAATCCGCCCACTGCGCCGAGCCCCGGAGACCGATCCTCCAATCCCCGCCCGGGGACCACCACCCCTGGCCGTTCAGCCGGCCGATCACATACTCGGAACCCGCCATCGGATCATAGGCCCGGAAATCAGCGTCGTCATTTCCCGGAATCACCCCGCCGGGCGAACCAATCAGCGAAGCACCGAACGCCAGGCCGGCATCATCCCACCTTCGCTCGAGACCGTACGACACCTTCCCGTGAACCATCCGCACCTCTCCCGGTGCGAACCCTCCCCCCCCGAACAACACGAACTGGTCGGTGCCCTTGACCTCGACACCGCTGACCAGTTGCTGTCGCCATCGCCCCAGCCGGGGAAGAATGGAACGGTGGGTCAGCGACAGGGACCACGATGATCCCTCGTTGTTCAGGATGCCCAGCGCCGAGGGCGTGCGGTTCTCGATCTCGGCGTACGCCGCGTCGAGTTGGAGCGTCTGCCGCCACTGGTGCAACGGAATCTCCCAACTCACCGAGTGAGCGTGCAGGGACGACACCGGCAACCCGAGCACGGTCTGCCACGCGACCACATGCTCGCCGGGAGTCATGCCGGCGAAGCCGACGAGCAGCCGCTCCCGCCCGGCCAGGTCCGGACCGCTGTTCTCGTATCCCAGGCTTGCCCTCCACGGCCGGCTCTCTTCAAGACCGATCAGGATGTCGGCCGTCGCCGGCGCCTCACCCGGTGTCACGAACAACCGCGGACGACGGAACGCCGTGCGTCCGAACCAGTCGAGCTGACGATCCAGATCGCTCCTCTCCAGGATCTCGCCATCCCGAAGGAAAAGTCCGCGGCGGATCAGCTCATCCCGCCCATACCTCGGTCGGGTCACCCCGACGCGACCGATGCGACCGATCTCCACATAGAGGGTCAGCACTCCGTCGGCGAAGTCCTGCTGCGGAGCGTCCACCCCGACCACCGGATAGCCGTGCCGGTCGTAGTGCACGAGAATCAGGTCGACGATCTCCAGCAGGGCGGCCTCGTCCAGTCCGCCGCCGACCAAGTCCTCCAGCCTCCTCGACAAGGCCTCGGGCGCGGGAACGATCAAATCCCGGTCGACCGCGAGAAACGGGGACACGGATTCCAAGTCCCCGGCCCCCTCCCACGACTCGATGCGAACCTTTGAAAAATTTTCAGCAAGCATCTGGCCTCGACGATCACCTCCCACCCCGACGGGCTTGACCTCGGGAAGACTTTCCACCACGCCGGGCTCGGGCAACTCGGCCCCGATTCCAGGTATCGCTTCCTCGGCGCAGGAGAACCCTCCCACCAGCCCGACCAGCAAGGCACACCCCCGGGCTTTCATGAAAAGCCTGATCTCCCGGGCCTTGGACGCCTTGTGCTTGAACACAGCGAAAAGCTAATCAGAAACGTAGGTCAACCCAAGCTCAAAACCGGGTGGGCTAAATAGTTTAGATAACCTATTTACCAGTGTGGATTATTTAAAAAGTTAAGCATATGATCCAAGAAACATGTCTATAAGTTTAAATACTATATCATTGAAGATGAATTGGTTAGTTAATTCTGGACGACCCCTCAGCAGGCGAGTTATTCACAAACAAAACTCACCTTACGAGGAGCTATGCATCTGGCAAAAACGCTTCATGCCGCTGTGGTCGCAGCGGTCTCAATTTCCTCGCTGTCGGCAGGAGAAACCGCGCCGTCAGCCGTGTATCCCCACGGAGTGCTCGACGATCCCGGCTGGGCACTTGCGCGCCTCAATTGCGGCGAGAGCCCGGTGACGGGAGAGGTCGGATACCGCTACCCCGAGGCAAGCCGCCCGGTCCGGCTTTACCTGATCGACTCGGCCATCGACAACACCGGCGGATGGTTCGACTCGTGTGGCAATCTGACCTTCGTCAAGAACCTGCGGATCGTCGGTGGCGGATCGCCGCCGGTTCCCTATGATCCCCACACCGAAGGAGCTTCCATTGATCACGGCACCCGCATCCTCTCGACGATTGCCGGCCCGGAGCGGGGCGCGGCATGCGGAATCCCGATCGAGCTGTTCTCGTATGACGTCTATCCGGAAGGTGGCGGAGGCGCGTCGAACATCGCCTTGCTGATCAGTGCTATTTCGCGCGCGACCACCGAGCACGAGATCGCGAAGTTTTCGAATCCGGATCTGCTCGGCGTGGTTTGCATCGCCAACGGAACCGGAGAGCCGACGAAGAGCCCCTCGCTGCTGAGCGCGATCGACCAGGCCCTCGGAGTCGGACTCGTGGTGGTGGTGTCCGCCGGCAACGACAACGCCGACGTGCTCGCCGGCAACACTGCCGAAGCGGTGATCAACGGTCAGGCGAATGCCTGCCTCACCGCCGCCTACGTTTCTTCCCGCGAAGGAATGATCAACGTGGGAATCGCCACACCCGACAACACCAAGTCCGCGATCTCCAATTACGGGTCGGCCGTCGACCTGTGGTCGCCTGGCGTCAACGTACTCACCTTCGATCCCGCGGTTCCCGGCGATGGCCAGTCGTCTCCGATGCAGGGCACCAGCCCGGCCGCCGGACTTGCCGCCGCGGCGGCGATCGCCGAACTCTCCCGGCAGCCCCACCTCGATCCGGCCGGTGTGGAGAACGAGCTGAAGGAACGCCTGTTCGCCGGCGCCGTGTCGGTCGTACAGATTGACGACGACCTCGACGACGACGGTGCGGTCGACGAACTCGAGCGCTTCTTCGGATACGATCTCAACGACCCTGCCAGCGTCCCGCCCGCCCCGACCTTCAGCGTGGGCGAAGACACCACCGAGCTGGCGTTCACCATCGCCGCATCCCTGTGGCAGCCCGAGGATCCGATGAACCTCTCCGATTCGTCGGCGTGGCGTCTTCTCGCCTCGGCGGACATGAAGAACTGGACCGAAGTGACGACCTTCCTGAGCGTCGGAGAAGAGGAGCATGGCCGGGTTCCCGTGACGGTCCTGGCGCCAAAGGACATTGGTCTCGAGGAAATGGCGGTCTCCGAAGGGACGACCAATTCCTGGGTGGCCACTCCGGAGCAGATCGAGGCCAACCATCAGTTGCTCCTGCAGCTCTTCGAGAACCAGAAGGAACTCTTCCCGGATTGGTATTGGGACACCCTTGGCATGATTCAGGATCCGCTCGGGGACCTGCATCTTCTTCCCGACCCGGACCCCGACCAGACCGTCACCCCGTCCGAGCCGCCGTCCAAGGTCTTCTATCGGATCGAGGTGATCCCGAATCCCTAGTTGCCGGCCCCGTCCCGCCGCTTGCCGCCGCGCATTCCGAAGAACGACGTGCGGCTCACCAAGCTGGGCTTGCGCTCATTGCGGACGGTTTCAACCGAACGCTTCCGGCCATCCCGGATCGAGTCCGCCGAGGCACTCATCGGTGTCGAGTGCGTGATTCTCATCCGCTCCGTCACCGCCGAACCGTCGGGCCGCTTGAGCGCCGGAATCTTGAGGCTCGAATCGGCGACCACCCCCGAAGCGTCGCCATCGTGTGGCCGAACCAAGGTGCCGACCGCGTCGAACGCGCCCTCGAAGATGCGGTCCGCCGCGATGACGCCTTGGGACTGATTCGAGATCCGGCCCGACTCGCCCACTTCAAGGAAGACCCGCGGGTACCACTCGCCACTGATCCCGCGGCTGAGCACCTCGGCACCGGCGGCCACTTCGATCTTGGGAGCCAGGAGTCGGCCTTCGTTGACAACGGTGCCTGAAAGACTGTTCTGGCTCAAGCGACGCTCTCCGTCCGCGAGGATGCCGATGTCTCCACCGCCTCCCACCATCACCCGGTCGGCTCCTTTGATCACCGCTTCGGAGAGCACGATCACATTCTCGCCCGCGAGCACGACGTCTCCGGCGGTCGCTTCAATCATCCCGAACACCCGCAGCGAGCCACCGGCCCCCTCACCGAGCGAAAACGCTCCGCCGCCCCCGAAATCCAGCGCATTGACCCCCAGCGTCGCCAGCGTCACCGAATCAGCGGTGATCGTTCCGGTCACGAGCAGGTTGCCGTTGGGGGCGAAGAAACCGATGTTCCCATTCGCCGTCACATCGCCTCCGATGAAATGGGTGCCGGGCCCGGTGAGATTGTTGGTGACCGTATCCCCCCCGACGAAATTGAAGACCAGCTCGTCGCTCGAACCGAGATTCATCTGCCCCCAATCGAACACGGAATCGGCCGTAATGCTGAAAACCGTCTGCGATCCGCCCGGAATGGCCAC